>Ga0207703_10000151_pt1 | contig 80005 bp, 71 predicted proteins | sample KBSSwiS12_FD_184304 | JGI IMG/M metagenome (GOLD analysis project Ga0207703, IMG submission 184304) | Switchgrass rhizosphere microbial communities from Kellogg Biological Station, Michigan, USA - KBS Switchgrass S1-2 (SPAdes) (version 2) | ecosystem: Host-associated > Plants > Roots >...
CGCATCGGAAGCGGTCCCGTCTTCGGCCCGCTCTCGCCATGGCCCGGCAGGTCGATGGCCACGAGGCGGAACTCTTTCTTCAACTTCGGCGCGACGTCCGACCACGTGCCGGCCTGGTCGTTCACGCCGTGCACGAGGACGACGGTCCGCTCGCCCTTGCCGCCGGTGAACCAGACGACCTCGTTCTCCACGTGTTTCGTGAGACCGCCCTTGCGCAGCGCGGTGCGCGTCGCTTTTTCGAATGCCTCGAGCGGATTCGCGCCGAGGAAGATGGCGATGAGCGCGGCGAGGTAGTTCATCCGAACAACCGCCTGTCGTCGGGGACGCGGAACGCCGCCCCCGCCTGGTTGTAGCCGACGCCCGATCCGACCATGACCACCAGATCGCCGGCCTTGATTTTGTTTTCGCGGAACGCGTCGTCGAGGGCCATCGGGATGCAGGCGGAGCCGGTGTAGCCCCACTTCTCCATTACCGTGTGCGTCTTCGACATCGGCAATCCGAGGTCGTTCATCACCAGCTCGATCGTCGGCTTGCGCACCTGCGTGAAAATCAGGAAGTCGATGTCCTTCACCTCGAAGCCGCCGTTCTTCGCCACGTCGCGCACCACCGCCGGCCAGCCCTCGTTGTTGATCTCGGGAGGATAGCGGTCGTACATCTTCACCCGGGCGTGCCCGTTCTTCACCGACTCCTCGGTCGTCGGCTCGACCGTCCCGCCGGCGAAGATGGCCCAGCGTTTCGCGTACGAACCGTCGGCGCGGAAGGCGGACGAAACGAAACCCTGCGTCTCGCTCCGCTCCAGCACCGCGGCGCCCGCGCCGTCGCCGTAGAAGAAGATCATCGGATCGTCGACGTTGGTCAGCTTGTGCATCATGTAGACGCCGATGACGAGCACGGTCTTCATGTTCGCGTTCGTCGCCATCATCCCCGCGGCCGCGGTGTAGGCGGTGGGGAATGACGCGCATGCGCAGCCGACGTCGAACGTGCCGGCGCGCGTCGCGCCGAGCTTGTCCTGCACGATCACCGAGGTCGCCGGCGTGATGAAGTCGGGCGAGTCGGTGCCGACGAGGATCATGTCGACGTCGTCGGCTGTCCTGCCCGCGCGCTGGAGCGCGATCCGCGCCGCGCGCACCGCGAGATCGGACGCCGCCCAATCCTCCGGCGCATACCAGCGCGTGAGGATCCCGCTCGACGCCTCCATCTTGTCCACGAACTCCGGCGCCGCGCCGTTGAAGCGCGCGCGCAGCGTGTCGTTGCTGATCTCGATCTCCGGCAGGTAGGTGCCGGTTGAAACGATGGTTGCGAACATCAGGTCCCCAGCACCAGGCCGCCATCCACCGACAACACCGCGCCATGAACGAACTTCGCCGCGTCCGACGCCAGCCACGCGTACGCGTTGGCGATGTCCTCGGGCTCGCCCATGCGGCCGAGGGGCGTGTGCTCGCGCATGCCGGCCAGCACCTTGTCCGGCATCGACTTCACCATTTCGGTGGCGATGAATCCGGGCGCCACGGCGTTGACGCGGATGTTGTGTTTGCCCAGCTCGCGCGCCCACGTCTGCGTGAAGCTGATCACGCCCGCCTTGGTCGCGGCGTAATTCGTCTGACCGAAATTTCCGTACAGACCGACGATCGATGAGGCGTTGAGGATGACGCCGCCGCCGGCGCCGATCATGTGCGGGACGACGGCGCGCGTGCAGACGAAAACGCCCTTGAGGTTCACGGCGATGACGGAGTCGAACGTCGCGTCATCCATCTTCACGAGCCGCGAGTCGCGCACGATGCCGGCGTTGTTGACCAGCACGTCGATGCGGCCGTACTTCGCGACGACGTCATTCGCCGCCGCCTCGACCTGCTCTTTGTTCGTGACGTCGATCTTCGGATCGGATGTGACGTCCCAGGCGATGACCCTCGCGCCTTCGTGCTCGAAACGCGTGACGGTGGCGCGGCCGATGCCGGCCGCGCCTCCCGTCACGATGACGACTTTGCCGTTGAGGTTCAGGTCCAAACTAGTACACCCACCGGATGCCCAGCTGCACTTCGCGCGGGGTGAGCGTCGAGGTGAACTGGCCGAAGCGCGGGTTCTTCACCGCGGCGGCGGCCGGGTTGGCGATCGTCGGTCCGCTCAGGAACTCGCCCGCCTGGATCGACTGCACGTCGTAATTCTTGAAGTTCGTCACGTTGAACGCCTCGGCGATCGCTTCGAACTGACCGTAGCCGCCGAGGTGGAACGCCTTTGTGATGCGCAGATTGAGGTTGCGATACTTCGGACCGTCTTCCGTGTTGCGGCCGACGCCGAGCGGACGATCGGAGTTCTTGCCGTCGCCGTTGTAGTCGTAGCCGAGACGATGCGTCCACGGCTGGCCCGATCCGTACTCGAACACCGGCGCGACGACGAGGCCGAACGGCACGTGGAAGATGCCCGAGAGCACGGCGCGGTAACGCTCCGTGCCGCGCGCGCGGCCGTACTCCGCCTCCAGGTCCGCCGGATCGTTCGGATAGCCGGTCGGGAAGTCGGGGCTGAAGTCGTCGCTGATGTTCTTCTTGTCGGCGAACGTCACCGACGCGGTGACGAGATCGGCGCCGCGGATGTTGCCGTTGAGACTGAAGACGAGCGCGCGATACTTCGAGTGTCCGTCGTTCGAATATTCGTTGACCTGGTCGTACGCCGCGATCGGACGCTTGTGCGTGGCGTTGCCGCTCCAGTTGATGTCGTGGATGACGATCTCGTTCTCGCCCTTCACGTAGATCGCCTCGGTGTCGAAGAACATGCGCGAGGAGCCGAGCTTCATCGCGTATCCCACCGACGCCTGCGTGGCCTCGGGGTTCTTGTACGTCGGCGAGAGCAGGGCGATGGCCGGCTTGGAGACGATGCCGGTCGTCGTCGGATGCGCGGGATCGAGCGCCAGCGACGGCAGCCCGAACAGCGCGCCGTTCAGGCGCGTGTAGGTCACGCGGCCGGTGACGCCGTTCTGCTGCCGTTCGGTGAGCGCCGGCACGAGGAGGAAGCGGCCGACGAACTTGCCGGCGCCGCCGCGGAGCACGCTCGAGCCGTCGCCCTTGAGGTCGTAGCTGAACGACGCGCGCGGCTGGTAGTTGTTCGAATCTTTCTTGCGCGGATTCGGAATCAGCGGATGCGTGTAGCCGGGGTTGTTGCCGTCGGAATCGAGGTCGTAGCGCACGCCGAGGTTGACCACGAGGTTCGAATTCGGCCGCCACGCGTCGGAGATGAACGCGCCGTAGATCGTCGTGTCCATCGAGACGTCGGATGAGCCGACGCCGTACGCGTACGCCAGCGGCAGGGCCTTCGTGTCGGTGAGCCAGAGGAAGAGGCCGTGCTCGTAGGTGTCGATGCGCAGCCGCTCATTGACGCGCTGATACGACGCGCCGGCCTTGAATTCGTGCGAGCTCTTGCCGAGCACGAAGTGCTGGCTGTACGTGTCGCGCAGCTCCCAGGTGTGGCCTTCGCCGAGGAGGTCGCCGAGGATGTTGCCGCCGGTCTGCAGCGTGTTGCCGGACGAGTACCAGTCGGCCACCGCGTCGGAGTTCGTCGGCTCGAAGAAACGGCGATGGCCGAACTGCAGGCGCGCCTCGTTCGAGCTGTTGACGGAGGCCGCCCAGTTGTTCTCCAGCGTGCCGTTCCAGTTCTTCCGCTCCAGCGTCTGGCCGTACGACTGATCGGCCACGCCGCCGACGCGGAAGTTGTCTTCGCTGTAATCCTCGTAGGCGAGCTTCAGGCCGCCCGTCATCTGCGGAGTGATGTTCGTGTCGAGACCGCCGAAGAGCAGCGTCTGGTCGAACGGATGGCTGATGTCCGCCGCCTGCGCCGTGAACGCGCCGCCCGGACGGAAGAGGACCACGTTGTCTTCGTTGATCTGCTCGAGCGAGGCGAAGTAGAAGAGCTTGTCGTGCGAGACCGGGCCGCCGATGGTGAAGCCGATCTGGTGGCGCGAGTAGTCGTCGTTCTTCTTCAGGTCGAGCGCCCCCTTGCGACGGAGCGACGCGTCGCGGAAGAAACCGAAGACCGTGCCGTGCATCGTGTTGGTGCCGGACTTCGTGACGATCGACAGTCCGCCGCCGGCCGATCCGCCCACCTCGGTGTCGAAGCGGTTCGTGATCACGCGGAACTCGCGGATCGCGTCCTGGCTGAACTTCGCGCGGGAGAGGCCGTTCACCTGGTCGGTCAGGTCGACGCCGTCGACGAGGACCGTCGACTGCGACGCGTTGCCGCCGGCGCCGATGACCGGTCCGCCGTTGATGAAGCGGAAGCCGCCGCGCTCGCGCTCCACGCCCGGCGCGATGAACGCGAGGCGCTGGAAGTCGCGGTCGGGGACCGGCAGCTGCTCGATCTGCTCCGGCGTGATGTTCGTCGAGGAGTCGGTCTTGTGGACGTCGACGATCGGGACGTCGGCGCTGACGGTGATCGACTCGCTCGACGCCGCCTGCATCACGGTCGTCAGCTTGGCCGTCTGGCCGACCAGAATGACGATGCCTTTCTGGCTGACCGGGGCGAAGCCTTCGAGCGAGAACGCGACGTCGTACCTGCCCGGCTGCAGCGCGTTCGCACGCGCCGTGCCGCTGACGTCGGTGACGACGACCGTCGAATAGCCCGTCTCGGGACGGGTCACGGTGACGGTCACGCCGGGGAGTGGCGCTTTGGACTGATCGAGCGCGACGGCCTCGACCGCCCCTTTGTCGACCTGAGCAAAAAGTGGGACTGCAATGAGGCAAAGCAGGACGATCGAGAGGACAGTACGGGGTCGAAGCAGCATCGTTCCCTCCTGGACGGTTTACCGGCCGACCGGTCGGTTTGTTTGTTTCGCGGGAGTCTAGGAGGGTGGGGTGATGAAGTCAAGAAAAAGCGTGCTTAACGAGTGATAGAGGAAAAAGCGAGAGATAGAGAGATAGAGAGCACCGCACACCTCGATCACTCTGTCTCTCTATCACTCTATCTCTCTATCACTTCGTCTTACCGCTGCCCCGCCCCGATCGCCACGAACGGCGCCCAATAAAACGGATGCCGGTACCTCGCGATCCGCCGCACCGACATCTGCGCCCCGCGCAACGCCTTCGCCGTGCTCTCCCCCGCGCGCAGGCGGCGGTGGAACTCGACCATCAGCTTCGCCGTCGCCGCCGACTCGGCGCTCCATTGACTGACCACCGTCGTCGGGCAGCCGGCGGCGAAGAAGGCCCACGACAGTCCGATGACGCCTTCGCCTGACCCGACCTTTCCGCGCGCGGTCTGGCAGGCGGAGAGGACGGCGAGGTCGGCGTCGAGCGGCAGGTCGACGACCTCGCGCGCTTCGAGCAACCCGTCCTCGCTCTTCCCGTTTCCCGGCGCGAGCGCGATGGCGGAGTACATCGGCGCGCGATCGTCGACGATGGCGTGCGCGGCGATGTGAATGACGCGATAACGCGGCGCCTCGCTCTTGAACACCGTCTCGGTCGCCGCGTCGTTGTAGTACGCGCGCCGCTTCCGCGCCGGATACATCGACGCGAGCTGCCGCACCTCGGTCTCGGCGTCGGCGAGCGATCCGAGCGCCGGACCGCGGAACATCGACCGCATCGTGGAGCTCGCGCCGCCCGCGACGCTCGGATTTCCGAGCGCGAGCAGGAACGACGGCGCGCCGGAATGAAGCAATGACGCACTCTGAAGAAGCGAAAGCGAGTGCGCGTAGAACACGGCGTGCCTGTCGATGAGATGCCGCCCGTCGCGCGCGACGAGCGCGTGGAACGGCACGGTCCAGAGCACGCCGTCGGGCGCGATGGCCAGCGTCGCCCCGCTGCCGACATACGATTCGATCGGCGCGAGCAGCAGGTCATACAGCTTGCGCGCCGCGCCGCGATACGCGGGCGAGCGCGCGGCGATGAGGTTCTCCAGTTCGCGAACGTCGCGCTGCAGTTTGTCGAGCGCTACGCGAATGCGGACCACACGCAGCGGCGCATTCGCGGTCACGACGAACGCCAGCAACTCCTTCTCCGCGACGACGTATTCGACCAGCGCCATCGATTGCGATCCGGGCGGCAGCGAAACAACCGGCAGCGAATCGACGCGCCGCCGTTGCACGACGGGATGCTTGAGGCGGATCTCCGAACGAAACGCGTCGAGCTCGCGCCGTGCCTCGACGAGTTGCTGTTCGATTCCACCCGGCGCGGCCTGTTTCTGCCGCGCCGTGAGCAGCGTGCGATTGATCTCCGCGATGCGGGTCTGCAACGACTCCTCGCGCGCCCGCTCCTCCGCCGACAACGACGCGGAGAGATCGATGTGCGATTCGGCGATCGCCTCGCGCAGACCCTGACCCTTCATCCGCTCGGCGACGCGGAACGCCTCTTCGATCTCCTTCCGCGCCACGAGCAGCTGCACGAGCTCGACGTAGATCTCGGCATAGTCCTGAAGAAAGGTCACGCGGCCGAGCGGGCCGGCGCCGAGCTGCTCCTGACGACTTTCGATCGCCGCGATCGCCTGCCGCAGCTCCTCGGCGGCCTCCGCGGTGTTCCCCGACGCCGCGAGCGCACGCGCCAGGTCGTGCCGCAGCGTCGCCTGGACGCCGGCGTCGCGTCCCTCCTCCGGCTGGGCGTCGAATTTCCGGAGTGCCTCCCGCGCCGCCTGCATCGCGCGATCGGCGTGGCCACGAGCAAGATCGAGCTCGCTGCGCCGGGCGGCGATCGCGATCTGCCGGGGATCATCCGGCCTGGTCTGCGACTCGACCGTGGCGAGTGCCTCCTCCGCCTCCGCAAATTGACCGAGGAGCAAGTGGGCGCGGCTGAGAGCGATCAATCCTCCGAGAGTGACCTGGTCATCTCTGAAGAGCTCGAAGGAGCGACGAAAATGGACAACCGCATTCGGGTAATGCGCTTCCCTCATCTCCACTTCCGCCAGGTTGGCTTCTGCGTACGCCTCGTCCTTGCGATTGCCCTGTTCCCCGGCCCGCCGGATCAGCGTCAGGCAATCACCGCGTACGACATCGAGGTTGCCGAGCTGCCAGTGCACTTCCTGATGGTTGAAGAGCGCCAGTTGCTCTCCCTGCTCCCACCCGATACGCCGCGCCAGCTCGAGCTCTCGTTCCGCGTTTCGCAACGGTTCGATCGGGCTGCCCTGCCATCCGACATACGACCGCATCGTGAGGCACATGATCGAGGTCGTCGGATCGTCGAGCGTGTCGATCGCGTCCGCCACCGCGGCATACGTCGCATGGGCGCGATCGCGATCACCGATCCGCAAGTACGCGAGACCGAGCGTCAGCCGGGCGTCGGCAACGTTGTCGGGAGTTCCGGACGCTTGCGCAAGTTCCTCGCCCCGGCGAGCCAGCTCCACCATGCGCGGCGGATCGCCCTCGAACATGCTCGCGTAGTCGGCCAGAACGGCCACCTGGGTCGAAACGTCGCCCGTCTCCACTGCCAGCGCGACGGCATGCTCGAATCGTGAGCCGCCATTCGACTCGCTCAGCTCGCGCGAGTATTTGGTGATGAGCAGGAGCAGATCGATGTCCTTCGCCTCGGCCGCGATGCACTCCGCATCGGCCGCCGACGGCGCGGCGGCCATCGCGATCGCCAGGCGCCGCTCTTCGCTGATGACACGCGAGACGCGCCACGCGCCGGCCACCTTGCGCGCTTCGATGTGCCAGGTACGCGGAAGGCGCCGCTCCGGACGCCACGTCGCCTTCAGCGCCGCGGTCAGCTCGATGTTCATGCGGATGGCGATGCGGTCGGCGCTGATCGATTCGACCGTCCAGTCGTAGCGATCGATCTTCTGGCAGTCGTAGCGCTCGACCGCGACGTGAAACTCTTCCCACGCCCGCGGATCGCCTTCGTTCGGATCGACCAGCTTCGCCATCATCGACAGGTCGTCGTGCCGCAGCACTTCGATGAAGCGCTCGGCGATCTCCTGCGCCGGCGACGCCGAGATCGCCAGCGGCCACGCGAAAACCAACAGCGCAACGAAGGTTCGTTTCATCGGCTCCACGAATCGATGTCGCGCGTGATCCGGCGCGCGACGTCGACATCGCCTGGACTGTTGACCTGCCGCAAATGTTCCTTCGCCTCCGCGATCAGGCCTGCGCGCGCGTTGACGATGCCGAGGAGGAGATGGTCATCCGGATGCTCCTGTTCGGCCGCATCGAGATCGGCGAGCGTCGCCGCGTCGAGGACGCGGAAACGCGCCACAGGCAATGGTGACGCGGGCAGGATCGTGGCCACGCCGTCCCGCTCGACGCGCACGGTCCAGGTGTACGTCGTGCCGCGCTCGAGGTCGTGCTCCGGGCTCCACTGCGATCCGCGCAGCACGCCGCTGTCTGCGACTTCGACGTCGCGGTCAAACACCTGCACCTGCGACATCGCGCCTTTCGCGGCCGGCCAGCGGAACGCGGGCCGCGTCGATTTCACGACCACGCCGCTCGGCGCGAACGTCTGCTCCGCTCCCGCGGTTCCGCGCAGCACATCGCCCTCGGCGCGGACCGATCGCAGTACATCCGGCTCACCGATCGCCTCGCCCTGGCGCACGCGCTCGACGAGCTTCGACCACGGATCGAGACGCACCACGATGGGCGGCGGATGCGACAACGTCCGCGGCGGCGGCGCCTCTTTCCGCAGCAGGATCGGCGCGACGACCGCGATCACCACAGCCGCCGCGAGAAGCAGCGGCCAGACGCGGCGCGGCTCTTCCGCACTCTGCTCGATGTCGTCGAGCATCGCGTTCGCGGCGTCGTCGAGACCGAGGTGCTCCGCGGAGAGCGCCGTGCATTCGCTGCAGGCGGCGAGGTGGCGTCCGATGGCCAGCACCTCGTCCTCCGCCACGTCGCCGCGGCGCCACCGGTCGAGCTGCTCGACTGTCGGATGGTTCATGGTCACCAGTTCCTCAACCGTCTGGCCAGCCGTTGGCGCGCCGAGGAGCGGAGGTTGATCACCTTCTGCCGCGACAAGCCGAGGAGCGAGGCGATGGTCAGGTCATCGAGCGGCAACTGCGACCACAACTTCGCCAGGCGCGGCAGCGGCAGGTCGATCGTCGCCGCCACTTCATCGAGCGAGGCGATTCCCATCAGCGGAAAGAGCGAGATGGCGCTGCCGCCGTCGCCGTCGCGCAGATTGAGCAGCAGTGCGGCGCGCTGCGGCGCCGGCAATGCGCACGTCTCCCGCCACAGCGCGTCGAGCCGGCGGCGCGTCTCCAGCTGCGCCGCCTGACACTGGCGTTGATCGGCAACTTCGCTCGAAGCCACGCTGCAGCGTTCCTCGATCTTCCACGCCTCGGCGAGCGCGTCGACGACGTCATCGATGAGCAGCGGCCGTCCGGCTGCGGTCAACAGCGACTCGATCGCCTCCGCGGCGCGCGCCGGGTCGTGGTGCTGCCAGGAGGCCGGAAGCTGACCGGCGGCGTCGCCGCTCTCCGGCCACGACGCGAGTGCGCAGGCCGGACCGGCGGCCGGCGCCGACGTCCGGAAACGCGCGTCGCGCTCCACGAGGTAGCGGATCCGTTGCTTCAGGCGCGTCCGCTCCGGGAAGTGGCTGCGCTGGAAATCGTGAATGGCGTTGAACGTCATCCTCGCGGCGAAGTCGGCCACGCGATTGATGGCCTCATCGCGATCGAACGGGACGCGCTGCAGCCTGCGCAGCAGCCGCAGCACGACCGAGGAGGCGATGTCCTCGGCGTCCTGGGCGCGGAACATGCGGTCCGAGGCGCGCTGCCGCTGCACGATTCTCTGGATCACCGGCACGGCGTGCTTCGTCAGCACCGCTTCCACCGCCGCGCGGCGCTCGTCCTCCGAATCGCAGACGATCAACGGCCGCAGCAGCGGGTCGTTGACGGCCACAAGTTCATCGAGATCGCGCTCGGTCATCGTCGTTACGGCTGTCGCGAATGCACTCAATCCGGTGCAGGGACGCCGGAAACCCATACATATTAGCTTCCGTCAATACAAATTCCCCTTTCCCGTCCTCGAAAATAACAGACGTAAAAAGGAGAAAACATGACATCGACCGAAAAACATTACGCGACAACGCGCCGTTTCATCGCATCGCTCCTGCTGGCCATCATGACCAGTACCGGCGCCTACGCCGCCTGCGGCCCAGACATGTGCCTCGGACCGTGTAATTACGAGGAGCTTCTCTTCGACACCAGGTTCAGCGGTAACTGCCCGCAATGGGTCTGGAGCAACAGCAACGCCCATCGCGTCAAGATCGGAACCAACTGGTGGGCCGAGCTTACTGCCTCCAGCGACGTCAGTCAGACCGTCGCCACGGGCTCGTATCGAGCGATCCAAGTTCATTTCGATATCGAGATCGTGCCTGCGAATCCTGGCACTGAGCTTCTCTACGTGGAGATCATGCGCGGAAGCACGCTTCTCGAAACCGTGGCCGTCATCTACCCGGAATCGACCCGGACGAGCTACAGCGCCTATCTAGGCAACTACAGCAACGACTCCATCACGATGCGGTTCCGCTACGCAGCCGGAACTGCTCCCGGCAACACCATTTTTCGCGTCGACAACGCCTGCATGTGGGGCTACTTCTGATTCGAAGGAGTGCGGCGACGCCAGCCTGAATCGACAAGAGGAGAAGTGGAATGAAGGGATTCATAATGCAGCTCGCAGCCCTTTTTTTCGCGGCGATCGCAACATATGGACAATCACTTCCCGATCCCGGAACCACGCCGGTCGCACTGTACGGGGAGTCGCTGCGCAATGCTCACAACAAGCTCGTCGGCCGCGGAATCGTGCTCGATCATGACAATCGTGCCGCGGCGAACGAACAGCGTGCCGCCCTCACCTCCTCATGCGGCGCGACCGCGGCGGAGATCGTCTGGCGTGAAGTTCGTCGCGAGACCGATTCGGGCGGCGGCAGCCACTTCTTCTATCGCCAGCATCTGTCCGGCGAAGGAGTGGACGCGGAGCTCTTCGGCTCCGAAGTCGCCGTGCATCGCATGCCGAACGGAAAGCTTCTCGGCGTCAGCGGGCGGCAGTTCGAATCGGTCATCGTGAGCGGCTGCCCGGCGTTCGGTGCCGCGGAGGCGGTCGAACAGGCCCAGGAGCGCGTGCTGCTCCACAAGGGCGAGTATCAGCAGCACCAGCCATGGACGATGAACGCCCGGCGCGTCGCGCATCTCGCGGATACGGAATTGAAGCTCGTGCAGATCGACGGCACGTTCCGGTCCGCGTACTTCACGATCGGTGATAGCGCCGAGGGCGAACCGTACTCCGTCGTGCTCGACGCGGAAAACCGCGGTGTGCTCGCGATTACGGCGACCAACCCATCCAGCAACTGCACGCCCACCGCGCCGGAGAGCTACGTCACGGCCTATAGCATTCCAGTCCGTCCCGAGTTGACGAACTGGCGCACGATGAAGGCGAACGTCGGAAGCCGGCCCGGCTTCCTGGGGTTTACACACGAAGGCGTCTGGTTCCTTTCCGGCGGCCCGAAGATGCTCGTTTATTTCGGCACGAACGACTATTCATACATGTGCAACGGCAACGGATACACCCTTTATCCGCTGAAAGTCCGCCCTGCGCTCGACTGCTGCTCGCCTGTGTACGACGACTACGATCTTTACCCGGACCGCCATGTCTCCGCCGCGGGCGACGCACTCTGGAACACCTACAAGACGATGTCGATCTTCAAGGTTCTTGGACGGAACGGGTGGGACAACGTGGGCGGCGACGCAAAGATCGTGGTGAACCAGGGAAATACGGACTCGGCGACATTCATTCAGACCGCCGACGGCAGGGGACCGGCCAACTCCGTCGTCATCGGCGCTCCGGTCAGCATGTACAACCTGGCCTCGTCGCTCGATCTCGTCGCACATGAGTGGGGACATGGCGTGATCTTCAAGACGGCCAACTTCACCTTGGCGACGGATCAGGGTCTGCAGTTCCACGAGGGCTTCGCCGACGTCATCGCCATGGTCGTCGAAAAACGCGCTCAGACGTCAGGAAACGGTCTGGAACACTCGTCCGACTTCAAGATGCACGAGGACTCCGCCACGTCCGGCTACGCACGCGGTGCGGTCGATGACATGACAGGACACAACTGGACCGGCCCGTATGGAAGTTACACGTTCAACGATCGCCTGCACCGCCAGGATGAGTACTACGATCAGTCGCACATTCATGCCACCGGCAACATGCTGAACGTCGTGCACCTCATCATGTCGGCAGGCGGATCGACCGATCTGCCGTCGGGGCTGAATCCGATCTGTGAGCGTCCTAACGGCGCGAGCCGTTACGCCGGCTGCGATGCGGCCAATGCCGTGACCTTCAACGAACGTCTCGGGTCGAGTAAAGCGGGAACGCTTCTCTTCTACGCCATCGAGCACACGCTGACCTCGAGCTCGACCTGGAATGACGTCGCCGACCGCGTGAACGAAGCCGCATTTCTGAAATACAACCTCTGCCAATACGGCCCCCAATACAACGCCGCAGGAGAGCAGAACGCCGTGAAGAAGGCGTTCGCCGGAATCGGCTACCCGCGCACGCAACCCGACATTCAGTGTCCGTAATGCAGTAAGGAATGCGGACGTCTCGTCCGCACGGTTTTCCGCGATTCGGAGAGGAGCGGACGAGACGTCCGCTCCCCTCTTTTCGATCCTCTATGACTTCGTGTCCGCGCCCAGCGCGTTGATGCTGTCCTGCACTTCGACGCGCTCGGTCTGATTGCCCGCGGCGCTCATCGCCTTGTCGTACCACTCCATCGCCTTCGCCTTGTCGCCCCTCGCGGCCCAGGCGTCGCCGATGGCGTTCAATGCGCGCCACGACTTCGTGTCGCCGAGGGATGCGATCGCCTCGTCGTACTTCTTCTGGCCGATCAGGCGGTAGGCGTTCGACACGGTCGCCACTTCCGGCGTGATCAGCTTCTCGGCCTGCGCGCGGAGCGCCTTCGCTCCTTCCGCGTCGCCCTTCTTCTCGATGATGCGCGCCTTCATGCGGAGCGCGCCCGCGTCGGGCTGCATCTCGATGGCGTGATTGACGTACTGCAGCGCCAGGTCTTCGTTGCCGTTGCGCAGCATGTAGCCCGCCGCCTGCACCCAGGCCGACGGCTGCCAATAGAGCTCGCTGCGCAGGTCGCGCTTGATCCCTTCGGCCACCAGCGTCTTCGTGTCCGCTTCCACCTTCACCGGCACGCGCGTCTTCTCCCAGCGCATGGAGAGCGTGACGCTGTTCTCCTTCGAGTCGTCGAACGTGAACGCCATCCGCTCCGTCATGTCGATCGGCTGCGGCGTGACTTTCACCCGAAGCAGGTCCTCGCTCTGGTCGTAGCTGTACGTCCCCCAGCCGCCGGTGAACTTGCTGAGGACCACCGTCCACTGCTGCTGCCCGGGGATGAGGAAGAGGCTGTACGTTCCGGCGGGGACGTCCTGGCCTTCGACCTTCACCGGCGTGGAGAAGGTGATCGACGTCGGCTGGTTCGCGCCGGCGCGCCAGAGCACGTCGTACGGCACGAGTCCGCCGAAGATCTTTCGGTTGTTCACCGCCGGGCGGTGATACGAGACGCGGACGTCGGTCACGCCGACCGTCTCCTCGACGACCGCGCGCGGACTGGCCTGCGGGACCTTGATGCTCGGTTGTGCAAACAGCAGCGCGGCGTTGGCGCAGATGGACAGAAAGAGAGCGAGGCGAAGCACGCGACGATTCATAGTTCCTCCGATACGGGGATCGTAATCGGTGGAGGTCCGTCCGTTTGTTGCGCGGCTGTCAACTATCGATCACCAGCCGGGAAATCCCCCCGGCCGCCGCCCGCCCCGCCCGGGGTACCCGCCCCGCCCGCCCGGTCCGCGGCCGCCGGCGCCGCGCATCCGCTCGCGGCGGCTCATGCGGATGGCGTCCTCGAGCGCCGACCACTGCTCGCGCGTCAGGATCACCCGCTCGGCGGCGAGGAGCCGCAGCTGGCGGCCGAAAATGTCGTCGCGCATGGTGCGGACGCGCTGGCCGGCGGTCATGATGGCGTCGTTCTCCGGCTTGTCGGATTCGAGCACCGTGCGGAGGTCGCGCTCGGCGACGCCGAGGTCGCGCTCGAGCTTCGCCAGCTCATCGCCCTGCTCCGTCTGCAGCTTGTCCAGAGCCGCGACCTGAGCGGCCGTCGGCTTGACCCGATCGGCGATCTCGGCCTGACGCCACCAGTCGGACGGCGGCAGCAGCATGCCGGCGGCATTCTGCGCCGGCATCGAGTCGTCGGACATCGGCCGCCGTTGCGGCATGCCCCCATCGTCATCGTCGTAACCGGCGGAGGAGCAGGCGGCGAGGGCGAGGAAGCAGGCGAGGAGCACGAGTCGCTTCATGCCGTGCGGTACGACTCCCGTTTCGAAATGTTGAATGCGGCGGCGAGTCTTCGGGGCGATAGAATCGGAGATCTGGAGGCTCACTGAATGTCTCTCCTCATGCAGCGGAAAGGTCCGGCTCTGCCACTCCCTCGCCTCGACGGGAAGGAAGTTCTCGTCGGTCCGGATCCTTCGATTGCCAAGGTCAAGGGTGTCATGTTCGGCGGCCGGAAGCAGTTCCTGATGGACGTCGGCGGCGATGAAGTTTTCTATTCCGTGTTGGCCAAGCTCTCGCCCCGGTCGCTGCAATACACGCGCACACCGCTGGCCTCCAGCTGGTGCGAGTTCGAGTCGCTGATCGAGCTCGACCGCGCGATCTACGACACGCTGCACGGCAAGTATCCGAACGTCCTGGCCCTGATCGGCGCGGCCTCGGCGGAGCTCGGGATCGGCCGCGTCTACAAGTCGCTCGATACCGTCGAGCTGGTCAAGTACATGGAGAACATCGCCCTCTTCAACAGCCAGTACCAGAAGTTCGGCCGCGTGAAGTTCGAGAAGACCGCCGGCGGCGGAAAGATGGTCTACACCGACTACCCCGTCTACAGCCCGATCTACTGCGCCAGCGGCGCCGGCTACTTCCTCGAGTCGATCTTCCGCCACGGCGGGACGGAACCGAGCGTCGTTGAGACGAAGTGCCAGACGTTGGGGGATTCGTCGTGTACGTATGAGATGACCTGGAAATAGCTGTTGAGCTGTTGAGCGATTCAGCGATTGAGCCGCTCAACAGCTAAACAGCTCAATCGCTAAACAGCTCAAATGCTCTTCCACCAGTTCTACCTCCCCTGCCTCGCCCACGCCTCGTATCTCATCGGATCCAACGGCGAGTGCGCGATCGTTGATCCTCAGCGCGATGTCGATCAATACATCGCGGAGGCCGATCGGCGCGGCATGACGATCCGCTACATCATCGAGACGCATCTGCATGCGGATTTCGTCAGCGGACATCGCGAGCTGGCGGCGCGGACGGGGGCGGAGATCGTTTTCGGGGCCGCGGCGGACGCGCAGTTCGCTCATCGCGCGGTGAACGACGGCGATGTGCTGCAGGTGGGCGACGTCGAGCTGCGCGCGTTGGCCACTCCGGGACATACGCCGGAGAGCATTTCGTGGCTGATCGTCGAAGAAGGCAGGCCGCTGAAGGTGCTGACCGGCGACACGCTCTTCATCGGCGATGTCGGACGTCCCGATCTCGCCGGCGCGCGCGGCTTTACGTCGCAGCAGATGGCCGCGCTGCTCTACGACTCCCTGCATACGAAGCTCCTCACGCTGCCGGATGACGTCGAGGTCTGGCCGGCTCACGGCGCGGGGTCGGCGTGCGGGCGCAACATCTCGAAGGAGACGTCCTCCACGATCGGCGTGCAGCGGAAGACGAACTACGCGCTGCAGCCGATGTCGCGCCAGGAGTTCGTCAACATGATGACGACCGACGTGGCCGAGCCTCCGCCCTACTTTTCCCGCGACGCGGAGATCAATCGCCTCGGCGCGCGCCCGCTGGCCGACATCGAAGCGCCGGCGCTTTCGGCGCAGAACGTCCGCGAACGGATGCAGCGCGGCGCCGTGATCCTCGACGTCCGCGAGAGCGACGCCTTCGCCGCCGGGCATCTCCCCGGCGCGATCAACATCGGCCTCGGCGGCCAGTACGCGTCGTGGGCCGGCACGCTGCTGTCGCCGGACGACCGCATCATCATCGTGGCCGATTCGGAAGAACGCTCGCGCGAAGCGGTGATGCGCCTCGCGCGCGTCGGCATGGAGAACGTCGACGGCTGGCTCGAAGGTGGCGTCCTCGCGTGGAACGCCGCCGGCTTCGCGTGCGCGCAACTGCCGCAGATGTCGGTCGCCGAGCTGCATGAGGCGAAGAGCCGCGTGCTCGACGTGCGGCGTCCCGGCGAGTTCGCCGACGGTCACGTTCCGGACGCGATCAACATCCCGCTGAGCGAGCTGCCGCGCCGCATCGCCGAAGTCGGCGAGCCGTTCGCCGTGATCTGCGCGGGCGGCTATCGCTCATCCGCGGCCGCGTCGATCCTCGCGCGGCATGGTCTGCGGGTCGTGAACGTGGTGGGAGGGACGGGGGCGTGGATTCGCGAAGGCTACGAACTGAGTTATCGAGCGGTTGAGCGGTTGAGCGGTTGAGCGCTAAACAGCTCAACCGCTGAATTGCTCAACCGCTACACACCCGTGTCCTGAAGCGCGCCGTTGCGCCGCATCACGTGCCGCTCGAGCAGTGAGATCCGCGCGAGCAGCTCGGCCTGGCCGCGCAGCAACGCCTCGATCTCCATCTCCGCCTTGAGATTGACCTGGTAGTCATTCTCGGCGAGGAGCTTGTCCTTCGACGACTGGCGGTTCTGGCTCATCATGATGATCGGCGCCTGCAGCGCGGCGACGGTGGAGAGCGCGAGGTTGAGCAGGATGAACGGATAGGGATCGAACGGCTGGCGCAGCAGCAGGATGTTCGATCCCATCCACACCACCATCATCGACGCGAAGAGGATGATGAACGGCCACGAGCCGCCGAACGCCGCCACGCGGTCCGCCACGCGCTGACCGAACGTCAGCTGTTCTTCCGCTTCCTCCAGCACGTTGCGCGACACCTGCCGCGACATCAGCTCGTTGGTCTGCCGCATCCGCTCGCTCATCTCGGCGATGATGCGCAGCGCCGCCGCCGGATTCTTGTCGACGAAATCGACCATGTCGCGGCGGTCGAGCCGGATCAGGTGCGAGTCCTTGATCGCCGTCGCCGTCGCCGAGCGCGGCGCGCCGTCGAAGAGCGAGAGCTCGCCGAAGTACTGGCCCGGGAAGAGCGTGGCCAGGCAGACCTTGGCCTTCCCTTCGCCGTACGAGATCTCCACCGCGCCGTTCTGGATGATGAAGAGCGACGAGCCCTCCTCACCCTGATTGAAGATGATGCCGCCCGGCGCATAGTCGGCGGCCGTGAGCCGCTGGCTGAGCGAGGCGAGATCGTCGTCGGTCAGCGACTCGAACAACGCGATGTTGCCGAGGAGATCCTCATACGACATTCGGTGCGCAGGAATCGCTGGATCCATTGGTAAAGAGGATAACCGAGGAAAAGCTGTTGAGCTATTGAGCTGTTGAGCTATTGAGCTGCTCAAAAGCTAAACCGCTAAACCGCTAACCCGCTCAACAGCTCTGCTCACCCTTCCCGCAACCGCTGCGCGTGCGCCGTCAACAGATCGCTCCGCGTCACGATCCCGATCAGCTTGCGCGGGCTCTCGCGCGCCACGACCGGGAGCCGCCCGACGTTCTCACGCACCATGTGATCGGCCGCTTCGCGCAACGACATGTCGGCGAAGACGACCGACGGCCCGCGGGTGATCAGATCGCGCACGCGCGTCGACGGCGGCTTGCCGAGGAAGTCGCGGCGCGTGATGACGCCGATGAGATGCTGCTTCGCGTCGAGGACGGGGAAGCCCTGGTGCGTGTCGAGCACGGGTCCCGCGTCCGCCAGCAGCGAATCGGCGGGAAGCGTGACGACGTTCGTGGAGCAGGCGTCGGCCACGCGGATCTGATCGAGGAAATCGGCGGCGTACTCCGCCGGCACGCGCACGCCGCGGCGGGCGAGCTTCTCGGTCATGATCGTGTTGCGCATCAGCAAAGCGGAGACGAGGAAGCCGGTGGTGCATCCCGCCAGCAGCGGCAGGAGTCCCATCGGCTGCAGCGTGGTCTCGAAGGCGAACACCACCGAGGCCAGCAGCGCGCGCGACGCGCCGGCGAACATCGCCGCCATGCCGACCAGCGCGCAGATGCGCGGATCGATGCCGCTGTTCGGCATCTCCCGCGCGATCAGCTCACCCAGCATGACGCCGGTCGCGCCGCCGATGGTGAACAACGGCGCGAGCGTGCCGCCCGACGTTCCGCTGCCGAGGGAGATCGACCAGGAGATGAACTTCATCAGGCAGAGGAAGATCACCACCCGGCCCGCGAGATGGCCGTTGACCAGTCCCTCGATGTTGTCGTATCCGACGCCGAGCGTGCGCGGCGCGAAGATGCCGACGGCGCCGACCACCAGGCCGCCGAGCGCCGGCCACCACATCCAGTGAATCGGCAGCGTCTCGAACAGGTCTTCGATCCAGTAGACGGCGCGCGTGACGTAGACCGCGAGCCAGCCGACGATCGCGCCGACCAGAGCGTACATCGCCAGCGCCTCCCCGCCCGGCCGCTCCAGCAGCGGCATGGCGAAGATCGGCTCGGTGCCGACGTAGAGCATCCGCACCGCGGTCGCCGTCGCGCTCGCGAGCGCCACCGGCACGATGGAGCGCGGGCGAAACTCGAACAGCAGCAGCTCGATCGCCAGCAGCACCGCGGAGACCGGACTGCCGAACGTCGCCGCCATGCCGGCCGCCGCCCCCGCCGCCAGCAGCGTCTTCCGCTCCGACGACGTCATGTGAACCAGTTGCCCGATGAGCGACCCGAGCGCGCCGCCCGTGGCGATGATCGGTCCCTCGGCGCCGAACGGTCCGCCGGTGCCGATCGACACGGCGGCCGACAGCGGCTTGAGGAACGTGATGCGCTTCGGGATGCGGCTCTCGTTCAGCAGCACCTGCTCCATCGCTTCCGGAATGCCGTGTCCGCGGATGGCCTTCGATCCGTACCGCGCCATCACGCCGACGATCAGGCCGCCGATGGCGGGGATGATCAGCACCAGCCAGCCGCGGTGATTGTTCGCCGGCGAGCTGAAGGCGGTGGAGAAGCGGCCGTAGAACGCGATATTCGTGATCAGGCCGATCAATCCGACCAGCGCCTGCGCCACGAAGCCGGTGATCAGCGCCAGCAGGATGGCCCAGAGCGAAACCGTGACGACGCGCTTGTCGAGCGTGCCGCGCTCGATCGGCACGCGCGCTTCCTCGAGCACCGGGTCGAGGGAAGGAGCGACGGGTACTGCTTCACTCATTTGTTCTCCTCAAAAAGCATCGGTGCGGGCTCCGTTCCACTGTCGAGACGATCGACGATCCGGGCGAAGGTGTCGGCGAAGCGCTTCCGCTCGGCCTCCGGCATCTCCTCCAGGATCTCGATCAGCTCCTGCTGCGCGACGCGCGGCGCCTTCCTCACCGCCGCCCGCCCCGCGCGGGTCGGCGTGATGACCAGGCGGCGCGCGTCGTCGGACGCGCGCTCGCGGGCCAGGAGCCCCGCGTCGCAGAGGCGCGTCACGACGACGGAGACGGAGCTCTGGTCGGTGCGGGTCCGTTCGGCGAGCTCCTTGAGAGAGAGCTCGGGCGTTTTCGCCACCTCGTGGAGGACGAAGAGCTGGGCGCTGGAGAGGCCGAGCTGATTCCGGGCGGCACGGTCGGAAAGTCGGAGAAGTCTGACCATCCGCCGGATGGCGTCAAGGATGCGTTGGGAGTCCGTCATATTGTTGGCCGTTCGCAGTTGGCGGTTGGCAGCAGAAAAAACGGCCAACGACCAACTGACACCTGCCATCTAAATTACTTGGGAGCCCAAGTAATTCCTCGCCGCGTGCTATTCTCACGCCCGTTGGACGACCACATCCCAGAAGAGATCGACGAGCGGAGCGTGGCCAGGAAGTACGGGATCCGAGAGCTCGTCTACCCGGGCTCCGAGCAGCTCAAGACGATCACCCATTTCCTCGGCGGGATCGTCGACACGGGACGCTGCGGGCCGGTGCCGAAGACGGCGGTGATGCAGCTTCTCGACTTCCTGCAGGGGATCGTCAACCGGCAGCACATCACGAAGGGTCCGCGCATGTCGCAGGAGGAGTTCGATTTCCTGCAGACGCCGTACTACCTCGCGGCGCGCATCATCACGAAGCTGATTCGGGAGAAAAAACTGATCGCGGAAAAAGAGGGAAAGGTCTACCACACGACCTACAACGCCCTCGGCAATTTCATCGAGCTGCTGCGCAGCCTTCTCGATCCCGGCTGCTATTGGATCCGCCTGAAGATCGTCCCCGAGGGAATCGGCGAATCGGCGGAGCTGCTGCGCGACTTCCTGGTGCTCTATCCCGAGACGCGAAAAAAGGGACGCGCAACGTAAAATCGTATTTACACATGTCGCGCTATCTACAGAAGATCTCTCTCAAGCCTTATAGCAATACCGACATCTGGACGGGCTGGGAGCTGGAAGGACGGACGGGAGAGGTCGAGGGACTGATCCTCGCCGACGACATGTCGGACGAGGAGCTGCGCAAGCTCGGGGTCACGGAATTTCAGATCATCCCGAAGGAATACCTCGACACCCGCGACTTCTCTCCGAAAAAGTGAAGCGATACGACCGCGCCTATTTCGACAAGTGGTATCGCCGCGTGCGCGTTCACAGCACGGGAGAGATGCAGCGCAAGGTGGCGATGGCGGTCGGCGTCTGCGAGTACTTCCTCCGCCGCCGGATCCGCACGGTGCTCGACGTCGGATGCGGCGAAGGCGCCTGGTTCCCCCACCTCCGCACCCTCCGCCCGCGCGTCTCGTACCAGGGATACGATCCGAGTGATTACGCGGTGGAGCGCTTCGGGCAGGCGCGCAATATCCGCAAGGGATCGTTCACCGACCTCAACGCCGACCGCCGCTTCGACCTCGTCATCTGCTCCGACGTCCTGCACTACCTCGGTGAGCGCGACATCCGCCGCGGCCTGCCGTCACTGGTCCGCGGCACGGGCGGCGTCGCGTACATCGAGGTGCTGACGACCGAAGAGGACATCGTCGGCGACCTCGAGGAGCTGATCCGCAGACCGGCGTCGTGGTACCGGCGCGTCTTCACGGACGCCGGTCTCACCGCGTGCGGCCCGTATTGCTGGCTGCCGGCGGATCTCGCCTCCCAGGTCGCCCGCCTCGAGCTGGCGTAACCGCCGTCACACCTCCCCGTGCGCGCGCGCATGGCCTCCCGTGGCCGGTCAGCCGAACCTGATCTCATGACCACCACGACCGTCACTCGCAAGTCGTTCACCTACCGCACATCCACCGAGTGGCTGGGCCGCCGCAACGCGAAGATCTCGGCGGCGGACAAAGCGCCGCTGGCCGTCTCCTCGCCGCCGGAGTTCAAGGGCGACAAGGGATTCTGGACGCCGGAGGACTTTTTCGTCGGCGCCGTGGAGACCTGCCTGCTGATGACCTTCGCCCACCAGGTCGAGCGCCAGCAGCTGCCGGTCGAGGCGTACTACAGCGAAGCCGAAGGCCTGCTGGAGAGCACCGACGACGGCCTGCAGTTCACGCGCATCGTCGTCAAGCCGACGATCATCATCACCGACCGCCGCGCCGCGGAAAAGACTCTCAAGGCGATCGAAGCCGCACACCGCGACTGCCTCGTAGCCAACTCACTGCGGACAGTCGTCACCGTCGTGCCCGACATCCAGTTGTCCGTCATCGAGTAAAGTTGGGGTCGCATCTGGAAAATCAACTTTACGGTGTAAAGTTGATTTTCCAGATGCGACCCCAAGCCCTGGCCTGCCTCCTTCTTCTTGCCGCGTACCCGCTTCAAGGGCAGGTCGAGGAGCACGCGCACCGGGAGCGGCTCGGAACCGTGGCGTTTCCGATCTCGTGCAACAGCGCCGCGCAGGCACACTTCACCCGCGCCGTCGCGCTGCTGCATTCGTTCTGGTACGAGGAGGCGGAAAAGGGATTTCTCGAAACGGCGAAGGCCGACCCGGCGTGTGGAATGGCGTGGTGGGGCGTGGCCATGAGCAATTACCACCAGGTCTGGCCGTCGCCCTACTCCCCCGCCGAGCTCGCGCGCGGGATCTCGGCGGCCGGCAAGGCTGTCGCGGCCGGCGCCAGGACAGAACGGGAGAAAACCTACATCGACGCGATCGCCGCGTTCTACCGCGACGCGGAGACCGTCGACATCGTCAGCCGCGCGCGGGCGTACGAAGCCGTCATGCAGCGTCTCACCACCACCTTTCCCGACGACGATGAAGGGGAGATCTTTTATGGACTGGCCCTGATCGCACACGGGATGTCGACGCCCGCCGACAAGACATACGCGTTTCAAAAGAAAGCCGCGGAAATCTTCAATCGGCTGCTGCGGAAACATCCCGATCATCCCGGCCTCGCCCACTATCTGATCCACAGCTTCGACTATCCGAGCCTCGCTCCCCTGGCGCTCGACGCCGCCTACGCGTACGCGAAGATCGCCCCCTCCTCCCCGCATGCGCTGCACATGCCGTCTCATATTTTCGTGAGACTGGGGATGTGGCCGGAGACGATCGAATCGAATCTGAGCTCGGCGAAGGCGGCCCGGGATCACGCGGCCCGAACTCATCCCGGCACGGCCGCATTCGATGCCCTGCACGCCTACGACTATCTCGCCTATGCCTATCTGCAGACCGGCGACGACGACAAGGTCCGGCAACTGGCTGATGAGTTGTCGGAGATCAAGGCTCTCGACGTCGAGAATTTCGCCGGCTATTACGCGCTGGCCGCCGTTCCGGCGCGGCTTGCTCTGGAGCGCCGGCGTTGGAACGATGCGGCGGAGCTGACGGTCCGGCCGGCCGACTTCCCCTGGGATCGCTATCCATACGCCGAGGCATTGATCTATTTCGCGCGGGCCATCGGTCAGGCCCGGCGCGGCGAGCCGGCGAAAGCGCGTGCGGACGTCGCACAGCTGGAGCAACTGCGCGAAAAACTGCTCAATGCGAAGAATCCCTATTGGGCCGGTCAGGTCGACGTCGAGATCCGCGCCGCGGAAGGCTGGATCGCGCGCGCCGAGGGGCGGAACGGCGAGGCGGAGACGCTGCTTCGATCGGCGGCGGAGCTCGAGGATTCGACGGACAAGAGTCCCGTGACGCCCGGCTCGCTCCTGCCGGCCCGCGAGATGCTCGGAGATCTTCTGCTCGAGCTCAACCAGCCGCAGAAGGCGCTGGAATCTTATGAGCGATCGTTGAAAGATTCGCCCAATCGGCTCAATGGACTTTCCGGCGCGGCGCGGGCCGCGCAATCGGCAGGTGACGTGGCGAAAGCGCGCTCGTATTACGTCCGGATCGCGCGATTACTCACGCCGCCGTAGCGATCGTAACGCCACCCAGACCAATACGATCAGGGCCCACCAGAAGATTACGGTGGTCAATACGCCTGCGCGATTCGAAGCATGAACGCCGGCGCGTTCCAGCCAGCCTCTCAACACATGACCCGGCAGAAAGACCAGGTGAGGGTCGACTCCAAAGAGCAGCAGTGCGCTGATCAGGACGGCGGCCAGTACGGGCGCGAGCACCAGCAGGGCGATCAGTGCGAGCAGCGTGCGATTGCGGGCCGCCATTTCATAGGACTCCGGATGTCGGGAGAGTCTACCGCGTCAACGTCGTCGAATGCCTTAGACTGACGCCGATGCGTATCCTCGCTTACTTGTCAGCGATCGCGCTTCTCGTTCCCCAGGCGTTACTCTTCGCCGCCGCCACGCTGCTCGATCACGTCACCGCGACCGGTACATTCCCCGGCTTGTTGAACAGCGCACTCGACACGCTCGATCTGCTGTTCGGCTGGGGTGGCCTTGCGGTCGTGCTCATGACGCTACTCCTCATCGGGATCGGGTTCAGTGACCGCTGGCGGCCCGTGGCGTCATTGTTCGTTCTCGTGCTGGATAGTTACACCGCCGTCTATGTCCTGCTGTGGTTCGGAGTCGATACCGTCGGCGACAGCGCGTTCTTCTTACTGCCCGGCGTGCTCGCGGCGTTGCTCTGCGTCTGGCTGATTCGGCAGGACGTCATACGCCGGCTTGCGGTGAGCGCGGCGGCCGGTACTCAACAGCCCGGTTGATTTTGCCGACCGGCGCGACGAACATGTGCGCACCATGCGACACACGATCTGCGCTCTCCTGCTCGCCGCCGCTCTTCCCGCCCTCTCTGACGACCTGACGATCCTCTCCAGGGTCACGCGCGACGGCGGCCCGCCGCAGACCTCGGCGAACTACATCTCGAGCGACCACGTCAGGATTGCGCAAGGCGACGGCAAAGAGATGATTCTCGACCTCAGGACCGGCGACGTGACGACGCTCGATAACGCGAAGAAGACGTACTACGTCATGACCCGTCAGGACTTCGAGGCGATGAACGCAAAGATCCAGGAACAGATGAACAGCCCGGAGATGAAAAAAGCGCAGGAACAGATGAACAACCTTCCTCCTGAACAGAGGGCGCAGATGGAAAAGATGATGGGCGGGATGTTCACGGTCACTGTGGAGAAGAGCGGCACGTCGCGCAAGATCGCCGGCTATGACTGCGAAAACTGGACGATCGCCATCGGACAGTTCTCGAAATCCGAGGAGTGCGTGACCTCCCAGCTGAAATACCCGGCCGCGGCGTGGGACGCGTACAAGGGATTTGCGGACAGCATGAAATCAATGATGGCGGCAATGGGCCCGATGGCGAAGGGCGCCATGAAAATGCAGGAGCAGTTCAAGAAGATGAAAGGGTTTCCGCTGGCCAACACGACGTCGACGGACATCATGGGGCACAGGTCCGTGATCGCCACCGAAGTCACCTCGGTGAAATACGGACCGATTCCCCCGTCGGCGTTCGCGATTCCCGCGGGTTACACGAAAGTCGACAACCCGATGCTGAAGGCGATGGATCGCATGGGAAAACACAGGTAGCGGATCGGACGGCTATTCCGCGCCGGACTTCACACGGAAGTCCGGCGGCCAGCCGGCTGACGCTTTATCGCGCATCGACTCCAACCATAGCTGATGACCGCGAGACATCCGGTCCGGCATCAGCAGGTTCCCTGTGCGCGCCAGCAGCCCGTACTGCGTTTCTTCCGTCGTGACGTGGCAGCCGTGGATCGTCGGTTCGAAAAGCCAGGCGTGATATGCGTCGATCCCCGTGCCCTTCGCGTCCCAGGCGATCCTGGATGGAGGTTCAAATTCGCGAATGGTCGATTCGATGTGGACGCCGAATGTACGCCACCGAAACTGCGTACCCGCCATGAGATCCGGACCGGAGCCGTTCATGAATTGCACGTCGGCCGAATTGTCGTACCACGACGGCCACAGCTCTGCCCTGATCAGCCACGCCCACACGCGCTCGCACGGCGCCGCGATATCGATCTCGTTCCGAACATGCACCGGCGTCCGATCGGGATGGTATTTCTCAGGCCAGGTGACTTCCATTCGACGAGGCCATCTTACCAACAGAAACCGCAGCACAGATCGGTTCGGAACGTGTCGCACCCAAACCGCCACGCTGACCATGACAACGACATCAATGACGAGTTGGCGGCGGGATGATGCAAGCCATCCTGCGACGTATACTTGGTGGTCATGGGAAGACGCTTCGCCTGGATACTGCTTGCCCTGGCGTTATGCGTGTCATGTCAGGGCGAGAAGTTCGCGGAAGGTCGGCTGAAGTTTCGGCAGTTGCTGAAGCTGCGCGACCAGATGGCGAAAGAGTTCGGCGAGAAGGTGGCCGATGTAAGCGTCAATCACGATCGCATGATCGTGAAGTTCATCAACTCACCCCTGAGCTCGCGTGCCCCCGAAGAGAAACAGCAGCGCGCGGACGCGGTTGCTGCGTTCGTGGCAAAAAATTATGAGGAGCCTGTCTCCTCCGTCTCGATCCATTTCATTTCCGACGCTGGCGCCACAGCCGCCGGAGGGATCTACATCGGGCGATCGACGCCGAAACAGTGAGTGGCTCAATGCGAAAAGCCACGAATCAGAGCCGGAAGCTCGCGACGACCTTTTCCTGTCCGCCTGACGGTCCGGTGGTTAAGCCGCACGGCCAGGGCCCGTGCCCAAGCCGGAGCGTCACGCGGCGCGCCTGCATGTGAGGCACGCGCATGCGCGCCGCGCGACGCATGGCCGTGCCAGCTTCTACCGCGAGTCAGGCGGCGTTCGACAGCTCGGCGTGCGAACATCGTCGGACCGGCGCCGCCGACGCATCACAAAACTTCATACACGCAATGTCCGTTTACCAGCGCACGATAGGGCGTGCCCGCCGGTCCAACCAGGAAGAGGATGTGGAGCTCGAGTGACGCAACACCTAAAACTTCAACTGGATAGTGCAACGGCGCAGACAGAAAACGCGATGCGCCGCTCGCGAAGTTGATCTTCAAGTAAACTTCAGAATCGCCGTAGCTTGAAATGTTGCCATTTGTCATGATGACGCTGCCGCTACGATCGGTCTCGAAGATGCGGATTGCTTTGTTGCCGAGCTGCACCGCGTCTTGCGCATCCACCCACTGTGACGCCGGTGAATTTGCGGTCTGATCTACGAATACGTTCAACCATTCTCTCGCCATGATTCGCTCCTTAAAAGTTGGCCGGATATTCCGACATTGGGTTGGCCAAACCGCAAGGACGGAAGGCACGGACCGCGCGCCATATCTAAGGAGTGTCGACCGCGCGCGGATCCCTACCCCAGCGTTCTTGCTGTAGGACAATACTGACGCGGCAGGCGGCAGTCCGTCCGCGCACAAGCGTGAGCGGGGGCTATTCGAAGGGACGCGATGAACAGCAATCGAAATCGGAGTGCGCTTGTCTACGGATTCGGGCGGTTCGCCGGTGTGGAGCAAAATCCGTCAGAGAACATCGTTCACTGGCTCGGTGAAGTTGAGCGCGAAGGGGTTCGGATTCACGCTGAATTACTTCCGGTATCGTACAGAGAAACTCGGAAGCGTTTAGAACAAATTCTTCGTTCGACGCCGTTCGAATTAGTGTTGGGTTTCGGCGTAGCAGTGGGCGCCGCAGATGTTCGCGTCGAACGATTCGCGCGTAACCGGGCAGACATGACCGCGACGGACATCGACGGCAGGTTATCGGACGCCGAATCGATTCAGCCGGGCGCTGCCGGGTTGCTTCCGGCAAGAATTGACGTGAACAGATTGGAGCTGGCTCTCGCAGCCATTGGAGTGCCTTGTAAGATTTCTGACGATGCCGGCCTGTACCTATGTAACTACGCCTTCTATCTGACTTCTCATTTGGCCGGTGCCAATTGTCGCGTTGGATTCGTTCACGTTCCCATGGCGACGGAATTCATCGTAGCAGGCGATAGGACTTCCAGTTTGCCGCTGGTGGTTCTTCACGACGTTGCGTGTGCTGCTTTGGACGCTGCGCTAGACGCGATTACGTTGGGTAACAACACGCCGTCCGCCTAACGGACCTGTACCAGGCGGCTCGGCCGCCGGGCCGAAGCCGGGCCGCGCCGGCTTCTACGGCGAGTTGGGCGGCGCCATACGCTACGACACTCTCGGATTGTATGAATACATCAGGCCCCGATGAAGGGCGAACAGTTCGCCGTGAACGGCCGCGATCTCAGCAAGCGCCGTATCGAATGAATCAACATTGAGCTTTTCGTAGGGAAGTCGGGACTCACGCGCGAGCTCACGTGGCGTCCGCCGGCGCACGAACGCGACATCACCTTCAAGGGTTTCGACATGCAAATACGCTGCATGAATGATCCCGTTGCGACGCGCCGACAGATCGCTACAGCGTCGAACGGCCGAGTCAAACCTCGCGAGTTGTTCTGAGCCCGCCTCTCGAAAATGAGGTCGAGCTACGCGTTCGGCGAGGCCGAGCAATTGTCCAAACGTTTGTTCGCTGATTCTCGCTTCGCGCTTGCCGCCACTCTGTTTAGACAGCGAAGAGTCGGTACAAAACCAGATGATCTCGCCTAATTCATTCTCAAGCATCTGGAATGCAACAACGAAACGTCCAATTGCTTGATAGATCTCTGTGTCGTTCATTGGCAGATCCTGCGCCTCCTTTTACCTTTCAGCAATCGGAGGCACAGGACCCCCTTTCAAACCGTGCATGCCGATTTCCAGCACACGGCTTACCGATGGTCTCTCGAGCGTTGGCTTTGTGCTGCCATCCCGACACGAACGGGTCGACCACGTCGGTTCGTCACGCCGACTCACCCATTCCGGTGGTGGCCTATCGCGGGGAGGATGGGAAACAGCACCGCTTCACGTCGGCGGAATCAGAGCGGCCGGCGCGTTATCGGGTGGGGGACAAGGTGATGGTCCGCTGTCTGCGCGATGACGCCGACATCGACGGCGTGACGCAAAGCTGGTGGCCGCTGCTCTCGTTGCTTTTCCTGGCGACGCTCTGCGTGACGGTCGCGGTGCTGCCGTTCGTTCTGAACCGGCACTGAGACGATCAATACGCGATGCGCCGTGAGGGCGGTCTCGGAACCACCGCTTCGACGCGGATGCGCGCGTCGACCGAGATCGCCCCGCGAGGCAAAACCTTCAGCGGATTGATGTCGAGGTCGCGGATCTCGGGGCAGAGTCGCAGCAGTTCCGACAGCCGCAGGATCACGTCCTTGAGCGCCGCCACATCACACGGCGGCGCGCCGCGGAAGCCTTGCAGCAGTTTCGACCAGCGCACTTCGTCGATCATGTCCTCGACGTCGACGTCATTCAGCGGATGGATGCGGAACGAGACGTCGTTCATCAATTCGACCAGCGTGCCGCCGGCGCCGTACGCCACCACATGCCCGAACGTCGGATCCTCGGTCGCGCCGAGCATCACCTCGACGCCGCCGTCGACCATGCGCTGCACGAGCACGCCCGACATCCGCTCCTCCAGCCGCTCTTCCAGCTCCTCGTACGCCACGCGTACCTCGCGCTCGTCCTGCAGGTTGAGCACGACCGCCCCGGCGTCGGTCTTGTGCAACAGCGTCGCGCCGACCGCCTTCAACACGACCGGGAAGCCGATGCGCATCGCCGTCTGCACGGCGTCGTAGACCGTGGCCGCGAAGTCCATCGGCGCGGTCGGGATCTTCGCCGCGTCGAGCAGCGACTGCACGTCGAGCGGTCCGAGCCAGCCGCCGCCGGCAGCCAGCTTGCGCTGCACGATCTCGCGCATCACCGGGATGTCGACGTCGTCGAAATGCACGCCTGCGCCGATCGGGCGCCGCCGCCACTCCGCGTAATTCGTGGCCCGCGACAACGCAGCAACGGCGCGCTCGGGGAACGGGAACGCCGGCACCGGATCGAGCGAGGTGACCACGCCCTGCGATCCCATGAACGTCGCCACCATCGTCTTTCCCTTCGCGTCGGCGGCGCATTCGCGGATCGCGGCGGCGACGTCGTGGGCGTGATCGGGAAGGACCGGGATGTAGATGACGATGATCGAATCAACCGACGGATCGGCGGTCAGCAGCTTCAAGGTCCGGCGGTAGTCGCTGGCCGACGCCGAGGCGATCATGTCGATCGGATTGCCGACGCTCGCCGTCGCCGGAAGATACTCGCGCATCTTCGCCGCGAGGTCGGCCTCGATCGGCATCAGCTCCAGGCCGCGCGTTTCGCAGGCGTCGGCGGCGAGGATGCCGGGGCCGCCGGCGTTCGTGACGATCGCCACGCGGCGCCCGAGGGGGAGCGGCTGATTCGCCAGCACGGCGGCGATATCGAACATCTCTTCCAGCGTGTCGGTGCGGATGATGCCGGCCTGCTTGAACAGGTCGCGGACGATGGCGTCCGACTCGGCCAGTGCGCCGGTGTGCGACTTCGCCGCGCGCGCGCCCGCCTTCGAGCGGCCCGACTTCACCGCCACGATCGGCTTGCGCCGCGCCACGCGCCGCGCGATCTCGCCGAACTTCCGCGGATTGCCGAAGCTCTCGAGGTACAGCAGCATCACGTCGGTATTCGGATCTTCCGACCAGTATTGAATGAGGTCGTTGCCGGAGACGTCGGCCTTGTTGCCGACGGAAATGAACGTCGAGAAGCCGACGCCGATGGAGCGCGCGTAATCGAGGATGGCCAGTCCGAGGGCTCCCGACTGGCTCGACATGGCGACGTTGCCCGCGGGCGGGAAGATCGACGTGAACGTGGCGTGCATGTGCACGGCCGGATCGGTGTTGATCACGCCCATACAGTTCGGGCCGACCATGCGCATGCCGGCGTTGCGCACTTTCTCCAGCAGCCGCTGCTCGATCGCGCGTCCCTTCTCCCCTGTCTCCGCGAAACCGGCGGTGATGACGACGAGCGCGGCGACTTTCTTCTTGATGCAGTCGTCGATCACCGCTTCGACATCGGGAGCGGGCACGGCGATGACCGCGAGATCGACCTGGCCGGGGATCTCGTTGACGCTCGGGAACGACTTGACCCCTTCGATCTCCTTCGCCAGCGGATTGATGGCGTAAAGCTCACCCTTGAAGCCGGTGGCGGAGAGGTTGTGCAGGATTTCCGCACCGAGGTTGCCGCGGCGGCGGCTGGCACCGACGACGGCGATCGATTGGGGATGAAAGATCGAGCGCATGGAGGCGTAGGCCGCCTTCTGCGAGCGCTCCGCCGATTTCGTTTCCGACTCGCTGGTCGATTCGATGGGGAACGCGACATGGACCGTCCCCTCGGCCGACTTGCTGCGGACCGCAAATCCGGAGAGCAGGAAGACGTCGAGCATCTTCCGGTTGGTCGGCAGCACCTCGGCGATGAACGTGTCGATGTTCTTCGTCCGCGCCACCTGCGCGAGCTTCGTCAGCAGATGCGTGCCGACGCCGCATCCCTGCGCCGAGTCGGCGATGGTGAACGCAACTTCCGCCACTTTCGGGTTTCGCTTGATGCGAAAGAAATGCGCGATGCCGATGATGTCCGTGCCGAGCTCGCCGACCACGCCGAAGTCGGCGTCGTAATCGACGTCCGCCGGCGAGTCGCGCAACGCGGCGTCCGGCGTGCGGACGTCGAAGAAGCGGGAGTGGAGGCTGTCGGGCGAGAGTCCCCGAAAGAGCGCCAGCAGGCTGTCGCGATCAGTGGGGCGAACGGGACGGATGCGCAGCGTGCGTCCGTTGCGCAGCACGACGTCGGACTCGAAGTGGGCGGGGTACTCGATTGCGGGGTCGATGATGGACATGGATCACGCCACGACCATCTTCGCGCCGCACAGCTCGAAGTACAACTTCTCCAGCTGATCGTCGCTGAAGCTGTCCCAGCCGCGGCAGATGTCGTGGATCTCGGTCTGCACGTCGCAGGCGATCGGCCGTTCGTGGACCTGCTGCTCGGCCAGCTGCCAGTCGTTGGCGATCTGTTCGAGCTGTCCGCGCGAGAGGCTGGGGCGCTTGCGCACGATCCAGTCGAACTTCTGACGCAGCTCGCGGTCGTTGTACTGGCTGAAGCCTTTGCAGAAGATTCCCCGTTCCGCGGCGACCTTGCAGATCGAGTTCTCTTCGTCGGTCAATTTGACCAATTCCGTGCTGATGGCGGCGATCAATTCTTCGCGGCTGGACATAGGGAACCTCCGTCCCTGACATGATCGAATGACGCCAACCATGCCGCCGTATGGGGGCGCACATCGGCATGTGAGCGCTGTCACATGGTGAGTTGCGCGTGCCCGGCGTCCAATGGGCTCATGTTCAAACCGGTCGAGCTGGAGATCGAGCTCTTCTGCCGCGGAATGCGCATCGATTCGGCCGCCGGACGCCGCATCACACGCACACGTGCGGGCCTCGGATCGGGCCTGGAGATCGTCATCCCGGCGCGGCCGAAGAACATCTGGGTGAACGTGCCGGTGGTGGAGACGTTCGCGCAGCACTCGCCGTTCGAGTTGTGTAGGACAGGCGCCCCCGCCTGTCCGGACAGGCGAGGGCGCCTGTCCTACACGATCGTCGATCATCGCAACGGCGCCGAATACGACATCGAAATCCCCGAAGAACCGGAGTGGTATTCGTACAAGACCACCTCCGGCATCGAGATGAGCCGCATCGGCGTGCTGCAGGGCAATTACCTCGGCATCTACGTCTCCGCGCGCTGCCTCTACTGGGCGGCGAACATCTCCGGGGCGTGCAAGTTCTGCACGACGGGGAAGAACGTGGGGACGGCCGAAGAGTCGCGGAAGAAGGTGTCGGACGTCGTGGAGACGGCGCTCGCGGCGCGCAACGAGTCGGGCTCGATCTTCACGCATTTCAACACCGGCTATCACTACGAAGACCAGGACGACCGCGAGTCGATGCACGGGCTGCGCATGTGCGAGCCGTACGTGCGCGCGGTGCGCGAGCAGGTCGGCGGATTCATCGGCGTGCAGGCGGTGCCGGTGCCGCGGCGCAAGTTCTACGAGTACGACGAATTGATCGAAGCCGGCACGGACCACTTCTCGTTCTGCTACGAGTTCGAGGATCCGGCCGTCTTCGCCCGGCTCTGCCCCGGCAAAGAGCGGACCCTCGGGCAGCACGCGTTCTTCGAGGCGATGGAGTACACGGCGAAGAAGCTCGGGCGCGGCCGCGTGTCGGGCGAGATCATCGCCGGACCGGAATCGGTGGAGTCGACGAAGCGCGGCATCGACCGCATCGTCAACGCCGGCGCGTTCCCCACGGTCTGCATCTTCCGGCCGACGATCGGCAGCGAGATGGAGCACGAACCGCCGCCCGATCCGGAAGCGATGAAGGACGTCTTTGCGTACCTCCACGACTCCTGCCGCCGCGCCGGACTGCCGATCGGCATCCTGCCGATCGAGGTTTCGCTGGTGGTGCAGCCGGAAGAAGCGGCGGGGCTGGTGGACGACGGGTTCTCGTTTTACGCGGCGAAGAACTGGACGCTGCGGCAACTGGCGAAGCCGTACGTGGCGTGGAAGACGCGGCCGCAGCTACCTCCAGTGCAATAGCCTCACGGCGTATCCGCGCGGGAAATCCATCCGCTCGTCGTAATCCTCGGCGCTGGCGGGATCGAGCTCCCAGCGGTGGACGTCGCGCTCGTGCTCCTTTTCGCCGAAGCGGAGCATCTCGTCGATGTCGTAGCCGATGCCGAGGGCATCGCCGAACTCGTCGACGACGTTCTGGTCGGGCGTCATCATGCTGCCGCCGACGGTCTCGTCGCCTTGCGACTCGGCCATCTCCCACCGGGCGTCGATGTCGCCGCCGGCGAGCTCCGGGCCGTTGGTGGTGTTGTGCCGCAGCCGCGATTCGAGTTGCTGGCGTCCGGGCTTGATGTTGAATTCGTCATCGATCGCGGAGCCGAGAAGCATCAGGTCGTCCAGCTCGTCCAGCAGGTCGCGCATCGCATTCACCTCAGTGGTCCCGTTTCGTCAGCGCCTGGTTGTGCACGTACACCGGCCGCGTACGGATCGAAGTCCGCCGCGCCATTTCGCCGAATTCGCGATTGGTCATCCGCCGCCCGAGGTCCGACTGCGCGACCATGCCGACGACGCGGCCGTCAGCCGTGATCACCGGCAGGTGGTGGATGCGGTTCTCCGACATCAGCTCCGCCGCCTTGTCCAGCGGATCCTCCGGAGCGACGGCGATGACCGGCGTGGTCATGAACTCCGACACCAGCAGGTCGGCGGCGTTGCTCGCTTTGGCCACGGCGCGGCAGGCGATGTCGCGGTCGGTGATGATGCCGATCAGCTCGCCGTTGCGCGTGACCGGGATCGCGGCGCAGTCGTGAACGTCCATCAGTTGCGCGGCGACGCGCAGGCTGGTCGTCGGCTCGCAGGTCGCCGGGGAAGTGGTCATCGCATCGTTGACTCTCATGCCGTCCAGAGTAGGTCCGCGCGCGAACGGCCGCGCTGCCGCAAAACAGCCAGCCGTGTGCGCGCCGTCACAAGGCGGAGTGCGCACAGTCATCGGCCCCATTCGCCGCCCCGGCCTAACGTATCGATGACGGAGGTGACGTATGTGTCTCGGACTGCCAGGCCGTATCGTTTCGATGAGTGGAAAGACGGCCCGCGTCGATTTCTGGGGCAGCCTGCGCACGGTGAAACTGGACGCGATGAAGGAAACGATCGCGCCGGGCGACTACATCATCGACCACGCCGGCTACGCGGTGCGCCGCATCCCCGATGAGGACGTGGCCGACACGCTCGCGCTCTACGAGGTGATCCTCTGCGAGGCGGGAGGCGATCCGATTGCCACCGACGTCATCGAGCTCGAGGAAGCGGAAGAAGAGCTGCTCCTGGTCTGACGCCGATGATCCGCATTGCGCTGGAGGGGATCGCGCCTGTCGAAGGGGAGCTGTTCGAGCTCGTGACCGAGGATTGGGACTACCTCTTCACGACGAATCGACGACCGACCGCCGCGCCGCGCCGCACCTTCGTCCTCGACACCGGCGACGTGCTCGGCGCGCTGTTCGACGGCGCGACCGAGACGCGCAGCACGATGACGCTGCTCGATGGCCCGCTTTTTCTCGTCAGCGCCCCGTTCCCCGTCCCTCCGATCGTCGACGACGCCCGCGCCCGCGGCGACGCGGAAATGCTCGAGGCCTACGCGCAACTGCATCGCAGGTGGATGATCGAGGCGTCGTTCGGCGTGATGCTGGGGAAAGCGATCGCCTTCCTCGCCGCGGGCGAGGTGCAGATCGTGAAGGACGTGGTGTGGATCGACGGCGTGCCTGGTCCGTGCCGGATGGGCGACGCGCCGGCGGGCTGCCGGGAGCAGGAGAAGGCGGGCGTGCCGGTGACCTGCCCGTTCATCGCGACGTAAAACGAAGGAGTGCGGCAGCTTGCTGCCGCCCTGGATTGCGGTGGCTTGCCACCGCCGCCGAGAGGGGAGCGGACGTCTCGTCCGCACGGTCGCACGGAAGAGCGGACGAGACGTCCGCTCCCCACCGCGGGAGCGAGCTGCCGCAATCCACGGCGGCGGCAAGCCGCCGCACTCCGAAAACAAAACGGGACAGCTCATCGCTGTCCCGTTCGTTCGATTGCGGTTCGCTTTCGGTTAGATGACGAAAACGTTCGCGGCCTGCAGCCCCTTCGGGCCACGCGCCACTTCGAATTCGACCTGAGCGCCTTCGGCGAGCGACTTGAAGCCCTGGCTCTGGATCGCGCTGAAGTGGACGAAAACGTCGTCGCCACCTTCAGTCGTGATGAAGCCGAAGCCCTTCGCGTCGTTGAACCACTTGACGGTACCGGTTGTCTTCACGGTGTGTATCTCCTTTCTGCTGTGCTGCCAGATCGGAGAATGCTCTCCACCATCATTGGCAAACAACGGAATCGAGAAAGCGCAACGAGGAAGGGGGGCGAGTAATTCCGTAATGAGTCACCGGTTGCCGGTGGGCCGGTTACCGGGCAACTGGCAACCGGCAACTACTCCCCGCGGCACGCGCAATACTCCCCGCTCACCGGCCGGCATACCCGCTCGCGCGTGTGCTGTGCGACGGCGTGTTCACACGCGGCGCACACATCGCCCTGTGCGGCGAGGACGCTGCAGACGCACGGATAGTCCTCGGATGGATAGTGAATGACCTGCTGGCAGACGTCGACGACGTGATGCTCCTCAGGCCCGTGCTCGCAGCAGATCCTCATCGCCTCATCGTCCTTCGTCCGCCGAACGTCGGCGGGTGCGCCGCATCACAAGTGCATGTGCGGGCAATCATCGGACCGGTTCGCCGCGCGTGCTTTCATGAAGCATACGTAGGACAACCGCTCAGGTTGTCCCGACAACCTGGAGAGGTTGTCCTACGAGGTGCGCGATGGAATCCTTGCAATCACCGGTCGTCACGTGGGAGCTCACCCGGGCCTGCCGTCTGTCATGCGTTCACTGCCCCGTCGGGGCGCAGCAGAAGCGGAGTCCGCTCGAGCTGTCGACGTACGAGGCGTACAAGACGATCGACCAGATCGCCGCGCTGCGCCCCCAGGAGCTGATCCTCACGGGAGGTGACCCGCTCGAACGGAGCGACATCTACCAGCTCCTCGATTACGCCCGCCGCCGGGCGCTGGCGCCGACGCTCACCGTCACCCCCTCCCCCGCCCTCAACGGCTCGGTGATCGGGACGATGAAGCGCAACGGCCTGTCGCGCATCGCCATCGCCATCGACTCCGCCAAACCCGACCGCCACGACGCCGCGCGCGGCGTCGGCGGTCTCTTCGCCTCGACGCTACTCGCCATCCGCTGGGCGCGCACGGTGTCGCTGCCGGTGGAGGTGAACACGCTGGTCACGCGCGCCAACATCGCCGGCCTGAAGACGCTCGCCTCGCTGGTCGGCGATCTCTCCGTCGAGCGCTGGAATCTCTACTTCGTGGTGCCGATCGGCGACGCGAAACAGCTCGACGCGCCGAACGCCGACGAGATCGAGCAGGTCTTCGGCACATTGTGGGAGACGTCGCAGAAAGCGCCGTTCAGGATCCGCACGTTCGAGGCCCCGCACTATCGCCGCTTCGCCATCCAGAAGCAGGTGGCGGCGCGGAAGCTCGACGGACCGCATCGCGCCGACCTCCTGGCGGCCGCCGATTGCGCGGAACAGCTCTTCATCTCCCACACCGGCGAGGTCAGCCTCAGCCCGTTCCTGCCGCTGACCGCGGGCAACGTCCGCTATCAGCCGCTGTCGACGATCTACCAGCGCTCCGACCTCTTCACCGCCGTCCGCGGCGCCGGAAACCTCAAAGGAAAATGCGGCCGCTGCGAGTTCCGCACGGTCTGCCGCGGCTCCCGCGCGCGGGCCTTCGCGATGACCGGCGATATGTTCGCGTCGGATCCGCTCTGCGCGTACCAGCCGGGAGAGTTCGTGGCCGAAGCGCCCTCTGTCGTGCTGAGTGCCGCCGAGTGCTAAGCGCCGGGCTCTACCCCAGCACGAAGCACTTAGCACCCAGCACTTGTTATTGGGCGGCGAGGTAGCTGTACATCTTCCACCTCGAGTCGACGTCCTGCTGCGCGGCGGCGAACAGCTTCTGCGCCTGATCATCGCCGGACTTCAGCAGCTGGTTGAAGCGGTTCTCCATCCGCAGGAACTGCTCGACCGGGATCTTCGGCTCGCGCGAGTCGAGTTGCAGCGGTTTCTCCTTCTCCGGGTTGTAGCGATACAGCAGCCACTGGCCGGCGTCGACGATCGCCTTCTGATGCTGCAGCCCCGTCGCCATGTCGAGGCCGTGGGCGATGCAGTGCGCGTACGCGATGATGATGGACGGTCCGTCGTACGCCTCGGCTTCGAGCATGGCGCGCAGCGTGTGCTCGTCCTTCGCGCCGAACGCGACGCTGGCCACGTAGACGTTGCCGTACGTCATGGCGATCAACCCGAGGTCTTTCTTCGCCGCGGCCTTGCCGGCGGAGGCGAATTTCGCGATCGCGGCGCGCGGCGTCGCCTTCGACGCCTGGCCGCCGGTGTTCGAATAAACCTCGGTGTCGAGCACGAGGATGTTCACGTTGCGGCCGCTGGCGATGACGTGATCGAGTCCGCCGAAGCCGATGTCGTACGCCCAGCCGTCGCCGCCGACGATCCAGACGCTCTTCTTCACCAGGTACTTCGCCAGCGCGAGCAGCTGCTGCTCGTCGGTGACGTCGAGCTTGTGCATCCGCGCCTTGAGCTCGACGCGGCGCAGCCGCTGCTCGAGCATGGCCACGCGCTCGCGCTGCTCGGCGATCTCCGCTTCATCTTTCTGCGGACAATCGAGGATCGCGGTGGCCAGCTCCTCGCCGACCTGCGAGGCGAGCTTGCGCAGCAGCTCGGCGGCGAAGTCGCGCTGCTTGTCGATCGAGACGCGGAACCCGAGGCCGAACTCCGCGTTGTCTTCGAAGAGCGAGTTGCACCAGGCGGGGCCGCGGCCGTCGGCGTTCTTCGCCCATGGAGTCGTCGGCAGGTTGCCGCCGTAGATCGACGAGCAGCCGGTGGCGTTGGCCACGACCAGGCGATCGCCGAAGAGCTGCGTCATCATTTTCAGGTAGGGCGTCTCGCCGCAGCCGGCGCACGCGCCGCTGAATTCGAAGAGCGGCTGCATGACCTGCATGTGGCGGATGAGGCCGGGCGTCAGCTTGCGGCGATCGAACTCCGGCAATCCGAGGAAGAAGTTCCAGTTTTCTTTCTCCGCGTCGTGCAGCGGCGCCTGCGGCTCCATGTAGAGCGACTTGCGATCGGCGACCGTCTTCGATTTCGCGGGACAGACGTCGACGCACAGCTTGCACCCGGTGCAGTCCTCGGGGGCGACCTGGATGGTGTACGAGAAGCCCTTCCAGTCCTTGTGCACCGGCTGCAGCGCCTTGAACGTCGCGGGGGCGTCGTTCTTCAGGTTTTCGTCGTAGACCTTGATGCGGATCGCCGCATGCGGACAGACCAGCGCGCACTTGCCGCACTGGATGCACGACTGCGGATCCCACACCGGGATCTCCTGCGCCAGATTGCGCTTCTCGTATTGCGCGGTGGCGGTGGGGAAGGTGCCGTCGCAGGGGAGGGCGGAGACGGGGAGCTCGTCGCCGCGGCCGGCGAGGAGCATCGCAAGAGGAGTGCGGACGTCTCGTCCGCACTGAGCGGACGGGACGTCCGCTCCCCTCGAAGGCAGCGCTATTTCCCGCAGCGCGTCCAGCACCGCATCGACCGCCTTCAGATTCTTCCCGACGATGGCCTCGCCTTTCGAGGCGTAGGTCTTGCGGATCGTCCTGCGGATGGCCTCGAGCGCTTCGTCCACCGGCATCACGTTGGCCAGGGCGAAGAAGCCGACCTGCATGATGGTGTTGATGCGCGAGCCCATGCCGGTCTCGCGCGCGACCTTGTTGGCGTCGATGACGAAGAGCTTCGCCTCTTTCTCGATCAGCTGCCGCATCACTTTCGGCGGGATCATCGTCTCGTCGCCGTTGAAGAGGAACGTGCCGCCCTGCGCGAGGTCCTTGACGATGTCGTAGCGATCGATGAGCGAGCGCTGATGGCAGGCGATGAACTGCGCCTCGCTGATGAGGTACGTGGAGCGGATCCGCTGATCGCCGAAGCGGAGGTGCGACACGGTCGTGGCGCCGGCCTTCTTCGAGTCATAGACGAAGTAGCCCTGCGCGTAATGGCCGGCGTCGCCGAGGATCTTGCAGGAGTTCTTGTTCGCGCCGACGGTGCCGTCGGATCCGAGACCGTAGAACATCGCCCGAACCACGTCGGGCGATTCGACGGTGAACGACGGATCGAACGGGAGCGACATGTGCGTCACGTCGTCGACGATGCCGATGGTGAAGTGATTCAGCGGCTCGGCGGCGGCGAGGTTGTCGTAGACCGCCTTTACCATCGCCGGCGTGAATTCTTTCGACGAGAGGCCGTAGCGGCCGCCGATGACGTTCATGTAGCACTTCGACTCGTACAGCGCGTTGACGACGTCGAGGTAGAGCGGCTCGCCCTGCGCACCCGGCTCCTTGGTGCGGTCGAGCACTGCCAGCGCTCGGGTGCTGAGCGGGATGGCGGAGATGAAGCGCTTGCCGTCGAAGGGGCGGTACATCCGCACCTTCAGCACGCCGACCTTCTCGCCGCGCGCGGTCAGGGCGTCGACCGTTTCGTGCGCCGCTTCGCAGCCGGAGCCCATCATCACGATCACGCGCTCCGCGTCGGGCGCGCCGTGGTACTCGTACGGGAGGTACTTGCGGCCGGTGATGCGGCCGAAGCGCTCGAAGGCGGCGGCGACGATGTCGGCGCAATCGCGGTAGAACGTATTGGAGCGCTCCCGGGCCTGGAAGAAGACGTCGGGGTTCTGCGCCGTGCCGCGGAGGACGGGGTGATCGGGCGAGAGCGAGCGCGCGCGATGGTCGAAGATCAGCTCGAGGTCGATCATCCGGCGCAGGTCGTCGTCGGTCAGCAGGGCGATCTTCGCCACTTCGTGCGACGTGCGGAAGCCGTCGAAGAAGTGGATGAACGGGATGCGCGACTCGAGCGTCGCCGCCTGCGCGATGAGGGCGAAGTCGTGCGCTTCCTGCACGCTGGCCGAGGAGAGCATGGCCCAGCCCGTGGAGCGGACGGACATCACGTCGCTGTGGTCGCCGAAGATGGAAAGGGCGTGCGTGGCGATGCTGCGCGCGGCGACGTGGAAGACGGCGGGCGTCAGCTCGCCGGCGATCTTGCACATGTTCGGGACCATGAGCAGCAGTCCCTGCGAGGAGGTGAAGGTCGTGGCCAGCGTTCCGGTCTGCAACGCGCCGTGCACGGCGCCCGCGGCGCCGGCCTCGCTCTGCATCTCGATGACCGAGGGGATCGTGCCCCAGAGATTCGGCTTGTGCTCAGCGGCCCAGGCGTCGGACCACTCGCCCATATTCGAGCTCGGGGTGATCGGATAGATGGCGACGACTTCGCTGAGCTTGTAAGCGACGCGTGCAACCGCCTCGTTGCCATCGAGCATCGCATAAGTCACGGACATGTTCGGCCTCCGGATGTGAACATAGCGATGTGACGAACTTCGGGTTAGGACGGGGATTACGGGAGGGTGTGATGGGCGTCACGAGGGCGATTGAGCGATTAAGCGATTGAGCGGTTAAGCGATTAAGCGGTTGAGCTAAATCGCTAAACAGCTCAACAGCTCAACAGCTATCTCCCCATATGCGTGAGCGTCCTCATGCAGTCGTAGCACGAATTGATGTCCGTGCTCAGCATCTGCAGGATGCTCCACCACAGTGCGGGCTGTTCTTCGAGGAGGGACGTGAAGCGGTCTCGGTCGATGAAGCCGGTGACGGAGGGGGTGCGGGCGGTGGCGGAGCAATTATGGGCCTTGCCCGATACGACGCAGCTGAGGCCGAGGATCTGGCCGGGGCCGGCGACGAGAAGCGGCTTGGCCTGGCCGGTGCGGGATGAGAAGAGCTGATCGATCTCGCCGGAATGAATGATGTAGACGCCGCGCGGCTGCTCGCCTTCGCGGAAGAGGATGCTGCCGGTCGGCCACCCCTCCGCCTTCTCGAAGCGTGAAAGTGCTCGGATTACCGATTCACTGATTACCGGGCTGCCGGTTTCGGTTTGCGTTTCGACGGTCACGTCGCCACCTCATGTCTTTCCTGCTTCGCCATTACAGTACGAACATTCCTTTGTGACGCACTGTGACGGCAAATACACGACGTGGTCGCGTATCTCACACGCTGACCATGGCTTCGAGGTCGTCGCGATTCGTAACCAGCAATGTGGAGCCCTTTACGTCGATGATCTTCCTGCGCTTGAAATCGCTCAACAGCCGGGTGACGGTCTCGCGCGTCGTACCGATCATCTGCGCGATCTCCTCATGCGTCAGCAGCACCTTGAGGCGCATGCCTTTGGGCGTCGCCTCGCCGTCATTGACGCACCAGTCGAGAAGGAGGCGGGCCAGCTTCTCGGCGGTGGTCTGCGACAGACCGAGGGAACGGATCTCGCGCTGCGCGGAGTGATACTTCTCACTGAGCTGCTGCGCGGTGTGCATGCATGCTTCGAGATGAGTGTTGAGGAATTTCAGGAAATCGTCGCGCTTGATGAAATTCAATTGCGACGGCTCGATGGTCTCGGCCGAGACTTCGTATGGCCGCCCGAGGATCGTGGCGCTGGCGCCGAGGACTTCGCCCGGCTCCGCGATCTTGACGATCAGCGTCTTGCCTTCCGTCGAGGAGGTGGTCAGCTTCGCCCGTCCGCTGCACAGAATGAAGACGCCTCGGGGGTCTTCCCCCTCGACGAAGAGCAGCGAGCCTTTCGGATAAAGACTCGTGAACTTCACGCCGTCGAGGGCGCGCACGACCGGTTCATTCATGTTGCAGAACAGTCGCTCCGCGCGAACGCTGCACTCATTGCAGTTGTATTCGACTTCGAGGTTATAGGGTGACGGCATAAAGCCTCCTGCTCACGTCACACAATGTAGCGGCACAGCTCTCAAGCGCGCACGGGCGGGGGTCACATGCCGATGTGACGTTCATCACCCGGCGGCGTGTGCCGAACTACCGTTGGGCTCGCAATGAAGCAATACATTGCGCAACGGAGTCGGTCAGAGTGACTACTTACTGGACAACACGAAAGCATGCGCGGCGCCCGGTCTCACGACCCTTCCTCGCTGCGACGGCGATCGCCGTGCTCGCCCCGCAGCCCGCCGCCTCGCCTGCGATCACTCTAACGACACTCTCCGGCTCCTTTTCCCTCTCAATCCCCCCGTGCGCGTTCGCCGTGGTATCCGGCACCCATACGCCGCACTGTGCCTTCCCCTCAAAGCTTCCAGCCAGCCGCCTCACCACTCTCACCTGATACCACTCCTCGTTAGTGCTTGAGTGCTGAGTGCTTGAGTGCTCAGCACTCAGCACTAAGCACTCAGCACTGAGCATCAGCACTCGCGGTTGTCGCCTTGAGTCGGGTGAAGCGGACGAAACGCGCCGGCGCGGCGGTCATGCTGCTCACGGTGTAGGGGCGGTCGGTCATCAGCAGCACGGCGTCGCCGTTCTGCAGCAGGTGATGCTCGGTCTCGAAGCTGACGCGGATCGTTCCCTCCACCACGCAGAGCATGGCCGTCGATCCGGGCGGGGCGGTCGGCGTGGAGACGCGCTGCCGGCCGGTGAGGCGGCAGTCGTCGAGCTCCATGCGGTCGGTGGCGTCGAAGTGATGCAGGAGCTGCTGTCCCTGGTCCGACGAGCGGGCGATGGCGATCACCGGCGACTCCGCGACTTCGACGAACTCGGCGAACGACATGCTGAACGCGTTCGCCAGCCGCTCGACCATCCCGACGCTCGGCTCCACGGCGTTCGTCTCGATGTAGTGGAGCATCCCCTTGCTGATCTTCGCGTGCTCGATGAATTTCCGCCGGCTCCAGTTCTCGCGCATGCGATAGGCACGCGTGCGCGGCCCGATCGCCGCGGCCATCGCCTCCGGGTCGCGATACCGCGGCACGAGCTCTTCCTCGGGTTGAAGCGCGGCGCGATCGAGCTCGTGCTCGACCAGATCAGTGACCGCCAGGCCGGCGGCATTCGCCAGCCGCAGCACCACGGAGATGCCGGGATTCGACGGACCGCGGACCAGATGCTTCACCACGCTGACGGTGACGCCGGCCCGCTCGGCCATCGTGGCCAGCGACCAGCCGTAATGCTCGCGCAGACTCTGGACGTTCTGCGCCAGCCGCTCGAGAAGAGTGTTCGATTGCTGCTCTTCGCTCTGGAACTGCATCCCTTCGCTCATGACGATCCTTCCTCCGGAAAACGCGGACGGGAAAAGGAGGGCGAGGAGGGATCAAACGCGAAGGACGTCGAGGAGCTGCAGACGCTGCGCGGTATCGCAGCAGATGTGAACCGAGTCGAGGTCGGCATGGCGCCGATCGCAGCCGCCGCGCACGTCGACCTGCGCGATCCAGCACACGATCGGTGAGCCGATGTACCGGTGCGCCGCCGTCACCCGCAGCGCCTGGTGCGCCTGATGATGCGCAAGCGGAGCGGGCGCGTGGCTGGAGAGCGCCTCGCCGCCGGCGGTGATCGGAGCGAGCTCGTGGAACGCGCATCCGGCGAAGCCGTACGCGAGGGCGAGGCAGGCAACGATGATCAGGGCGCGCTTCATGGCCGGTTCATCCAAGAGTATAGCGGTCAGAATCTGATCTGCACGCCTCCGATCCAGTTGCGCCTGGCTGTCAGCTGGATGCCGTTGACGTGCTGATAGACCGGCAGCTGCACGAGCGCGTAGAGCGCGTTGCGGCCGCTGCTGAAACGAAGACCGGGCGAGAGGAACGCATACGTGCCGCCGGTGAAGAAGGCGTCCTGCGGATCGTCAGGCGACGCGTCGCGCGAGCGCCTCCGCACGTTCGCCTGCAGCAGCGTCTCGAGCCTCGGGGTCAGCGGATACGCCGTCCCGCCGTTGAGCTGCCACTCGCTTCCGACGCGGTGATCGAGCGCGCCGCGGCCGTTCCGGCGATACGTGACGCTGGCGAAATACGGGATGAGCGCCGTGTTGCCCATCGAGCCCTGCACATGCGTCTCGCGGGCGATGCCGCTTTCGAACGACGCGCCGACGATGACATCCGTCGATCCGCTTCCCGGTTGCAGCGGCACCTCGGCGCGCTCGCCTTCGCCGTTCGTTTTGTCATCCGCTCCGGTGGGAAGCTTCACGCCGCCGATCAGCCAGACGTGTTGCGTGACACGGCCGCGCGCCTGCAGCAGCAGGTCGCCGATGCCGTCGAGCTGCCAGTGCTCCAGCTCCTCGCCGTGCAGGTGCTCGTGCGTTCGCGCGATGTACGGCGTCGAGACGCTGAGCTGCAGCCATTCGGCCGGCGCGTAGACGAGGAGGAGCGCCGCGCTGCGATTGATGGTGCGCAGTTCGGCGTGATCCGGAACGATGTCGCTGTGACCGCGCAGCCGGTCCTGGTCGATGTACTGGAACGAGAGGTCGAGCGCAAAGCGCCCGACGCGCGGCTGGTTCAGCGTGTTGAGGTCGAGCGGACACGACGCGGAGCCGCAGCTCGCGAAGGCGGATATGCGAAACAGCAGAAGCACGGCAACAGCCGTGACGGCGCGAAGACGCACGGAGGTTCTCCTTATCTCTGACGACGAAAACTAGCGAGAGGGAGAAACGAGCCGCGGCGGCCGGTCGGGTGTGCGTCCGATGCCGGCGAGCGGGCGCGTGTCGAGCATCGCGAACCGCACCGCAGCGGAACCGGGCAGCGTCAGCGTGGGAAGGGCGATCGCGATCGCGCGCTCGACGTGCGCGGCATCAATCGTCGCCGGCTCCCGGTCATCGCATCCGCCGATGGCGCAGGTCGCCTCCGCGTTGTGCATCCGCATCGGACACGCTTTGCCGCGGCAGCACTCGGGCACCTCCGAACGCGACGCGCAGAGATCGGGCCACGCCGTCGAACCGAGCAGGAGGATCACGATCAGGGCGATCGATGGGCACCGGCGCAAGATGAACGGATTGTATCGCTGTGCGTCAGCGCCGCCCCTCGCCGGCGAGAAACGATTCCTCCTCCTGCATCTGCCGCCACTCCTCCGCCGACTTCGGGTTCAGCTTCTCCATCTCCGCGCGCTCCTGCGGCGTCAGTTTCGGCAGATGCCGGATGAAATGCACGAGCGTCCAGCTCGCGGCGGCCGATTCCGCCGTGCCGCTGCCGAATCCCGGCATCCCGGTCAATCGCACACCGTTTTCAATGATCGAGAAGAGCTCGCCGTCGGAGAGCCGCTGCGTGGCGGGCAGCGTCATGTCGGGCGTCCGCGGGTACATCTGCTTCCCCATCCCGCCCGTCCCCTTCCCGTCATTGCCATGGCAGGCCGCGCAGTGATCGGCGAAGTGCGCGCGCCCTTCGGCGAGCACCTCCGGCGTCAGCGCGACCGGGTTCTTCCGATCGCGCAGATCGGACGGCGTCGCCAGATGCCGCATGGTGCGCGCCACGACCCGTTCCATCGCCGTCGGCTCGTCGTGCGTGCTGAAGCCGTAGCGCATCAGCGACACGAGCGCGATGACTCCGCCGAGGATCACGATGACCGCCACGATCGCGGCGCGGCGCTTCATTCGATCGGACCCTCGACGCGGTACGCCGACGTTCCGCGCGGCTGCTTGTACCAGCCGGGATCGCGGTCGTAATCGATGTTCTCGCGGATCTTCACCACGGTGAACATCCCGCCCATGTCGATCGCGCCGTACGGGCCGTCGCCGCCGCGCATGGCGATGCTGTTGCGCGGCTGGTCCATCATCGACCGCATCTCCGAGGCCTCGCCCATGCCGTTCGTTCCCATGACCATCGTGCCCGGCGTGAGCGAGCTGAGGCGCTCCCCGGTTTTCGCCGCGTCGACGCCGAGGAGGTTCGGCAGGCCGTGACCCATCTGGTTCATCGTGTGATGCGACTTGTGGCAGTGGAACGCCCAGTCGCCGGGGTTGTCGGCGACGAACTCGATGTCGCGCGTCGCGCCGACCGGCACGTTCGCCGTGTTCTCCGGCATCCAGGCCGACCGCTGGATCGGGCCGGCGTCGGTGCCGGTGACGAAGAAGCGGTGCCCGTGGATGTGCATCGGATGCGAATCCATCGTCAGGTTGGCGACGCGGATGCGCACGCGGTCGCCGAGGCGCACCAGCAGCGGGTCGGTGCCGGGGAAGACGCGGCTGTTGAAGGTGAAGACGTTGAAGTCGAGCATCACCGTCGGATCGGGAGTCGCCGTTCCGGGCTTGATCGACCACTCGTTGAGGAAGATGGCGAAGTCGCGGTCGACGCGGCGCACGTTCGCGTCACGGGGATGAATGATGAAGAAGCCGTGCATGCCGAGCGCGATCTGCGTCATCTCGTCGAAATGCGGGTGGTAAATCAGCGTGCCGGTCTGCTTCAGCGTGAATTCGTACGCGAACGTCTCGCCCGGCGCGATCTTCGGCTGCGTGAGGCCGGTCACCCCATCCATGCCGTTCGGCAGGATGAAGCCATGCCAGTGGATCGACGTCCCCTCGGGCAGCTTGTTCGTGACGTAGAGGCGCACGCGGTCGCCTTCGAACGCCTCGATCGTCGGCCCGGGCGTCATGCCGTTGTACCCCCAGCAGTTGACGTTGAAGCCGTCCACGAACTCCCGTTTCACCGGCTCGGCGGTGAGGTGAAAGACCTTCACGCCGTTCTCCATCCGATGCGGCAGCGACGCGCCGTTCGGCGTGATGACGGCGTTTCTTTTGTGTAGCACAGACACTCCTGTCTGTGCCGCGACCCCCGAGGCACAGACAAGAGTGTCTGTGCTACACGCAGCCGCGACTGCGGAAGAGAAGAGAAATCTCCGCCTGGAAAACATCTAGTGGCCTCCTTCGGAATTCGCGACGCCGTTCAGCACGCGATCGAGCTCGTTGCGCGCGTTCCAGTAGTCGAGCTGCGCGTCGATGAAGTCCTGCCGCGCCTGCGTTTCGTGCTGCTTCGCCTGCAGGAGCTGGAAAACGCCGGCGAGCATGGCGTTGTGCTCGAGTTTCGTCAGCTCGACGATGCGCGCGCGCCGCGGCACGATCACATCGCGGTAGTACTCGACGCGGGCCCGCGCTTCGGTCACCGCCGCCCGCGCGCCGCGGATTTGCGATGACGATTCGGCGAGCAGCGCGTTCAGCGTGTGCCGCGCGCGCAGGTACTCGCCCTCGGCACGCGACCGCGCGGCGACGCCGTTGTTGAAGATCGGAACCGGAACTTCGATGCCCGGCCCGGCCGTCTGCGCGCCGATCGCGTCGCGCTGGAAGTGGACGTCGGCGGTGATGTCGCCGAGCGCCGCGAGACGCGCGACCGGAATCTGTCGCCGCGCGATGTCGACGTCGCGGCGGGCGATCTCGATGTCGAGTCGCCGCGTTGCCGCGAGCTGCTCGAGCTCCTGCTGCTCCTGCTCGGCCGGCGGCAGCGGCGGGAAATCGGCCGGCAGCCGCCATTCGACCGACGCGTCGCGCAGCCCCAGCGTCCGCACGAACGCTTCGCGACTCATGACGAGGCGCTGTTCCTCGCGCGCGAGATCGAGCTTCGCCTGCTCGTACTGCGCCTGTTCGTTTTCGAGATCGAGGTCGGTGATGTTCTGCGCGTCGTGCTGCCGCTGCGCGAGCTCGACCGAGGCGCGCGCCGCTTCGAGGTTCGTGCGTCCCTGCGCCACACGCTGCGATCCGGCGACGAGCTCCGCGTGCCGTGCGCGAACATCGGCGGCGAAGCGCAGCACCTCCGAGGTCACGCGCAGCTTCGCGGTGTCGAAGACGGCGCGGCCGATCGCGCGGCGGCGCGGAAGCTGGATCAGGTCGACGAGCGTGTCCGCCAGCCGCAGCTCGAACGGTCGGAACGGATCGCGCGGGAAACGGACCTCCGCTTCGAACAGCGGATTGCGGACGACGCTCGCCTGCAGCAGATCGGCGCGCGCGATGCCGAGCTCCGCGAGCATTGCTTGCAGGCGCGGATTGTCGAGCATCGCCACGGCGACCGCTTTGTCCGCCGTCAGTTCGCCCGCCAGCAGCTCGCGGACGCGCGGATCGTCGGCAGCCGCGGGTTCCGTCTGCCACTCGATCGCCTGATTCGTGCGATCGGCGACGGCCTGACGGATGTCGCTCGTGCCGGCATCAGGAGGGACCGTGGCGCACGCCGATGCGAGGAGGACGAACAGCAGGTACTTCTTCATGGCCCCTCCTCGTGGTGCGGCGGCGCGTCGAATTCGTCCGGCTTCAGCGTCGCGGCGGGCTGCATTCGCGTGATCGCGGAGTTCGTTGTCGGCGGGGGAATGACGATCGGAGGAGGCGGCGCCGGCATCGTCGCGTGACTCATCGACGAGTGGTCCATCTGCGCGTGGTTCATCTTCGAGTGATCCATTTGTGCGTGATCCATTTGTGCGTGATCCATTGATGAGTGGTCCATCTGCGCATGGCTCATCTTCGAGTGGTCCATCCCCGCCATCGCGGAGTGATCCATCGGCGGCATCGACGCGTGTTGCTCGTGTTCGACCGGTGGTTGCGCAACCGCGACCGGCACGTCCTTCCTCTTCGCCTCATCGAACGCGGCTGCGCTCTTCGACGCCATCGTTTCTCTGCCGCCGCACCCGAGGAGGATGGGGATCGCGGCCAGTAGCGCGAGTTTCATCTGTGCAAATCTCCGTCTCACGAACGCTGCAGAAAGCGCGCGGAGTCGGGATCAGATCAGGAGTGTGCCGGTCAGCAGATTCAGGCCGACGTCCTGATCGCAACGCAATGCGCCGAGGGAGATGAAGCTGCGATACGCGTTCGCGTTGATGGGCGTCGCGTCGAAATGAACCGAGGCCGCGGCGGCGAGGTGGAACGATCGCGGCAGCTCCGTCGCCATCCGCTTCACCGGCTCCTGCTTTTCGCGCGCCGGCATCGGCTGCGCAGGGTCATGTTCGCCGCTCATCATGCCGATGGCGAGATGGCAGAACGGCATCGCCTTGTGAATGTAGGCGTGGAACGGCAGCACGCAGCAGCCGAAGACGAACACCACTCCGGCGAGGAGCGGCACGGTCGCTCCGAACACCCAGGCTGCGGCGATGGCGGTGCGTCTCATCTTCGATCGTCGGTCAGAGGCGGACACGGCTGACATGCACCCGCTTCGCCGCTCCGCTCTGTTCCGTCCACGCGACATAGACATCCTGCCCGACCACGGCCGCGCGCGCAAACCCCGTCGCGTGAGCCGCCGGCCTGACGGATGGCCCCGGCTTGCCGTTGCGCGGCACGCGGCGCGCGCGAAGCTCCGCCTGCTCCAACCACGTGACGACCGCATTCTCGTCGTCGACCAGCACCACATCCATGCGACCGGCCGGCGCGCCGTCGTCGATGACGACCGGCGTCCCGAACGTCGCGCCGGCGTCGTCGGAGAAGGCTACGTACGCATGCGCACGTTCACCCGCGGCGCTGTACCACGCCGCCACGACGCGCTTCCCGCGCGCGTCGAGCTGCGGACCGTTGACCGGACAGCCGGCGATCTTCCAGCCATCGGCGTGCACGAGTCGCGGCTTCGACCATCCGCTCGGCGTCAAACGGACGACGGCAATGTCGCGAATCTCCTGGGGCGAGCGGTCGCGATACGCGATGACCGGACGTCCGCCGGCCATGCTCATCCCGGTCGTGCAGCATTCGCACGTACGGTCGTCGAGCACGGCCTCGGAACCGATCGAGCCCGCCGCATCGATCGTCGCGTATCGCAACGCCATGTCGCCGAGCCAGGTCGCCCCGACGCCGCCGCCCGCCAGCGGCGCGAGCGTGACGAAGCCGTGCTCGCCTGTCCTGCCTTCGCGATTCATCAGCAGCGGGACACTCCATCCCGCACCGCCATCCTTCGAGATCGCGATCCGCACGTCGTAGTCCTCTTCGCCGGTTTTCTGCAGCCAGTGCGCGAAGAGCGTCCCCTGCGCGTCCTGAACGATCGACGGAAAGTCAGCCCAGTTGACGATGAAATCGCCGCGCCTCGCGATCGTCCGCGGCGCCGACCACCGCCCATCGCGATAAATCGCAAGGCGGAGCGCCGTCTCCTGCGTCCCGGCCACCGGCTCGAGCCACGACAGCAACAGCGCGTCGCGCGTGGCGAAGAGAAACGGCGAGACCGAACCGATGGCGGCGGGCGCGCCGATGTCCGACGCGCCGGGCGCGGCGAGCGCGGAAAGAAGGGCGACCGATACGAACAGTGAGCGACGGAGCAGCATCGGGAGATTCTACGAAGATTCAGCCGGATACATGTCGACCTTCACGACCAAAAACTCACGACTCTCGCGTAAAGGTCGACTACTTTGTGTCGGAGTCAGGAGACTTATTATTTCTCGCCTGCTTTGGGAGGAATCGCTGTCTGGAGTTTGTATCTCCTGAATTGGCAGCATGAAAGAGTTGCTGCTGGACGTCGACGGGATAGTCGCTCGTGCTCCAGTCGCGGAGTTTTTCAACGATGTCCTCCTGTGTTGCGCGGTCGGGAATGTAAATCTCAATCGCTTGGCCGTCAGAGCTTGGCAGCGCTTGCCTCACTTTTCCCAACTGAATACGCAGGATTTCCATGGCCCGGGCACGCACGATCTTCGTCTCCTCCCGCTTCTTCCACTTCCGGAAGAAGCCGCTGGTCGCTTCATCCAGAATCGGTTCGATCTGAATTTTCAAGGCTTTAGATTTGTATAGACGCGCCTTGGCGACCTGCATTGCTGCTGAGGCAAGGACTCGCTTAGCAAACTGTTCCTGGTTATAGCTATCTTGCTGCTTCTCCGATCCGGGCATCCAGGCAATACGGTAGAGGGGACGTGGATCGGTGTCGTTCGCCAGGAGTGTCTGAATGGCCAATAATCCATTCCTTGCGTATGTTTGCAGGCTGGGTGGAAGAGCGGTAGCCTCGATAACGACGGTTTTATCCGCGATCTTCAACGCTAATAGACCTACGGGTGCCGTCGCTGCGCCGCATGCGCGCAGTTCAGTATCGAGTGTCGTCAGCGCCGTCATCTGGTCATGTCTCGGATCGTGAGCCGTCAGATAAAGCACGTGAGTCGACGCGATCGCACCGCCTTGGAGGCTGAGACTTTCGGTTAGAACACCAGCTGTCTGCAGCAAGAGCGCGCGTGCCTGTCTCTGAGCTCCGCCGTCGCCCGGACCGAACAACGCCGCCTTGCATTCGACGATGAGGTACTCCTTCTGCCTACCGCGAAGGAGTACGTCCGGGACGACGACGACGCTCGCTTCGATCTTCTTCTCTTTCAAGTTGGCCGCCAGCCTCAGCGGTAAACGTACTTCGCCTTCGATCTGAAACACATCGAAGCCGGCGCGATGAAAAACCGGCTCGATACCCACATCCCTGGACGGTGTCGTCATCCAGAGGATGAGGTTTATCTGATAGAGAGGATCGCGAACGAGTTCTTCGGGTGTCATGGCGTAGCTCCCGTTGGAACATTAACGAACTCGCGGTACGGTTGATCTCCGATCCGCACTTCGACTGCCGGATCAAGGTATTGCTGCACATTGGTCACGAGCCGGTGAATGGAATTACCGCAGGTTCCGCGAGGAATGAGCACAAGAATTTGTTCGCGTGTGATCTCCAGGAAGAGTTGCTGCCACATGTGACGATCGAGTGCGTAGACGTGGACCTTGGCGGGTCCGAGCCGAATAGGATCGCCCCAAAGACCAAATCGATTCACCTTTCGCCGGAAGGTGGCGTCGATGAACGTATCAAACGTCTCTTGAGCAAGCGCGTCGTGGAATCTGAGCCGAACCGGTGCTCCGGTAACGTTGAATGCGGTTTCCTCTGTGCGCCATGCTTCCGTTTCCGTCTTGTTCACGGCGTTGCGGTAGGTTTCCAGAACAAACTTCACGTGAGCACGGTGGTCGCCAAAGCTTCCACTGCGATTGGTAGCCTTTCCGTTGAAATAGAAGTCATGACCTCCACTACCCGCTGCCGGGAAGCGCAGTTGGGCGATGACGTGTAAAGGCGCGTAGATATCGCGCATCGTCGGGAGTTTCTCTCGTAGCACACTGAGGCGATCGACCATCGTGAATCGAGTCGTTCGGCGTTCGGGTACGTAGTCGTCGGAATCCTCAGGTTCCTCGACGTCCGATTCGATGCTGGCTTGTTCCGTGGGAGTCTCAGCTTCGAAAACGCTGCTGTGTTGAAAAACCAAACGGCCATAGCGGTGAAGTGGCTTGTGCTCAAAGTTCCAATCCAACAGACGCTCGAACGCGTGACCGCTAATCCAGAGATGATCGAGGTGTGGTGATGAGTTGACCAGACGCTTGACCCACGCGTCCATGGAGCGCGCGTCAGCATGGGAGTAGATGACAGGATGGCGCGGGAGCAACCTCTCAACGAATCCAACATACTGCTTCGTTCCTCGGTCGCGCACCTTATAAAGAGTGTCGTCAATACGATAGATTTCGTGACCCGCTTGCCGAAAGATTCCTGGAAAGTCGCGCTCACTCGCGCACGCCGGATCTTCGAGGAGATAGCTCTTCACGAGCGGCGTCCTCGTTCGATTCGCATCGAGATCCGCCTTCCGGTCGAAGGAATACCCTTCGAGGAACTCAATGGCAGCCTCGCGAGTCGTGATCTTTCCCAGGTCCACGTAATTACTTTCAGACACAGTGTAGTGCGCTTGAGAACCGCAATAAAGTTCTACTGATCGTAGAAACGACGATTGTCATAGCCGGACCGTCCCCGAGAGGGTGGTCATGAGTACGACCCTCCTCCGGCGACTTCCAAAGAGTTTCATCCAGGGGCTCGGATGCGAGCGGAGCCGAACACTCAGGCCCCGTGACCACCATCACACGCCCATGTGCGCGCTCCCATACCGGCCGCGATCTCGAAATATCGATACTGCCACTGCGAGTTGGAGACATCGTGCATCGTTCTACTACATCGGCGACGAAACGGCTGGCGTTCATGCTCGCCATCGCCGTTCTGTTCGTCACGGCGTTGCCTGCCGCGACGGCGTGCTGCGTCGGAAACGCCGGTAAAACGGAGTCGATGCACGCGATGCCGTGCTGCGCCGGATCGTGCACGATGTCGAAACCGAACGTCAGCCGTGATGACAACGTCACGCTGATCCCGGCACCGTCGCCGCAACCGGCAACGACGGCGATCGCAACACTCATCCCGGCAACGCCGGCGATGTGCGCGTCCAGCGACATTCGAGCTGCCGGCAACGGCGCCGAGTTTTCCCCTCCCCCGTCCTTCCTCGCGAACGCTCAATTCCGCATCTGATCCCGCGTCTCCTCGCGCGCTGACGTTCCACCCGAACGCATTGAGGGGATCCGAGTGTTCATCAGGTTCAGTTTCATGTTGCTCGCCGCCGCGACTGCCTTCGCGCAGCCGCTGCGTTTAACGCCCGACGATCCGGCAGCGGACGGGCTGGTGAGCGAAGCGCTGCGGAAAACACCGGAGCTCGATGCCGCGCGCGCGACGCTCGAAGCGGCGCGCCGGCGCGTCGAGCCGGCGCGGACGCTGCCCGATCCGATGGCGTCGCTCAACTTCCAGAACGACGAACAGGTCGTGATGCTCAGCCAGCCGCTCCCCTGGCCGGGGAAACTCGCTCTCGCCGGCAAGGCGACGGCGAGTGAAGTGCGCGAGCTCGAGATCGGATCGCTGGATCGGGCGACAATGACCATCGAAGCGCGCGTACGGACCGCGTGGTACGACCTCGTGCTGGCCCGCGCGCTCGACCGCCTCATCGAAGAGCGCCGTGAGACCGCAACGCAGATCGAAGCGACGACGCGCGATCGATACGCCGCCGGCCTCGCCGTGCAGCAGGACGTGATCCGCGCGCAGGTCGAGCTGGCGCGTGTCGATGAGTTGAAGTCGGAGCAACGTGCCGCCATCGCCGGCCGTCTCGCGGAACTGAACCGCCTCCTCGGCCGCCCGCACGACGCGGCGCTCGAAACCGCTGCGGAGTTGCCAGCCATCGCGCCGCTTCCGCCGATCGAGAGCATCGTCGCCGGCGCGCTGACGCGCAGTCCCGAATCAGCCGCGGCGCGACAAGGCATCGAGACCGGCAGGCTGCGCGTCGACCTGGCGAAGAAAAACTTCCTCCCCGACTTCGTCGTCAGCGGCGGCGTCGGAACGATGTGGCAGGTCGGCGTCGGCGTGTCGCTGCCGCTGTGGCAGAACAAACGCCAGCGGAACCAGCTCGCCGAAGCGGAGGCGCGCGTGGCGGAGCAGACGGCGCAGACCGACCTCGTCGCGCGCGAGCTGGAGCTGCGCACGCGCGAACGGATCGCGCAGCTCGAAAGCGCGAACGAGGTGGCGGCGCTCTATCGCGACAAGGTCATACCGCTCGACGAGCTGTCGTACGAGTCGGCGCTGGCGAGTTATCGGGCGGGCAAGGTGCCGTTCATCACCGTCTTCGACGCCGTGAGCGCGCTCTACGGCGATCGGGCGAGCTACCTCGCGCGCCTGGCGGAAGCGGCGAAGTGGCGCGTGGCAATCGACGAGCTGAGGTAATCATGAAAACGAAACTTCCCTGGATTCTCACGATTCTCCTGGCCGTCACGCTCGGCGCCGTCCTGGTCGCGCGTCCGAGCACGAAACTGTCGGCCGCGCCGGTGGCGCAGAAGAAAGTTCTCTACTGGGTCGACCCGATGCACCCGGCCTACAAGTCGGACAAGCCGGGCAAGGCACCCGACTGCGGCATGGAGCTGGTGCCGGTGTACGACGACGGCAGCGGCCATTCGCCGTCGCACGTCAACGGCTACGCGAATCTGAAGGTCACACCCGAGCGCCAGCAGTTGATCGGCGTGCAGACCGGCATGACCGAAATGCGCTCGCTCGGGCGTTCGGTGCGCACCATCGGCCGCGTCGCCGTCGACGAGACGCGCCTCTACAGGATCACCACGAAATTCGACGGCTACATCGAGAAGCTCTACGTCAACGTCACCGGCCAGCAGATCCGCAAGGGACAGGCGCTCTTCACCGTCTACAGTCCCGATCTGCTGGCCACGCAGCAGGAGTACCTCCTCGCGCTGCGCGCGGCGAAGCAGTCGCCGTCCCTGCTCGAAGCGGCGCGCCAGCGGCTGCTGCTGTGGGACATCAGCAACGCCGAAGTCCGCGAGCTGGAGTGGAGCGGCACGGCGCGCAAGTCGGTCACGATCCATTCGCCGACGAACGGCTTCGTCCTGAACAAGATCGCCGTGGAGGGGGCGCGCGTCACCGCCGGCGAGCCGCTCTTCGAGATCGCCAATCTCGATCACGTCTGGATCCAGGCCGACGTCTACGAATCGGAGCTGCAGTTCATCCGCATCGGCGCGCCGGCGACGACGACACTGTCGTATCTCCCCGGCCGCTCGTGGATCGGACGCGTCACCTTCATCGCCCCCACCGTCGATCCGATGACCCGCACGGTGAAAGTGCGCAGCGAGTTCGAGAACGCGGACGGCGCGCTCAAGCCCGACATGTTCGGCGACGTCGTGATCGAACAGCCCGCGCGGCAGGTGGTCGTCGTTCCCGACTCCGCCGTCCTCCAGACCGGCACGCGCTCAGTCGTGTTCGTGGTGAAAGCCGACGGCACCTTCGAGCCGCGCGAGGTCTCGGTCGGCACCAAGACGGAGCAGGTCTACGAAGTGCGCAGCGGACTGGTGGCGGGAGAGAAAGTGGTGACGCAGGCGAATTTTCTGATTGATTCGGAGTCGCGGCTGAAAGCCGCGCTGGCGGAGATGAAACCAGAGATGAAACCAGAAACCAGAAGTCAGAAACCAGAAGGGGCGGGCAATGCGCACGCGCATTGAATGCACGTCATCGCCGCTTCGAATTCTTGATGAGCGTGACGAGAATCGCCGTCAGCTCGCCGGTTTCGGTTTCGAGGTCAACGAGTCTCTTCCGGGGAACGATCGCCGAGTGCTCGAGAAGCTCGATCCAGTAGAGCGTCTCTTCGAGCTCCATCAAACCGGCGTTCATCTTTGCCGCGTATTCCGCCGTCAAACGGGCCCGAATGGCCTCCCTGAAATGAGCGCCGACGGATGTACCGCTCCGCAGCAACTGGTCCCCAATCACGCGCCCGGCGCCCCGCGCAGGCAAGGCGTCGTACAGCCTGATGATCCGCAACGAATAGTTCCGCGTCCGGTCCTTGAGATCCTCCATCGTCGTCCCCCTTCTGGTTTCTGGTTTCTGATTTCTGGTTTCACCACCGGGTTGCCGCAATGATCGACCGCCTCATAAGACTCTGCGCCACCAACCGCTTCCTCACCCTCACCATCACCGCCGCGCTGGTCTTCGCCGGCCTCTGGTCGATGAACCGCATCGCGCTCGACGCGTTGCCCGACCTCTCCGACACGCAGGTCATCATCTATTCGAAGTGGGACCGCAGTCCCGACATCATCGAGGACCAGGTCACCTATCCGATCGTCACCTCGCTCCTCGGCGCGCCGAAGGTGAAGAGCATCCGCGGCTTCTCCGACTTCGGCTACTCGTACGTCTACGTCATCTTCGACGAAGGGACGGACCTCTACTGGGCCCGCTCGCGCGTGCTGGAGAAGTTGTCGACCGTGCAGTCGCAACTGCCGCAAGGGGTGAAGACGGAGCTCGGTCCTGACGCGACCGGCGTCGGCTGGGTGTTCCAGTACGCGCTGGTCGACAAGAGCGGGAAGCATTCGCTGGCTGACCTCCGCTCGCTGCAGGACTGGACCGTCCGCTATCAACTGCAATCAGTCCCCGGTGTCGCGGAAGTGGCGTCCCTCGGCGGCTTCGTGCGGCAGTACCAGATCACGGTCGATCCGAACAAGCTCGCCGCGTACCGCGTCCCGTTGATGGACGTGATGGAAGCGGTGCGCGGCTCGAACAACGAAGTCGGCGCGCGCCTGGTGGAGTGGAGCGGCGCGGAGTACATGGTCCGCGCACGCGGCTACGTGAAGAACATCGCCGACCTCGAACAGATCGTGGTGAAGACCGACGAGCGCGGCACGCCGGTGCTGCTGCGCGACGTGGCGAACATCCAGCTCGGACCGGAGCTCCGGCGCGGCATCGCGGAGCTCGACGGCGAAGGCGAGACCGCGGCCGGCATCGTCGTCATGCGCCAGAGCGAGAACGCGCTCGACGTGATCGGCCGGGTGAAGACGCGCCTGGCCGAGATTCAGAAGACGCTGCCCGAAGGGGTGAAGATCGTCACCACCTATGACCGCTCGGAGCTGATCGAGCGCTCGATCCACACGCTCGAGCACGAGCTGCTGATCGAGATGATCATCGTCTCGCTGGTCATCCTGATCTTCCTCTGGCATATCCCGAGCGCGATCATCCCGATCATCACGCTCCCCGCGGCGATCGTCCTCGCCTTCATCCCGATGAAGCTCTTCGGGATCAACGCCAACATCATGTCGCTCGGCGGCATCGCCATCGCCATCGGCGCGCTCGTCGACGCCTCGGTGGTGGTCGTCGAGAACGCACACAAGAAGCTCGAAGTGTGGGAGGCGCAGGGGAAAAAAGGCGACTACAAGGACGTGCTGATCAGGGCCATCCAGGAAGTGGGACGCCCGAGCTTCTTCTCGCTGATGGTCATCGCCATCTCCTTCATGCCGATCTTCGCCCTCGAGGCGCAGGAAGGACGGCTCTTCAAGCCGCTGGCGTTCACGAAGAACTTCGCCATGGCCATCGCCGCGATCCTCGCGGTGACGCTCGACCCGGCGCTGCGACTGCTCTTCACGCGGATGAAGCGATTTGGAAACCAGAGACCAGAAACCAGAAACCAGAACGGTTTCGGCTCTCGTTTCTGGTTTCTGGTCTCTGGTCTCTGGTTTCGTTTCTGGAACGCCGTGCTCGTCGGCAGGATGGTGCCCGAAGAAAAACACCCCATCTCGAAGATCCTCTTCAAGCTCTACACGCGGCCGGCGAAGTTCGTACTGCGGCATCCGCGCGCGGTCATCGCCACCGCGCTGCTCGCCGTTCTCTTCACCATTCCGGTCTACAAAAAACTCGGCCACGAGTTCATGCCGCCGCTGAACGAGGGGACGATCCTCTACATGCCGACGACGCTGCCCGGCATCTCGGTGGCGCAGGCGCAGGCGCTGCTGCAGCGGCAGGATCAGCTGCTGAAACAGTTCCCCGAGGTCGAGCGGGTGTTCGGGAAGGCGGGGCGGGCGGAGACGTCGACCGATCCGGCGCCGTTCTCGATGATGGAGACCGTCATCGTCCTCAAGCCGAAAGCGCAATGGCGCAAGGGACTCACCTACGACGCGCTGGTGAACGAGATGAACGCGAAGCTGACGCTTCCCGGCCAGACCAACGCCTGGACCATGCCGATCCGGAACCGCATCGACATGCTCACCACCGGCATCCGCACGCCGGTCGGCATCAAGGTCTTCGGCGCCGACCTGAAAGAAATCGAAGCGATCGGCCGGCGTCTCGAGGCCATCCTGCAGAACGTGCCCGGAACGCGCAGCGTGTACGGCGAGCGCGTGGCCGGAGGCTACTTCGTCGACTTCGATCTCAACCGCGAAGCGATCGCCCGCTACGGCCTGCGCGTCGGCGACGTGCAGAACGTGATCATGACCGCGATCGGCGGCGAGAACGTCTCCACCACCATCGAAGGACGGGAGCGCTATCCGATCAACATCCGCTATCCGCGCGAGCTGCGCGACGACGTCGACAAGCTGGCGCGCACGCTCGTTCCGGTCATGCCCCGTGCCGGCGAAGCCGGCGCGTCATCAACAGCAGCGCAGATCCCGCTCGGCCAGCTCGCCAGCATCAGGCTCGTCGAAGGGCCGTCGATGATCCGCGACGAGAACGGCCGCCTCGCCGGTTACGTCTACGTCGACGTCGACACCGCGAAGCGCGACATCGGCGGCTACGTCGAAGAAGCGAAGAAGGCGGTCGATGCCGAGCTGCAACTGAAGCCGGGCTACCTCCTGCAGTGGAGCGGCCAGTACGAATCGATGACCCGGGTGAAGGAGAAGATGAAGGTCGTTCTCCCGCTCACGCTCTTCGTCGTCTTCATGCTGATCTACTTCAACACGAAGTCGTTCCCGAAGACGGCGATCGTGCTCCTCGCCGTCCCCTTCTCCGCGGTCGGCGCAATCTGGCTGCTCTACCTCCTCGGCTACAACATGTCGATCGGAGTCTGGGTCGGACTCATCGCCCTCCTCGGGCTCGACGCCGAGACCGGCATCTTCATGCTGCTCTACCTCGACCTCGCGCACGACGAGCGCGTCGCGGCCGGGACTCTGAACACGCGCGAGGACCTGAACGAAGCGATCCTCCACGGCGCGGTGCAGCGCGTGCGGCCGAAGGTGATGACCGTCGCCTGCGCCTTCTTCGGCCTCGTCCCGATCATGTGGTCGACCGGCGCCGGTGCGGACGTGATGAAGCGGATCGCCGCTCCGATGATCGGCGGCCTGTTCACGTCGTTCCTGATGGAGTTGCTCGTCTATCCGGCGATTTACCTGTTGTGGCGGCAGCGGCCGTTCGTGACGGATGAGAAACCAGCCCTCTACTACGCAGACGCCGGCATGCGCGGCTGCGGGGAGGTCCGATCGAACTGACCGTCCAGGAGGGGAGCGGACGTCTCGTCCGCTCATCGGCGCGTCACGGCAAAGCCGGCGCACACCGCCGGCCGTGCGGACGAGACGTCCGCACCCCTCCTGGTTCCGGCTCTGATCGGCGCCACCCTTGCACTTCCCCGCCCCGGAGGAAGGCATGCGACTAGGCGACCAGCGGCGAAGCTCGAACGTCGAAGATCAGCGCGGAGGGGGATTCGGACTGCCGGTCATCGGCGGAGGAATCGGGACGATCATCATCGTGATCGTCGCCGCGCTGTTCGGAATCAATCCCAGGGCCCTCCTGCAGCAGGGGAACCCTCCGGCGCAGCAGGCGCCGGCGCAACCGGCGTCGACGACCGACCCGCAGGTCGACTTCGTGTCGGCGGTCCTCGGCGACACGGAGGACGTCTGGCAGGCGTACTTCAAGGAGCACGGCGGCCAGCAGTATCAGGACCCGCACCTCGTGCTCTTCAGCGGCGCGGTGCAGTCGGCATGCGGCTTCGCCCAGGCGGCGACCGGCCCGTTCTACTGCCCGGTCGACGGCAAGGTCTACATCGACCTCGCCTTCTTCCGCGAGCTGAAGGAGCGCTTCTCCGCGCCGGGCGATTTCGCGCAGGCGTACGTGATCGCGCACGAAGTCGGGCATCACGTGCAGAACCTCCAGGGCATCTCGGAGAAGGTCCACGCGATGGAAGAGCGATCGTCGGAGCGCGAGGCGAACGAGCTGTCGGTGCGCCTCGAATTGCAGGCCGACTGCTACGCCGGCATCTGGGCCCACCACGCGCAGAAGATGAAGAACATCCTCGAGCCGGGCGACGTCGAGGAAGCGCTCGGCGCGGCCAGCGCCATCGGCGACGACCGCCTGCAGATGCAGTCGCGCGGCTACGTCGCTCCCGACTCGTTCACGCACGGCAGCTCGGCGCAGCGCGTGTCGTGGTTCAAGCGGGGGTTCGAGGGGGGCGAGTTGCAGAACTGCGAGACGTTCCGTTGATGGAGTTACCGCCTTCACGGATGGTACATTTACGGAATCACATTCAGGCGAACGTTTTCCCTTCTGATCATCGCGCCAGCGATGGCCGCCGCGTGGCTCGCGGCTCGACGAGCTGAAGAGCCGCTCTCGCCGTTTCTGCAGGCGGCGGCCGCTCTTCCAGCACGCCCGTTCGAGGCGTGTCTGGATGGATGGCCGTATGCGCCGCCGCCCGGAGGCGGAGCAAAAGAGGCATCGCCGGGCCCGGAGGAGTTGCGGCTTCGCGGCGCCGCCGGCGAGCTGCTCAAAGCCGGCCAGGCGCCGCTGACGACCGTCGCGGCCGCGCACCTCGCCATCGGCAGCACGACCACGGCGATCGAGGAGCTCCGCCGCGCCGCCGCGCATACCCGCGACGCGGCCGTCTGGTCCGATCTCGCGGCCGCCCTGCTCGTCCACGCTGACGCGATCGACGACGGCGATACGGCCGTCGACGCGCTCGCCGCCGCGGACCATGCGCTGTCGCTCGACCCCCACCACGGCGCCGCGCATTTCAATCGCGCACTGGCCCTGAACCGCCTCGGCATGATGACGGAAGCGCGCCACGAGTGGCAGGCGGCGTCCGCGACGATGCGCGACGCTTCGTGGGCCGCCGAAGCGCTGCGGCGGATTCACGATGTCCCGATGCGTAGTGAAGCCGAGGAACGGAAACAGGCATTCGCGAAACTCGACGGCGCCGTGGTGTCGCGCGCTGAGATCACGCGAATGGTCGAACGGATCCCGCAGGCGATGCGCGCCTATGGCGAATCGCTCTGCCTCTGCGCGTGGGCGACCGCTCTGCAGCAGGGCGACGCCGCGAAGGCATCGGCGAAGCTGCGGCTCGCCGGCATGATCGGAGACGAACTTCGCGCGCGATCCGGCGAGCTGCTCCTCAGCGACGCCGTGGCCGCGGCCGACCGCTCCGTCGCCGCCGGCACCGCGGCGACGCTGGCGAAGGCACACCTGCTCTACTGCGGCGCGCGACAGGAGCACAACGCCAATCATGCGTCGGCCGCGAAGCGCGACTTCGTCGAGGCCGAGCGATTGTTCGCCGACGCGCGCAGTCCGATGGCGCTGGTGGCGCGTTACTACACCGGCAGCGCGCTGCACGCGCAGCTGCGGCTGGCCGAATCACAGGCCCTGCTCGACGCGCTGGCTGCCACGAAGCCGGAATCGAAAGGCTATCGCGCGCTGGCGGCGCAGATCGGATGGGAGCGCGGGCTGTGCATCGCGTCGCGCGGGACGCCGGCCACCGCCGTCACCGTGCTGGCCGCGTCGCGCGACCTGTTCGCGGCCCTGGGCGAGACCGCGAACGAAGCCTCTCTCGATTCGATGCTGGCCGACACCTACGACTACCTCGGCGAGTCGGCGCAGGCCTGGCGCGCGCGCCGGTCGGCGTTGCGGGCGCTGGAACGCTCCGGCGACGTGGCGCGCTGCGTGGTCGCGCTGTCCGGCGCGAGCGGCAAGCGCGTTCGCGACTCGCAATGGCGGCGCGCCGCCGCGCTGGCCAATGTCGGCGCGGCCATCGCCACACGATCCGGCGTCTACAACACATACGTCCTTTCGCTGCAAAGCATCATCGACCGCGAGACCGGCGACGACGCGCGTTCCGCCGCCCGTCTTGCCGACGCGAAGCGCTGGCTGGCGTCGATCAAGGACGACCGGATGCGCCGGATGATGAGCGCCGACGTGGCGATGGCTGATGGCTACGCCGCGCAGAAACGCGACCCCGAAGCGGCGCTGCGGTACTTCACCGAGGCGCTGGAGTTCTACCGCTCGACGTCGTACCGGATGCCGATGCCGCGCGTGCTGCTCGAGCGCGGGCGCGCGCTCCGGGCCCTGAACCGCCCCGACGACGCCGCCTCCGATTTCGTCCAGGGCATCGAGATCATGGAGGAGTTGCGGCGCTCGATTCCGAACGTCCTCGAACGCGCCGCCGCGTTCCAGGAGGCGGATGAGATCTTCGACGAAGCGATGTCGCTGGAGCTGGAGCGGGGACACACGGAGAGAGCGTTCAACCTGTCGGAGCGGGCGCGGGCGCGCATCCTGCTCGACACGTACAACGGCGACGCGCGGCCGCTGCTGACGTTGCACGACATCCAGTCGTCGCTCGCCGCGGACGCCGCGATCGTCGAATACGTGGTCGCCGCCGGCCGGACGTTCGCGTTCGTCGTCACCTCGTCGCACTGCGACGTCATGCCGATCGACCGTGCCGCGCTCTTCGCGCCGTTACGGCCATTCCTGCGCGGCGTCGCGACGATCGCGTTCGTACCGGACCGGTACCTTTCCTCGGTTTCCTTCGGCGGGTTGCCGGACGGCGCGCGAAGAGTCCTCGATGACTACATCGTCCTGCAGTCGCCGAGCGCGAACGTCGCGATCCTGGCCTCGCAACGCGCGCGGCGCGCCACGGGACCGATCGGCGCCGTGGCGGCGATGGAGTTCGATCGCAAACGATATCCGTCACTGCAGCCGCTGGAGTGGGTGCAAACCGAGGCGACGCGGATCGCGGCGCTCAGTCCGTCGAGCGAAGTGATCGGCGGCACCGGGGCCACACCCGAAGCCTTCACCCGCGCGCTGTCGCATTTCCCGCTCGTCCATTTCGGCGGACACGCCATCGCCGATCCTCGCAACGCCGTTACGTCGCGCCTGTTGCTCAGCGGCGGCGAAATGACCGCCGGCGAGATCGCCGCGCTTCGGTTGAACAACGCGCCGGGCGTGGTCCTCTCCGCCTGCCGCTCCGCGGCCGCCAGCGAAAGCCGCGACGGCGCCGTCAGCCTCGCCGTCGCCTTCCTCATCGCCGGAGCGCCCTCGGTCGTCGCGAGCACGTTCGACGTCGACGACCGCGCCGCGGCGGAAATGAGCGTCGAGCTTTATCGCCAGATGTTGCGCACCGGCGACGCCGCGGCGGCATTGCACGAAGCGGCGAAGAACAGGAAGGAAGCCGACTCCATGATGGTCCTCGGTGGATCGACACGACTCGTACGGAGAGACGAAAGGAGAGAGAAATGAGATCTTCGAAGATGCTTCTGATGTTGATCGTGAGTGTCAGCGTCGTGGTGCATGCCCAGACACAGAAAGAGCCGAGGGAACTTCCGCTCTCGTTCGTCAATTCATCGCGATTTCACGTTGAATTCGGCGGAGCGGTCGTTCACCTCTTCAATCGCATCAACAAGGCAGTAGCTCTAAAGATCGACGGTCACAAGCCGGAACTGATCACGTCCCTGCTCACGGCTGCATCGCGTAAGAAATTGAAGGACGAGTTTGGAGTGGATCCCCAGTGTGACTCGAAGGTATGTACCTTCGAGGCAAAAGGCCTGCGCGTGGAGATCGTCGCTTCAGAGGGAGGCGAGGTCCTGCCAGCGATCAACACTGAGCAGACGATCGATCTGCAGGTACCGCACTTGCGAGACATCGCCCTTGATAAGGTCAATCATCCGTTCAACCGCCTCAGTGACGACGTGATCGCCCCCCAGCCGAAAGGCCCTGTCGCCGCGATATTTGTTTACAGGGGTGGTACGTTCCGCTCGCATCCGTTTGAAGTATGTAAAGGTGACTACGACCCACCGGTTGGAGTGCACACCGACTTCACCGCCGGCGTTACTCTCGACGGCCTGACAACCGGTCCGGCGGTCTTGGAAGTATCGTCTGCGGCTCACCCGACGCCAGTTACATTGGAATTCGTCAGCACAAACAAAATCCTCATCGGATTCGGCAACTCCATGTTCGGATCGGGCTGCAGATCACACCTCGAGTTTCACAACATCATCGCCTTCGACGATAAAGTGAAACTGCCAACCGTGAAAACGCACGGCTGCGTCTGCATCGACGGCCTCGCCCCAGGCTGCTCCAACACCCAATGGCCGTAACCGCTACTCCGGCAACTGCTGCTCCGGATTGAAGTCCGGCGGACGCGGTCCACCGTCGGCGGCGTGCGTGCGCAGGCGGCTGTGGCGGTAGCCGTACAGCACGTACACCACCATGCCGGCGGCGAGCCAGCCGAAGAACCGCCACCACGACGACGGCGGCAGGTACGCGATCAGGCCGATGCAGGAGAGCACGCCGAGGATCGGCAGAAGGTACGTTCCGCCGGGAACGCGGAAGGAACGCTCGCGGTCCGGGTCCTTGATGCGCAGGATCATGATCCCGAGGCAGACGAGGATGAAGGCGAAGAGCGTCCCGATGTTCGTCAGGTCGACCATCGAGTCGAGCGACGTGAACATCGCCGTCACGCCGACCAGGACGCCGGTGATGATCGTGCCGACGTGCGGCGTCCCGAAGCGCTTGTGCACGCGGGAGAAGAACGGAGGAAGCAAACCGTCGCGCGACATGGCGAAGAAGATGCGCGGCTGTCCGAGCTGGAACACGAGCAGCACGGCGGTGTGCGCGACGACCGATCCGAAGGCCACGACTCCGACCATCCACCCCGGCATGGAGACGAACTTCATCGCCAGCGTCAACGGCTCGGCCTGTTCACTCGACAACGTCTTGACCAGCGCGGGAAACGGGATCATGCCGGTGAAGACGGCCGCGATCAGCGCATAGATCAATGTACAGACGATCAGCGAGCCGATGATGCCGATCGGCATATCGCGCTTCGGATTCTTCGCTTCCTCCGCCGTCGTGGAAACGGCGTCGAAACCGATGTAGGCAAAGAAGACGATGGCCGCCCCGGTGGCGATGCCGCGGAAACCATTCGGCGCGAACGGATGCCAGTTCGCCGGCTTCACGAACTTGAAGCTGACGAAGACGAAGAAGCCGAGGATGATCAGCTTGATCGCCACCATCCAGAAGTTGAAGCTGGCGGACTCGCGGATGCCCCAGACGAGCACGACGGTGATCGCCGCGACGATGGCGAACGCCAGGATGTTGAAGACGATCGGGATGCCGAAGATGTGCGGCGCATGCGCCACGAGATCCGGCATGCGCGCGGCGGCGGTGGTGTAATCGATGGTCAGCCAGGGTGGCAGGTGGATGCCGAAGCCTTCGAGCAGAACGTTGAAGTAGTTGGCCCATGAAATGGCGACGGCCACGTTGCCGATGGCGTACTCGAGCGTGAGATCCCAGCCGATGATCCACGCCACCAGTTCGCCGAGAGTCGCGTACGAATACGTGTACGCGCTGCCTGCCACCGGCACCATCGAAGCGAACTCCGCATAGCAGAGCGCGCTGAAGGCGCAGACGACGGCGGTAAGCACGAACGACAGCATCAACGCCGGTCCCGCGCCGGGACGGTGCGCGTCGCCCGCCGCGGCCGTTCCGATGGTGGCGAAGATGCCGGCGCCGATGATCGCGCCGATGCCGAGCGCGATCAGGTTCCACGGCCCGAGGACCTTCTTGAGGCGATGGCCCTCTTCCTGAGTCTCGGCGACAAGGTCGTCGAGCGACTTCGTGCGGAACAGATCGCGAATATTCATGTGTCGGCATGATATTAGACTTGTCGTCACACCCGAGGAGGCTTCCCATGACCGCGATCGAACAGAGCGCACCGACCAGATATCCCGACGTCCGCAACTACATCGGCGGCACGTTCGTCGACCCGAGCGTCGAGGAGCGTCTCGACGTCACGAATCCCGCCGACGGGAGCGTGATCTCGCGCGTGCCGTTGTCGGCCGCGAATGACGTCGACCAGGCGGTCGAAGCGGCGAAGAAAGCCTTCCCCGGCTGGTCGGGCATGCCGATCAAGGAGCGCGTGCAGGTCTTCTTCCGCTACAAGGCGCTGCTCGAGAAGAACATCGAAGAGCTCGCGGCGCTGGTGACCGAGGAGAACGGCAAGGTCGTCGGGGAAGGGCGGGCGGAGGTGCTGAAGTCGGCCGAGCTGACGGAGTTCGCCTGCTCGCTGCCGCAGATCACCGCCGGCGAAGTACTCGAGGTGAGCCGCGGCGTCGAATGCCGCGTGGAGCGTTACCCGGTCGGCGTCGTCGCCTCGATCACGCCGTTCAACTTCCCGAACATGGTCCCGAACTGGACGATCCCCAACGCCATCGCCCTGGGTAATTGCATGATCCTCAAGCCGTCGGAGCAGGTTCCCATCTCCGCCGGACGCATCGCCGAGCTGCTGCGCGAGGCGGGACTGCCGGACGGCGTGTTGAACATCGTGCACGGCGGGCAGGCGACGGTGGAATCGATCTGCGATCACCCCGGCATCGACGCGATCAGTTTCGTCGGCTCGACGAAGGTGGCGAAGATCGTCTATCGCCGCGGCTCGAGCTCCGTGAATCTGAAGCGCGTCCTGGCCCTCGGCGGCGCGAAGAACCACCTCATCGTCATGCCCGACGCCGAGCCGGAGATGACCTCGACCAACGTCGTCGCCTCGATGGCCGGTTGCGCCGGTCAGCGCTGCATGGCGGCGTCGGTGATGATGGCGGTCGGCAAGACCGATCACATCATCGAGCGGATGGTGAACATCGTCCGCGGCATGGTGCCGGGCGTGCACATCGGGCCGGTGATCTCGCGCGAGGCGAAGCAGCGGATCGAGGGCTACATCACCGAGGCCGAGAAGATGGGGGCGAAAGTGCTCGTCGACGGCCGCGGCTACGCGGTGCCGGGAAAAGAGAACGGTTTCTACGTCGGACCGACGCTCATCGACTACGTCACGCCCGACATGCGCATCGCGCAGGAAGAGGTGTTCGGACCGGTGATGGTGATCATCCGCGCGAACAACGTGGAAGACGCGCTGCACGTGCAGCACGGCTCGCACTACGGCAACGCGGCGAGCGTCTTCACGGAGAGCGGCGGCGTGGCGCGCTACGTCATGGAGAACGCCAGTGCCGGCATGGTCGGCGTGAACGTCGGCGTGCCGGTGCCGCGCGAACCGTTCGGCTTCGGCGGCTGGAACGACTCGAAGTTCGGCGTCGGCGACATCACCGGACGCGGCTCGATCGAGTTCTGGACGAAGTCGAAGAAGATGACGACGAAGTGGAACAAGGAAGCGGGCGTGAACTGGATGTCGTAATTAGTGGCGGGACTCGATGGTGGAGAGTCGCTGTTCAACGTCCGCCAGTTGCGCCTTGAGGTCTTCGAATTTCGTCCGAAGCGCGACGAACTCGACGTTCTTCTCGAGCGCCGTCATTCTGGTTTCGAGAGTATCCATTCTGGTTTTGAGAGCGGCCATTCTGGCCTCGAGAGCATCCATCCGCTCCTCGAGACGCTTCATGCCGCCTCGGATCGCTACGAGCTCACTATCGATGGTATCGAAGCGTTTGTAGATCCCGTCGAAATGGGAGTTCATCTCATCTCGAAGTGAGCCGACAGCTGTATTGATTCGCGATTCCACCAATTCGCGCGCTTCCGGCATCGCAATCTCGCGATGAAACTTCAGCAGCGTCTGCCAGAGCTCTTCCATCCTCGCCTCCATCCCCTAAATCCTACCTCGGTCTGCCCCCGTGCTAACCTGATTCGTCCCGAGGAGGTCCCATCCTGGAGATCGCAGCGACGATCCTCGTCGTCGACGACAACGCGCTCAACCGTGCGCTGCTCGAAGAAGAGCTGACGCACCGCGGATTCGCCGTGCGCATGGCGTCGGGGGGCGAGGAAGCGCTGCAGATGATCGCGGCCGAGCGGTTCGACCTCATCCTCCTCGACATCATGATGCCGGACATCGACGGCATCCAGGTCCTCCGCCAGCTGCGGGAAAAATCGTCGGGGATCGAGCTCCCGGTGATCATGACCACCGCGCGCGCCGACCGCCGCGACATCGTCAACGCCCTCGAGCTCGGGGCGAACGACTACGTCACCAAGCCGATCGACCTCCCGGTGCTCCTCGCGCGCATCCGCACGCAGCTCGCCCTGGCGCGCGCCAGCCGCGACCTGAGCACCGCGCAGCAGAAGATCCTCGACCTCACCGCCTCGGCCTCCGCCGCGCGGCACGACGTCGACTCCTGGTCGCGCGCCACCGCCGCGGAGATCTCCGAGCTGCTCAACGCGGAAGTCGACGTCATCATCGGCAAGCGCGAGGACGAGACGTCGATGGCCGTCCACGAGACGAACCCCATCGCCATGCAGCGCAAGCCGGAAGCGGACGGCGACTCGATCCGCATCCCGGTCGAAGCGGCGGGCCGTCACGCCGGCGAGGTGATCATCCGCCGGCCGTTCGTCACGCGCGACGAGCGCGTGCTGGTCGAAAGTTTCGCCACCCAGCTCGGCGCCGCGCTGGAGATGCGCGACCTGCGCTGGGAGCTGACGGCCGCGCGGCAGCGCTTCTACGAACAGCGCAAGCAGATGATCGATCGCGGCGCCGTGCTCCTCCACGTCTGCGGGCGCTGCGGACGCTGCTACGAGCACACGGTACCGGAGTGCCCGGAGGATGGCTGGCCGCTCGACGGCGCGCAGCTCGTGCCGCTGCGGGTTGCGGAGCGTTACGTGCTGCGGCGGCGCATCGCCGTCGGCTCCACCGCGCGCGTGTTCGCGGCGGAGGACGAGCGGCTGCGGCGGCCGGTGGCGATCAAGATCATCAAGTCGGAGTACTTCAACGATCAGGAGATCCGCGCCCGCTTCGAGCACGAGGCGCAGGCGGCGGCGCGCATCGATCATCCGAACGTCAGCACTGTCTTCGACTCCGGCGCGCTCGACGACGGCTCGCTCTTCTTCGTGATGGAGCAGCTGCGCGGCCTCGACCTCGCGCAGATGATCCGCCTGCACGGGCGCGGCTCGGCGGCGCAGGTGGCGTCGCTGCTGCGGCAGATCGGCTCGGCGTTGAGCGCCGTGCACAAGGCCGGCTTCATCCATCGCGACATCAAGCCGTCGAACATCTTCCTGGTCGAAGAGGGGGACGGCTTCCGGGCCAAGGTGCTCGACTTCGGCATCGCCAAATCGATCGACGCCGACACCACGCTCACGCGCCACGGCAGCTTCATCGGCACGCCGGCCTACATGGCGCCGGAGCAGATCGAGCGGAAGTCACGCCTCGATCCGCGCACCGATCTCTACGCCTTCGCCACCGTTGCCTATGAAGCGCTCGCCGGCCGGCGCGTCACGACGGGCAAAGAGGTGACGAAGGTGTTCGCGGAGATCCTCTACGAGCAGCCGCCGGCGATCTCGACGCTGGTGAGCGGCAACGCGGAGCTCGACGCCGAGTTCGCGCACGCCCTGGCAAAGAACGCCGACGACCGCCCCGCGTCGGTGGCCGAATGGTCGGAGCGCGTCGCCGGAATCCTCGACGGCATGAACATGCCGGGTGGGTGGCCGGCGCACTTCGCGCCGGCCTCCGAAATCGTTCAAACCTAAAACGTCACTTCCGCACGCGCACCGGATACGGCGGCCGTACCGGCTGCGCGGTCGGGTTCTCCGCGAGCTGCTTCATCGCCACTTCGATCGCCTTGTCGAGCTGCGGATCGCGGCCGGCGATGATGTCCGCCGGCGTGTCGTCGACGTCGATGTCCGGCGGCACTCCTTCGTTCTCCACCACCCAGCCGCCGTCGGGCGTCCAGATGGCGAGGTTCGGCGCGGTGATCTGGCCGCCGTCCATCAGCTCGGGAAATCCCAGGATGCCGACCAGGCCTCCCCAGGTGCGGCGGCCGATGATCGTCCCCATGTTCAGCTTGCGGAACATCCACGGCAGCAGGTCGCCGCCCGAGCCGGCGTTCTCGTCGATGATCATCACCTTCGGCCCCTGGATCGACGCCAGCGGCGTCTTCAGGTTGCCGCCATAACGCGTGGCCCAGTAGCTGATGAGCGGACGGCGGAGGATGTCGATGTAGTAGTCGGCGTACTGCCCGCCGCCGTTGTAGCGCTCATCGATGATGATCGCGTCGCGGTCCGCCTGCGGGAAGAAGTAGCGCTTGAAGTACTCGTGGCCGGAGCCGCCGGTGTTCGGCACGTAGACATACGCCACGCGGCCGTTCGTCTTCTCCGTGACGTAGCGCAGGTTGCGCTCCACCCACGCGCGATTGCGCAGCGGCGACTCGTCCTCGATCGGCACGACCTTCACCGTCCGCGAGCCGCTGCCGTCTGCGTTCGGACCGACCGTGATCTCGACGATGCGTCCCGCCGTCCGCTCGAAGCGTTGATAGAGGTTGTCGGGATATTTCAGGTCCTTCCCGTCGACCGCGAGCAGGTACTCGCCATCGACGACGTCGACACCCGGCTCGGTGAGCGGCGAGCGCAGTTCCGGATTCCAATTGAGTCCGCCGTAGACCCTGGCGAAACGATAGCGGCCGTTGTCGACTTTGTAATCGGCGCCGAGGAGTCCGCCCGGCACCGCCGGCACCTCGGCCAGCGAGTCGCCTCCGCTGCCGCGATGATGGCCGACCGTCAGCTCGCTGCACATCCACTGGATCACGCGCGACAGGTCCTGCCGCACCGCGAGATCGGGGATGAACTGCGCGTACTTGTCATGCATCGCCTTCCAGTCGGCGCCGTGGTAGTGCGGGTCGTAGAAGTAATCGCGATTGATGCGCCACGCCTCGTCGAACATCTCGCGCCACTCCACCAGCGGCTCGACCCGCACCTCCACGCCGGCGATGCCGAGCCTGTGCGCCTTGCCGGCGTCGATCTTGTCGCCCAGGTCGGCGATCGACCACGACTCCTTCATCTGATAGAGCACGCGCTTGCCGTCGTTCGAGACGCGGAAGTCGTCGACGCCCTCCAGCAGCGTCTCCTCCTTGCGCTTCGTCAGATCGAAGCGCATGAGGTCGGACGGGTTGTCGGTGCCGCCGAGACGCGACGCGCCGCTGTTGCGGAGGTAGACGAGCTGGCCGCTCTTCGCGATCTGCAGGCTCGTGTAGAGCGCCGGCTTGATCGGCAACGCCTGAATGCGCTGCCCGAGGCGCTCGAAATCGATCGTTACCTTGACCGGCTCCTTCTTCGCGTCGTCGCTCTTCTTCTCCTCCGCGGCCGACTTCTCCTCGTCGCTCTCCTTCGCCAGCGGCGAGACGACGCCCTTCGGCAGGACCGCGAGGTAAATCTCGTTCGTGGCGCGCATGTCGTTGTTCGACTGCGAGAACCAGTCAGCCACCGGACCGGCGTCGGTCGATGACGTGAAGTAGACGTACTTGCCGTTCGGGTCGAACACCGGATCGCGCACGTCGGAGAGCCCGTCGGTCACGTTGAACGACTTCGCCTGTTCCACCGACCAGAGCGCCAGTGTGTGCAGGTTCGTGTTGCCGGCGCGCGTGTAGGCGATCCATTTCGAATCGGGCGACCAGGCGTGATCGATGGAGATGCCGGGGCGGTAGAGCGCGTTCGACATGATCTTCGTCGACGCGCCCGACGCGACGTCGAGCAGGAAGAGCGACTGCGAGTTGTCGACGTAGCTGATGTGCGTGCCGTCGGGCGACCACTTCGGATCTTCGTAGTAGCCGGCGCCGGTCACCTTGATCGCGCGCGGCGTGCCGCGGCCGTCCTGGCTGGCGATGCGCAGTTCGTACTCGCCCGTCTCGTCGGTGAAGTAGGCGATCGACTTGCCGTCGGAGGACCATGACGGCATGCGGTCGTTCGCGGCGACCGACTGCGTCAGATTGCGGTCGTCCCCTTTTTCCATCGGCACCGTGACGATCTCGCCGCGATACTCGAACGCGGCGCGCGCGCCGCTCGGCGAGAGGCTGACGTTGCGGATGTACTTCGCCCCTTTCGCGTACCGCGGCCGCGTCTCGACCAAGTCGGCGGCGACGCCGATCTTCAGCCGCGCTTCCTTCTGCGACGCGGGGTCGAAGATGTGAACGTAGCCGGCCTGCTCGAAGATCACCTTGCCGTCGCCGGCGGTGGCGTCGATGACGGGAAAATCACTGAAGCGCGTCAGCTGCGCGACCTGCTTCGACTTCGTGTCGTAGGAAAAGAGGTTGAGCTCACCGGCGCGGTCGGAGAGGAAGTAGACGCGATCGCCGATCCACATCGGATCGGTGTCGTTGCAGCGCGTGGCCGGCTGCGGGATCTGCTCGGTGGCGTTCGTGGCGAAGTCGAAAATCATCAGCCGCGACGCCGTCCCTCCGCGATAGTTCTTCCACTGCCGGAAGGCCTCGCCGATGGGGAGATAGACGAGCTTTTTTCCGTCGGGCGAGAAGGCCGCCTTTGCCGCGTGCGGGATCGGCAGCTTGGTCACCGGGCCGCCGTTCGCCGGGACGGTGAAGAGCTGCAGGTAGCGCCGCGTGTGCACCTCGCGGGGCGAGGAGAAGAGGATCGATTTGCCGTCCGGCGTGAAGCCGAGGGCGATGTCGTTGTAGGGGTGATAGGTCAGCCGCTTCGGCACGCCGCCCGTCGCGGGGACGACGTAGACGTCGGTGTTCCCCTCGTATCGCCCGGTGAACGCGATCAGCGATCCATCCGGCGAGAAGCGCGGCCCGGACTCCACGCCGGGATGCGACGTCAAGCGGCGCACGCCGCCGCCATCGGGATTCGCGACCCAGAGATCGTTCGCGTATCCGAACGCGATCTGCCGCGGCGAGATCGCCGGATCGCTCAGCAGCCGCGTGTCGTTGATGTCGATGGCGAGGGCGGGAAGGGAGAGGAGGAGAAGAGCGAAGAAGACGGGTTTTCGCATGCGGGGAGGGAGTGTAGCGGAGTGCGGCAGCTTGCTGCCGCCCTGGATTGCCGCCCTGGATTGCGCAAGCTCGCTTGGGCCGGGCTCGTGGGACCGTGGCGGCGAGCCGCCGAAAGGCGAGGGGTGCGGACGTCTCGTCCGCACGGCCGGCGGTGTTCGCCGGCTTTTCCGTTGCGCCAACATGAGCGGACGAGACGTCCGCTCCCCTCTCCAGGCCCCTGTGGTACCGTCCCACACCTCAGGAGGCCATCATGGGTGTGCGTGCGTCCTCGCGTAACCAGTCGGTTCCCGCCTCGGAAGACCTCAATTCCTACCGCATCGCTCAGGAGCAGTTCGATCAGGCGGCGCAGTACGTCGCCGATCTGCCGGAGGGACTTCGTGAGTACCTTCGCGTCACCTCGCGGCTGACCACCGTCGAATTTCCGATCGAGGCCGACGACGGCTCGGTCAAGACCTACGTCGGATATCGCGCGCTGCATTCGCGCGTGCGCGGTCCCGGCAAGGGCGGCATCCGCTATCACCCCGACGTCAACGCGGACGAGGTGCGCGCGCTGGCGTCGTGGATGACCTGGAAGTGCGCCGTCGCCGACATCCCGTTCGGCGGCGCGAAGGGCGGCATCCAGTGCGATCCGAAGAAGCTCTCGCGCGCCGAGTTGCGCAAGATCACCCGCCGATTCGTCGTCGAGCTGGGCGACACCATCGGTCCGCACACCGACATCCCCGCCCCCGACGTCAACACCACGTCCGAGACGATGGCGTGGATCTACGACACGTACGACATGATGCACGCCGGCAAGAACAACCTCCCCGTGGTCACCGGCAAGCCGGTCGGCCTCGGAGGCTCCCTCGGACGCAACGAGGCGACGGCGCGCGGATGCCTCTTCGTCACCGCGCGTGCCATCGAGCAAGGCGCCGTCATCGGTCTGACCACGCTCCGCGGCGCGAAGGTCGTGATCCAGGGCTTCGGCAACGCCGGCGCGATCGCCGCGCAGCTCTTCACCGACGCCGGCGCGATCGTGATCGGCGTCAGCGACTCCAGCGGCGGCGTGATGTCGGCGGACGGGATCAATCCCGACGCCGCGATCGCGCACAAGAAGCAGACCGGCTCGGTCGTAGGCCTGGAAGGGACGACGAACATCACGAACGAGCAGCTGCTGGGGATCGAATGCGATGTGCTGATCCCGGCCGCGTTCGAGAACCAGATCCGCGGCGACAACGTGGCGCAGATCAAGACGAAGCTCATCGCCGAGGCGGCGAACGGTCCGACCACGCCGGCCGCCGATCGCGCGCTGTTCGAGCGCGGCATCCCCGTTCTTCCCGACATCCTCACCAACTCCGGCGGCGTGACCGTCAGCTACTTCGAGTGGGTGCAGAACATCGAGAACGAGAACTGGAGCGAGCAGCACGTCAACGGCCATCTGCGGGAGAAGATGGAGGCGGCGACCGACTCCGTGCTGCAGATGCAGCTGGAGATCAAAGACCGCCACGGCGCGGCGGTCGACCTCCGGACGAGCGCGTTCGCGCTGGCCATCAAGCGGGTGGCCGCCGTGGCGCTGGCGCGCGGTATCTGGCCCTGAATGATGTCGGGACAGAACGCCGGAGCCGCAAGACGCGTATAAATACCGAACTTTGAACAGATCGCAGCAAGTCGCGGCGAACGATCCGCTTCTCCGCGAATTGATTGAAGCACGCAGCGAGGCCGAGCGATGCGGCGCGATCGAGCGCGTGCTCGCCGAGGCGAGGCCGGTCATCGCGGCGGTGCTTTCCCGCAATCGTTCCGGCGCCTTCCGCCGCGACGACTTCGACGACGTGACGGCCACCGTACTGATGCGCCTCGTGCGCCGGCTTCAGCTCGCCGCGTCCACTCCCGAAGCTCCGATCACGAACTTCCCGGAGTTCACCGCGCGCCTCGCCTACAACGCCGTCTACGAAGTGCTGCGCCGCCGTTTTCCGCAACGGACGCGCGTGAAAAACCGGCTGCGCTATGTGCTGACGCACGACGACCGCTTCGCCACCTGGGTGGTGTCGGACGAGAGCGTCGCCGGCCTGCGGAACTGGAGAAATCGCTTCGACGTCGTTTCCAATGCGATGCTGGCGATGAATGAGGCCGAGCCGGCGATGCTGGCCGAAGATCGCACCGGCGACGCGGTCGAGGCGGTGCTGATGCGCTTCGGGAAACCGGTGTCGCTCAGCGACCTGACCGACATCCTCGCGCAGTTCTGGGGCCTTTCCGACGCCGTTTCGAACGAGGCGCCGGAACCGCTCGACACGATCACGCCGCACGACCGGCTGGAGACCAGTGAGCACCTCGGCATCCTCTGGCGCGAGCTCCAGGACCTGCCGGCGCAGCAGCGCGCCGCCCTGCTGCTGAATCTCCGCGACGCCGACGGGATGAACGCGCTCGCCCTCTTCGTCCTCCTCAACGTGGCAGGCCTGGACGAGATCGCGGCGGCGCTGGAAATGACGACGGCGCACCTGCAGTCGATCTGGAACGAGCTGCCGGTCGACGACCTGACGATCGGCTCGCTCCTCGGCAAGAGCCGGCAGCAGGTCATCAATCTCCGCAAATCGGCGCGCACGCGGCTGGCGAGGCGCATGAAACGATGATCGATCTGGTAATAAACATCGGGCGCAGGCATCAATCATCATGAATCGACATATCGCCATGGACGAAATGGAGGCGTTCCGCCGCGGTCAACTGCCGGCGGACGAGCTGGCGTCCGTTGCCGCGCACCTGCGCGAGTGCCGCGAATGCGGAAGGCAGTGGCCTGCCGTCGAGCGCGCCGCCGCGGCGCTGGTGTCCGATCTCGCGGAGATCGAGCATCCCGACGTCGACGAGCTGTTCGCTTACGTCGACGGCAAACGCTCGGACGAGATCGCCGAGCACCTGCGTGATTGCGAGCAATGCCGCGCGGACGTCGCCGACGCCACGCGCGAGCGCGATGCGCTGGAACACAACGACGCCTGGCCGCGCTTCGCCGCCGCGGCGGCGATCGCCATCGTCATCGGCGCCGCCGCGTTCTGGTTCATGCAGCGTCACCCCGCCGCACCGCAGACTCCCCCGCCCGTCGTCCACGTCACGCCGCCGGCGCAAGGCGAGTGGGACGCGCTCATCGCCGAAGCACGCCAGGCGCACGGCGTCGCGCTGCCGGCGATCGTTCGCGAGTTGCGCGGCGAACCGGAGGCCTTCCGCGGCGAGCACGAATCGCCGTCGAGCATGCAGCTCTCGCCAGCCGGCACCGTCGTGGTCTTCCGGCAGCCGGAATTCAGCTGGCGCGCGGCGAAGGGCGAGCGGTACGTCGTTTCCATCGTCTGCGACGGCTTCGCGGCGAAGAGCGAGCCGGTCGCCGGCGATCGCTGGACGCCCGCCCGTCCCCTGCCGCGCGGCGCGCGCTGCGTCTGGCAGCTGGAGCGCCTGAGCGATCACGAGATCTTCCCGAAGCCGCCCGCGCCGCAGCCGGCGTTCCGCGTCCTCGACGACGCGGCGCTGGCCGCGATCGACAAGGCCGCGGCGCACGGCGACGAGCTGGCGACCGCGCTCCTGTACGCACGTGCGGGTGTGCAGAAGGAAGCGGAGGCGCACCTCCGCACCTACATCGATACGCATCCATCGGACACCGCGGCGTCCGAGATCCTCCGAAGCATCGAACACTGGTGAGGCATGATTCCCGCTCTCGTTTTCTCTCTCTTTTTTCAGGCCGTGACGCCGTCGGAGCAGCAGACGGCGGCCCGTTTCTGCCAGGCGCTGACCTCGTCCGAGGTCCGCGCGCTGCTGCTGATCGCGGAGAAGCCGCAGGACCTCTCGGGCGACGCCTGGACGAGCGTCCGCGACTTCTTCGAGCGCTACGACTGCATCTCCATCCCGTCGTATCGCGCGCGGCGCGACGGCGACTGGCTGGTGGTGGAATTCGACGGCAGCGGCGTCACGCGCAACGCCCGCCGCGAACGGCGGCCGATCCACGCGGCGTGGTACCTGCGCGCCGGTCCGCACGGAATCGCCGAAGCGAAGAGCGAGACCGATCATCTCGTCGACGAGCTGATCGCCGCGAAGGATGACGCCGCCCGCCGCGCGATCGCGCAGGAGCGCGCGGAGAACCTTGCGGCCGTCTCCCGCCAGGTGATGGTGCTGGCCCGGCGCACCGACCGCGCGCGGATGAAAGCGCCGGCGCAATTTCTCCTCGACTGGGGCCGGAGCAACGGCGACTCCGCCACCGAGGCGTACGCGCTCTGCGCGCTGGCGCGCCTGGCACGCTACGGCGGCGACGCGGCCGCGGGGATGCGTTACTACGTCGCCGCCGACGCCGCGGCGCAGAAAACGAACGATCCCGACGTCATCGCGTACGTCGATGCCATCGGTGGTTATCTCGCCACGTCCGACGATGTGAAGAAGCGGGCGCGCGACGCCGCGATCGATTTCGCCGAATCGCTCGACGATCCGTATCCCGCGTTGTACGCCCTGCTGGGGCGGGCGGGAGACGGCTACAACAACACCGACTTCAGCGCCGGCTACCGCGACAACAAGCTCCTGCTCGACATGGCCCGGCGGTACGGATCGCGCGAGTGGGAGATGCAGGCGCTGCAGCTCGAGGCGGCGTTCCGCGAGGAGCTCGGCGACTGGACCGGCACGCTGCAGATCGCCACGCAGAACGCGATGCTGGCCCGCGAGCAGCTGAACGCCGAGTACGAATCGCGCTCCAGTCACATCGTCGGCGAGAGCTACGCGGAGCGCACTCCGCCCGACTACGAGCGCGCCGTGGTCTGGCTGCAGCGGGCGGTCGACACGCTCCCCCCGACGCTCATGCGCGGCGCGATTTTCCAGGCGAACCTCGGCGACGCCCTCGTGCACGTCGGCCGCGCGCGGGAGGCGGAGAAGTACCTCCAGCCGGCGCTGGCCGGCACGCGCAGCATGGATTACCAGGCCCGGGCGTACGTCTTCGCCGAGCATCTCCGCCGCGCGCTGGGACGATCGGAGGAGGCGATGGCCTTCGCCCGCAAGGGAATCGAGGAGGTCAGCGCGGTCGGGACGAGCGATCTCTATTTCGTCTGGGAGCTGAAGGCCGACCTGGGGAACATGCTGATCGAATGCGGCGACGTGGAGGGCGGCGTCGAGGCGTTGCGCGAGGCGATCGATCTCGTCGAGTCGCGGCGCGTGCTCAACACCTCCGACACCATTTCCCGCGCTCATCATTTCGCGTCGCGGCAATGGGTCTACGAATCGCTGCTCGACGTTCTCGTGCGGCAGAAGCGGTTCGAGGAGGCGTTCGTCGTCGCCGAGAAGATGAAGGCGCGCGCCCTCGATGATTCATTCGCTGGACAGAAGGAACGGATCGCGCTGACGAAGAGCGAACAGGCCGAACAGGTGGCGCTGAATCAGCGCATCGTCGATCTGAACCGGAAGCTCGGATCGGAAAAGGGCGAGGCCGAGACGAAGACGCGAAGCCGGCTGCGCGAGGCGCGCGCCGACCTCGAGACGTTCAACGCCGACATGGCCATGCGCTACTCGAAGAGCCTCGCCGCGCAGACCGTCGCCGATCCGTTGAACGTCGCCGCCACTCTGCGCGGCACGGTCGTCGAGTACGCCGTCCTGCCGCGGTCGGTCATCGTTTTCGTGGTGCACGATCGAAAGGTCACCGGAACGCAGCTCAAGACGCGCCGGTCGAAGATCGAGCGCGACGCCGCGCTCTTCACGGCGAGCATCCGCAAGCGCGATCTCAATTACGCGCCGAAGGGACGCGCGCTGTACGACGAGCTGATTCGGCCCGTCGCCGCGCTGCTGAAAAATACCGCGGCGGTGACCATCGTCCCCGACGGTTTCCTCTGGAGCGTGCCGTTCGACGCGCTCATGACGCCGTCGCGCCGCTTTCTCGTCGAAGAGCACGCGCTCGTCTATGCCCCTTCGGTGATGATGCTCGACGCCGCGGGGCGGCATCGCAAATCGTCGGCCGCTCACGAGCTGCTGGCGGTCGGCGATCCGACCGTTTCGTCGGCCACGCGGCACAAGGCGGCGGTCTATCGCGGCCTGTCGCTCGACGCGCTGCCCGACGCGGCGCGCGAGGCGCGCGCACTGGCCACGCTCTACGGCGGCGCTCGCAGCACGGTCCTCACGCACGCGACCGCGCGGGAAGCGGAGTTCAAGAAGCTCGCGCCCGGCTACCGCATCATCCATCTCGCCACGCACGGCATCGTCGACGACGACTCCTCGCTCTATTCGGCGCTCGTCCTCGCCCGGTCGCCGTCGGACCGCGAGGACGGACTGCTCGAGATGCGCGAAGTGCGCGACCTCGATCTGCACGCCGGCCTCATCGTCCTCTCCGCCTGCGACACGGCCCGCGGCACGCTCTATCCCGGCGAAGGGGTCATCGGGCTTTCGTGGGCCTTCCTGATCTCGGGATGCCCGACGACGGTGGTCAGCCAGTGGAACGTCGAGTCGCGCAGCACTTCGCTGCTGATGATCGATTTCCACCGCCATCTCATCGCCGGCGACAACACGGCCGCCGCGCTGCGCAACGCGAAGCTGGCGCTGATGCGCGACCGCCGATACGCCCACCCGCTCTACTGGGCGCCGTTCATCGTCGTGGGCGACGGAGCGTCGAAGATCCGTTGACCGGATTCACTGCGACAGGAACTGCTTCAGCTCCTTGCCCGTCTGCGTCAGCTTGTACGTCTCGTTGTCGATCGACTCCTGCGTGAACAGCAGCGCCGCGTTGGCGATGTTGATGAATCCGAGGTACGGCATGATCGACGGCGCCTTTTTCATGTAGTCGACGAGCCATCCCGCACCGCCGTCGCCCATCTCCGTGTTCCACACCTCGCGGCCGTTGCGGTATTTGTCGATGATCTTCGTGCGGCTCTCGAGAACGGAGAGCGCGCCGTCCAGCGTCCCGTCCGACGAATAGCCGTGAAAGGAGATGACGTCGAACGTGTGCTCGGCGGCGTCCTTCTCCAGCAGGCGGTTCAGATCGTCGTCATACGCCGCGTCGGGCCCGATCATCCACGGCGGCACGCGTTTGGCCGGGTCATTGGGATCGAAGTTCAGGATCGCCGACGGCCGGTACACCTCGTTCCAGACGCGGTCGTACGCCTCGTCGAAGGGGCGCGAGGCGACGGGCGGCCAGTAATTGCCGTCCGCCGGTTCGTTCCAGGAGATGAAGTGATCGCAATAGCCCGGCTTGAAGTAGAGCGTGTCGAGCCGGCCGCTGAACTCCGTGCACCAGTCGGCCCGGATGTGCGCCGGATCCTTCACGCAGGCGCGCTCGGGATCGAAATGCGCCGAGCCGGGGATGGCATTGCCGTTGGCGTCGAGGTTCCACGACTGCGCGCCGTAGGTGTACGGCTGGTACGTGATCCCATCCTCGTCCGTGGCCTGCGGCG
>Ga0207703_10000154_pt1 | contig 79176 bp, 55 predicted proteins | sample KBSSwiS12_FD_184304 | JGI IMG/M metagenome (GOLD analysis project Ga0207703, IMG submission 184304) | Switchgrass rhizosphere microbial communities from Kellogg Biological Station, Michigan, USA - KBS Switchgrass S1-2 (SPAdes) (version 2) | ecosystem: Host-associated > Plants > Roots >...
CGCGCGGCATTTCGTGCGCGATGGATGGCGGCTTCTCTTGCTTCTCATCGTGAGCGGCGCGGTAACGGCTCAAGCTCAGGACGCCGCGCAGCTTCTCAGCAAGGCGGATGGCATCAGGACGGCCAACCATGTTGAATTCGTAACCATCCTGAAGTCGCTGCAGGAACGCTCGCCACAGCTCAGCGCCGGTGAGCGTGAGTTCCTGCGGTTCCTGGTGGGATGGGAGAGCGTCTATGAGGGAGATTACGACAAGGCTATATCACAGCTGCGGGCGGTGAATAGCGAGGCCAGTGATCCGGCGCTGCGTTATCGTGCCGGCGTGACGTTGGTGAACGTGTTTACGCTTGCTGGCCGCTACGAGCAGGCGTTTTCACAGTTGAGCTGGGTGTTGGATCACCTCTCGGCAGCGGCCGATCAGGATGGGCGCCACCAGGGTCTGATCACCGCCGCCCTGCTATACGACGATGTGTGGCAGTACGACCTCGGGCTGAGCTACTCGCAAAAAGTAATTGACGAGCATGGAACCGGCACGAGCGTATGCAAGGCAGGTCAGTTGAAGCTGGAAGCGCTCTCCAGGAGCGGGAATCTGGCGGCCACCAGTAACGAGTTTCAGGTGGGAATCGACGCCTGTCTGAACGTGGGTGAATCGCTCTGGGCCAACATCATCCGAACGTATCAGGCGGGGGCCTACATTCATGAAGGCCGCATGGATGAGGCGGCGAAGCTCCTGAGGGATCACTATGATGAGGTCCTCAGTACCCATTATCCGCGGCTGATCTCGGCATTCGATGCCTCGCTGGCCGAGGCATACCGCAGCAAAGGCGCCACTGCGCTGGCACGGCAATATGCTCTCAGCTCCATCGATAGCGCCGTAAAAAATGCCTATACCGAGCCTCTGGTCACTGCCTATCGGGTGCTGTACGAGATTGCCAAAGCCCAGGGGGATTTCCAGGCGGCGCTGGCCTTTCACGAGAAATATATGGCGGCCGACAAGGGTTATGTCGACGATGCGGGCGCGCGGCGGCTCGCTTACCAGAAAGTGGGTCACGAGCTCATTGCCAACAAGCTGCAGCTCAAAGCCCTGGCCAACCAGAATCAGGCGCTGCACCTGGAACGGCAGCTCGCCGGCAAGGCAGTCGAGAATAACCGGCTGTATATCGCAATGTTGATTCTGATCCTGGGGTTCGTGGCGCTCTGGGCCTATATGACCAAACGCTCGCAGCTGCACTTCATGCGCCTGTCACGGCTCGACGGACTCACCGGGATCTGTAACCGCCCGCACTTCATCCAGCGAGCCGAGAGGGCGCTCGAATACAGCCGCGACGAGGCGGAAGTCTGCGTGATCCTGTTTGACCTGGATCACTTCAAGGGCATCAACGACAAGTATGGCCACGCTACCGGGGATGCCGTGCTGAAACGGACGGTCGAGGCATGCAATGCTCATATTCGGGTGAGCGATATCTTTGCCCGCGTCGGGGGAGAGGAGTTTGCCATTTTGCTGGCCGGGTGTGAGGTCGAGGCAGCCCGCCGGCTCGCGGAGCAGTTGCGCACCACGATCGTGGCCATCAACGTGCCTCAGGGTGGCGCGGAAACCGTGGTTTCCGCGAGTTTCGGAGTTGCTACCTCCCACTGGTCGGGGTACGAGCTGCGGCAGCTGATGGCCCACGCGGACGCGGCCCTGTATCAGGCCAAGGGTGCCGGCCGCAATCGCGTGGTGCTCTACGATGCCATGGATGAGGTCGTCGGCCTCGTTGCCGCCACAGCGAACCCGGATATTTCCAGACGCTCGCTCTTACCCACGTAGAGCGGGAGCCGCAGTGGCGTGCCTAGATCATTTCCTCGAGGCGGACGTAACTTGCCTCCATTCCGTGCTCCATGCCGCTCGAAAGCATGGCAGCCCGCGTTGCGGCATCAGGTAACGTCATTCGCATGGTCATCAGCGTGCCAGCGCCTTCCTTGGCAAATGTTGTTTCGACGTGATTGTCTGGTGTCGGGTCGGGGAGGTGCATCCGCTCGACGTGCACGATCCTGCTGAACGGAACCAGCTCCACGAACTCGCCTGTCAGGTAAAAACCGCCACCTTTGCCGTCGGTCCATTCGTAGCGGATTTTTCCGCCCGGCTTGGCTTCGTTGACACAGACAGGCATCGACCAGCCCGGCGGCCCGAGCAACCATTTTTGCACTATCGCCGGCTCGGTATGCGCGCGATATACCAACTCCGGCGAGGCTGCAAAGCGCCTTCTCACCACGAGATACCGATCGCCTTCAGTCTGCAGTGTCATCTTGGTCATCGTCTGCCCTTGCGTCGCTTGGGTTGCATCGCGGCCAGAACCTCGTCCAGCTGCTCGTAATTCGCGGCCAAGGCCTTGCGCAACATGCCGAGCCATTGATCTATCTCGGCGATCCCGGCGGGTGCCAGCCGGCAGGGGCGACGCGTACCTTCGACACGGCGAACTATCAGCCCCGCACCCTCCAGCACCTTTATATGGTGCGAGATAGCGGGCTGCGTCATCTTGAACGGCTCGGCCAGTTCATTGATCGTCGTCTCGCCCAACGCCAGGCGGGCGAGGATCGCCCGCCTGGTGGGATCAGCCAGCGCGGCAAATGCGGCGTCCAGATTCAGCATGTGGAGCCTTCTTTATATAAATAGGACTTTATATAAATGCCCCCTCATTGTCAAAGGACGCCCCGCGGGCAGGTACTCGACCTCAATGATCCTGACCGCGCAAATCGCGGGAGATCATGAATTCCTGCACGCTCAATGGACGATTGACCACACGGACATCGCCCAGCCAACCGTAGAACGACTGGCCGACAGAACGTTGCCAGGTCGTCGCTCCGAGCAGCCAGAACTCGCCGGTCGTTTGCAGCCCCACTGCCAGCTCGTGAGAGTTGCGCACATCCTTGGCGCCGTTGATATAGAGGTCGGTCGTCTTCCCGTCGTTCACAAGCGCTACGTGGTACCAGGTGAGTGCCGGAGTGCGGAAGCTCCAATCGGTTACCAGGTTAGGATTGCTGAAAGGCGCGATGGCCCACTGGAACTCGCGGCTGGGCGAAACGGTCAGGGTCACCAGCGGCTCCTCCCGGTCGGAGGTGCGGCCCACATCCTGGTTGGATCCCATGCGTGACAGGACTCCCATCCATGCGTGTTTGTCGCCGCAGCAATCCTCGGGCAGGCGTACGAATGCTTCAACGGTGTAGCCGTTCTTGAACGTCTCACTGTTCAGCGGTGCTGTATCAGCCGTCCGCAGGTAAGCACCCCCTTGCGAGGGGTCTTGGTTCGAGCCATTGATGAAGAGACTGCCGCGGCTGGGCTGCGCTGGGTGGAACTGCTGGGTGTAGGTCATATCGCTCGCTGTTCCATTGGCAAGCGTCACACGGGTCAGGTCGTTTCCATGCCCGGACAGGTCGCGGACAGCGACGCTGCCTGAGGGTACCGGCACGCCGTTTTGACCCTCGAAGCGCCAGTAGGCAAGCGTTCCCGGAATCACAACCTTGTCGGCAGCGACGGGCGGTAACGGCTTGACCGGCACCACCGGGGCAAAGCGCTCCTTGAAATTCACTTTCATCGTGAACTGGTTGGCCGTATCCGTCAGACGCGCTTCGGCTTTGCCGAGCGGGGATCGAGCGGCCGGAGGCATCGACAGCCAGTAAGGTGAGAAAGTCTGTACCGATCCCATACGCTCTGGCCGTAGTCAGAGGGTGTGGCCGCATCGCTGGTCAGGTCGGTGGTGGGCTGCACGAGCTCGTGGGTGCTGATGATGGTCGGAACATTGGGATATTCGTTCAGCTTGGATTGGGCCCAGGCGATGGTGGCATCCGATGCACGCCAGTCGAGCGACAGCAGCAGAAATCGCTGTCCGCCGCCGGAGAAGACATGACAGGTGTTGTAGCCATCGGGCGTTGCGCCACAATAAGAGCGCTGGTGGGCTATGCGGCTGGGGCCAAAATAGTCCAGGTAAGCGGAGGGACCGCGCACATTGTCGTACAGGCCGCCGTTGATGTCGTGATTGCCGGCGCTATAGCCATACTGAATGTCATTGTTATCAAGGATTTTGAAGACCGAGCTCGCCTGGGCGAACTCGGTTGCCAGGCCGTTGTTGACGATGTCGCCAAGCTGGACAGTAAAGACGATGTTTTTCTCGCGCGTGTGCTCGACGATCCACTGCATGGTCTTCGCGAGAACCTGCGGGGCGTAGCGGTCCTGATCGAACAGGTATTGCGTGTCGGGAATGACGGCGATGCTGAATTTCTGGCCGCCTGCAGACGGGTAGCCGCGCTGTTCGGACAGGTCCTCAGCGGCCTGTGCGGCGTAGGCCGCCATTCCAAAGAAAGTCAGCAACAACAATGCTACACCCGCCAATGCGCGGGCTGATGAACGGTACATGAGCGCTCCTTGTAGCTTCTGCAATGAGACTTGGCGCCGCAGTTCACGACTGCGGGCGCGCGCGGGTATGCTGCCGGGGGCTTATTTCATTCCCATCACAATCTGATGAGAGTCTCGCGCGGGCTTCACTGTGATAGGCGGGGGGCTACCAGGACTTGGCAGTAGGCCCCGGCCGCCTGTGCTGCGGGTCGGGAGACGTCAAATCTTTGCAACTTTCCGCCGGGATCGGTGTTTTGAGGGTAGCCAACGCTTCATTTGGGAGATCCTGATGGCCACTCGGACGTGCACACTTGTCGTGAGCCTTGCTGCCGCACTTATCGCTTCGGTATCCCTGTCCGCTGAAAAAGTGTTCGACAAGCGCTTCTCCGTCCCATCGGCTGGACGTTTGACGCTGAACGCCGATGTGGGATCAGTCGATCTTGTCGGACGCGACGGACATGAAGTCGTCATTCACGCCGAGGCGAGCGGCTCCGACACGTTTATTGCTGACCTGAGCATTACCGCCGAGCAGACTCCCTCGGGAGTAATTGTTACTGCACGCAAGGCTCATAATACTTGGTTCGATTGGTTCAACTCGACGCAGGAGCGCGTGCGCTTTACGATCGATGTGCCGCGCGATTGTGCGGTAGAGCTGAGGACAGCGGGGGGTTATCTCGATGTCCGCAGCGTGAACGCTTCTGTGCGAGGCACAACCTCCGGCGGACGCATCGCAATTCGAGACGTGACCGGGCCGGTCGACATGCACACCTCTGGCGGCGGAATCGAGGCGGAGCACCTCAACGGAGCCGCGGTACTGGAGACGTCCGGCGGCAGTATCAACGTTGCTGATGTGAAGGGCGATCTCGACGTACATACCTCAGGCGGTGGTATCCGCCTCGAGAACATCGACGCGAGCGTAAAAGCCGATACCTCTGGCGGCAGCGTGAATGCCACGATGCGTAGCAATCACGGCATTTCCTTGAGCACCAGCGGCGGCACCATCAGCCTGTTGTTACCTGCAAATGCCGGTGCATCGCTTGATGCATCGACGAGTGGCGGTCGGGTGACATCGAGACTTCCACTTAGCACCACCGAGACGGACGAACGAAATCACCTGCGTGGCGCTATCAACGGCGGTGGTGAACGGGTTCTCCTGCACTCATCGGGCGGTAGTATCAGTGTCGGCCCGCTGACGTAACTGACCTCATCGGTAGAAGATATGGTTGCCGATGGTGGTGATCGCCGTTCTGCTCCTAGCCCATCCCGGCCGGACGCTGGTTGAGTGATAGAACAGCGCGCCGGGCACAATCGGATCGCGCAGGTCGTCGTACGCCGCGTTTGCGACTTCCATCGCCCGCTTCCAGGCGGGTCCGTCGTCAGGAGACAGCCCGCCGAGCTCCGTCCATGAGAAGTCCCCAACCATGCGCTTGCGGGTCGGGTCCCAGCGCATCTGATGCACTACTGAACAGATGGTGTGCGGGAAGTTCGGGGCTCGCGTGCGGTTCAAAGTGACTTCGGCAACTGCGTACTGGCCGTTGAGCGGCTCCCCGCGCGCCTCGAAATAGATGTTCTCCGCAAGACACTGCAGATCGCTTTCGCGTCGCTGCGCGCGCTTCGCTTCCCGCTGCATGGCCTCGATGCGGACCGGCTCGACGCGTGTGTTTTGCAGGTAGGCAAAGCAGACGATGCCGACTATGCCCAGGATTGGCAGCCCGATCATGGCCAGGAACGGCAGATCGCCCGTCGGCCCGACGGCCCGGTACCACGCAATTCTGCGTTGCCAGATTGCCAGCCACAGCCGGACTTCTTGGAGCAGCGATGTGAGCATGTTCGTTACATATGCACTATGGCGCGAACAGCGGGCCGTTTCTGTGCATAGCTTCAAGCAAAGACGTGCGCAGAGTGCGCGAAACGGGCACGCAACTTCAATCCTGTTTGGTTAACCAACTGTATGCCGGACCATGACGTGGAACGGCGACAGGTACTGTCAGGCCGGTAGTGAATCCAACGAGGCCAGCATTGCGGCGATCGTCCCGGGGTTGGTGGCAGACACCCGCGCAGGGATGAATCCAAGAGCCGAGCCTCGCTCGGTTGTCTCAGTCGTGGGGTATGCAACCGGAATGCTGCAGGAGCTGTGCACGGACGGAACACCTGTGCTGCGAACAAATGCAATGACATTGTCCGGTGTCAGTCCCGCGCCGGCCATGACCTCGATACGGCCTGCTGCCTGCTCGATGAGCCTGCGAATGACCGCACTACCGCTGACCGCGTCGGGGGCGCCGCCGGAGGTCAGTACGCGAATAAAGCCGAGCTCAATCGCGGTTTCCAGGGCCGCATGAAAATCCGGAACGAGATCGAATGCCCGGTGCAGCACGGCCGGCAATCCGGCGGCATGTTCGAGCAGCACACGTAATGCCTCATCAGCCAGGCTGCCGTCGGCCCGGCTCGCACCAATCACTATCCCCGCAAGTCGCATCGAGCGGACGATGTCGATCTCACGACGCATGACATCCAGATCGCGCGCGTCATAGCAAAAATCGCCGGCGCGGGGCCGGATCAACACAAAGCAGGGGATGGCTTTTGTCGCGGCGAGCGCCATCAGCCCCCCGGAAGGGGTCAACCCCGCCAGGCTCAGTGCCGAGCACAGTTCGATGCGATCGACACCCGCACGCGCGGCGACATCCAGTCCGGCGGCTGAATCGACGCAAACTTCGAGCTGTGGTTTACCGTGCGCCATCACAGGAAGCTATTGCTGTTGTGGAGCGCGGTTTGGTTGGACGTGTCACAGACAGCATAGGTAAAACCCTTCTGCACAGCCCACGCGCCGATCGCTCCCGACTTGTTGATCGCAAGAAAGCCGACCTGGAAATCCTTGTCGCGGTTGGCCGGGCGCTGGAGGATGCGGTGAACGGCTTCCCGGCAGGCTTCCTCAGGGGAACGTCCTTGCCGCATCAGCTCCACGACCAGGAAGCTGCCGGCGTTGCGTATGACCTCTTCACCAACTCCGGTTGAAGTAGCAGCACCGATGTTGTTATCCACGTACAGCCCGGCACCAATGATAGGGCTGTCGCCCACGCGGCCGCGCAGTTTCCACGCCATACCGCTCGTCGTGCAGGCGCCAGCCAGATTGCCACGTTGGTCAATCGCCAGCATGCCGATGGTGTCGTGGTTGCCGGGGCCTCCCGGGGTGGGGTTGGCATGGGATGACTGTTGGCCGTAATCCTTCGTCTCATGATTCGGAACCGGCTGGTAGTTGGCGGATTTCTGCAGCCATTCCTGCCAGGCCTGGCGCGATTCCGGTGTGAGAAGCTCCTCGCGCGCAAATCCCTGCTCAACCGCAAACTGTGCCGCCCCTTCACCGACCAACAGCACGTGCGGCGTCTTCTCCATGACACGCCGCGCGACCGAAATCGGGTGAGCAATGTGCTCCAGGGCCGCCACCGCGCCACAATTCCCGAATTCGTCCATGATGCTGGCGTCCAGCGAGACGTGCCCGTCGCGATCAGGGTAGCCCGCGCGGCCGACCGAATGATTCTTCAGGTCCGCCTCCGGTATGCGTGCACCTGCTTCGACAGCATCGAGTGATCTGCCTCCCGCAGACAGTACCGCCCACGCGGCTTTGTTGGCTGCGATGCCAAAGTCCCACGTCGAGACCACGAGGGGTCTGAGTGGAGCCGCGGAAGGGGCGGCGCTCGCTGACCTCGTGTCATTACCACGCGCAAGTGCCTGCGTACCCACGCCGAGCGCGCCCAGAACGAACCGTCGAGTCACCATGTATCGAGCCTGCTCAAGAATTACTTGCGTATTGTCGCAGCCTACCCGAAATTTGAGCACGTAACGGACCGCAGCAGCCGTTTTTGGGGACGTATGGTCAACCGACGCGATTTTCTTTCCGCCTCAGCAGCCGCGACCGGTGCATTGCCGTGTTTTGGGGCATTGGCCGCCGGGTTGCCCCAGGCTCCAGCACCGCTTCCCGCCGCAGCGCTCCATGAGAAAAACGAGGAGGCTTATTGGACCGAGGTCCGTAAACAATTCCTGATCCCCGGCGACGAAGTTTATTTGAACAACGGGACTGTCGGCTCCTCACCCTGGCCGGTGTTGAAGGCCGTTTTTGACGCCTACACCGATACGGAGCGCATGGCCCAGGAGGATCCCGAAGATTATCCGATCTGGGGCTATGGCCCGTGGAACGAATTTCGCGATCCATTGGCGCAGTTCATCGGCTGTACACGCGATGAGATCGCGCTGGTGCGCAACGCGACCGAGGCCAACAACTACATAGCGAACGGTGTGGATCTGAAGGCCGGCGATGAAGTATTGATGACCGATCAGGAGCATCCTGGCGGCGAACATCCCTGGAACCTCCGCGCAAAACGCTACGGAATCGTGGTGAAGAAGGTAGTGCTGCCGAAGCCTGTAGCGAATGCAGCCGCCGTATTGAACCTCTTCAACGACTCGATCACACCGCGGACCCGCGTCCTGTTCGTCAGTCATATCACAACGGTCACCGGGGTAGTTCTCCCAGTGAAGGAGTTGTGTGCGCTGGCGCGCTCGAAGGGGATCCTGAGCGCTGTGGACGGTGCCCACGTCGTAGGCATGATGAACCTGAATGTTCGCGAGATTGGTTGCGACCTGTATTCATCCAGTCCACACAAATGGCTGCAGGCGCCGAAGGGGAGTGGGTTTCTGTATGTACGGGACGAAGTGATCGACCGTCTATGGAACACGTTGGCAACGGAAGGTTGGGACGAAACGAAGCTGCGCGCGGAGCGCTTCCAGAGAATCGGCAGCTCGAATGTGCCTGCCCTGGCGGGAATGCGCGCTGCGGTTCATCTGGCGCAGCAGATTGGCATGGAGCGTATCGAGAAGCGCCATAGGGCCCTGGCGGATTACATTCTGGCCCAGATGCTGAAGCGCGGCGCCGAGTCGTGGACGTCACCTGACGCCGCGCTTCGATGTGCGATCGCTACCGTCAATGTGCCGGGGATACAGCGGATGCCCCTCGAAACCTGGCTGTGGAAACACCGGAAAATCCGCATCCGCGGCGGCGAGCCTTCCAAGCTACGCCTGTCCACTCCGTATTACCTGCTCCGCAAGAATATAGACCGCTACCTGGAGGCCTTCGACGAATACAGAGTCGAACAGAAGGTCACGTGAAGGCAGCCCCGAGTGCAATGGCTACTGCGCGGCGACCTCGACGCGCGAATCGTTGAAGCAGGCGCCGTCGGCGAGGTCGGCTTTGTGTGCTGGCGCCAATGCTGACACCGTCTGTCCGTTCGAGCTCGTCCGCAGCCACGCGCCTTTCTCCGAGCTGACCACGCCGGGGCGCACGTTAGCCGTGATTCGCAACGGTAGAAACACCTGACCTAACTCATTCCACACTTTCACGGCCACGCCGTCGGTCAGGCCGCGTGCCGCTGCATCGGCTGGATTCATTTCCAGCACCGGAGTTGCATCATTGCCCGGAAGACCGCCAAACGTAGAGGTTATGCGCTTGTCGGAGGCAGGTGTGAGCAGTGTCAACGGATACGGCGAGACCACCGGCCGGTATTGCGGTAACGCGGCTCCATAGCGTGCGCCGAGCGTTGGCGATTCCAACTCGATCTTGCCGCTGGGCGTTCGTGGGGAGACATTCTGGAAGAGGACCGGCTCCGCTCCCGCGAACTCCATCTTCATTGCCCGATCGAGGGGAAGCTGGCTCGCCCGGATTCCCTGCATGCGCGGATCATCCAGGTTGAACGCCTCGTCGATCATCTCGAGGTCACTCTGCCTGAAGGCCGCATCGGTAAAGCCGAACTTTGCCGCCAGCCGGCGGAAGATTTCGGTATTCGGCAGGCTCTCGCCCACCGGTGGGATGACCGGCTCCGCGCGCTGCAGGAATTGCTGCCCGTAGGCTGCATAAATATCCGCATGCTCGAAGTGCGTGCAGGCCGGTAAAATAACATCCGCGTACGCCATGCTATCCGTCATGGCTACTTCGATGCCAACGATGAACAGATCGTCGCGCGCCAGGCCCTCTTTCAGACGGTTCTGATCGGGGTGGACAATCACTGGATTGTGGTTGTAGATGAACAATGCCTTGAGTGGCGGGTCCAGGCTCTCATCGAGCAGCAGTCTGCCCACGTCGAGGATGTTGATGGTGCGCGTTTGCGCAGGTACCAGGTCAGCGCGGACCAAGCGCTCAGGAGTCTTCGGAAAGGCGTGTCCCGCACCACCCACCAGTCCACCGCCGTTGACACCGAATTTGCCCGCTAGCGCTGGGAGAGCGGCAATCGCACGCAATCCCGAGCCGCCGTTCTGGTTGCGCTCCAGACCGTTGCCCCAAGCGATGACTGCGGGTGTTGCATCCCGGTACCACCGCGCCAGCGTACGGATGTCTTCGAGCGGGACATCACATATTTCTGCAGCCCGCTCAGGAGGGTAGGCGCGCGCTGCTTCCATATAAGCATCGAACCCCGCGACATGCTTTTCTATGAACGCGCGATCGAACCCTCCGAGCCGCTCCAACTCCACGGCAATGGACCACGCCAGCAGCACGTCGGTCCCCGGGCGCACGGGCAAATGCAGATGGGCTTGTTCGGCCACTTTCACGCGTCGCGGATCGATCACCACGAGCCGCGCGCCGTTGCGCTTGGCCGCATTGATCTGCCGCATCAGATGCAGATTGCAGCTCGTCGCGTTGTTGCCCCAGACGATGATCAGTTTGGCCGAGCTCACCTGCTGAACAGGGGTGCCCGGGGTGGCCCCGAAGGTGCCCGAGTAGGCCGCGGAGCGGATGCCACCACACAACGGGCTGCGGCTCAACAGGGAGGCGCCGAGTTTATGGAAGAAGCGCAGTGACATGGAATCGCCCGCCAACATGCCGTGCGGGCCGGCGTAGTTGAGCGGCAGCACGGCCTGCGGGCCATAACGATCGACGATACCACTCACGCGCCTGTGGATACTGTCGAGTGCTTCATCCCAGGAGATCTGCTCGAAACGGCCGGCGCCTTTCGCGCCAACGCGCCTCAGTGGCTGGCGCAGGCGGTTCGGGCCATGCACGAATTCGGGATAGTAGTGGGCCACTTTGGCGCAGACGGCGCCGTGGGTAATGGGATTGACCTTCGAGCCCCGCACGCCAATGACCTGATCGGCTGCGACCGTCACGGAAAGACTGCAGGTGTCCGGGCAATCCAGAGGGCACACGCTTGCTTTTTCTATGTTCACGCCGATCACCATTGTCTGTGATCGTGCCAGAGTAGCCCAATCCGGGCGGCAGGAGTAGGGAAGGAGCAGGCGCTCCCTGGGGCCAGACTAGTGACAGCTAGGGGCAGCCCACCGCGCCGCTGATTGCACCCGCCTGCTGGATCAACTGCAGCGCCGTTGCGTGCTCGATCTTCTTGCCGTCTTGTGCATTGACCTCATGCGTGAATGCATTCAGTTGCGAGCAGCTCCCATTGATGTCGTGCACGAGGTAGTGCGCCAGCGCCTCCTGCAACTTCTTTTCCAGGCTCTTGCCTGGCCCAAGGCCGGTCACGGTTGCAATCAGATCGTCGAACAGCGATACAACAGACGCTGTCGATGCCGCCGCGACAAAGCCGCGGGTCTTCTTTGGCATCTGCGCATCAGCCGGGTCGCTGATCGTGTACCGCCCGATAACCTCGCCGGCACGATTGATACCAATTGCAACACTTTCAACAACAGTGCCGGCCGGGGCGAGTGCCTCGACGAGCTGGCCCAGGTCGAGCAGGGTGCCGTTCCTGGACACGAAGGCGTGCAGAGCGCCGCTGGCCGTCATTGACTGGCCCGCCACCTGGTTCGAGTCATTCAGGGCGTAACCGACACTGAAACTTCCGCCCAGTGTTCCCACATCAGTCATCATTCCGCCCGAGTAGATGAATGCGTGCCGCTCGCCATCCGTTTTCGCGGAGATGCCGGTGACATTTCCGGCTCTGTTGATCGCTGTCGCCACCGTGTAATCGGCGCCGAGTGTGCCGATATCCGTTGCATGGCCATGCATGTAAACGAATCCGCGCATGGTCTGATCAGTCTGGACAGTCCCGGCCACAGCGCCAGCGTCGTTGATCGTTCGGGTACCCGAGACAAACGATGAATTCCCTGGCGTGAGATCGGCCATCGACCCGTGGCTATACAAGAACGCGTGCGATCCAGTACTGTCTTCGTAGGTGCCGGTCACCTGGGCGGCTTTGTTGATTGCCTCAGAAGTACTGCTGGAGCCGCCGATCGCGCCCAGGTCATGCATACCGCCGTGGTTGGAGTAGAGCATCGCATCCGATTGCCCGTCGGGACGTGAAATCTCCCCGGCGATCTGGCCGGCGGCATTGAGCGCCTTCCCGGAGCTCGTAATCCCAGTTGTGCCAAGATCGTTCATGGACCCGGCTGCATAGAGGAATGCATGCGCTTCACCAGTGGCCGTCAAAGAAAACCCGGTGATCTGTCCCGCATCATTGATCGCGCTGGCCAGACTTCCTCCACCCCCAAGTGACCCAAGATCATGCAGCGTGCCCTGGGTATACACAAACGCGTGGATCTGTCCGGCGGCCGTTTCCGAATACCCGACAATCTCGCCCGCTTCGTTCATGTCGGTAATTTCCGTGAAGCGCCCGCCGAGTGTGCCGATATCAAGCACCTGGAGGTCTGGAGTCTGGGTCAGTGCCGGTTGCGCAAGTAATGCACATACTACGCAGGCCCACGAGTGCCTCGACAACTTCACAGCTGGGCGGGTGGTCCTGATTTCGCTCGAAGACAACATAAAACCCCCCGCGAAAACCCTACACTGAGCCTGCAGCTTCACGGCAGGCCGACATTGGTGAGGCACTTCGTCTCACTGACAGCACGTTTTGTGCCGTGGTCTCACGAGGGTTGGGGCGGGTCAGACGGTTCCCGTGGAGCGCAGGTGTTGCTCCACCAGGGCCAATATGGCCTTGGACTGAAATTGATTGGCGAGCGTCAGCAACTGGTCCGCAAAGGGACGGTAGCGCTCGTCGAGACCGGCCAGATGGGCTGCCCTGCGGGCAATGTCGCGCATACTGCCCTGCAATGCCATCTGGTGCAGTACCTCGATTTCCTCCCTGGGCGGAATAATGATCGGCGAGGCCGCCTGCGCGTCCGGTGTTTCTCTGAGCCACTCGATCTGCAGCAGGTTTTGGATTTGATCCAGCAACATGCGCTCGTCGACCGGTTTGGGCACGAACGCACTGGCCCCCGCGGCGAGGCACGATCTCTCATCATTGTTGGAGGCGCTGGCGGACACGGCAATGATGGGCAGGCCCGTCAACTCCGGTCTGCGGCGCAGGCGGCGCATGACCTCCAGCCCGTCCATCCCGGGCATGAAGACATCCATCAGGACCAGATCGAATCGCAGCGTCTGCACCGCCTCCAGGGCTTCGCTGCCATTCACCGCCTCAGCGATTTCGAAACCCAACTCCCCGAGAAGATCACGAAGCACGGCACGATTTTCCGCAATATCGTCAACCACCAGGACCTTTTTGCGCGTCCCCACGTAGCCTGTGATTCTATCCACCGGCGTATGCGCCGCTTGTGCGCTGATCACAGGCACATCCAGCGAAAGCCGGAATGTACTACCTTCGCCGAGGCGGCTTTCCACCTCGATATCGCTTCCCATCAGTTGCACGAATTGCCGGCTGATGGCGAGTCCCAGCCCTGTGCCGCCCAGGCGGCGCTGTGCCTCGCTCACCTGGGCGAATGGCCGGAAGATCGATTTGAGGTCTTGCTGTGAAATTCCGATACCAGTATCGCGTACCTGGAAAGTCAGACGTGCTGGCGGGAGGAATGCCACCTGTAAGGAGACTTGACCGTGGTCGGTGAACTTGACCGCGTTGGCCAACAGGTTCAGGAGAACCTGCCGCAGGCGCCGCTCGTCCGCGCGGACGACATCCGGCAGGTCGGCAGGTAGATCACATACGAACAGGAGACCTTTCCCCTCCGCCTTGAGACGCACGATCTCACAGATTGCCCGCAGGAAGCGTTTCAGCCAGATGTCCGACAGATGAAGCTCCTGCTTGCCCGCCTCGATCTTCGCCGAGTCCAGGATGTCATTGATGAGCGTCAGCAGGTGTTCGCCACTTTGTTGTATGACACTCAGTCCCGCCACTTGCCGCGTGTCGAGATTGCGGCTGCGCCGCAGAATCTGTGCGTACCCCAGGATGCCATTGAGGGGAGTGCGCAGCTCGTGGCTCATGTTCGCCAGAAATGCGGTCTTCGCCTGGTTGGCCACTTCGGCCGCTTCCTTGGCTACGACCAGATCATGGGTGCGCTGATCCACCAACTGCTGCAGGGTGCGCGCGCGGTTGTGGAGCTCCCGGATGCGCAATCGATAGCCCGCATAGCCTGCCACGAGCAGCGCAAGCCCCAGCGCCGAGCGGAATTCCCACGTCTGCCACCAAGGGGGCGTGATAGTGATCGAGAGGGTGGCTCCTTGCTCGTTCCAGACTCCATCGTTGTTGGATGCTTTGACCCGAAAGCGGTAGTGTCCGGGCGAGAGATTCGTATAGGTGGCCTGACGCTTCGAGCTGTCCGCTGCGATCCAGCCGTCATCGAAGCCTTCCAGTTTGTAGGCGTACCGGTTTTTCCCCGACCAGCGATAATTCAGCGCGGCGAACTTGAAGCTCAGGCTCGATTGTTGGTAGCTCAGAGTGAGGTCCCTGGCTATGTGGATGCTCGTCTTGAGGGGCGAGTGCGGGCCGGCCACGAGCTTGCGGCTGAAGAGTGACAATTCCGTGATGTAGACCGGCGGCGGGGTAACGTTATCCCGCAGGTCCCGCGGTTGGAATGAGGTGAGCCCGTTGGTACTGCCGAAATACAGGGTGCCGTCGGGGCCGCGGTAGGCCGCGTGGTTCCAGAACTGATTGCTGGGCAGGCCGTCATTGACATCGAACACCCGAAATTTTCCCGTGACGGTCTCGATACGCACGAGCCCCTTGTCGGTGCCAGCCCAGATGTTGCCCGTCTGATCCGTCTCCAGCGCCATCACATAGTTGCTCGGCATTCCCTCCCGCACGGTATACGCCCTGAATCTGCCGGTGGAGGGGTCATATACGTTGACACCAACGTCAGTGCCAAACATCATCCGGCCTCCGGGGCCCTGTGCGATAGCATTGACTATTGTGCTGCTCAGGCCTGCCTGCCCGGCAGCGAAATTCGTGAACTTGCCACTCCGGGGATCGAGCCGGCTCAAGCCGGCATCGCTACCTACCCAGACGGAGCCATCGGGACCCACGCGCACCGCATTCGTCTGGTCGTTGGTAAGACTGGACGGATCATCCGCATCGTGATGAAACAGCGTAAAAATCTTGCGCCGCGGATCGAATCGCTGGACTCCAACTCCATACATTGTCAGCCAGACCATGCCGTCTGGACCAACGGCAACATCTGAAATATTGTCGGAGGCCAGGCCGCGGGTGCCGGAATTCGCCACGGTGAATCGCTCGAAGCCGTCCGTTTTGGGGTCGTAACGGTTGAAGCCGCCGCGCGTGCCGACCCATACAACGCCGTCGGGCCCAATGGTGACCGAGGTACCGCTGCCGTTCGAAATACTGTGTGGATTGCCCACTTGTACGGAATAGTGCCGATATTCTTTGCTCGCCAAGTCATACCGTACGAGACCCACATCGTCGCTGCTGACCCAGAGCCGACCTTGAAGATCCTGAACGGCTCCCGATACTGCGATATCACCGCGCACTCCCGGCAGGCCTTGCTGTTGCAGCAACAGGCGGAACCGACCGCCCTGTTCGTCATAGCGGTTCAAGCCGTTGAAACTGGCGAACCACATCGCGCCATCGCGCGATTCCCTGAAGTACTCGGTGAGGTTCGTGCTGGGTCCGAGCGAATTGCCGGGCTCGTACAGGTAGTGACTGAATTTGCCGCTGGCTTCATCGAGGCGATGAATACCGCCACCCCAGTTGGAGGTCCACAGACGTCCGCGGCTATCGCGCATCACCTGCAGAACAGCATCGTTGCTCAGGCTCGAGGGATCGTCAGGATCGTGCTTGTAATGTTGAAACTGGCCGCTGCGCGGATCGAAATGATCCAGGCCGCCGTCGGTTGCTATCCACAGCGTGCCATCACGATCGATAAACAATCCTTCTACCAGGTCATTGCCGAGCGAACCCGGTGTGAGCTCGCTATGCCGGTAGTGTGTGAAGACCTGCGTTGCCAGGTCGAGGCGGTCGAGGCCGCCGCCATACGTGCCGACCCACAGGGCCCCGGATGCATCCTGCACGACCTGGGTGGGCATGCTGTGGCCCAAACTGGCAGGGTTGTTGGGGTCGTGACGATAGACCCGTGCTTTGCCGGTCCGGGGATTCAGCCGACTCAAGCCGCCCAGGCTGGATACCCACATCGCCCCGTCCCTATCCTCGAAGGCGAACCACACCTCGTTGCCCGCAATGCTCTGCGGGTCGTGGGGATCGTGACGGAAGAACGTGAAATGCTCGGTCCGCAGATCGAGCTTCACCAGTCCGTTGCCCCAGGAACAGAACCAGAGCGTGCCGTCCCTGCCCGGAAAGATAGTTTGATAAAACTGTGCGACCTGCCCCGTGACCCCGGGTGGGACCGGCCGGTAACTGACGAACTCGGAGCCATCGAATCTCGAAATGCCGTTGCGGGTGGTGATCCACAGGAAGCCGTATGTGTCTTCGGCCACATCGAAGCCGACATTGTTGGCGAGTCCGTTGCTCACGTTGTAGCGCTGAAAAGCCTCTCCCGCCGGCAGGCCGTAGGAAAGCAGGCTCGATGCGGCTGCCAGCAGCGCAAGATAAGGCCGACCCCGCGGCGCGGCCACGGTCAGTTGCATCGGCGTGCACCTCCCGCGCCGCTCGGGCGGCTATCATTGAAGCTCATACTTCAATCCCAAGGTGAAGGTCCGTCCGGCCGCCCCCTCGAGGTGCAGTGACGGATCGAAATTGAGGTTGATATAGGCGCCGGGATCAAGTGGTGCGATGCGGTCGAACAGGTTGCCTACCGACAAATACAGATCGAGTCCCCGCGCCGGCCGGTAACCGCCCCGCAGATCCACCGTGATAAAGGAGGCAATGTGGCATGCGAATGGCGCCAGGCGGCCATCCGCAAAGGTGTTGGCGCAATTCGCCTGTTCGTTGTCTTTGTTCAGGAAGCCGTCTACGAAGTTCACGTAGGCTGACAGGGATGCAACGCCACGCTGCCACGCCAGCAGGAAGTTGGCGCGATTCTTCGGCGTCCCGGTATTACCGCTCACGACCGTGGGGCCATGTGTTCCCGCATATTCGTAAGTGACTCCGCCGTCAAAGGTCTTCCGGTAGGAGGCCAGGTACGTCCAATTGAGCTTCGCGCTGAGGGTTCCGAACCCTGGCACGCTCGTGCGGTGACTGAATTCGAAGTCGACTCCACGCAGCCGCGAGCTGGAGTTGTTTTCGAACGGCGAGCTGACTTCCAGTACGTTGCCGGCCGCATCGATCACCACCTGCGCGTCGGGCCAACCGGAGGCGCCGGCAAGAATGGAGAAGGGGTCCACACTGTTGATTTCATTGGTACGCCGTAACCACCAGAAGGTGAAACCGAGGCTGCCGGCCGGCCACGGCTCCAACACGGCGCCCAGGGTGGTCATTCTGGACTTCTCCGGCTGCAAGTCCGGATTGGATGTATTCCTGAAGACGCCGAGGAAGCCATTTCCGGTCATGTCCAGCGTGCCGGCGAACTGGTTGTCCTTGCCCTTTTCCGCAGGGTTGGGTGCGCGAAAGCCTTGGGAGTAGGTGCCGCGCAGCGTGAATGCCTCCCAGGGGGACCACCTGAAGCCTGCTTTAGGTGTGGCCGACGTGCCGACATCCCACACCTTATCGATTCTTCCCGCGGCATCCAGACTCAGTCCTTTCAGCAGCGGAGCGTCGATTTCAGCGAACATGGAGCCGACTTTCAGCTCGCCACGATAGACATAGTATGACCATCCAATGATGTCGCCGACGTCGGTATACGGTAACGGCGGAGCATCAAGTGTCTCGCGCCGGTATTCCGCTCCCAGGGATATGCCCAGTGAGCCACCCGGCAGCGGCAGCAGCCGGCGATTCGCTTTGAAGTCAACAAGAGTCAACGTGGACTCATTGTCGGCCGCCAGCTCCGGCGACAGGGCGCGCATGAAAGCCGCGGAGTTGAGGCCGGCGTTGTTGCCGAGCCGGTAGAATCCGTACGGGCCGCTGCCATTCAGCCCGGCCTCGAGAACGCTGTTGCGGACAAAACCCGTGATCGTGCGTTTGGTTGTATTCTGGGCGTAAAGCAGGCCGCTGTCGTAGTCCCAGCCGCCCAGATTGCCGCTGGTGCCCGCGAGCGCCCGGTAAGCAACGCTCTCGTGCTCAAACGTGCGTGGGCCGGCCTCGGCGAACAGATAGCTGAGCAGCGCATCGGTGCCCAGCGGGTTGTCGGGATGCGCCGCGGGCAACACCAGCGCCGCATTGCTCACAACCGAGTTCGTGGCCGGGTTGACCCAGGCTTCATTGGCGCCGGTGGGGCCAAATACCCACGCGGATTTCGTATCCGACCTGAACATGCCGAATTCGATGTATGGATTGAATGTCTGCGAGACGTGCGCTTCGCCGCGCACAAACACGTTGACTTTGTCCTCCCGCGGCGAGATTACACCCACTTCCTTGACCCGGTCCCACGGGCACCCGCCCAATCCGGCAGGCAGGCTGATCGTGGAGCCGCAGCCGGGGAGTTGCTGCCATTGCGGGGTGGCAAGTGCTGCATCACTGACTGCACCGTACCGGTTTGGAAGCGAAACGCCTGTTGTATCGTCGAACCATCCACCGATGTTCGGGCCGGTGCCCCCTGCGAAGAAGGAATATCCATACGGGCGCAGATCGCCGGTGCCGATCCACTGGCGGCCTGGTCGGTCACGGGCGTACATTGCCTCCTCGCGGGAGGCTTCGATGTTGAAAAAAATGTTGTATCCGTCGGAAGCCAGGCTGCCCCTTCCCGCGGTGACGCTGAGGCGCGGTGTCTTGCCATCTCCATACTGACTGATGGCGTAGCTAAGTTGACTCGAAAGTCCCTCGAAGCTCCTGCGCAGGATGATGTTGACCACGCCGGCGATTGCGTCCGACCCGTAGATTGCAGAACCGCCGTCCTTGAGTACCTCGACGCGGTCCACGACATCGAGTGGCAGCGCGCTGAGGTTCACGAAGGTACGTTGACCGTCATCAGCCAATCCGTATGCGGCCGTTCGCCGGCCGTTGATCAGCACGAGAGTTGCGTTGACCGCCAGACCCCGTAAGGCCACGCCACTCGACCCCATTGCGAAGCCACTGACATTCCCCAGTCCTATGGAGCCGTTGTTGTCAGCAGATACCCCGCGGACCACATCGGATAGGGTGCGCTTCCCACTGAGCGTGATGTCGTCGCGGGTGATGACGTCGACGGGTGAGGACGTCTGTCCATCGGTGTGCCTGAGCCGGGTGCCGGTAATTTCAATCGTCGGCATGCCGGCCACATCCGTGGCGGTATCGCCCACCGGCTCAGCACTGACCAGGCATGGCGCGCCGCACCATGGCAGGAGTAACAGGCTCCGCATGTACCTGCGCATGATGATTTCCCCGTCGCTCAAATTGACCGGTGGCGCAGTCCGGATGGCGCGAGGCTAACTGTGGACTATTTGAGCGTCCAAGAAAACAACCTGTCCATTGCGCGGCGCAGCATGGATCCCGTTCACGGGGTCGCTGCGGGGAGCTTTAATAGCCAGCCGATGATGCTCGACGCGAGTGCGACGCGCCGATCAGACCAGCTGTGATCCGTGGCGACGTGTTCGGAAGTGACGTCGCGGCCACCGCCGCCCGCGCGAATCGCGGTGACGAGCGCGTCGGTACCTGGCGCGAGGCCATCATCGGCGCTGAGCACCAACAGGCGTTTGCCCTGCAGACCCTTGGCGGTATCGATGAGGGACAACTCCTGAATGTGGGCTTCGCGCTCGGCTGCCATGCTCTCAGCGGTGACGCCCGCGAGGGATTCCATATCGCTGGCCATGAAGGCGACGGCATTCTTGTGTGTTATCGGACGCGATGGATCCCAAGCAGAAATTAACACCGCGCCGAGCAAGCCTGCATCGCGCGCAGCCGTTTTGGCGGCGACCCAGCCACCCATACTGTGGCCAGCGATCACGATGCGTGTGGGATCAAGGCGAAGCGACGCTGCGTTCAGGGGGTCGCGCAGATAGGTGAGGACTGCTGCGGCATCCTCCAGGTTACCCGGAAAACTGAACGTTCCTGGGCTGCCCCATGAGCCCCGGTAGTTGAACGTGACGGCGACCCACCCCGCGCGGCGCACGGCCTGGGCCAGGTCGAGATTCTTTTCGTTGCCCGGGAGGCCGTGACAGATCACGAGGACGGGATGTGCACCGGGCCCCGCGGGAAGGTAGGCGAGGCCGTTGATTGCCACTCCATGCGTTGGGATGTGCAGCACCGCCGTGGATGCCGGGAATTTTGCATCGTGCGGCGGATCGGTATAGATCGCTGCAGGTACGGTAGCCGCCAGGGCGAACACCGGCAGTGACGCCACGACCAGCGCGGCAACGGCAGAGGCGAACCCAAAACGCATAGATGCTTCCTCATGAGAAAAGTCAGTGAGATCGGAACAATCGGCAAGTTGTAAATCCGGCCGGAATTGCGACTGTATGAGATACTACCGCGGCCGATGGTGCTCCGCTGCTGGGTCAACTTCCTTTGAGGCTCTAATGACTAAAATAATCGGCATTTCCGGCAGCTTGCGGCGGGGGTCGTTCAACACGGCTCTGCTGCACGCAGCTGTCGCAGCGGCGCCCGCGGGCACTACCATCGCGCTTGGCTCGATTCGTGGCATTCCCTTGTACGACGGTGACATTGAGGCGAGCGACGGTATTCCCACGGCCGCCCGGGAGCTGAAAGAGCAGATCGCTGCCGCAGATGGCTTGCTGCTGGTCACACCCGAATACAACAACTCAATTCCCGGCGTGTTCAAGAACGCCATTGATTGGCTCTCCCGCCCGCCAGCCGATGCACCGCGCATTTTTAACGGCCGGCCGGTTGCGATCATGGGCACATCACCGGGGAGATTCGGTACGCTGCTTTCGCAAACCGCTTGGCTTCCCATCGTGCGAACGCTGGGCATGCGGCCTTGGTACGGGGCGTCGCTTTACGTGAGCGAAGCGGGCAAGGTGTTCGATCCCAAGGGCAATCTCATTGACCTGGTGATCCGGGAGCGCGTGGTGAAATTCGTGCACGGATTTGCCGATTTCGTCGGGCGGGCCGTGCCCTGATATCTTAGGGAGAGCGGCTCGCTCCACTGCCCGGAGGATGTGCGACTGATCGCTAGTGTTGCAACTGGGTTGTAGCCACGTAGCCCTCACCAAACAGTGGCAGGATCGTCACTTTGACACGGGTGAGGGGACCGAGTACAGGTCCGCCCGCCACCTGATGGAGCGTCACGGTAAACGTGCGGGCGTCACGGGAGGCAGCTCGCCTGTCGTCATTTACTAACGTTATAAAAAGATTGCGGATTGCCTGTCCTTCATTGAACCTGACGACTTGGCGGCCGGTTGGTTCAAAGTCAACACCCGGCTGTGCGGAACCACTCTCGACGGTCCATGCGACTAAACCAGAACCTCGCGTCGAGCGTAGGCGCTGCAGCGGAATTGCAACCAGCGACTGCGCCGCTGCGGCATGTATGACCGGCGATTCGAACGTAATCGCCCCAGATGCCTGAAGCTCACGTGCGACGGCGGGGATCACTTTCGGGTCAGCACTCGCTGGGGCAACGGTCGGCACGGCAGCGGGAGTGCCCGGTACGGCAGCGGGAGCGCTCGGTCCGGCAGCGGGAGCGCTCGGTATGGGAATGGGATAGGTGACTTTGGGTGAAGCCAGCTGTGGCAGTTGAGGGGTAGAGGGGATCTCTTGCTGGGCCGCCCAGGGAACCAGAACGACCGCCGCCATAGTAGACGCTGCCAGGCCTATCAGAGTCATGCGACGTTTCGCGCTGGAAAAGGAGGCTGCAACTGCCGTGGGCATAACGCTAATCGCTGGCGGCCCCGCGCAAGGGTTCCCGGCAGCGGGGTTGTCGGCGCTCGCGCACCACGGTGCCGGCGCTTCGCGCGCAATCTCGAGCGACGTATGCGCGCCGCTGCTATGGTCTGTCCGTGGCAGAAGGGAATGCGCCGAGTCGCTCGTGTAGCGATGCAGATCGATGCTCATCAGATCGTGTAGAAACTCTCGCGCCCACGTGGGTCTCAGTTCGCGCTCCGGCGCGAGACCCCGGGCCAAGACTTCAAAGAGTCGCGCCGGAATGGTGCCATGCTGTGCAGGGCACATCCGCGCATTAACGGCGTCCAATGAGGACCGGCGACCAAAAGGATGACCACCGTTGCTGAGAATCCAATAGCTCAAACAAGCCAGACTGAAAATATCATCACGCGTTTCAGCCATGAGGCCCGCAAGCACCTGTGGACTTGCGTAGCAAGGGGTAGAAGCGAGACCCGGATCGGATCCTGCCTCGAGGCGAGCTCCGGGGCTGAGTGCGGCTCCAAAATCGATCAGTTTGACACTGCCATCCCGGGTGACCAACACGTTCGAGGGTTTTAGATCGCCATGGAGAGTGCCCATCGAGTGTGCGTGTTCGAGCGCCTCGCAGCAGGCAAAGATGAGCTTCAGTCCCTCTGCGAGCGAGACGTTCTTCTGCATCCTGGCGTTCAAAGAATGGCCGGCAACCAACTCCATGCTCATGAACCAGATGTCGCCATCATAGTCCAGGTCAAACACCCGGACGATTCCCGGGTGGCTGAGACGTTGCATCTGCCGAAACTCGCGCTTCAATCGCAGCAGCGCGTGTTGGTTGACACGTCGTTGAGGGAGCAACACTTTGAGAGCGATGGAGCCATCCGCACCGTCCTCGTGTGAGGCCCGGTGAAGGTCCGTAGCGCGAAATACAGTCGCATCGCCGCCACGCCCGAGGACCTGCTCCAGAATATAGCGCGAGCGCAAGATAGTGCCCGGTCCTAACTCGCGGGCTGCCGATTGGCTTTCCATCCTTGAGGGCGGGCTGCAGGGCTGGGTGATATCGGGATCAACTACGAGACCGGAATCCTCGTCTGCGTCGATATGTATCGGCGCGAGACTGGCGCAGGGACGATATGCTGGCAGCGCTAGCTGTGAATCAATCATTCCTTCTTCCCACGAGGCAGACTTCTCTTTTTTACTATTGTCTCGACTGTGAGCGCAGGTAGCCCGGACGGACAAGTCGGGTTTTTCCGTAGGATATCCCCGTGGCCCCCCCTTCAGGGCATGCAGCAGTGTTACGTTAAATCCAGCCCGGTGGCCGCGTCCGGACCCATACTGCTTCCCCGCGGCAGAAGAGCATTTGTTGTCAACATCGTAGCACGCTGGAGCAATAAGCGTTCCCAGGTGGACACTCACCTAAGGGCAGTCGGCCAAGCCGCCCAAGGGCCGGTGCCATGCGTCACTTCTACTGAAAGGAGCCTGCGTTACCTCGCCAATGCTGACTGGTGATAACAGGTTTACGCTGTAGGCTTACTTTGGGGTGCTGCCATGATAGTCAGTTGCGTCGCTTACCAGGACGGCAAGAAAGTCGCGGAAATCGCGACCCACAGTGACTCTCTGTTTGCCGTCCTGCACATCGTTGAACCGGTGGATGGCGAGTTCAGAGTCGGCGAGGTCGCCATTTTTACCGGTCCGAACTATGTTCTGACCGTACGCAGCCACGCAACGAAAGGCTTTCAAGAGGTTCGCGCACGGTGCGAGCGGGAGCCGAAGTTGTTGCGGCAGGGTTCGGGCTACGTTCTCTACGCACTCATGGATGCGGTGGTGGATCGATACTTTCCCGTCCTCGATTTGCTGGAAAACGAGCTTGATGCCATCGAGCAGCGAATCTTCGCGCCACGAAGCTCCCCCGGCGCGAATATCGAGGCGCTCTACCAGCTCAAGCAGCGCTTGATGATCATGAAGCATGCTGTCGCGCCGCTCCTGGAAGGTGTCTCAAACCTGTCAGGCGCACGCGTGCCGGCAATATGCGCGGGGATCCGGGAGTATTTCCGCGACGTCTCCGACCATTTGCAGCGCCTCAATCAGACGGCCGATTCGATTCGAGACACCCTGGGAACGGCGATCTCCGTGAACCTGTCGATGATCACGCTGCAGGAAAACGAGACCATGAAGCGCCTGGCCGCCTACGCTGCGCTCGTCGCCGTACCGACCATGATTGCGGGAATCTACGGCATGAACTTCAAATTCATGCCCGAGCTCGAATGGCGCTATGGGTATGGTCTGGCGCTCTTCGTGATGGCCGCCCTCGATGGCTACCTCTTTTACCGGCTCCGAAAGGCCAAATGGTTGTGAGCGCCGGTTGCAGCGCTACTCACGCAGCCAACTGAAACCGTTCCTGTAACACACAGGCACTCGCCAGAACCATGAGTATCTGATCATGTGCTACGCGATCGCCCTCATCCATGGTGTGCAGGCGATCCAGCAGGCTGATCACCTTTTTCTGATCGAAAAATGGGATGGAGGCCAACGATGAGCCGCGCAGGCGATCCTGTACCAGTGCGTAGAATTTCTCCTTCGGATTCAGAGCTGCGGGCGGACTCATGAACGGATGCTTCTGCCGCCGGTAGACCGTGTCGGTGATGACGTCGCGAACGGCCTCGCGCAGTACATATTTCTCGGTCATGCCGCGGATCTTCTGGGTCACGGGTTGCGAGCGGATCATTTCCACCACGTGATGATCGAGAAACGGCACGCGACCCTCAATCGAGTGTGCCATTTCCATGCGATCGCCCAGCACTGTGAGGATATAGCCGGGCAGCATCGTTTTTGACCAAAGATAGAGCGACTGATGCACAGCCGGGCGCCCGATGAGTTGGCCATGAACGTCCAAGCCGCTGAGCAGGGCGTGATAGGGCTCACGCTGCCCGACGCCGTGCAGGAAGTCCCCCGCCAGCAAGTCACGCATCTTGGTGGATCGCGCCGCGAACGTCTCGATCCAGGAGGGTAGGAAGCCGAGCAGGCGCTTTACGCCAGGCAGCGGCACGGCTTCTCCGTGTGGCAACAACAATCCGTTCGAGACGGGATTGCTGCTTTTCAATTCCTGCAGAAGCCCGGCAACCACGGCAGGATCCTGTCCCTCCCGGTCATGCAGCAGCATGTCGCGGCGAAAGTGGGCGTAGCCCGCGAGGATTTCGTCAGAGCCTTCACCGGTTAACACAACTTTGCAGCCGGCAGCGCGTACGGCGCGGCTCAACAGATATTTTGCGACACCGTGCGCATTCAAACAGAAAGTCTCTGACTGCGTGACCGAGGCGCAGAAGTGGTCCGCCAGGTCGTCCTGGCGAATGGGTATTGGGTGGAAGTCGGCGCCAGCTCTGGCAGCCATCTCTCGTGCTTGCGGCTCCTCGTCATAAGCAGCGCCTTCGAACGAAAGGGTGAATGCACGAATCGGCTCGCTGGAATGCCTGGCAGCGAGACCAAGCACCGCACACGAATCGAGTCCGCCGCTCAGGTAACAACCGACCGGGACGTCAGCGCGCAGACGAAGGCGTACCGCCTCCTCGAAGTTGTGGCGGAATTCCGCAGCATAGTCGGCGTCGCGCCGCGGCGTGCCGGTCCCGGCGAGCGGATAGTTGAAGTCCCAGTAAGGGACGACTTGCACATGCTTGTCGGTCGCCAGCAGGTAGTGCCCCGGCGGTATCTGCAAAACGCCATCAAACAACGTGCGCACCGGGTGGCCGCCGAATTCGACTGCCTGGCCGACGGACTCCGCGTCCCAACGCGCCGGAACTCCGGCCGCAAAGAGCGCCTTGGCTTCCGATGCCAGGTACAACGTTTCATTGTGAATCGCATAGAACAGGGGCTTGATGCCGAAGCGATCCCGAGCCGCGAACAGCGTGCGGTGCTTCTCATCCCAGACGATCAGCGCGAATTCGCCACGTAGGCGATGCAGGCATTGGGGCCCAAGGTCTTCATACAGGTGCAGTGCGATCTCGCTGTCAGAACGTGTGCGCAGCCGATGTCCGGCTCGCTCGAGCTCGCGTTGGGTCTGCTCGTAGCCGTAGAACTCGCCATTGACGACGATTCGAGTGCGTCCATCCTCGCTGGGGATGGGCTGACTGCCGGTGACGAGATCGATGATGCTCAGCCGGGCATGTCCGAGAGCAACGCGCCGGTCGTCGGACATCCAGTGGCGCTGTCCGTCCGGACCCCGATGGAATAGACTCTGGGTGGCTCGCTGCAGGCTGCCTTCCGATAGCGGCGCCCGGCGGGAGAACATTCCAACAATTCCGCACATTCGTCATACCCTGGTCAGTGACTTCAGTAACGAGTTTGGCCGGGACTGCTTCCGGAGTCTGTCAAGTGAGTGACATAACGGCGGCAGCGCTGCAGGCAGCGCGTCTGGGCGCCTCTCGGGTGAGGCGGACTCGCTTTAGCGACCGACCGCTAAGTCTGTCCTAAGTCGGCGTAGCTATGCTGCACCTCTCACCTGGAATTCACGGCGGTGGTCTCGTGGCGCAAAGTGATCATCGATGAGCGCCCGACTTGCACGGCGCCTCGCCTGGGTGTGTTTGGTTTGCTGCGCCCGTGGCGCCTTTGCTCAGACCGATGAGATACAGGTGTACGATGCCGGCATCGCGCCCGTAGGCACCTTCAACCTGACCTGGCACAACAACTACGAAGCCTCCGGCAGCCGATCCGCGGCATTCGAGGGCGGCCTGGTCCCGAATCATTCCTTGAACGGAGCCGCCGAGTGGGCCTACGGTGTCACCCGCTGGTTCGAGGCGGGGCTGTATCTGCCGCTCTACAGTGTGAGCTCCCGCGGGACCGTGACGTACAACGGCTTGAAACTGCGCACCCTCTTTGTAGTGCCAAACGCCCCGTCGCGGCAGTTCTTCTACGGCATCAATTTCGAGTTCAGTGACAACACACGCCACTGGGATACGAAGACGTTCACCGCCGAGATCCGGCCGATCATCGGCTGGCGCTCCGGCCCGATCGAATTCATCATCAACCCCATTCTCGACTATACCTCGCAAGGAGTTGCCGGCCTCGACTTCGCACCTGCAACACGTCTGGCGTATCGCATCAACGCGGCCTGGTCGGTGGCTGCGGAAGAATATGACGATTTCGGGCCCTTACGGCGCTTTGTACCCCGGGCGCAGCAATCCCACCAACTGTTCGCGGTCGTCGATCACCCGCTCGGCAAGACGGAGATCGAGGCAGGTGTTGGGTTTGGATTGACGCAGGGGTCCGATGACCTGGTGCTGAAATTGATCGTGGCGCGCGATCTGAACTAAGGCTTCTCACGGTCGTAGTAGTCAACCGTGTTTTCGGCGCGGAACATTTTGCGGACAGTCCGCTCGCCGCGCTTGCCGGCCACGATACTGATCTTGTTAGAGTCGGGGTATTCGCAGGTCTCGATCTCGACCAGGGTCGATAGCGACAAGTAACGCATCTCGTCCGTGCCGGTGTTGATGATCTGGTGCGCGACCTCCGGGCCGCCGGTGGGGCAGGCGACGACGTCGTGCGGCCGTAAAGGATATGTTTTGTCACCAAAGCGCAGCTCGCCCGTGCCCTGCAGAATGAAGAACATTTCCTCTTCGCCATGATGATTGTGGAACGGGCACTGAACTTTCCCCGGCGGCAGGATCGTCAGGTTGTAGCCGAGCTTTTGCGCCCCGATGTGATCGCTGATCTGGCCGCGGCTCGAGGTGTAGACGCCGTTCTCCTCCACGTCATCCAGCTTGACTTCGTCCAGGTTCATGATCGGTTTCATAGGCATGTTCCCTCAGGTCCTAACTCGTGGGGTCGTGTTCACGCTCAAGAGCTTGCGATAGATTGCAAAGTCCTCGCGCGAGAAGCAGCAGAAGATCACTTCCTGGATGTTGAGCTCGGGCAGCGCAAACTTGCGCACCGCGGCAATCGCAATGGGGGCTGCGATTTCGCGGGGGAAGGCATAGGCGCCCGTGCTGATCGACGGGAACGCAATGGACCGGAGGTTGTTTTCGGCCGCGAGCTGCAGCGACCGTCGATAGCACGAGGCCAGCAATTCCGCCTCGCCGCGCGTGCCACCGCGCCAGATTGGCCCGACAGTGTGAACTATGTACCGGGCAGTCAGCCGAAAGCCGGGGGTGATTTTGGCATCTCCAGTCTCGCAACCGCCAAGCCGCCTGCAGGCCTCGAGCAGTTGCGGTCCGGCCGCGTAATGGATTGCCCCGTCCACACCGCCTCCGCCAAGGAGAGTTGAATTGGCGGCATTGACGACTGCATCAACGTCCAGGGTTGTGATGTCACCGTGTACTAATTGCAGGCTACGCTCGGATTCAGTCATTTTTGAGCCAAGGTTCAGCCGGTGCCCTTGCGCGTAAATGGTACCTGAGCTTAACGCAAGCAGGTTGCCGCTGTTGGGTGGTCAGGCTCTGCGCCGGGTTGTCCGGATGGCCTTCGCTTCATCCAGCAAGCGCGATCCCACTCTCACAATCGTATCGATCACTGGAATGAGCTCCTTACCCAGCTCGGACAGTGTGTATTCCACAGAGGGAGGCGAGGATGGCGCCACCGTGCGGGTCACGACGCATTTTTCCTCGAGCTCGCGCAGCCGGGCCGTCAGCATTTTCGCAGAGATGCCGGGGATGTCTCTGGAGAGCTCGCCAAAGCGGCGCGGTCCACCGCTCAGCTGCCAGATGACGTTGGTCGTCCAGGCTCCACCCAGCAGTGCCATGCAGGCCCCCATCGGGCATCCGGGGGGAGGGGGAGGGGTTCTGTTCTTGCGAAGTTTGGGGAGCATGAGTGCACTCCAGGAAAGCGCAGCGCCGGCCGCCGGATCACCAGTTACCAAAAGGATAGTGGAATTTTTTACTTACGGAAAGGTAGGTACTATACAAAGGTAACCGAGGGTTGTAACTTGCCGCCGCGTTCAGCCCATCCCACTCAAGGAGATCCGTATGAAACTGTTTTACGCGGCGGGCGCGTGCTCGCTGTCGCCGAACATCGTGGCTCACGAAGCTGGCATTGAGCTGCGCCTGCAGAAGGTGGATACAAAGACCAAGACTGTCGCGGCCGAGGGCGACTATCTTGCCATCAATCCGAAGGGCTATGTCCCGGCGCTGGAGCTCGACAACGGCGAGATCCTCACCGAAGGGCCGACGATCGTTCAATATCTGGCCGACCTCAAGCCAGCATCCGGACTTGCGCCTGCGGCCGGTACGATGGCGCGCTACCGTCTGCAGGAGATGCTCGGTTACATCAATTCCGAGATCCACAAGGCCTACAGCCCCCTCTTCAAGCCAGACACGCCGGCTGAGACTCGCGCGGAGCGGCAGGAGTATCTGCTGAAGCGCTATGCCCTGCTCGATCGGCAGCTCCAGGGCCGTCAGTACCTGTTCGGCGAGCAGTTCACGGTCGCCGATGCATATCTTTTCACGGTGACGAACTGGTCACGGGTCATCAAACTCGATCTGTCGAAGTTTGCACACCTGCAGGCTTTCCAGGAGAGGGTGGCCGCACGTCCGGCCGTCAAGGCCGCAATGCAAGCAGAAGGACTGATCAAGTAACTTCCTCATTCCGGCGCGGCGCGGGCCGCGCCGGAACTTTCATCGAGCCAGCTCAGTTATATAGCCGCGCTGCGGTCTCACGCAGCGCTGTCAGCATGATCTGGGCGCCGGGGGAGAGTGTGTGGTCGCGCCGCACGATGATCCCGAACGCGCCGAGTTCCAGGCCAAGATCCTCGACCAACACCGTCAGCTCGCCGGATTCGCGATAGGGCTGTACGCACTCTTCCGGGAGCGGGGCGATCATGTCCGTCGTGCGCAGCAGGCTGGTGATCACCGGCAGCGAAGAGGTCTGTACAATATTGCCCGGCAACGCCAAGCCCCGCTGCAGGAATATGCTAACCAACTTGTCGCGCACCAGGCTCCCTGGGGCCGGGAGAATCCACGGTTGCGAGACGAGATCCTCCAACTGCAAGTCCGGCTTGCCGGCGAGCGGATGGTGGCCCCGTGCGATGATGGCGAGCCGCTCGTCGGCCAGGGGCTCGAAGCTCAGCGCTTCGGCGCCGTGCGAATCCAGCACGCGCGCCACCAGCATGTCGAGCTGACCCTGCAGCAGCTTCTCCACGAGCGGTTTGCTGAAATCAATGTCCACGCTGATGAGGATGGCCGGATGTTGTTGCTTCACGCGTGTTACGGCCATGGGAACGAGATTGGTGCCGGGGTTTACGACGGTGCCGATTGCTGCCTTGCCCGACTGGCCGGCCTTGAGCGCCGCAATCTCCTCCTGCGCGAGGCTCATTTCCGACAGCGCGAGACGCGCGTGCCGGACCAGGATCTCACCGTACCAGGTGGGCGCGACACCGCGCGCATGGCGCTCAAACAACTTAACATCCAGCCCGGTCTCGATTTCGCGCAACAACTTGGAGGCGGCCGGTTGCGTCATGCCGGCCGCTTGGGCGGCTCGCACCACGCACCGCTGTTCATCCAGGTGAACCAGAAGGGCAAGCTGCCGGGTTTTCAGCCGCGGCCGCATCAGGTGCTTAGGGTATAGCTCTGCCATTTCGTCCAACCTCTCCTTCTGAAGGCCCGGGCGCGCGGGTGACGGCGCGCTATCCACCCTCATCATTCTGCGAGTCTGGTATGCAAAAAGACATATGGGTCATGGCGATTTTTTCACTATTCGGACATATATTGGTCGGGTTAACGTCGCATCCGCGCGGAATGTGTGGGTGTGGGGGCGTTCGTGACCGTATTGAAATGCTGCTAGGGCTTGCGACCCGGCTGGCCGAAAGGCTGCGTCCGCTGCGTGCGGCGGTGCTGAATCTGGCTCTCGCGGCATTGACCAGTTGCTCGGCAGCGGCAGTTGCGGCGCAGAGTGCACCCGAGCTCCCGCGCCTCATTGAGAGCCAAGGCCGCCACGCGTTGCTCGTCGAGGGGCGGCCGTATCTGATCTTCGGGGCGCAGGTCAACAACTCGAGCAACTATCCCGGGATGCTGCCGAAGGTATGGCCTGCGATCGAGCAGCTGCGGGCCAATACCGTGTTGGTACCCGTTGCCTGGGAGCAGATTGAAGCACGGCAGGGCCAGTTCGAGTTCTCGTTTGTGGACACTCTGCTCGGCCAGGCACGCGAGCATGGCGTGCACCTCATCCTCTTGTGGTTCGGGACCTGGAAAAATACCAGCGCCAGTTACACCCCGGAGTGGGTGAAGCTCGATACCGCCCGCTACCCGCGAATACTCAACACCAAGGGCGAGCGGACGGTGACGTTGTCGCCGCACGCGGCCGCGACACTGGCGGCGGACCGCAATGCCTTCGTTCACTTGATGCGACATTTGAAGGAGATCGACGAGCAACACACCGTGATCATGGTGCAGGTGGAGAACGAGTCAGGCACGTACGGCAGTGCGCGCGACTACTCGCCGGCAGCACAAAAACTGTTCGCCGCGCCCGTGCCGGCAGCGTTGTTACGGGCGCTGCGCAAGAAGCCTGGTACGTGGCAGCAGGTCTTCGGCCAAGATGCCGATGAGTTCTTCCATGCATGGTCGATAGCGAGTTACATCCAGCAGGTCGCGGCTGCCGGCAAGGCCGAGTATCCGTTGCCCATGTACGTGAATGCGGCTCTGCGTGACCCACTCAAACCGGGACCCGCCGGTACGTACGCAAGCGGCGGCCCGACGGACAACGTTCTCGACATCTGGAAGACGGCCGCGCCCGCACTCGACCTCATTGCCCCGGATATCTACCTGCCTGAGTATGAAAAGTACACGAAGGTGCTCGATCTGTACCAACGCCCCGACAACGCGCTGTTTGTCGGTGAGACGGGTAACTCCGCCTCGTATCCACGTTATTTTTTCTCAACATTGGGGCAGCAGGGGATTGGTTTTGCGCCGTTCGGCCTGGACTTCAGCGGGTATTCGAACTACCCGGTCGGAGCCGCCAGAATCGACAGCGAGAGCCTCGAGCCGTTTGCGATGAATTACCGCCTGGCCGGACCGATGATGCGCGAGCTCGCGGAGCTCAGCCTGCGCGGCAAGCTGCACGGTGTCGCGGAGGATCCGGCGGTCCACGCTCAGACAATCTCTCTCGGGCGTTGGCAGGCGACTGTTTCCTATGGGTTGCCGCAGTTCTGGTTCGCAGGGGTGCCCCCTGGAAATCCCCAGCCCGTTGGCGGGGCGCTGCTGGCGCAGTTGGGCGCGGACGAGTTCCTGGTCGCCGGTTACCACGCCCGTGTCAGCTTCGAGGTGACCGATCAGGCGCGGGGCGCGAAGACTCAGTTCGCACGAGTCGAAGAGGGCACTTATGAAAATGGTGCCTGGAAGTTTCTACGGGTCTGGAACGGCGACCAGACTGACTGGGGTCTGAACTTCACCTCCGTACCACAGGTGTTGAAAGTTCGCCTCGCGACATATTGAAGGTCACAGAATGAGTGTCACTGCGCAGCTCGTCAGAGTATCCGTCACACTGCTCTTCGCGGTTGCATCGCCGAGCATTGACGCCCGACTGCCATTTTCAAGAGCAACACCCGCTCAGGTGGGCCTCTCGCCGGAGCGTCTCGCGCGGCTCGACGAGTACATGAAGCGCCAGGTGGCCGGCGGGCATCTGCCGGGCGCCGTGACCTTGCTGGCGCGTCACGGGAAAATCGTGGTTTTCAACAGCTACGGCGCGGCCGACCCGGATCGCCACGTTGCGATGACCAAAGACTCCATATTTCGCATCTACTCGCAAACCAAGGTGGTCACCGGAGTTGCGATGATGATGCTGTACGAGGAGGGCAAATGGCACTTTGACGATCCGGTGACCCGCTTCCTGCCGGAGCTCAAATCCCTGCGCGTCAGCAAAGGAACGAATGCGGACGGCTCAATGCAAATGGAGGACATTGCGCGTCCGCCGACCATGCGGGAGTTGCTGACTCATTCGGCCGGCTTTGGCTACGGTCTGAGCGACGACAATCCGATCGACAAGGCCTACTTTCAATCCAGATTCCTGAGCTCCGCCAACGCTACGGATGCAGTGGCGCGGATCCTGCAGCTGCCACTTGCCAGTCAACCCGGACAGCATTGGAGATACAGCGCCGCGACGGACGTACAGGGCTATATCATCGAGCGCATATCCGGCCTGGCGCTGAGTGATTTCATGCAGCGCCGGATCTTCGGGCCGCTGGGAATGAAGGACACGGCGTTCTACGTGCCTGCCTCCAAGGCAGATCGATTCGTTGCATTGAAGACGTACGACGCCGCGTCGAAATCACTGATCGCACCGAGCGGCCCGCTGGTATTCGACTATTCACGGCCGCCCGATACGGCATCAGGCGGTGCGGGTCTCGTGTCCACGGCATTTGACTACCTGCGTTTCGCGCAGATGCTGTTGAATGGCGGCGAGCTCGATGGCGTGCGTATTCTCGCGCCCGCCACCGTGAGACTGTTGGCCTCCAATCATCTGGCCGACGATATTCGGGCGAAGTCCCAGGAATCCTTCTCGGAGCACACCGGAATGGGTTTCGGTGTCGATGTCGCGGTGGTGCTCGATTCCGCCAAGGCGGGCACGCTACGGGCGGAGGGCACTTACGACTGGGGCGGCGCAGCCGGCACGTGGTTCTGGATCGATCCGCGCAACGATCTGATTTTCATCGGCATGATGCAGGTGATGGATCGCTGGAAGGACCCGCAGTTGAAATCCATCGACACTGACACCGGCACGCTGGTCTACGCCGCCTTGGTTGAGCCGGCAAAATAGCTCGCGCCGCCGACATTCGCGCCGCCAGGTGTCACCTGGCCGGCCGCTGCCACCAGACATATCCCCCTGCGCGGCTGCCTATGCTGAAAGGTATATAGCTCACACCGGGTTTTTCATTGGTTGCGTATTGATGGTAGCGGTAACTTAGATCGGACTCGATGGAGCGATGGTAGCGCTAACAAACCGGAGGTCCAGCCGGCCGGAATGGCACAAATGTGCAACCGATATGGTTTGAGGGGGAATTTGTGTCTGCAAGAAGAGCCTTGTTTGTATCAGGCGCGCCTGATGATCTGACGATGGTCGCAAAGGCCGTGCGGCGCGCGCTACGCCCGCGGGCTTCAATGCTTACGCTCGGCGCACTCGGCGCGCTTGGTTCGCTTGCCTCTGGAGCTGCCCTGGCAGCCGACGAGCCGGCTAACCCCGCTGCTGACTCTAACGAGACATTGAGCGAGGTGGTCGTTACCGGCATTCGCGAAAGCCTCGAGTCGGCGCAGGCGATCAAACAGACCTCGGAGCAGATCGTGGATTCGGTCACCGCCCAGGATATCGGCGCGCTGCCGGACCGCAGCGTGGCTGAGGCACTGCAGCGCATCCCCGGTGTCACTTTGCAGCGGACGAACAACAACCGTGACCCGGCCCGACTCGCTTCGGAGGGTGGTGGCGTGTTCATTCGCGGCCTCTCGTGGGTACGCAGCGAGCTCAACGGCCGCGACATCTTTTCCGCCAACGACGGCCGTTCGGTGGGTTTCGAGGACGTCTCCGCCGATCTGCTGTCCGGTATTGATGTTTACAAGAACCCGTCCGCGGATCAGGTCGAGGGCGGGATCGGCGGCACTGTCAATCTGCGCACGCGCCTGCCGTTTGATTCACAGAAGCAACAGATCGCACTCTCCGGGGATTACAACTATGCTGACTTGATGAAGAAGGGGTTCTTCTCCGCCAACGCCCTTTACAGCAATCAGTGGGATAGCGGCATCGGCCGGCTCGGCGCCCTGGTGTCGGCAAGCCTCGGCAATATCGGCAACCGCACCGACAGCGTCCAACTCGGCCGCTTCGTCCCGGAGACCCTTGCCGCGGATGAGGGTGGCCTACCCGCGGGCTCGACGGTCTACCTCCCCAACTCGATGGGCTGGCGCCGGATCGACTGGCAGCAGCGGCGTACGGCGCTCGCGGCCGCCCTGCAGTGGCAGCCCTCGGACAAGTGGCGCCTCACGCTGCAGGCCTTTCAGGCAAAAGCGAATCCGCACGATCTGGAATACGCGGAGGGCGATTACGGCGCATACCTGGGAAACAACTTCAACTATCCAGGAGCGACGTTCAACAGCTCAGGTGTGATCACATCAGGCACTGTGCCCATTACGCCGCAACTCGATACCCGGTTCGAGCAAGAGCATCACTCCACCAACGATTTCTCCCTGAACGCGAAGTTCACACCGACGGACCAATTGACGTTCAGCGGCGACGTTCAATACGTCAAGGCCCATTCGGACATCACGAGCCTGACGGCCTTCACGCAGGTGGGAGATGCGAGCGGCAACGCGCTCCCCACGACACTGGACTTCAATATCGGCAGCAACAAGCCGTACTTGCTGCTGAATCAGTCACCGAACGTGATGGGGAGCCCGGCCAACTACTGGTGGGCGGCCGCCATGGATCACCTCGAGGACAACGACGCGCACTCGTGGGCTGAACGGCTGGATGGTGACTTCAAGTTCGAGGAAAACGCCTGGCTGGACTCCTTCCGTTTCGGTGTGCGTGCCACGGACAAGAGCGCCATCACACGCGAGACAGGTTATAACTGGTCGCTCCTGAGCCATCAGTACTGGGGTGGAGGTCCGCCGGCATTCCTCGACTCGACCCCTGCGGATGCGTCCCAGTACGTCCCGTACAGCGATTTCTTCCGAGGCAATGTTCAATTGCCGGGTGTCGGCTACTTTCCTTCTTACCAACTGGTCAGAAACGGCACCGCCTACGCGTACTCGATACTGAAGGGTACGGAGACAGCGGGTTGGGGCTGGACGCCTCTGACCACCGACTATTCGAAAGCGACACCCGGCACGGACAACCCGGCCAGCGGTATCAACGACCAGCGTGAACGCACCTACGCGGCATACGGAGTATTGCGATTCAGACACGATTCGCCGCTCGGACCCATGGACGGCAATGTCGGTGTGCGCGTCGTGCGGACGCAGGAACGGGCAGCGAGCGGCACCTTGACCGTCAATGCTCTGCAGAACGCGCTTCCGGCGGCTGACTGCGTAACCAACTACGGTGCGGCCGCGTGCCAATTCCTGCTCGACGCGATCACATTTTCCGGTGGCGGAAACCAGTCCATTACCTTCCCTGCCAACAGCTATACGGATGTGCTGCCAACGGCCAATGTGCGGTTCCGCCTGACGGATGAGCTGCAGTTGCGCTTCGCGGCCGGCAAGGCGATGGTGCGTCCCACGTTCACCCAGATGTCGCCTTACACGAGTATCGGGTTTGCCTTCCTCGGGAACACCGGGTATCAGCCGGCGCTGGTGAATGCGTCCTCGGGAACTGGTGGCAATCCGGAATTGAAACCCACGCGTGCAAATCAGTTTGACGGCAGTCTCGAGTGGTACTTTGCGCCCACCGGCAGTCTCACGTTCGATGCCTTCTATAAAAAGATCCACGACTATATTTTTGCCGGTGAGGATCTGGAGACCGTGACCTCCAACGGCGTGACGGAAACGTTCCAGGTCAAACGATTCCAGAACGGCTCCGATGGCAGCATCCGCGGCTTCGAGCTCGCGTACCAGCAGTTCTTCGATTTTCTGCCGAGCGCGCTCCGGGGGTTGGGGTTCCAGGGAAACCTGACATTCGTCGACAGCCGCGGGGGCCGCAATACCGCGGTCAACATACTCGATACCAATCAAACGACGAATGCGGAGGATGCGACCTTGCCGTTGGAAGGAATGTCGCGGTGGAGCTACAACGCCAACCTGATGTATGAGAAGGGCCGTGTGAGCGCACGCCTGGCGTGGAACTGGCGTGAGCGCTATCTGCTGACGACGTCGGCCGCGAACATCAACGCGCCTGTCTGGTCCGAAAACTACGGCCAGCTCGATGGGGAGTTGTTTGTCACGGTCGTCAACAACGTCAAGGTCGGCGTCCAGGGCACGAACCTACTGAACGCCCGTACCTACCTGGACGTTGGTGGCGCCGTCCTGGCGCCTCGGTATAGCTGGACGGATACGGATCGGAGGTTCGCGATCGCCGTGCGCGCGTTGTTTTGAGGGCGGGGCGATGTGACAGCCGGTATTCGAAAAATCGTAGTCATCGGAGGGGGGACGGCCGGCTGGATGGCGGCCGCCGTCCTCGCTCGTTTTCTCAAAGCCCAGAACACGGCCATCCGGCTCGTTGAGTCGGATGAGATCGGCATCGTGGGTGTCGGCGAGGCGAGCGTGCCTGTCATTCAGGCACTGAACGGGCTTCTCGGCATCGACGAACGCGACTTCATGAGGCAGACCCAGGCGAGTTTCAAGCTGGGAATCGAATTTCGGGACTGGTCGCGGCTCGGCAACGTCCACTGTCACTTCTTCGGGGACTTCGGCGCTCCCATCGAAGGGATCGCTCCGCATCATCATTGGCTGAAGCTGCGGCAGCTGGGTGAGGCAACACCGCTCGGGGAATATTCGTTTCCGTATGTAATGGGCAAGCTGGGGCGTTTTGCGCCCGCCGCGGGCAGCCCGGGATCGGAGGCCGCCTCCTACAAGTATGCCTATCATTTTGACGCGGGCCTGTACGCGCGCTACCTGCGTGCCAACGCCGAAGCTCGCGGAGTCCGGCGGACGGAAGGGAAGGTAGTGCATGTTCAGCTTCGGGGCGAGGACGGTTTTATCCAGGCGCTGACGCTCGAGAGCGGCGAGTGCATCGAGGCTGATTTCTATATCGATGCCTCCGGTTTTCGCGGTCTGCTCATCGAGCAAGCACTGCAGACAGGTTACGAAGGCTGGTCGCATTGGCTGCCCTGCGACCGCGCTGTCGCAGTTCCGTGCGAGCGCGCGGGGGAGCTGACTCCATTTACCGTGTCGAGCGCCCGCGCGGCCGGTTGGCAGTGGCGAATCCCACTTCAACACCGTACCGGCAACGGCTATGTCTATTGCAGCCGGTTCGTGAGCGACGACGAAGCTGCCAGCACCCTGTTGGAGCATCTCGAGGGCCGCGTGCTCGCTGAGCCACGGTTATTGAAGTTTACGACCGGTCGCCGCAGGAAGTTCTGGAACAGGAATTGCCTGGCGGTGGGGCTTGCGGCAGGGTTCATGGAGCCACTGGAGTCAACGAGCATTCAGCTCATCCAGACGGCCCTGGCGCGCCTGATTGACCTGTTCCCGGACACGAATTTCGATCCAACCCTGATCGAGGAGTACAACCGGCTGTCGGCCAACGAGTTTGAGCGGATCAGGGACTTTCTGATCCTGCATTATTGCGCGACTGAGCGTGCGGACTCGCCGCTGTGGGATTACTGTCGCACGATGAGTATCCCCGCTGCTCTGCGCCACAAGATCGAGGTGTTTCGAAGTTGTGGCCGTGTACCCCTTTATAGTGAAGAGTCGTACCAGGAGCCCAGTTGGGTCTCGATCTTCCTGGGCCAGCATGTGTATCCGCAGCGCTACGATCCGCTCGTGGACAACATTGATACGCAGCGCCTGCAGCGCGGTATGCTGCACAGGCGCAACTCGATCCGCAGGCTGGCGGAGGGTCTGCCGAGTCATACAGACTTCCTCGCGCGTCATTGCTCGGCGGAGGCGGCGTGATGGCAGCGTCGCGCAATGAGGTGGGCAGTACCGGCGGCGGTGTGCAGATGGCAACGGTCCAAGCGGACCGCCGCATTCGCAAGATCGTGATCGTCGGCGGCGGCACCGCTGGCTGGATGGCGGCAGCGGTTCTCGCGCGGATACTCAAGGGCCATTGCGCGATCGACGTCATCGAGTCGACCGAGATTGGGACCGTGGGTGTTGGTGAGGCCACTATCCCGGCTCTCCTGCTGCTCAACCAGCTTCTCGGCCTGGACGAGAATGACTTCATGCGCAATACCTGCGCGACCTTCAAGTTAGGCATTGAGTTCAAGGATTGGGCGCGACTGGGCCACACATATTTTCATCCCTTCGGCTTCTATGGCGGCAGTATCGAAGCCACGGACTTTCATCACTATTGGCTGAAGCTGCGGGGCCTTGGAGAAGCAACGCCGCTGGCTGAGTATTCGCTGGCCAATGTCGCCGCGAAGCTCGGACGCTTTGCGCGTCCGGCTACCGACCCCCGATCAGTGCTGTCCACCTTTACTTACGCCTTTCATTTCGACGCCGCACTGTACGCTCACTATCTGCGGGGCTACGCCGAGCACCGGGGAGTGCGCCGCTTCGACCGTAAGATCGTGGATGTCCAACTCCGGGGTGAGGATGGCTTCATTGAGGCAGTAATACTGGAAGGAGGGGAGCGCGTCGAAGGCGATCTTTTCATCGACTGCTCCGGTTTTCGCGGCCTGTTGATCGAGCAGGCTCTGAAGACAGGATATGAGGACTGGTCACACTGGCTGCCGTGTGACCGCGCAGTCGCAGTTCCGTGCAGGAGCGCAGGTCAGCTGAAACCCTACACGTGTTCCACTGCACGCTCGGCCGGCTGGCAGTGGCGAATTCCATTGCAACATCGAACCGGCAATGGCTACGTGTACAGCAGCCGATATCTGAGCGATGACGAGGCTGCCGCTACGCTATTGGCGAATCTGGATGGCGAGGCACTCGCCGCGCCCAAACTGTTGCAATTCACCACGGGACGGCGCCGCAGGTTCTGGAACCGCAACTGCGTGGCCCTCGGGCTTGCCAGCGGCTTCATGGAGCCGCTGGAGTCCACGAGCATTCACCTCATCCAGACCGGTATTACGAAACTGGTGCGGCTGTTTCCCGACCGTGACTTCAATCCCCTCCTCGTGGAGGAGTACAACCGGCAGGCGCTCCTGGAATTCGAGCGCATTCGCGACTTCATCATCCTGCACTACAAGGTTGGAGAGCGCCGCGGGGCGCCGCTGTGGGAGTATTGCCGCGGCATGGCCATCCCGGACGCCCTGAGCTGCAAGATCGAGCACTTCCGGGCCCACGGGCGCCTCGTCAATCTGGGCAACGAGCTCTTCCAGGACCCCAACTGGCTTGCCGTGCTGACGGGCCAGGGAATCATGCCGCAGTCATTCGATCCGCTCGTGGATATCCTCAGTGCCGGGGACACCCGCAAGCATCTGACTGCAATGCGGGTGGCCATACGCCAGGCCGCCGAAGCGATGCCGACCCATGCGGAGTTTCTCGCGCGGAACTGCCGCGCGCCGATCGCAGCCTGATAAAGGAGTAGCTATGAAACGCACGTTCTCGATTCGATTCGCCGCGGTCTTGCTGGCCTGCCAGGCGATGATGGCTACGGGGTTAGCGGGCGCCGCCACCGTGGCCGACGGTTTGACTTCCACAAAGGATCACGGGGTAGTCAGCGTGATGTCTGATCCCATGTTGTCCGACGGACGGCTGGTGTTGAAAGTAGTCGCCATGAATCGGACGCAGACGAGCAGCAGCTTCGGTCCACAGGATGTGAAGATCTTCACGGCGGGTGGTACCGCGGTGAAGTTGATGTCGCTCGATCAACTCGTAGCCGAGGCCAAGGCAGCAGCCGACAGTGAGGGCGGCACCATGGCTCGCAGCCCCACAATCCACTCAGGACCCGTCATGCACAAGGATGCGTCGGGAAGGCCGGATGTCAGCGGCTATACAGGCGGCAACGATACTATGAACGGCATTAACATGAATCAGACGCGCATGGGCTCGGGGAGGGCGGCCAAGGAGGATCCCCAGCTGCAACAGCAGATTGCCGCTTTGAACGCCGCCATTCTTCACGACGTGACGATTGCGCCTTCCGCGGTGGCAGGCGGCCAGATCGTGACCGAAAAGCTGAAGTTCGCCCGCAAGGAGGCACACGACCTGCACCTGGTTGTCGAGCTCAACGGCGAGCAGCACGAGTTTGATTTCGCAGCTCCCCCGGCGCGATGAATCACCGGGCGGGCAGTCGCCTGCGGCAATCTACCGGACAACCTTGGTCAATTCGGCAACTGAGGCTCCTGCCAGCGGGGCGCCCTTGGCGGTGAGTTGCCCTCGCTCATCGTCCCAGCGCAGGCGGGTGATCCGTCCTTGAGCTTTTTCGTAGTCATAGGACACCCCATCGTCGTCGTACAGCGAGAATTCGGATTCTCGGCCGGGATACACGCGAATCTCCTTCAGCGCTTGTGGCGTCGAGGTATTTTGAACGTCGGCTCCCAGCGGAATGATCGAGCCCGCGGCCACGAATAACGGGATGATCCCGATCGGTGCGGCAGCCGTGATGGTCTGCCCGCCTTTGAATCTCTCGTTGGTCCAGTAGTTGTACCAATCGCGTCCGGCCGGCAAGTACACCTGCCGGGATTCGCGGCCTTGCTCCGTCACCGGCGCGACCAGAAATGCAGGTCCGAACATGTATTCATCGCCCATGTTGGACACGTTCGGATCGTTCGGGAAATCCATGAACAGGGCGCGCATGAAGGGCGCACCCGTGTCGTAGGTCTGTTTGCCGAGTGAATAGATATACGGCATCAATGTGTAGCGCAGCCGCAGGTACTTGCTGATCACCGCTTCCGCCTGCTTGCCGTACGACCATACCTCCGTGCCCTTCCGCGAGCCGTGCGCCCGCATCGTGGGTGTGAAGGTTGCGTATTCGTACCACCGCGCGATCAATTCGGGGTAATCATCGTTATGTCCCACGACATCGCGTGCGTCGGAGGGATCCAGGAGCGGAGTGCGTTCGGGTGTGTGCGACTGCGGTAACCACTGCCACCCACCGATATCGTTGCCCCAGTACGCAAGACCCGAGGCGGTAAAGTTGAGTCCCGTAGGAATCTGCCGCTCGAGCGCTTCCCATGTCGGACTGATATCCGAGGACCAGAAAAGACTTCCGTAACGCTGTGAGCCGAGGTAGGCCGCGCGCGCGAGAATCAGATTCCGTTTGTTGGCGCGGTCGCGGCGCGAGCCCTCGGCGACGCCCTGCGTGTGCAGTAGCGGGAAGACATTGTGATAGCGGTCGCCGGAGCCGATGCTGTAAAAATAGCCGTCCGGCACGAGGTCGGGCTCGGTCTCATCCAGCCAGAACCAGTCGAATCCGCGGCTGGCGATGTTGTCCCGTATCCGGTCCCAGTACCACTCGCGGGCCTGTGGATTGGTACTGTCAATCAGCGCGCCGGCACGGTCACTGCGCTCGGCCAGGCCGTCCGCGGGATGACCGTCCTTATCCTTGAGAAGCCAGCCTTTGGCCGCCAGGAAGTCGAAGTAGCGTGATTCCTTCTCGAAGCGCGGCCACACACTGATGATGCTGTGCAAGCCTTGCTCGTGCAGCTGCCGATTCATCGCCTGCGGATCCGGAAATGCGGCTGCATCGATATCGAGCTGGCCCATGCGCGTCCAGTAGAACCAGTCCACGACCATGATGTCGAGCGGATAGCCGCGTGAGCGGTAGCCGTTGGCGACATCGAGCACCTGCTGCTGGGTCTCGTACCGCGCCTTGCTCTGGATGTAGCCGAAAGCCGCCTTGGGCGGCAGCGGGGTGGCGCCAGTGAGCTTGCGATAACCGGCGTACAACTGGTCCAGGGTGGCGCCGGTAATCACAAAATAGGAAACCCGCTCGCCGACGTTGGATCTCCAGGAGGTATGGCCGTGCAGTCCCGCCGACACCACCGTGTCGGATGGGTTATCCCACACGATGCCATAGCCCTTGTTGGTGACCAGGAACGGTACGCACACGGTCTCACCGGCAGGCGCGTCGTAGAAGTGTTTGCAATCGATGGTGCGGCCGCGGTAGTCCAGTATGCCTTCCTGGTTCTGTCCGAGTCCGTAGTAGTGCTCGTCGGCTGGCGCGTGAAAAGTCGCGCCCACCCGGAAAGTCTTTTCCCCGTTCACCGTGTGCGGCGCCATTTCCCAGCCGCTCATCTGCAGGATGGGATTACCGCCGGGTTTGCGCACCGTGAGAGATACCGGCGGCAGCGAGGGTGCGAAGTAGCGTTCCATCTGGCTCGGCGGGCTCGGCCATGGCTGGGCCTTCACTTCGAGCGACATGATGTCGGATGAGAACTCATCACCTGAGGGTGCGGATCGGTGTTTCCAACCGGTGGAATCCGCTGCCGCGGCGATTCCGAAACCGGGCGGCGCGAGTGCCAGGTCTTTGTCGATGCTGAGAGTGACCCGGACGATGTTGGGCGCGTAAGCCTCGATCGATACGTTGGTGCCATTGCGGTCGAGAAGCGCGAGCGGCGCCGCTGCCGCCACGTCAGCCATGGCGAGCGCCGACAGCAGGACAAAGAGCCGCTCAGACCAGATCGTCACCGGAAATCTCGAAAGCGTGCGCATGGTCACCGATTATGTGTTGTGGCAGAGCAATGGGTCGTTGCTTGGGGCATGACCCGCCATTGTGCTTACGTTCGTATGCCGTCACAAATCGATTTTAGGCGCGTAGGGATATCAATTTGGATTACCCGGAACTGACCGCAAGCCCCTTGATGTCGGCTGGCCGACAACGCACCATCCGTGGCGCGTAATCGGCGGCACGTGCGCCGCCTCGTTCGGAGGAATTCAAACTGATTCGAATAGTTGCCTTTGGGCTTGGCGTTCTGTGGGCCGCGCTGGCGTGTGCTCCGTCCGACGCGGTCGAACAACTGCAAGCCGACAAGCCCTGGATGAATCCCGCGCTCGATGCGGACTCGCGCACGCGGGTCTTGCTCGAGGCCATGACCCGGGACGAGAAGCTCGCGCTGGTATTCGGCTATTACTCCAGCGATGCGCCGTGGAAGAACTTCAAGAAGCCCGCGGCGGGACTGGAGCAGTCGGCGGGGTTCATCGGCGGCAACGCGCGGCTCGGCATCCCGGCACTCATGGAGACGGATGCCGGGACCGGAGTGGCAAGCCAGCCTGGAGCAAATGCCCGGTTGCGTACCGCGTTACCGGCTAATCTGGCCACGGCCGCCAGCTGGGACCCCGAGCTGGCGTACGCCGGTGGCCGCATGATTGGCAACGAAGCGCGCCTGAGCGGCTTCAACGTCCTGCTGGCAGGCGGTATCAACCTGCTGCGCGAGCCGCGTAACGGGCGTAACTTCGAATATGGCGGCGAGGATCCTCTGCTGGCGGCCAACATCGTGGCCGCGCAGATCCGCGGCATACAATCCAATCACATCATCTCCACGATCAAACATTACGCGCTCAACGATCAGGAAACCAACCGCACGACTCTCAATGTGCGCATCGACGAGCGCTCGGCGCGCATGTCGGATTTACTCGCCTTTGAGCTGGCCATCAGGCAGTCGAGTCCCGGCGCGGTCATGTGCGCCTACAACCGCGTCAACGAGGTCTACAGCTGTGAGAGCCCATGGCTGCTCCGGGAGGTGTTGAAGGACGGATGGGGCTATAGAGGGTTTGTGATGTCCGACTGGGGAGCAACCCATTCGACCATCCCCGCGGCCAACGCCGGCCTGGATCAGGAGTCGGGGTATCCGTTCGATGCCTCGCCGTATTTCTCGGACGCATTGCGGGAAGCTGTCGAGAACGGTCACGTCCCCGCGGCACGGCTGGATGACATGGCGGCACGAATCCTGCGGTCCATGTTTGCCAATGGTCTGTTCGATGATCCGATCCAGCCGGGGGATATCGATTTCGAGGCCCATGCCGAGGTGAGCCGCGCTGCTGCGGAAGGCTCCATGGTTCTGCTGAAGAACGCGAACCACCTCCTGCCGCTCAATGACAGCGTCAGATCCATCCTGATCGTCGGGTCCCATGCGGATGCGGGCGTTCTGTCGGGGGGCGGCTCATCGCAGGTCTATCCGGTGGGCGGCGTCGCGCTCCTGGACCGACAGGTCAAGGGCGGGCCGATGGTCTATTTTCGCTCCTCGCCCATGCAGGCATTGGCGGCACGGACTCGCGCTCGGATTGCATATGACCCGGGGACGGATATCAAAGCGGCCACCGGGCTTGCGCGCCACAGCGATGTGGTTATCGTATTCGCCCACCAGTGGACCGCCGAAGGCGTGGACGGCACGATGCGCCTGGACGAAGAGCAGGATGCCTTGATTGCGGCGCTCGCGAGAGCTAACACCAGGACAATGGTGGTCCTGGAAACCGGCGGGCCGGTGCTCATGCCGTGGGTCGATCGGGTTGCAGCGGTTCTGGAGGCCTGGTACCCGGGCTCGAGTGGCGGCGAGGCCATCGCGCGGGTGCTGACTGGGGAGGTCAATCCGTCCGGCCGTCTGCCCGCGACATTTCCCAGGTCGCTGGAGCCGCTGCCGCGTCCACGGCTGGATGGCTTCCCCGAGCAGCGCAATGCGCGTATCGCTACCGACTACACGCTCGATGGGGCAGCCGTGGGGTACAAATGGTTTGACCGCAAGCGCATCGAGCCCCTGTTCCCGTTTGGTTACGGTTTGTCCTACACCAGGTTTGACCTCCTCAACCTGGCTGCCGAGGTCAATGACAAGCGACTGAACGTCCGCTTTGACGTGAAGAATACGGGTGACCGTTCAGGCAAGTATGTGGCGCAGGTCTACGTTTCCCCCCTTGGAGGCGCGGCAGCTGCTGGTTGGGAGGCGCCGAAACGGCTGTGTGGATTCAAAAAAGTGACGTTGCAGCCCGGTGAAAGCACCGCCGTGAACTTGAGTGTCGAGCCACGAATGCTCGCAGTGTATGACGCTGCAGGGAAGAGTTGGGTCATCGAGGACGGGGACTACGATGTTTCCCTGTCAAGCAGTGCCCGCAGCGCGGTCACTCATACACAGGTGCATATTTCGCGGCAGATACTGCATGATCAAACTGCACAATATCCACAAGTACTATCACTCAGGTGATGAACCGCTGCATGTGCTGCGGGGTGTTGATCTGCACATCCGCGCAGGTGAGCTGGTGTCCATCATGGGGGCCTCCGGTTCCGGCAAATCCACTTTACTGAATATTCTCGGCCTCCTCGATGGGTATGACCGCGGAAGTTATCGGTTGGCAGACCAGGAAATACGCCATCTGAAAGAGGCAGCGGCCGCGCGGCTGCGCAACCGCCTGCTGGGCTTTGTCTTTCAATCCTTTAACCTGCTGCCCTTCAAAACGGCCGCCGAAAACGTAGCACTGCCGCTTTATTACCAGGGTGTTGGGCGCAAAGAGCGTAATTACCGCGCGGAGGAATACCTGGACATGGTGGGCTTGTCGGATCGCAAGTCCTTCCTCCCCAATCAGTTGTCAGGTGGCCAGAAGCAGCGTGTGGCCATTGCGCGCGCCCTGGTCAGCAAGCCCAAGGTGATCCTGGCCGATGAACCAACGGGTGCCCTCGACAGTCACACCACCCAGGAGATCATGTCGCTGATCAAAGAGATCCATCAACGGGGCAATACCTTCGTCATTGTGACTCACGAGCAGGATATCGCCGCTCAGACTCAACGCCAGATACTCTTGAAGGACGGTCTGGTCGTGCCAGCCAGGCAGGCCCACGCGCTGCAGGGGCCTGCCAGGGCTGATCAGCATGTTTGACGGCCTGCAGGAGATCCTCTTCACCCTGCGCCAGAACAAGTTGCGCACATTGTTGACGGCATTCGGGGTGTTCTGGGGAGTCTTCATGCTGATTTTGCTCCTCGGCTTCGGGCGCGGCATGCAGCACGGTGTGATGGACCAGTTTGGATCGGACGTACTCGACTTTATTATCGTAGTTCCGGGCGATACCAGTATTGCCTACCACGGTATGGGGTTGGGACGGCGTGTGCAGCTGGACGAGCGCGACGTGGAAGCCATCAGCCGCCAGATCAGAGGCATTCGTCTCATCAGCGGCGAGCGCTCCCTGGGCAGTGGCACGATCACCTACGAGGGCAGGAACAGCAACGCCGATATTCGGGGTATTCCGGATGAGTATTTCAGGATCAAGGAGGACATCCCCTTTAATTTCGGCCGCCGCTTGGATCCACTGGATGTGAACGAAATCCGCAAGGTCGCCGTGATCGGCACCACCGTGGCCGAGCGGCTGTTTCCCAAGGGCATCGACCCGGTGGGTAAAGACATTCGCGTAAAAGACGTCGTCATGAAAATCACCGGTGTTTTCTACGACAAAAGCAACCAGGGACGTAACTCCGAGCGGGTCTTCATTCCACAGACTTCCTATCAGAAGATCTTTGGCGGCGGCAATCGCATTGACGCCATCTGGTTGCGCCCCGAAGCGGGCACCGATGGCTTCGAGCTGGAGAAGAAGGTCGTCGAATTGACCAAGCGCCGCCACGGCGTGGCCCCCGATGACCGCCGCGGCGTCAATTCATTCAACATGGCCATGCCCGCCAAAAACGTCAACGGACTGTTTATCGCCATCAACGTGTTCATCTGGTTCGTGGGCCTGGGGACCTTGGCCGCGGGTATTGTCGGAATCAGCAATATCATGATCATTACGGTGAAAGAGCGGACCCGTGAAATCGGCATACGCAAGGCGCTGGGTGCCACGCCGGTCAGCATTGTGAGCACGCTGCTTCTGGAGTCCACGCTGGTCACCGGCGTTGCCGGTTATGTGGGATTGGTCCTCGGCGTGGGGCTGTTGGAGCTGATTTCGCTTGGTTTGCGCAGCGCGGGGGTGAAGTTGCCGTACTTCCTGAACCCCGAGGTCAATTTTCGTATTGCGGTGACCGCAATCATTCTGCTCGTGGCCGTCGGCATTCTGGCGGGACTGGCGCCGGCTTTGCGGGCCGCGAAAATCACGCCGACGGAGGCCATGCGCGCGCGGTAGCGCCGCCAGCCACCATGCTCGTCGACGTTGAAAAATGGCAGGAGATTTTCAACACCCTCAGGCAGCACAAGCTGCGCACGGCACTCACGGCGTTCGGTGTCTTCTGGGGTATCTTCATGCTCACGGTCATGCTGGGAGCCGGAAGAGGGCTGCAGAATGGCGCGGTAGACAGCTTTCCCCGGGTCCCCAATTCCATCTTTATGTGGTCGCAGGGAGTGACGCAGTTGCCGTACCAGGGGATGGCAACCGGCCGGCAGATCAAGCTGCAGGCGGATGACATCGAGGCGGTCCGCAAGAACGTCGCCGGTGTGGGCATGATCAAAGGACAGAACTCTGTCGGGCTGTGGGGTGGCAGTCCTCCCTATACCGTCTACAAATCCAAGAACGGCGCGTTTGCGGTGCAGGGCGGCTTTGCGGGTATCGAGGACATCCAGAGTATGCGTCTCGTCGAGGGGCGCTCGATTGACGCATTGGACGAACAACTGCGCCGCAAAGTCGCTGTGATTGGCGAGCGAGTCAGGAGTCAGCTGTTCCCCAAGGGTGAGAGCGCACTGCGCGCGGACCTCACCATCAATGGCATCAGCTTCGAGGTTATCGGGGTATTCCGTTCGCTGTCCGCGGGCAATACGCAACAGGAGGAGGAAAAGATCTATCTGCCGAATGACACGCTGCGCTACGCCTTCAACCAGGTTGGTTGGGTGGGAAATTTTGTGGTGCTGCCGAAACCGGGGATACCGGCGCGTGAGGTCGAGGAGGCGGTCAAGAAGTATCTGGCCAAGCGCCACCGGGTGAACCCGGACGACAAAGGCGTCTTCGGCAGTTTCAATCTGCAGAACGAATACGACAAGGTGCAGGGCCTGTTCACCGGAATGCAGGCATTCAGCTGGGTGATTGCCATCGGCACCATACTCGCGGGCGCGATTGGTGTGGGTAACATCATGTTGATCGTGGTAAAGGAAAGGACGCGGGAGATCGGTTTGCGTAAGGCGCTGGGCGCTACGCCTGCCTCCATCGTGCTCATGATCATGCAGGAGTCCCTGTTCATCACGGCTGTTGCAGGCTACACGGGACTGGTGGTGGGGGCTCTGCTGCTGCAGGCGGTTGCGAAGCTGCTGGCTGCCGGGGAAGGTACCCCGGGTTTCTTCAGCCGCCCGGAGGTGGACTTCAGAACGGCGATAGTTGCGCTGGCGGTGTTGATCGCCTCAGGCGTGCTGGCGTCGCTGATGCCCGCGGCCCGTGCCGCGGGAGTAAATCCGATCGTTGCATTGCAGGAAGAATAACATCGGCAGGGAAACAATGAAGCGAGTCATCAGGTTCCTGGGTCTGGGCGTGATCGCACTGGTATTCATCGGCACTCTCGTCTTTCTATACCGGAAATCGCACCACACAACGTTGGTTTATCAACTCGACAGTCCTGCAAGGCTGACCATCGTCAAAAAGACGGTGGCTATCGGCAAGATCATTCCGCGCCGCGAAATCGAGGTGAAGGCCCAGGTCTCGGGAGTGGTCGACAAGCTGTACGTGACCGCCGGCCAGACGGTCAAAAAGGGCGCTATCATCGCGCGAATCTCGTTGCGGCCCAACATGCTCAACGTGAATTCGGCCGAGGCGCAACTGGAGACGGCCCGGATCAGTCTGCGCAACCAGGCCCTGGATCTCGAGCGCTACCGCAAGCTGGTTGCCCAGCGGGTGATCTCGGAGTCCGAATTCAACCAGTTTTCCATGAACTACAATGTGCAGAAGGAAGCGGTGGACTCCGCGGAGAACTCCTTGCTGTTGCTGAAGACCGGCGCCACAAAAAATTCGGACAAGATCTCCAACCTGATTCCGGCGACCATCGATGGCATGGTGCTGGATGTGCCGAACAAGGAAGGCGCCTTCATCGTCGAGACCAGCACGTTTCAATCGGGTACCAGTCTCGCCACCTTGGCCGACATGAACGATATGATCTTCGAAGGCCTGGTGGATGAATCGGAAGTCGGCAAATTACGCCAGGGCATGGAGTTGGTGTTGAATGTGGGTGCCCTGGAGGGCAAGCCTTTTGGGGCCATCCTGGAGTACATCTCGCCCAAAGGGGTCACTGATCAAGGCACGATCAAATTCACCATCCGGGCGGCCGTAAAGCTGCGCAAGGACCTGTTCCTGCGGTCCAACTACAGCGCGAACGCGGATATCGTGCTCGACAAGCGGGAGAATACGCTCGCCATCAACGAAGGTGACCTCATCATTGAGGATAACGCCACCTTTGTCGAGGTCGAAGCCGCGCCGCAGACGTTTGTAAAGCGCGAGATCAAAACCGGGGTGTCCGATGGCATCAATATCGAGGTGATCTCTGGATTGAGACCAGACGAGAAGGTAAAGCGCCGCTAGGAGCCTGTCTGACAGGCCCCTTCGGCAGGCCGCTTATTCCGGCAGCGGCTTGCCGGCCTGCTCCCGGACGATGTACTCGGCGTACCAGGTGGGCCAGTCCGCATCGCGCTGGCCAGTCCGCTTCTCGTGCTCGCCGTGCGCAGCCTCCGCACGGCGGAGGGCGCTCGCAAGCTCAGTTGACGAGGTGAATGTCGTGTCACCCGCGTCCACCCGTCCGGGCAATCGCGCCGTGACCTCCTGCAACAGCCAGCTATTGCCGTCCGGATCGTTGAACGAAGCGAAGGAGCCGTAAGTGCGCCGCGCGGGCTCCGGTCCACTGAGAGGGGCTTCCCCGACACCGGCACGGTGGAATACTTCACCCACATCAACGCCGCGATTAACCAGCTCGGCGCGCGCCGCCACGATGTCGGACACGATTAGATAGAGCCCGCGTACCGAGCCCGGCGCGGCCGAGGTGACTCCCGTGCCGAAGTGGACCGAGCACCACGAGCCTGGAGGCGTGAACTGCACGACCCGAAACTTGTCACCCTTGACGAAGTCGGCGTCGAGCCTCCACCCCAAGCCGCTGTAGAAACGCTTGGCACGTTCGACGTCCGAGACGGGGATGACTACAACCTCGAGCTTCATGTCGAGTCCGCTGCGCACCGGAGTATTGCTCATGGCTAGCTCCTGCTGTTTGGGTGGCCGCATTCGTTCGCCTTGGAGCGTATCACGAACTCAGAAGCGCTCGGGCGCGGTGATCAGCTGCCTCCGAGTGCGGTCCACCGCTCCGGCGTCATCCAAAGTGGCCACGCGGCCGGCTGCTGCTGCTCAGGCGGGTGCCCCTGCGGGAGCAGGAGCGGCGGTCCTCTGCCAGGAGTCTCGGGCCGCCATGCGCGCGAACCAGCTTTGCAGGTGCTTGAATTGCGTCACGGGTAGTTTTGCTGGCGCCATGGTCATGAGTGGTGTAGCGAGCGAGATGTCCGCAAGGGTCATAGCAGGGCCCGCCACCCACTCGCGGCTAGCCAGATGCGAATCGAGTAGCGCGGCTGTCTCCTGCACCAGCCGTTCCCCGCGAATGATTTCCGACGCGTCGGGCCCGCCCAGTCCCAAGAGTTTTTTCACAACGTTCTCCCAGTTCAGCACGGAGATCGCGGGCTGAAAGTGCGCCGCGCACCAGAACATCCATCGATTTACCTGCATTCGTGCCTGCAAGTCCGACGGATAGAGGGTCTGACCCGCCGATTTTTCCGCCAGATAGAGCATGATTGCGTGCGATTCGGGGAGCAGGAAGCTGCCGTCTTCAAGAACCGGAACCCGGCCAGCCGGGTTCCTGGCCAGGAAGGCCGGTTGCCGATGCTCACGCTTCGGGAGGTCCACGAGCACCAGTTCAACTGGAGCGGCGAGCTCAATTGCGGTAATGACCGCGCGACGCGCGTTCGAAGAAAACGGATGGTAGTAGAGACGCATGATTCGGCCACCTCGGTAGTTCCCTGATGCGCACAGTCTGCACCAGGCTCCTGACAGTTCCTGTCAGGAGCGCGTGGGCAACTGAATCTTGTCTTCTGCCTGCCACTGCTTGACCAGCACGGCCCGCCGAGTGGGATAGCGCATTCGCAGAGGGGTGAGCTGGCGGATGCGATCCGCCCGAAAATGCCGGAAGCCGTTTCTCAGCTCGCACCAGGCGGCCACCACACGCGCCTTATCCATGAACGCCAGCACGATCGGCCAGATCACCCGTTCACTCGATTCTCCGACTTCATTTACGTACCCGATCCGGAGTTTGTGCTCCCGGCGTATGGCTTCGCGAATCGGCTGCAGCGACAGCTCTGGCACGTTCGGCCTTCCAAGGATCGGAGCCCACAAACCCGCTTCGGCGAGGCCGTCGCGGAGGTCCCGCGGCGATGCGGTTGCTATCTTGGCAAGCGAAGTGCCCGCAGCTCTTGCCAAGCCGACATCGCCCTGCCGCTCGACCCATCGGGCACCAAGAACGAGCGCCTCGAGCTCATCTTCGGTGAACATCAGCGGCGGCAGGAAGAAACCCGTACGAAGGACGTAGCCAATGCCGGCTTCGCCGTCGATGGGCGCACCGAGCTCGACCAGGGTACCGATGTCCCGATAAATCGTGCGCAAGGAAACCGACAGCGTCTCTGCCAGCCGCGTCGCAGTGACGGGGCGGCGATGGCCTCGCAGGGCATCCAACAGCATGAAAAGGCGGGAGGTGCGGCTCACGATCACATCCTCAGGGATCGAGATCGTCAAACTCGGCGGGCACGTCCTCGCCACTCAGATTGGTGAACGGCCGTAACCTGGATTCGAAGCGCTCGCGCGCAGCAACGTCCGACATTGCGGCATGGAGAGCGCCGTTGAGCTCGTACGCGCTCACATCGTAGCCCGCATCGCGCATCGCCGTGCTGAACGCGTCAACATGTGCAGTGCCTGCCTGATACACCCAGGGCGCGAAGTCCGGGTCGATATCCAGGTTGCCGGGATCTTCGTAGGATTGCTGGCAGCCGGCTACGTTTGTCGCGTGATAGTTGCGACAGGTTTGAGGACGGACAGTGTAAATCGTGCAGCGCCCGCCGTTCAGGAACGGACACTTGACGTTGCGCTTCATCCGCTCGTTCTCACCGAGATTCTCGAGCGCCGCGCTGTTCGCGCGCACCTCTGAGTAAACGCGAGTCTTCTCTTCGATCGTGAACGTACCCTCGACGAAGTCCAGGATGCTGAATACCTCAACCGCCCGAACATCGACGCTGAAATAGCAACACCATGTGCAGCCAGCGCAGCAGGCGAGCGTGCCAATGTCCGGGGCGGAAGCAATCCGCGCGTCGTGACGCTGCTGCGAATTCGCAAAGGCCTCGCGCACACCTACAGTTCGGATTTCGTCCCGCGCACGTTCGTATTCCTGCCTGAGGATGCCGCGAATGAAGTCCAGGTCGAGAGAGATTTCCATGTGGTTCTAATCCTGAGCCTGCAATGCTCGCGCCACAAATGATTTGGGCACGCGGCTGCGTGGGACTTCGTCGTCGAACCAGTTACGCACATCGTGATCGAGGCCGATGCCGTGCATGTAGTTGTACAGCGCTTTTGCGAGCGCAACGCCGAATACGTCGTGATCAACGCCAGTGGGGTCAGTGAAATTGATGTCGTTGTTGGCAAACGGAGCGTACGGCGGTGGCTGTAACGTGACGCCATATGCTTCCGGATGCTTGCCGACCGGCGAGTGCACGGTGCAGGTGAACCGATGAAAAAACCCCGACTGTATGCAACCGGCCGCGAACAACTGCCGGACATACTCCAATGCATCTACCGTATCCTGCGCCGTTTGTGTGGGAAAGCCATACATCAAATAGGCATGTACCAGGATCCCTGCGTCGGAGAATGCACGCGTGACGCGGGCCACCTGCGCGACCGATACGCCCTTCTTCATCAACTGGAGAAGCCGATCCGACGCCACTTCCAATCCGCCGGTCACGGCAATGCAACCGCTGTCGGCCAGTAGCTGACACAGATCGGTATTGAATGACTTTTCAAAGCGAATATTGCCCCACCACGAAATGTCCAGCTTGCGCTGCAGCAGTGCGTGAGCGAGTGATTTGAGGGCCTTGGGAGGCGCCGCTTCATCGACGAAGTGGAATCCCGTTTGTCCGGTCTCGCGAATCAAGCCTGCGACCCGCTCGACCAGCACATCGGTGCTCGCCAGGTCATAGCGCGATATGTAGTCGAGATTAACGTCGCAAAAGCTGCACTTCTTCCAGTAGCAACCGTGTGCGACGGTGAGCTTGTTCCACCGGCCGTCCGACCACAGGCGATGCATCGGATTTAGCATGTCGAGCAGCGATAGATAATCGTTCAGCGGTAACCCTTCATAGGTGGGCGTCCCGGCTTCGGAGAATGGGATATCGGGTTCCTGGTGGTCGACGTAGTGCAGATCGCGTGTATACGTTCGTACCAGCCGGTTGAGTGGCCGCTTGTTCTGCAGGTGTTCGATCAGTGCGAGCAGCGGCCGTTCGCCGGCGTCCAGTGTGACGTAATCGAAGTAGTCGAAAATACGCGGCTCGTCCATTGCACGCAGCTCGGTGTTGCAATAGCCGCCACCGAGCACTGTCACGATGGCCGGCTCGGTACGCTTGATGGTTTGCGCAATTCGCAAGGCGCCGTACACGTTGCCTGGAAAGGGCGCGCTGATGAGAACCAGTGTCGGCTCATGTTGCGACAGCGCTTTGACTGTCAGTTGATGCAGCGTTGCATCCACCAGGCTGTGGGGCGCGTTCAGTGCATCGTGCAAGTGATCGAACGTCGGTTGGCTGGCTGCCAGGGATTCCGCGTAACGAACAAATTCGAAGCGCGCGTCGGCCGCATCGCGAATGACATCGCCCAGGTCGTTGAGATACAACGTTGCAATGTGTTTGGCGCGATCCTGCAGCCCCAACGCCCCGAACGCCCAATCGAGCGAATCTGCGCTGTGTTCACCGGCAACGTAGTTGTTGAGCGCTGCGAAGCGGGGGCCTTCAGGTAGGTAACGCCGCGAGGCAATGCGGTGCGCCAGGCTGGGGTCACGGCCTTGCAGAAAGCGGATGGCCGGCCCAATGGTTGCCCGATAGATCTCAAAGTGCTTCGCAAAGAAGCGCGTCGTTGCGGTGTGTTGCTTGCGTGCCAGCGAGTCGATCTGTCGATGAATGTCCTGCAAGCCATCGACCGACAGTAGTTGCAATGCCAGGCCGATGGACAGGTCTACTTGTTCCGCGTGAAAATTCCGCGACCGCAGGAAGCCCGTGAGATACGCCGTGGACGGATACGGCGTATTCAGTTGTGTCATCGGCGGGATGATCGACAGGATGCGCAATGCAGACGGCGGATCGTGGGCTTGACTGCGCCAAGTTTACCACATGGGTTGGCCGCTGACCGCGGAGTGGACACTTGTCCGTCCGCTCCTGCAAGGGGGCCCTTCTGCAGGGCGGACGTGTCTGCAGGGGGGGCGCGTCTGCAGGGGGCGCGTCTCCGCCCCTTCTGGCCGATCAGTCGTCGTCCCGCTTTGCCGTGCGGTTGCCATGGCCCATCGCCGGATATGGCTTAGCTCCCATCATGCCCGTCCAAAGCACCTTGTTGAATCGCGCCGGCGGGACACGATCCGCGTCCGAGAAGTCGAAGCCGGCGGTCACTCTCGCCCAGTACGCTGCGTCATGCTTCGGCGTGATGTTCGGCCCTGGTGCGAAGTTCACGGCCTGCGCACCTGAGCCAGGTTGCGCAAGCGGCAGTGTCGTCGTCATGAGAACAGTTGACGCGGTGGCTGTGTAATCCCAGGCTCCCGACGAGTCGATATCGAACACTTTTGCCATCGGCCGCTGAAAGGCCGTGTTCAAGTTGATGTGCGGCGTCCCCAGCAGGTCTTCAATCGTACGCAGCACGTTGACCTGAGTGTAGCGGGTGCTTACAACCGCACCCTTCTTCACATACGGGCCGACAACATAGGTTGTGGCACGGTGCGAATCGACGTGGTCCGGACCATCCTGGCAGTCATCCTCCGTGACGATGATCAGAGTATCAGCTGCATACGGGCTGTGTGCGACGGCCTCGACCAGGCGGCCGACAGAGAGGTCGTCGTCAGCCTGCTGGGTTTCCGGCGTGTTGACTCCCGCCAACGCCGTGCTGAACGCTCCCGTGTGATCGTGACTAAAGCGAACCAGGGACAGGCTCGGCATGCTCTTGTTGGCCACATACAGGTCGAACTCTCGCTTCCACTCGTTATAGCGCCACAGATCCGGATAGTTCTGGTCGTAGCCGCGGAAGAAGACATCGGTGAGCGGGGCCAGGGAGGGCGCGAGCGGCGCGACCTGCACGATGTTGGCGGTAAAGGGATCGGATACCGGCTCGGCCTTCGTGCCGATGCTGCCGATGTTATTTACGAGAAACCCGTAGTTGCGAACGGTTCCGCCGGACTGCAGTACGGCATCGAAGATATAGCCGTTCTGAATGCCGAACGGCGCGTCGGAGGAGGCGTGATTACCGGTGCCGGTCAACAAGTTGGTAGTGCCGCCCGGCAGCCCTGCCGAGGCAGTGCTGTAGTTGGTGGTACCCGCGGGCCCGGCGGCGGCATCGCGCTGCGCGACGGTAGCTAGGTTTACCGGCACATTGCGGTTCGACCCCTCGGACTCATAAGACAAACCGCGGTTGACGAATGCATAGTTGATCTGTTGCGTGATCGTCTCTGTGTTGGTGACTCGGCCCTGCAAGGCCCAAGCCCACCCGTCCATGCTGCCATCGCCCGGGTCCGTGAAATTATCGAGCGTAACGAATTTCGTCGCCAGGCTGTGGAAGTTGGGCGTGATGCCCGCGCCGAACTGGGTCAGTCCCGGATCGCCGTTCGAGCCGTTGCCCAAGTCGCCCAGAATCTGGTCGAAAGTACGATTTTCCTTGACGATATAGATGACGTGCTTGATGTGCTTGCGCAGAAAGTGCATGACCTCGCGGTCATTCTCGACCGCTTCGGCACTGTAGAAGTTGTTCTGGGCGACCTTCGCCGTCAGTGCCGGCAACTCGAACCAGTTCGGCACGGGCGCGCTGACCAGCGAGGCGCGTTCCAATTGGAACTGATATTGGTTCGAGGCCCGGGCGGCGGCGGCCGCGGCCACATTGCCGCCTGGATAGGTGATGCTCGTGAGCAGAGCCGTATTCCCATACAAGTGACCGGGATTTGGACCGGTTGCACTCTTCCCATTGACGATGTACATCCAGCTTCCGTCGGCGCTGAAAGTGACGTCATGCGGCTCGTAGGCAGTGGGGATCAGGCCGACGACTTTGTTGGCGAGCCTGCCCGTGAGCGGTATCACCGCCACTGAGTTCGCGGCGGCATTGACGGCGTACAGCACTGTGCCATCGGGCGAGATCGTTACCGCAAAGGTCGCTACACCCGTGTAATGAGGCTCTTCGCGGCCGAATTGCTCTTCGTGCCCCTCATACCCGTCATGCCCTTCATGACGTCCGCCCAGCATGCCGGCCGGTGCCCGCGCATCGATTTTGTTGCTGACCCTGTTGGTCGAGGTGTCTATTACCGCGACCTGGTCTGCGTTATCTTGCGCAACGTAGAGCTTGTGCCCCGCTCGATCGAGCGTCATGCCGAGGGCGTTACCGTCGAGCTTTATGCGCCGGAGCAAATGGCCTGCGCTGGGTGAGGAAATGTCGATAGCTATAACTTCACGATCCCGATCGGACGACACATAGGCCGTACCATTGCCCTTGACAACTACCGCAAATGGGTAGGTGCCGCCGACGCCGGCGTCCGTGCCCTCGTTGTTGGTGAAAAACGGGCGCAGATCGTGCTCGTAGCGGACGGTGCGTGTTGCGGTATCGATCACGCTGATCGAATCGTTGTAGTTATTGGCGACGACAAGCGTCTTGCCGTCGGCTGAAATGCCCATCCCGCTGGCGTTGGGCTGGACGCCGATCCCGACACCCACGCCGGCGTGGCCCAGGGCGATCGTAGCTGCAAGCGACCAGGTGCCGCCCGCTACTGTGTATGCGTACACAACGTCGTCTTTGCCGCCTGCAGCGTAAAGGGTTTTTCCGTCAGGCGAAAAGACGAGACCCACATGGGCGTTAGTCTGCGGTATCACTTGCAAGAGAGCGGGTTTGGTCTTGTTCGCTCCGGCTACGTTGTAGAGGAAGATGTACTGGGTAGAGTTGGTTGTGTCGAGGGTACCATCGGGTTTGTCCAGCGAGTTCTGACCGGCACAGATGACGGCCAGCGTTTTGCCGTCCGGGCTGAGCTGTGATCGCACTGCCTCGCCAGCAACGAAATTGGGATAGGCGGGCAAACCGGGGTTCAGAAACTGTTGAACCGCGCCGCGGACGAACGTCGGCGTGATGTACTGGCCGGTTGGCAAGGGCAGCGCTCTGCTGCGCTCGGGCAATTCGGCGCGCGCCTGCGGGGCGATCTGAACCGCTGAGGCGAGGAGTGCTATTCCCAGCAATCCTCGATACTTGTCTTTCGTCATGATGGCGTCTCCCGAGTGTTGCCAAGACAGTCGTGGCGGGATTCTGCAGGGGCACGCCGCGAGTTTCGGCAATCAAGATGACAACAAGATGTAGAGTAGATGTCGTTGCGCCGTGACCTGCGCCGGCTTTGCGCCGGTTGGCAGGTGACAGTTGTGGCTGCCGCAACGGTTGCGCTTACAGCCAATGGTCTCGAGCACGAGGGGGAGGGGGCAACGCGCTATGTCTGAGTATATCCGTGCCATGAGGGGACTCTGTGCCTTGCTGTTGATGCTTGCGCCGCTTGCCGTGCAAGCGAAACCGCCAACAGCCATGCCTGTTACGGTGCACATCGATGCCGCCACGGTGGTCGGTGTCTTGCCGCCGATCTGGCGCTTCTTCGGCGCCGACGAGCCGAATTACGCTACCCAGCCGGAAGGCGAGGGACTGCTGCTGACACTGGGCAGCCTGCGCCCGGGGCAAGTTTATTTCCGCGCTCATAACCTGATGACGACCGGTGACGGGACGCCCGACTTCAAGTGGGGCAGCACCAACATTTACACCGAAAAGGATGGCGGGCCGGTCTACGACTTCACCATCGTCGATCACATCATCGACACGTACATCGCGCGCGGCATCCATCCCTATCTCGAGATCGGCTTCATGCCGGAGGCGATGACTCGAGCCCCCGGGGGCGTTCCTTATCATCGCCCCTGGCGGCCTGGCGTGGCATACAAAGGCATCACCGCCGGATGGGCCTATCCTCCGCGCGACTACCCAAAATGGGCGGAGTTGGTCTACCAATGGACCCGCCACAACGTCGAGCGTTACGGCCGGGCGGAAGTGGAACGATGGTATTTCGAAGTATGGAACGAAGCCAACCTCGACTTCTACTGGCAGGGCACACCGGAGGATTTCTATCGTCTGCACGACTACGCAATCGACGCCGTCCGCCGAGCTCTCCCCAGTGCGCGAGTCGGCGGGCCGGATGTCGCTGGATCGGGCGGCGCCTTCATGGATGGGTTTCTACAGCATGTCACTACCGGCACCAACTATGCGACGGGTAAACTCGGTACGCCGACTGATTTTCTGTCCTTCCACGCGAAGGGCCAGCCGACAGTCGTGGACGGCCACGTTCGGATGGGCATCTCAAACCAGCTCAAGACGGCCGACGAGGCTTTCGCGAAGATTGCCGCAGTGCCGGAACTGGCCCACAAACCGGTCGTAATCGGTGAAAACGACCCCGAAGGTTGTGCCGCCTGCCCGGGCCCGCAGAACGCATATCGCAATGGCACGATGTATTCGAGCTATACGGCGGCCAGTTATGCGCGACTCTGGCAGCTGGCGCGGCGCCGGGATGTAAATCTTGAAGGCGCACTCACTTGGGCGTTCACGTTCGCAGGCCAGCCCTGGTTTGCTGGCTATCGGCAGCTTGCAACCAATGGAATCGACCTGCCGGTGCTCAATGTGTTCCGGCTGTTCTCACGGCTTGGCCCGGAGCAGGTCTCTGCAACCAGCAGCGGCGAGGTGCCGCTGGAGCAGATTGTTGCCGACGGGGTGAGAGGCCCACCCGATGTCGGCGTGCTCGCGTCGCGCTCCGAGAATGGCACCGTAGATATTCTGCTATGGCACTACCATGACGATGACGTGCCGGGCCCGGCAGCTGCTGTGAGTCTGGTTATCTCCGGACTTGCAAGTGGGCCCGATCGACAGGCGCGAGTGTGGCGCGTGGATCACGATCACGGCAACGCATTCTCGGCCTGGCAGGCCATGGGCTCGCCGGCCAACCCCACGCAACAGCAGATCGACCGGCTGGTCCAGGCCGCGCGAATGACCGCCCAACCATTGCGGCTCGGTCCCCGGGCGCGCGCTGGCAGCGTGTCATTGGAGCGCAGCCTGCCACGCCATAGTGTCGAGCTGATCGAGTTGGGTGGGGGTATCCCCTGACCAGATAGCGAGCGCTCAAGCCTGAGCGGACTGGTACTTTGCTAAGTGCTTGAAAAAGAAAGTGATCCCCAAATCGGTGCGCGGCGCCGGCGTGGGATTGTGTGCGCTCCGACCTTCCCGTGGACATAAGACAAAAGTACCCTAACCCTCAGCTGCTTTCGCAGGTTTTGCCCTTTTAGGCATGAGTCAGCTCACACCGCCACAGAACGGGACACTCGGCTCTCTCGCCATCGAGCAGCTCAACGACTTGGTGTACGTGTTCGATCGGCAGCTTCGCTTTCTCTATGTGAATGAGACGGCCTGCCGGATCCTCGGTTATTCCCGTGAGGAGCTGCTGGCGGCAAGTGTGACCGTCATCGGTGCGGAGGATCTGGGCCCGGTGACCCCGGCAACGGGGGCAGGCCCCGGCTGGAGCATCGGCGAGCACTACACAGCAGAGTCTCTTCTGCTGTCACGCGGCGGTTGTGTCATACCGGTCGAGATCTCGGTGCGTGTGATCGAGTATGCCGGCGAGCCGGTGCGGGTAGTCGTGGCGCGCGACATTGGCGAGCGTAAACGCCTAGAGGAAAAAGCCAGCGCGCGGTTCAAGAGTATGGAGTCCGAGCTCGCCGCGCGCGCGCGGGAGTTCCATACTCTCGTTGACAACTTACCCGACGTCGTGGTCCGTTACGATTTGCAATTGCGGCGCACCTATGTCAACGCCGCTTTTCACACCGCGCATGGAACGACGGACGAGGACGTGCTGGGCAAGCTTCCCGGCGATGGCTCGCGCTTGACCGAACCGGGCGCGATCGCGTTGCAGGGGCTTCTGCGGCAGACCTTTGCGACCAGGGTCCCATGTGACCATGAGTTCGCCTTGCCCGCAAAGGACGGAAAAACCTTCTATTGGCATTTGCGCGTGATTCCTGAGTTCGACGCGAACAAGGCCGTCACCAGTCTGCTGACCGTCTGGCATGAAGTCACGGAGCGAAAACATCTGCTGGCCAGCCTCGACCGCCTGGCCTATCACGATGCGTTGACCGGAATTGCCAATCGCGCGCTGCTCGTCGAACGAATCACACAAGGGTTGCGCGCGGCCGAGCACCGCCGTGATTCTTTTGCTCTGCTCTTCATAGACCTGGATTGGTTCAAGTCAGTCAACGATCGCTGGGGGCACGGAGCGGGCGATGCTGTGTTGGTCGCCATTGCGCAGCGGCTGCAGAGCGTGGTGCGCGAGGCCGACACTGTCGCCCGTTTTGGGGGCGATGAGTTCGTAATTGTGCTCGGGGAGGCGTGCGGCGCCGCGGCCCTCACCACAGCGATGGAAAAGGTCACCGCGGCCATTGCCGAACCGATTATCTGGAAAGGCATACTCCTGCGGATCGAAGCGAGCGTTGGCCTCGCTCGCTATCCCGAGGATGGGCTGGATGCTCACTCGCTGCTGCAACGTGCGGACGAGTCGATGTATTCCGAAAAGGCTCGACGGCAGTCCAGAGCCGGGTGATACGGGCTAAGGACCGAGAAAGTCCTTCTTGCCGATCTCGACACCATTGTGACGAAGAATGGCGTAGGCCGTCGTGACATGGAAATGAACGTTCGGGAGCACGTGATTCATGAGATAGGGAAGGCCTTGCATGCTCCTGGTGCTGCTGCGGGTCTGCCAAGTCACGGTCTTTTCTTCGCTACCATCGATCTGCGCGGGCTGCAGAGTTTGCAGGTACGTCACTGTCTTGCGAATTCGCTCCAGCAGCTCCTGGAACGTCGTTTCCTTGTCTTCGAAGGCTGGAAATTCCGCACCCGCAAGTCGGCCGGCACCGCTTTTCGCGGTGTCCGATACGAGCTGGACCTGGCGCGCCAGGGGGAACATGTCCGGAAAGAGACGGCTGCCTAGAAGCACTGATTCGTCAATCTTGCGTGCTTGAGCATGTGCAGCGCCTTTCTCCAGGATCGATGCCAGGTTATTGAGGGCGCGGACAAACGCCGGGACCGACGCCTGATACATTGAAATCGTCATGGGTGTCTCCGAAAACTGGGCCAAAGTGGGCAAGTTAGCTGGCGTCTACTCGTATAAGCTACATCATATCCTCGAACTGGAAATTGGAGAGATCCAAGAATGCGCGGAACGTGAGCATGAATAATCAAGACGCTTTTGACATCGCCGTATTGCAGCTGCTGAATCAGGGACATGGCTGCAGGTCTTCAAGTGGTAAAGGGCAGCACCGCGGATCGCGTGGCGGGAAGAGCGCAATTGGCAGCCTGATACCAGACCGCCTGTATTGGAATTCCATGGAAGGCAAAACGATTCACCAGATCCTCGCGACCACCGGGCCGGGCTACGACCAGCTGCGTGAGCACTTGCAGGGCGTGTCGCCAAAATTGCTGACCGAGCTGCAGGAGCTGCACGATCGCATCGGAAACTGCTTGCCAGGGTTGTTCCGGGACATCGTGCTGGACGGCAGTCCGCGCATTGCGCAGACGTTTCGCCTGTCTTTGCGAATGGTTCAATTGTGGACCACGTACCGGCGAATACCAGGACCCCAGCTCCACCAACGCAGTAAGCCAGGGATCGCACAGCCTTCGGGCGCCGTCGGTGTCGCAGTTCAGCAATACGGATAAGCGGGCGCTGAAGGCGGATGCTACCGAGACGTGGCGAGCGCGTCATAAACCAATGGAAACCACTCGCCGTGCGGACGCTGCCCCAGCATGAGGTTGGTCTGGGCGATCGCGGTTTGTTGACGGGCACGGTCATAGGAGTGCGGGAGAAAACGAACATCGTCTCCCAACCAGCGGGTAGTCATTGCGATTCGGCGGGGATGCTCACCGCTGCCGTCATGACCTGATGCTCCGTGAATCGTGCAGGGATGCAACAGGATTGCATCGCCGGGCTGGCAATCCCACGTCAGCATTCGGACTTCCCCGCTGGCTATCATCCCGTCGAAATCCGGGAGGTCGACGAACCCGTCCTGCTCTCCCGGTGCCGGCTCTTTGATCTCGGGCGAGCGGTAATAGCCGTGATTGGTCCGATGGCTGCCATCGATGAACATCAACCGGCTCAGCGTTGAATTGGCCGGCGTGAGCGCAAGCCACAGGGACGGCATCAGGTCTCCCTTGAAGGAAAAGGTCGGCACGTCATGATGCCAGGGCGTGCCCAGTCCAGCGTTGCCCGGCTCAGTGGCGAAATGTACGAAGGTCAGATCGAACCAGAACCGCAGCGTCTTGCTGCCGATGATGCGGGCGATGGGCTGTGCGATAGCTCGCTGCAGCAACACTTCCCGCAGATCGGCACTGTCGCGCCAGAGGTAACGGATAGTCAGCCGACCGTCTGAACGTAGGCATGAGGAGGCTTGGTCCGCAATTCGCGGCTGCTCTACCGCCGCGATGGCTCCGTAGACGACGGACTGGAGCCGGGCGAGCGCTTCGTTGCCCAAAAAGCCAGGCAAATGGACGGCGCCGTGCGTGTCGTAATCGGCCGCGAGCCGGCGAATGTCGTCCTCGCGGTATTGCCTGATCATTGACGGTTTGCTCCTGTCAAGATCCGAAGTAGTGATAACGCACGGTTAGGATTCCCCTGCGCCCGTCTCCGGGAATGGCGCGGCCGGCATTGACGGCGCCGTAGTACTCACGGTTGAGCACATTCTCGACGTTGAGTCGCAGGTCCCAGTTCCCGGCAATGTACGCGGCGGTTGTGTCGAACCGCGTGTAGCCTGGCGCGCTGCCATAGAGCGTGAACGGACTGTTGATCACGTACTGCCGGGAGGAATACTTGAGGCCGCCGCCCAGTTGGAAGCGTCCGCTCCAGAAGCCGTTGCCCGGCATCGGGCCGAAGTCGTAGGTGGTCCAGGCCGCCGCAGAGCTTCTCGCCAGCTCGGGGATTGTCTGCCCCATCGCACTCGGAATGGGCGAGGAGAGGATTTTTCCGTCGAGCCAGGTAAAGGCCACCAGGGTCTGCCATACCGGGGTCAGATGCCCCACCAGTTTCAGCTCAGCGCCGATAACCCGCTCCTTGCCGTTCACGCCGATGTAGCCGGTGTCGGGATCGGTAAAGCGCGTGCGAAATTTGTCCTCATCGAACAGCGCGGTCGAGAGGGACAAGCGCTTGTTCAGCAGATCCAGCTTGGCACCGATCTCGCCGACTCTCGTCTCCTCGGGCTTCAGGCCGCCACCCTGCACGAAGGCTTTGATTTGTGCCAGGGAGATAGGCAGCTGACCGGTGGTCGCGCTGCCTTCGATTGCCTGCGGATTGAAGGCGGTACTGTAGGAGATGTAGTAGCTCTGCCAATCGGTAGGTTGCCAGATCAGGCCCGCGCGCGGGCTGAATACATCGTCCCGATGCTGGAATGGCAGTGAGCTCATCACCGGTTGTGTCAGCGCCATGGCGTTGGTTGCCTGGACGGTTGCCGTAGCGGAGGGATTGGTGTTGGTGGTGATGAGACCAGGATAGGTATAGAGGGTGTAGTTCTGGCGCGCGTTGAAGTCGTCCCATCGCAGGCCCGCGACCAGCTTCCAGTGGCCGCCGAAGCTCAGCGTATCGTTGAAATAGAATGCCACGGTGTCGGCGCCGATGTTAGTGACGTTCCCCGGTACCTGGTAGACGTTGGCGCCCGACGGGAACGGCTGCGTATTGGTCGATCCCAGGTTGATCACGCCCGCCAGATTGGCGCCGAGTGAGGCGCCGTTATTGAGGTTGAAATTGTAGTTGTTGAAGAACAGCTGATGATACTCGTCGCGGCCAAATTCACCGCCGGCGATGAGCTCGTGGCGAATCGGCCCCGTGGCGAATTTGAATAACAGATCGGTCTGGTTGAAGAGCGAGGAGTCCCGCCCGTCACGCTGCTTCTGCTGTGGCGCGATTGCGAGTTCATCGAGCGGTGTCGCCGGCGGTGCCAGAATGCTCGACGGTTGCACCGCCTCGTAGTTTCCGTTAGCGTCCAGCGCCTCGAAAACGGTGTTGAGTGGTGCCGTATTCTGATGGACGTTGTAGATGCCGTACTGCGTGTTGCTGCGAAAAACGGCATCCGGCGAGAATGTATGCGACAGGCTGACGTTGAAGATGTTGACGTCGGTCCGCACCACCGCATTGATGTACTGATAGGTCCGGCCAAAAGGCGCCTGCAACGGCTTGAGAATGGGGTCATTCTTGAACTGAAACATCGGGAACCCGTAGTCAACGTGATCGTTGTTGTGTTGCGTAAGCCACGAAAGACCGATCTGGGTCGGCGAACCGAGGCCAAACGCAATCGACGGCGACACTCCGTAGCTGCGGGTGTTCACGTTGGGGCGCGTTCCATCGATGTCCTGATCCATCAAGAGCACGCGAAACGCGGTATCCTGGTCCAAGGGGGCGCCGATATCGACCAATCCGCGACGGTAACGGTCGGTGCCAATTGACGCGCTCACGGCGGCGATGGGCTGCAATTGCGGCTTCTTGGTGACCTGATTGATGATGCCACCGGTGCTGCCGTGTCCGAACAGGAGCGAAGCTGCGCCCTCGAGCACCTCTACACTTTCGAGCGCGAAAGTATCCCTGAAATATTGACCGCGGTCGCGGATGCCGTCCAGATAGATGTCGGTACGCGCCGGAAATCCTCGCAGGTTGATATTGTTTCCCGTCGCGGTGTCGGCCGACGGCGTGATCACGATGCCGGGGACATTATCGAGCGCGCGGTATAGCGAAATGTCCGCTTGAGTTGTTATCAGGTCCTGGGAGACGACCGTGACCTGCTGCGGGATATCGCGGGCGGGCGTGGGAAACTTCCCACCTACGGTCGACTGGTCCACGAGAAAGTCGCCATCGCGGCTTGTTTGCACCGTGACGCTTTTCAGATTCGCGGGCTTACCGTCTGTCGCGTCTTCGTTGCCATCGTCTGCTGCCTGCACCGTCAACGTTGTGGTACAGAGCGCTGCCGACAGCAGGCAGTAGACGAACGGCCCGGCCGCTCTCATCGTCGAGCTAGGTCGCGTGCGCATGGCTCGAGGCAAACTCTTCATGAAATGAGCACTTTTGCTGGAAATTTTTGAGCAACTTATCGGCCGTCTGTTACCTGCGGATGTCTTTGGCGGGATACGTTGCCCAGGCAAGCCACGGCGGGCGCGTCGCCATCGGTTTAACGGCGTTGCAATGCAGGGGGACTAGATTTCTCTTTTTGAATAAGATCTGCCGGACAGCATGGCCAATCTACCCATTCGCCCCGCTGATGGTGTAGCTGCGTCGGCGCTCAAGCCCGTACGGCTGTCCACCGCGGTGTGGGCACTGGGTCTGACTAGCCTGTTCATGGACATCTCCTCCGAGATGATCCACTCGCTGCTGCCGGTATTCCTGGTCGTCGGTCTCGGCACGTCCGCTGCCTACCTGGGCCTCATTGAAGGTGTTGCCGAGGCCACTGCCTGCATCGTCAAGGTCTTCTCGGGAGCGCTGTCAGATTACTTCGGGCGGCGCAAGCCCCTGGCGCTCTTGGGCTATGGGATGGCGGCATTGACGAAGCCGCTGTTTCCGCTCGCATCCAGCGCCGGAATGGTGTTTCTCGCGCGCTTCATTGACCGGCTCGGCAAGGGTGTTCGAGGGGCGCCCCGCGACGCGTTGGTTGCGGACGTCACCCCGCCGGAACAGCGCGGCGCGGCCTTTGGCCTGCGTCAGTCGCTCGACACCGTGGGCGCATTCGCGGGGCCGGTGTTCGCCATTTTGCTCGCTGCCGCCTTTTCAGGCGCCTTGCGAACGGTGATGTGGATCGCCGTACTTCCGGCGTTCATCTCGGTGGTCGTTTTGTGGGTTGGCGTTCGCGAACCGGCGCAGCAAGGGCAGCGAAAAAAGCGCAGCGTCGATCTGCGCGTGCGGTCGATGCCGCGAAGCTTCTGGATCGTCTGCGCGGTGGCGAGCGTATTCATGCTATCGCGGTTCTCCGAAGCATTTCTGCTGCTGGTCGGGATCCATGGCGGCCTGACGCCTGCATTGACGCCGCTCGTTCTGGTCGCCATGAATCTTGCCTATCTGCTGTCGGCATATCCCGTGGGTAAGTTATCCGACCGCATGCCCAAGCAGAATCTCCTTGTGGTCGGTTGCGGCGTTCTCGCCGTGGCCAACGGTGTGCTGGCGATTGCATCGAACCCCGTGCTGCTGATTGTGGGGGCATTGCTGTGGGGGCTGCATATGGGTTTGACCGAGGGCATCTTCGCCGCGATGGTGGCGAATAGCGCCCCCAAGGATCTGCGCGGCAGTGCCTTTGGCATCTTCAACATGTTGCGCGGCCTGGTCCTGCTGGTAGCGAGTGTCATTGCGGGTCTGCTCTGGGACCAGGTCGGCCCGCAGGCCACCTTCGGGTTCGCCAGTGTGCTCGCCATCATCACGGTCGTCGCCGTGTGGTTGTCACGGCATTACTGGCAACGGGCGGCAGCAGTTGCATAGGGTATGCATTCCCACGTGAGCTTCATCGATCGAACGGTGATGCCGGGGGTGTCACCACCTGCCACGCCCGGCCCGGGGATTGCGCCCCCACCGGTCAGTCCGGAACCGGTGTCGGTAGCGCGCACCTATGGCTACGATCGGACATTCTTCAGACGTCTTTATTCGCTGTCCAAACCATACTGGGTCCGCAAGGGATGCGCAGGATCCTGGCTGACGTTGGTATTCCTGCTAGGCACCGTAGTCGCCTACAGCGTCTCCGGTGCATGGATCACCGAGCTGACCAAGGATCAGACCAACGCTCTCATCAACCGCGATCCAGCCACGTTTTGGCGGTTACTCGCGGTCGTCGCAATTCTGACGGGCCTGCGATATATCATTTCCACCGTTCAGACGGTCGTGGACAACTGCCTCGATCTACACTGGCACCAGTGGCTCGGCCAGCATTTCCTGAGCCGCTACTTCAACCGGCGGGCGTACTACAAGCTCGCGGTCGACCGGACAGTAGACAATGCGGACCAACGCATGCAGGAGGAGTTGTCACCGTTCTGCACCATGATGTCATCGCTTCCGCGGTTGGGATTGGGAACTCTCGTGGATGCGGCAGTGCAGTTGTCCCTGATGCTCTCGATCTCGCAGGAGCTCTTCTGGACCGTCACGATATTTGTGGTGGTGAAGTTTGTCCTGTTGGTGTGGATATATAATCCGGTGGTCGAGCAGAACTACAAAGTCGTCGATGCGGAAGGCGACTTCAGAGCCAGCATCCGTCATGTGATGACCCATGCCGAGACCGTGGCGCTCTACGGGGGCGAGAATCCCGAGCGTTCGGTCATCGTCAATCACCTGAAGAGCGCGGTGAATCTGCGGCTGCGGCGCACGCTGTATGCCATGTGGATCAATCTTGCCCAAGGAGGCTTCAGCACTCTCTGGCTGGTGCTTCCCTTCGTGTTTCTGGCCCCGGTCTATTTTCGGCACGGCCTCGAGTATGGGACGATCGCGCAGAGCATCGCCGCGACGGCGCTCTTGTTGCAATCGCTGTCGCTGTTCCTGCAGTTCATCCCCTCGCTTAGTCTGACCGCACACAAGGTGGCGCGGCTGGGCGAGATCGCCGAAGCCTTCGACGCTCTGGAAACGGTGGACGCAGGCTCCCGCACGAGTGGCGTGATCGAATTCCGACTGGGCCGCGAGGTGCGGCTCGACAACATAGACCTCATCACCCCGGGGGGCGAACAGCTGTTGGTATCGAAGCTGTCATTGCATATAGCACCGAGGGAAAACTGGGTGATCTCCGGGCGGACCGGGGTAGGCAAGAGCTCATTGCTGCGGCTGATGGCGGGCCTTTGGTCCAAAGGCAATGGCGTCATCAGCATGCCACCTGCCTCGGAGATGTTGTTTCTCCCGCAAAAGCCCTACATGATGCCCGGGACATTACGAGAACAACTATACTACCCACATCTACGGCTGGGCCATACCGATGCACAGCTGCAGTGCCTGCTCGAACGGGTCTGCCTTCCCGATCTCGCGGGGCGTTACCGCGGCTTCGACACCCCCCACGACTGGTCACGCGTGCTGTCCCTCGGCGAACAGCAGCGCATAGCGATTGCACGGGCTCTTCTGATCAAGCCCCGCTACCTGTTCCTGGATGAAGCCACCAGCGCCGTCGACTTCATGACCGAGCGGTCACTGTACGCAACGCTGGCGGATTCCGACATCACTTGCGTCAGCGTGGGCCACCGCGACTCGATCCTCAGCTTTCACCAACATGAGCTCCGACTTCTCGGCCACGGCCGCTGGCAGATACGCCGCGCTGCGAGTGCCGCTACCGTGGCGGTATCATGAACGCCCTCTCGGGGGTGACGACTCCTGGGCGCCTCAGTCAAACTTGAACGGAGTCTTGATGCCCGGTAGCGACTTGAACCTGAAATCGAAGCCCTCCGTCATGAGGGCGTCCACGACTTGGGCACTAAACGTCCACACACCGGTCTTGATGTCGCGGACTCCATACGAAAACGCCGAGCTTTTCTCATCATAGCTGTGGGCGGATTTGCCGAAGGCACCGCTGCGTGAAAGCCTGCGCGGTTTGACGGTGTCAGGCACTCCCTTTGCCTTGATCCACTCTTGCTCAGCCAATTGCCGGTCCTTGGTATTCCAGGTGCCTGCAAAGTGGGCCACATGGGTCTGCGGCGCCTGATCGGGAATGGTGACCACCGTGAGCCGGCATCCGGTCATCTGCGAAGTGAAGAAATAATTCGCGTCGTTGCCCAACTTCAGTTCGGCTTTGGCGTATGTCTTCCAGGGAAGCCAATAGGCCTGGATGACGTCCTTCTCGTCCTTACTTGCATCAGCCAACTGCACGGGGATGGTTGTGGATGCAACTTCCTTCTTCGTAGGGGCCAGCTTGAAAACAAAACCCCGAATGCCGGCAGGATTTTTGTCACTGACCTGCCCGGTGTTGGCCACCTGCACCACGTGCTTAGCGAGAAACTCGGCCGGCGATTTGATGAACTCTTCGTTCAGGCTCATTGCGGATCCCTCGCGGCGAAAGGGTTTTAGAAATTGCCCGGGTGCCATTGGGAACCTGACCACATGCCCTCGTCAAGAGCTTGGCATCGTTCTCGGCCGTGCAAGGTACGCCGGAACGATATAGCCGTCTGGTGGCCGCAAATAGCGCATTCGTGGGCGCCGGGGTCGCTCGCAACGTTCGCACAATGCTGCTCCCGGAGCATTGCGGACGATGATCAAACAGCCCTTCTTGTGCATTGCCAGTACCGCCTTGTCCCTCCAGGCAGTTGCGTCTCCGGCCACCGGTCAACCCTCGCCCGAACAACCCACGTCAGAAGTCGTGGTTAGTGGACACCGCACGGCCGACCCTACAAAGCTCTCGGAGGAAGCGAGAAAACTGATAGATGTGCCCGGTGCATTGGGCGATCCCATTGCAGCGGTGTTTAGCCTGCCGGGCGTTGTCTACGGAAACGGCGACGGCGGTGAGCCGGCGGTGCGCGGCTCATCACCCGACGACAATCTGTTTCTTGTTGACTTCCTGCCTGCCGGCTACGTGTTCCACACCTTCACCAACTCCGTCTTCAGTGAGAACATCATCCAGGACTTCCAGCTCTATTCCGCGGGTTTCGGCGCGCAGTATGGAAACGCGACCGGGGCTGTCTTCGACATAGCGTTGCGTAAGCCCAAACGCCAGCCGCTGAAGACAGTCATTGATGTGTCGATGCTGCGCTCGGGAGTGTTCTTCGAGGGCGCCATCAGCGAGCACTCCGCCGCCTATCTGTCGGTGCGCAAAAGCATGATCCAGCTCTTCATTCCCAAGAACGAAAAGAGCAACGGTGTTCACATCATGCGGCCACCGCAAGACGATGACTACCAGTTCAAGTATGTCTGGGATATCGGCGGCAACCACTCACTCACCTTCGCTGCGAACGGCGCATCCGATCTGGCCGAAGCAGATTTCGGCGCAACGTCGGATCTGGCGCGCGTGAGCCCGGATCTGGCGGGCGATGCCAAAATCAGGAATCGCTTCAAGAATCAGAGTGTGATTTGGGATTATTTCGGCGCTGGTGGGACTCGGGGCAAACTCGGCTTCGGCCACATGCACCAGGACGTGCTTACTCGCTGGGGGCAGGGCTACTTCAACGATGCGTCGCTGGCGCAAACCCTCGTGAAGTTACAGTTCGACCAGCCCTTGAGTTTACGTCACACCGTACACTTCGGCGGTGAGTTGGCCCGGAACGAGCGCGCGTTCGACTACGATCAGGTTTTGGTGGTGTGCAACGAATTTGACCCCACTTGCGGCACCATTCGCCGGGGCCGCGTTGAGGATGACCTGAGAATCAGGGAATTATCGCGGGAGTTCTTCGTCACGGATACCTGGCGCTTGACCGAGGGCATCAGCCTGAACGCCGGTGGGCAGTACCAGACCAACACATATACGCACGAGAATTTCGTGAATCCGCGCGCGGCGATTGATTGGAGATTCGCCGCGCAGTGGACTCTCACGCTGAAAGCGGGGCAGTACAATCGCTTCCCGGATCTGGACGCCGTGCTGCCGAAGATCGGCAATCCGCAGCTGAAGTCGCCGCGCGCCACGCATTTCACGCTGGGTCTTGCGCACGAGCTCGATTCCGATTGGAGCTGGAGCGCCGAAGCTTACTACAAGAACCTTTCCGACTTGCCGCTCGCGCTCGGCATGGGACAGCCGGATGCGTCCCGCCTGTACAGCAACGATGTTGAAGGCCGTGCCTACGGCCTCGATCTGCTCATCAACAAACAGCGCACGGATAAATGGTACGGTTGGCTTGCGCTGAGTGTTGCAAAGAGCGAGCGGACCAACGAGCGCACTGGCATTACGAAGGAGTATCGTCTCGACACCCCGTTCATCCTGAACTGGGTCATGAATTACCAGCTCAGGCCCCGGCTGAACGCGGGCTGGCGTCTGACCGTGCGCAGCGGTCAGGCGACCACGCCGATCCTCGGCATCCAGCCAAATCCCGACTTTGCCGGGTACGTGCTACCGGTATACGGCGACCCTTTCTCCGCACGCTTGCCGATTTACGGCAGACTCGATCTGCGCTTCAAGCGCGACTTCATTCTCGGTCACCATGATAGCGCCGTCATACTCGACATAATCAATTGCTTGAATCTGCGGAACATCGAGGGGAGACATCTTGACTACAAGCGCTCCCAGGCCGAGGGCAGGCTTTTTCTGGAGGATAGCGTTGGAATGGGACTGTTTCCGGCGCTGAGCTTTCGCATTACGTTCTGAAGGGGAGCGTCGCGGCTTCGCGACTTCGCGCGGCTCGTGCCTGCCGTGCTACGCTGAGCACGCAGCGGATGCCGTGACCTTTCTGGAGATTCGACCGTCCATGACCACTTCTGATCACTCATCTCAGACGATGCAAGACAACACTGCTGAAGTTGAAGTCATTAAAGACTTTGAGCAGCGAGGCTTACACGGTCTCGATACCTTATCCCTTGAAGAACTTCAATTACTGACAGAGCGCAAGCGCAAGCAGCTCCACTTTGAAGCTACTGAAAAGAAAGCGCTGCTTGAAAGTGAGATCAGCAGCGTTGATGAGAAAATTCAGGAACTGAGCGCACGGAAAGTAGCGCTGGCTGAAGAGCTGGAGGCTGTCAGGAAATCCTTGGGGCTTGCGGCCAGCGGGGGCGAGCGCCCCGCTCGACGGAACCAGCGAAAGCCTAAAAAATCCGCGGAAGCACAGGTTCCACCAGGTTCTGAAACGTAAAGGGGGGCAGTCAACGCCTCACTGGGTCAATCAATGTATCGATGAGCTTCGCGTCGGCCCACCTCGGAAGGTGGGCCGTTAACTGACAAGTTCGACCTTCACTCGTGAATCGACAATTGCTCACCACTGGCGGGGTGGCACTCAACATCAGTCTGCGGAAAGTCGTTTCCTTTGAACAAGAGCGGTTCGTCGCGGGCATGTGCCAAGGCGTACGAAAAGCAGTCACCAAAATTGAGCCCGGCCCGATGGCGTCCCTTCCCGTATTTCCGAAAAGCAGAGCGCGCCCAGTTGGCTTGCTCTTCATCCACGGGTACCAGGGAAATCTGTGCTTTGGCCATGAAGAGATCGAAATCTCGAACTCCATCCGGCCCGTATAGGGATTCGAGAATCATCGAGCATTCAACAAACGAGGCTGTAGACAACGAGCGCGTCTCGGCGGCTTCGATCGCCTCGTTGAGTTTCCGCCGCCCAGGTTCATCTTGAAGAATTGCCAAAATGGCTGAGGTATCCAGCACCATTAGCGCGGAAGTCCATTCTCATCGTACCCCATGATCTCATCGGCGCTGCGCGGGTCGCGCACCGGCAGGGCAGAGCAGTGGAGAGCGATTTCATCGAGCTCATCGGCCAGTCGCCTCCTGACCCGTGCGCGGCGAACGCGTTGCAGCCGCTCACGGAGCGCCTGCGTCACTGCTTCGGTCTTTGTTTCGCCAGTCAGTTTTGCGAGGGCGGCGGCGAGCTCCTCGGTCTCCTCGTTGCGGATGTTCAGGGGCATAGACGGGGCGATTTGGCGCTAATTCTAATACAATCAAATAGTTGTGGGCCAATCAGCATTTTTTAGACTTGGCCGAGGCCACCGTCGTTCGGTTGGCATCGCCGGACACGGAACCAATGTCTCAGTGCCGTATTGAAACAAGCAGTCAGATCGCGGGATGTAGTGTCCGCAGTTAGCGTGGGCTATGACGAAGCAAGCGGTTGACGAGTTGGGTGGATTCACAGAAACGGAAGACGAAGACACCATTGAGTTAGAGCTGAGCGCAGAACAGGCTCTGGCGCTCTCGCAGGCCTACGCCCCGAACCGTCCCCAACCACCAAACCGACCCGCTTCCCTTCCAGTCTCATCAAAAGGGAAATCAAGCTCGAACGCATCGAGGGATCAACATACGCCAAGGGATCAGCGTAGCGAGTGGGCTGCAGTCATTCTCAGTATCTCAGCTGTCTCGGTTTTATCAGGCGGCATCGCGTACTGGGCTACAAATCCAGCCGAACCTGTCGCTCCCGGTGCGAATCAGAAGGTCTTCCATCCGGCGGCTCCCGGTACCATGGCTCCGCGTATCGCGGAGGAACCCACGCCGGTCCGATTCACAAACCCCTTCGACGCGACCGAGGTTTTCGAGTTTCCGTCCGGGACCAGCGAGACGGAGGCGCGCGACGCGGTGGCAGACCTGCTTCTGCAGCGTGCACACGACCGACGGAATTCCCCGTCCAAGATTGCGCGCCAACGAGAAAAGACAGCGGATCAAGGCGCGGGCCTGCAACGACGAACCAGGTTGGCCCAGCGCAGTTGACGAGGAGGTGCGGCTCGTCATTTGCCCGGCCCTGGGCACACGCTGTTGCCGAAGCTCGTGGTGTTGCCCCGCGGATCGGCGTACAGCTGGAACCCCTGCCAGCGGAGCCGGGGCAGTGGGTTCCCCGGACTCCGCCATCCGCCTCACGCGCCTACGGCAGCAGCTTTATGCTGGCGCCGAAGAGCTCTGAAGCACGCTTGGCGAATTCATCGTGCCACGTGAGGTGATTGATACCGCCGCGGCAGGCGGCGCCGTCATCGACCCCTGTCAGGAAGGCCGGGATGGCTGCTGAGGTAGTCTCCGCAGTGATGGTCCGGCTGTAGCAGGCACCGAACGGATCATTGTAGTTGTAGGTCTGCGACGAGAGCACCTGCGGCGTGTAGGCGCTGTTGAAACAGGCACCCGAATAATGCCGTACCGTTGTCGCCTCACGGTGGTTGTCCAGCTCGGCCGTCTTCGGCGGCGCATACTTGAGCCCAACGCTGACCTGCTGCGTGAATGCCTGATCGATCTGGTTTTCAAAGTCGCAGGTGCCGTCGGCGAAGACCGGGTTGTTGTAGTTGTAGGTGAGCGGGTACTCGCGGCGCTCGTGGACCACGACTGGCAGGCCAAAGACCGGAGTGCGGGTCGTCACCAAGTCGATCCTCGTGTCTTGCACCGTGTCCTGCTTGTAGGTGCCGTTAGGTGCGGACAGCAGCTGCTGGGCGCTCGAGAAGGCGATGTTGGTGTCGATGCGGGTGGTCACCGTGCCGTGCGAGGTATTGGCGGTGCCGGCGATGGTGAAGTGCCGGGCGGAGGTGACTTTGACTGGACCGGAGAGGGTGCCGTCCGCGCCCGTCGTGATGTTCTCTGTGACGTTCACCGGCGGGGTCGCGGCGAGGGTGTTGATCGTCACACCGCCCGTTACATGGCGGCTGCGGTGGTCCTGGTACAGGAGCAGAGATGCCGCTGTCGAGAAATGGTCCGCCGCGTTGAAGACGCTGACCGCAACGGTGTGCGGCGCTCCATCGTTCAGGTATCCCACGAACGGTGTGAGGTCGACACGATACGGCTCGAAGCTCAGAGTCTGGACGCCGGGGATCGGCCGCCACAGCAACGGGTCACCGCCGCCGGTGTAGATCCAGGGATAGATCGGAGCGACGCCGGCCGGCTTGCCGTCGATTGTCACCTCACCTTCCTTGAAGGCAGTGTTGCCAGTGTCGTTGAACTCCGCGGCGATGTCGCTGGGAAGATCGAAGAACCAGAACTCGTCGCTTGCCTGGCTCTGTGCATACACCTCGAGGAACGCGCGCTCAACGTTGGTCGGCAGAGTGAGAGTCGCCGCGAGCTGGTCGGTTGATGAAGCGAGATTGGCGAGCTCATTGGGCTTCAGCGGCAGGACCTGGTCGGGCCGCTCGCCCGCGTTGCTCTTGCCATCTGGGTGGAAGTCGCCCTTGCCACCCGGGTAGAAATACAGTTTGGCGGAGGTGTGGAAGATCCCGGTGTAGGTAGAGTCGACAACGTTTCCCAGGATGAGGCCGCCGTCCTGGCTCTTGGTGAAGAGCGCGCTGTAATCCGTCAGGTCACGCTCGACGTGCCACGAGGGAGCCACCGTCGCCGAGGGTTCCTGGGTGGTGCCGAAATAGATCACCGCGCCCCCCAACCATACGACCGAGGTTCGGTCGAACTGCCGTCCGGCGTTGACGCTGTAGTCGGCGCTGAATACAACTTTTTCCCACGGGCCAGGGCAGTTGGCTGGCGGCGTGTAGGTGTAAGGGTGAAAGTCGAAGTCGAACGCGAAGGTTTCGTCGGTGTAGAGATCCACGACGCAGGGGGTCGTGGGAGGTCGTGGCACCACCGGGTCGGCTACGGCTACGTTGGCCGAGCCGATGGTCAAGGACTGGGCATGCGTCGTCGGGGTAGAACCGAGCATCAGCGCCGCGGCACATAGGCCCGAGACGAAGTGAATAGGACGCGACCGGCTCATTGGGGCACTCCTGGATGTTGCAAGGTTGCGGGTTCCCGGGCTCAATCGATCTTGTATTGAAGCTGCAGTGACCACTCCCGTCCGTTGTAATCTGCCCCATTGCGAGTGGAGATGAACTCGAATCCGCCGGAGTAGTACGGAATTTCGCCGACGCGATTGAACAGATTGCTCACGTACGCTGTTACCTTGGCGCGGTCGTGGAAGAAGTTGTAGCCGGCCGAGGCGCTGGTGGTGTACCAGGCTGGGTTCAGTCCCCTGTGGATGACACAATTCGCGTCTCCCACGTTGGGCTGCGTGCCATCCGAAAGCGTCTCGCAGGCGCCATAACGCGGGTCGCGAAGCCGGCTGACGTACGTTTCGTGGAGCGTGGCCTGCCACTGGCCCTTCTTCCAGTTGAGAGAAGCGGTCCCCCGGCCGCGTGGGTTCTGCCAGTTGTAGTCAAGGAGTTGGTCGCTGGCCAGCACCCTCTGAAGGTTGTGGAGATTGCGCGTGTAGTACATATCGAACTTGAAGGCGCCGAGGTTACCCCAGGTCCACTGATAACTTACCGCGGAGTCAATCGCACTGATCGAGTTGTAGGCCTCGTTGATGGGCCCGATGTGTACGCTGGAAAGGTTTCCGTTGGAATCGCGAACCACGTCGTCGATGACGAGCTTGCAGTAGTCGGAGCCCGGGACGTGCGCCGTGTAGGTCTGGCCGCCCACCTGCAACCCGGTTCGGCAGCCCGCCTCGTCGGTCAGAGCGTCCGTGAGGGCGATGTTCTTGATGATATTGTCGAGCTCGATGCGGACGTAGTCGACCGAGAAGGTCAATCCCGGGAGGGGATCGACGACGAAGCCATAGCTCCAGTTCTTGCCGGTCTCGGGTACGAGGTTCCGGTTGCCGCCCGCGTACTGCGTGATGTAGGTGTTGAGCTGCTGTCCGACGCAGGGCCATTTAGAGGTATCCAGTTTCTGGCTGATGCACAAATAAGGGTCGGGGTAGTCACCGAGCTGCTGCGTGGCGCCCTGCGAGTAGATGGCGATCATGTCCGGCGCGTGGAAGTTGGTCCCGTAGCTTGCACGTAGCAGCACCTGCTGCAAGGGCCGCCACTCGAGGGAGCTGCTCCACGTTTTTGCGGTGCTGGCCAGGCTGGCGTCCTCGTACTTGTCGAGGCGGCCAGCGAGGGATGCGGTCAAAGTCGGTACAACGGGCAGACGGAGCTCCGTTGCGCCCGAGTAGCGCGTGCGCTGGCCACCACCGATGTTTAAGTTCTGGAACGGATCGCCGAAGCTCGTGGTGTTGCCCCGCGGATCCGGATATAGCTGGAACCCCTGATGAGCGGCTTCGAAGACCGTTGCCGCACCGAGCGGACCGCCCCACAAATCGAGCAGATCGTTGCCTGTCAGGAGCAGCTGGCCTTGATTCATCCAGGAGGTCGCGCGGTTCTCTCCGGTCACGGCAAAGGTGTTGTAGTCCGCCGGCGTGATCGGGTTCCAGAACCGGCTGTTGTTGACTGCGTAGATCGGATTGCCGTCCGCGGCCGTGCCGAGCTGCGGACCAAAGAAGAAATTGAACATTCCCTGCTCGTTCAGACCCGTGAAGCTCTCGTGGACCCAGTACAGCGCGCGCCCGAGCGTCGCATCCCAGTCCAGTTTGCCGTTGAACAGCGAGCCCTTGAGACCGAAGTGGAAATCCCAGTTCTGCTCGCGATCGTACGTGTTGCCCTTCGTGCCCATCTCCGCCGCCGTCAGCTGGCGAAAGTAGTTGTCGATCAGCTGGCCGCTGTTCTGGTCGTAGAACGGGTTGGGGAGTCCGCCCATGGCGTAGAGGAACGGCAGCTGGGTGTTGGAGATGCCGGTCGTGCGATACACCGCGAGCGCCGCGTATGCCTTGACGCTGTTGCCGAAATCGTAGTCGCTGTAGACATACCCGTTCAAATCCCTGCGGCCGGGCGTCAGCACCCAGTTCTCCCAGACCGCTCTTTGCCCGCAGTACGTCCCATTGGAGTAGCGCGAGCCCGGAGGCCCGGTCAGCTGCAGAAACTCATTGTGAAAGCCAGGCTGTGTGCAGGCACCCGCCGGTGGAGTGATCGACGTGCCCCCGCTGTCGAGAAATGTGCCCCAGATCCGCTGATAGCCATTCTGCCGATCATAGGGGGCCCACGTGCCATAACCGGCGCTCGCGTCGGAGTTGGTATAGGGCCGGTTATAGCCCCAGAGAGGGCTACGGTCGAAGTATTGGAAATTATAGACGACGTGTAAATCGCCGAGGCTCTTGCCGCCCGTCCAGGTGATGTCAGTCAGATCGCGGCCACCGCGCACCGCGCCGCCGCCGCGCACAGAGATGGTGTCGCCGACGTAGTCGTGCTTCAGGATGACGTTCACGACGCCAGCGACGGCATCCGAACCATAGATCGAGGACGCGCCCGTTTCCAGCAACTCGATCCGATCGACCATCGCAGCCGGAATGTTGTTGAAATTCTGGAACGTGTACTGACTGGCGCCGCCCTGCGAAGGCTGTGGGTAATCCGCTACCCGCAGGCCGTCGATCAGCAACAGGGAGTGGTTGGGACCGAGACCGCGCAAGTTCAGCTGACGAGCGTTGACCGTGGTGCTGCCCCATTGGGGTGGGGTCTCGGACAGGAACGACTGCGGCAGGGAGTTCATGGCCTCGTACACCGTGGTGTATCCGTTGGCGGTGAGCTGCTCCCCGGTAAGGATGCTGACCGGCGTCGGTCCCTCGAGCTCCGGACGCGCAATACGCGATCCGGTCACGACAATCTCCTCGACCTTCGGCGGCTCCTGGGTCGAATCCTTTGCCCTGCGGACCGATTGGCTCCCGTCGGCTGGC
>Ga0207703_10000155_pt1 | contig 79031 bp, 70 predicted proteins | sample KBSSwiS12_FD_184304 | JGI IMG/M metagenome (GOLD analysis project Ga0207703, IMG submission 184304) | Switchgrass rhizosphere microbial communities from Kellogg Biological Station, Michigan, USA - KBS Switchgrass S1-2 (SPAdes) (version 2) | ecosystem: Host-associated > Plants > Roots >...
CCGAAGCCGCGACGATCAACGATCGAAAGGAGCTGAAATGAAGCTCACCGTCTACCCTTCCGGCAAAGGAGACTGCCTCCTTCTCGAGTCGGGCGGGAAGCTGATGCTCATCGACGGCGGCATCGGTGATTCTTTCATCACCTCCGTCCTTCCGAAGATCACCAACGTGAAGAAGCTCGACTGCGTCTACCTCTCCCACATCGACGACGATCACATCGGCGGGCTCATCGAGCTGGTGAACGCGACCTTCGACTGGCGAGTGTTCGAGTACCGGAAAACGAAAGACCCGAAAGCGAAAAACCCGAAGTCGCCGCGCCCGCCCGAGATCGGGAAGGTATGGCACAACTCTTTTTCGGATGTGCTCAAAGAGAACGCCACACCGGTCGCGGCGGCGATCCAGCAGACCTCGGCGATGCTCACTTCGGCGAACAGTTCCGATCCGCACGTGGTCGATGTCAAGACCTACCACGCCAATCTGGCCGAGAGCATCCGGCAGTCGCTCAATCTCCGCTTCCGGCTCTCGCCCGACCAACTCGACATCCCGGTGAACCCCGAGTACGGCGGCGACCTGATGCACATCCGGAAGAAGGCCAACCCGCCGCAGCTCAAACTGGGAACGGCGCGGCTGACGCTCCTCGGTCCGTTCGCGGAGGATCTCGAAAAGCAGCGCAACGAATGGAATGCATGGCTGAAGGCGAACAAGGCGATCGTGTCGAAGGTGCGGCAGGATGCGAAGGGCGACGCCGGCGATCTGACGAACAAGACCGAAGCGCTCGCGCCGATCAGGGCGGCCGCCAACGCGCTCGCCGAATCGATGGTCATCCCCCAGTTGCAGATCTCCGCGCTCGATCCGAAGAAAGCAGCGCTCCTCGGCGATCGCGGCGCCGTCACCACTCCCAACCTCGCGTCGCTGATGTTCCTGGTGAGCGAAAACGGGAAAGCCATCCTCCTCACGGGAGACGGTCACGCCGACGACCTTCTCAAAGGTCTGGAGCATGCCGGTGCGCTCGATGAGGACGGCAACCTGCACGTCGATGTCCTGAAAGTCCAGCACCACGGGTCGGAACACAACATGACGCAGGACTTCGCGCGGCGGATCACCGCCGATCACTATGTCTTCTGCGGAAACGGCTTCTCCAACAATCCGGAGCTCGTCGTCATCGAAGCACTCGCCCACGCCCGCTTCGGCTCCGATGAAGAGCGCTCGACCAATCCGAAAGCGGACGGCAAATTCAAGTTCTGGTTCAACAGCACGAAGACGTCCGCGCAATACAGGGAGCACATGAAGGCGGTCGAAGACCTCGTGAAGAAACTCGTGCCTGAGAGTGACGGCCGGCTCGAGTATTCATTCAACAGCCAGGAGTTCGAGGTGCCGTTCTGAGCGACAGGTAGCACGCTATACACTCCTCCCGTGAACGCGGAGACGCCGATCACCTTCGGCCGAACCCTGCAGCGCTGGAGCAGCGCGGAATTCATCGTCACCGAGACGCTGCATCCGGCGGGGTTCCGTCTTCCGCCGCACGAGCACGAGGCGGCGAACGTGACGATCGTCCTGCGCGGCGGCTTCGAGGAGCGGGTCGAACAACGCTCCTTCTCCGCGCAGCGCGGCAGCGTGATCGTGAAGCCGGCGGGGGCGCGGCACGCGAACGTCTACGGTTCTTGCGCGGTCGAGTGCGTGACGATCGAGGTGCCGCCGTCGTTCGACATCGCGGAAACGCGGCACGTCCGGACGCCGCTGTTCGCGCTGGCGGCGGAGCGCCTGCGCGATGACGATTCGAAATTCGCGGCGGAGGAGCTGGTGCACGAGATCATCGGCACGGCGCACGAGTTGCGCGAGTCGCACGCGGAATGGCTCTCGACCGTCGAGCAGATCCTGCACGAGGAGCGCGAAGCTCCGTCGCTCTCCGCACTGGCCGCCGCGGTGGAACGGCATCCGGCGCATGTGGCCCGCGAGTTCCGCGCGCGGTTCGGCTGTTCCGTCGGGGCGTTCGTGCGCGCGCGGCGCGTCGACGCGGCCCGCGACGCGCTGCGCGAGACAGACCGCCCGATCGCCGCGATCGCCATCGACGCCGGCTTCTACGACCAGAGCCATTTCACGAACGTCTTCCGCCGGCTGCTGGGGATGACGCCGGAGCGGTACCGGTCGCGAACGCAACGTTCTTCCAAGACATGACGGCATCCCCGCCGTTAAGTTCGAGGGATGATGAAAACGATCCTGCTGCTGCTCGCGCTGTCGGCCTCCGTCGCCGCGCCGCCGAAACGCACCGTCCGGGAGGAGCTCGAGGTTCAGTACGCGAAGCTCGCCGCGGCGAACGCGCGCAAAGACATCCCCGCGATCATGGCGCTGAGATCGGACACGTTCTACACGATCGGAGCGCACGGTGAGCTCAACGACCGCGTCTCGATGGAGGCGTATTCGCGCCGCTTCCTCGAGCCGCTGCTCCCGCCGATCGACATCCGTCAGACGATCGTCGACCTGAAGGTGTCGGAGCACGAGCTCGTGGCCATCGTCACCGTGCACCAGGAGGTCTCGCGATTCCGCGAGCTCATGGGCAGGCGGCGGAAGATCGAGACGAGCGTCGTGCAGCGCGAGACGTGGGTGAAGAGCGGCGGCGAATGGAAGCTGCAGTTCGTCGACGACGAGCGCGATCAGCAGACGTTCGTCGACGGAAAGCGGATGGATCCGTCGAAGCCGTACGATCCCGACGCGCCGCCGTTCGTGCCGCCGGCCAGGCCGTAGGCCGCCGGAACCCCAAGCGTGCGACCTCAGCGGAGTGCGGAGGAGAGAAGCCGATCGTTCGGTTACAATCATCCGCACCGCGTCCAATCCGTAACTCCGGAGGTCGTTCATGCCCGAACGTAAGCTGTCGGTCACCGACGTGCTGCAAGGCATTACCGCGGCGGTGGGCGCCCTGTCAGCCCTGTTCATCGGGTTGAGCACGCTCAGCAAGAGCCTGGATGCTTTGCCGCTTCTGCCGGCATCGCCTCTCTTGCGCTGGGTGATTGCCATCGCTTTTGCCGCTCTGGCCACAATCATCGGGCGCCGTCTTCTTCCCGGCCGCCCCGCGAAACTGATTCGCAGCGACATTTTCTTCGTGCGGCCCGACCGGGCCGAGCATCTGAAGGGACGCGGGGAGGACATCGAACGCCTCTTTTCACTCTGCCGTCAGCAGGCGGAAGTCTTTCTGGTCGGTGAATCAGGCGCCGGAAAATCGGCACTGATCCAAAGCGGACTCATTCCGCGTCTCGCCGACTCCGGCCTGCTCCCTGTCTATCTGAACTCGTGGGGACGCGACTGGGAGGAAGGCCCGCGAAGCGGCATCCAGGAGGCATTGCGCGGGCTTCACGTCGCGACACTCACCGAAGCGGCGGAAGAAGCGAGGAAGCAGGAGAAACGGCTACTTGTGATCTTCGATCAGTTCGACGATTACCAGAGCGCACATCAGTCGCGATTCCGCTCCGCGGCACAGACGGTTCTCTCCGTGAGCGAGCTGGCCAACGCGAATTTTTTCTGGCGCGAGGTGCAGTCGCTCCTCGTCAACGGGACGATCCACGCGTTGTTCGTCACCCGCGCGGATACGACAGCCGGGCTGGAGAGCGTCCGCTTCGTCACACCGGAGGTCTATCCGCTCGACCGGCTTCCGGCGAGCGCCGCGACCGAGCTCCTCGACAGTCTGACGAAAGCGGGAGACGACAGTCAGCCACCGATCGATTCCGCGGAGCATGGCTGGCCCGCACTGCGCGACCGGCTGGTCCGTGATCTCAGCGAGGAGGGATCGGTGTTGCCGGTCCGGATGTCTCTGGCGCTCGCCGGTTTACGTACGCTCCCCTACCTGACAGTCCGCGAGTATGAGCGTGGCGGCGGTCTCGAAGGTCTCGAGGCCGCATACGTCGAGTGGCGCGTTCAGAACGGCGCGCGCGCGGCCGGAATCCAGAACAGCGAAGCGCTACGCATCCTCACCGCGATGGTCGATCGGGAGGCGCGCAAGACGCGTCCGTGCACCATGGCGGAGCTTTGCGCGGCGGTACCGGCGCTGCGTCCCGAGGCAGTCAAGGCGATCGTGTCGGAATGGGAGAAGAAAGAACTGCTTCGCCGCCGTCCGGCCATCGATACCGGCTCGGACACCTGGTCGCTCGATCACGACTATCTCTCCGGCGGCGTCCTCGCGGCAGAGACCCGTGCGAGTCGCGCGGCGGTTCTGTTGCGCGACTCCGAACAGGACCATCGCGCGAGCGGCAGGAATCTGTGGCGACGGTGGCGCACGCTCCTCACGCCGCGGCAGCAGATCGGACTCGCGCTGGACCGGATGCGCGGGCGATTCCGTTACGCCGAGAAGCGCTCATTCGCTCTCCTGAGCATGATCCGCTTTCTTCCTCAGATCGTCATTCTGGCCGGACTTTTCGTGGTCACGAACAAGCAGATCGATGACGTCTATTCACGCAAGGCAACGGCCTATCTCGACGCCATCGGCGTCGTTGAGGGAGATGTTACGGAAGACGAGGTCAAGACCTTCTGGTCGATCGCGCAGTCACCCGCGGTGCTACGCCGCCACTTCCTCATCGACGCATTCCACTCCCCGGGAAATACGGCCCAACTGGCGCGCCGCCTGCCGGCCGCTCTTGCGGCGGGCGTCGGACTCGACCGGTCGCTGCAGCAGGAGGTGCTCGCGGATGTGCGTCGATACGCGCTCGACCCGAAGACTGACGCCGCGATCCGCCAGACGGCGATCGACACGGCCATCGAGCTCGGCGAATTCGATTTCGATCTCGTGATGGTGTGGGCCGATTCCGCGGACGCCGAGGAGCCGGCGCCGGAAGCGTGGACACGGTTGGAGCGTACGATCACGCCGGCGCAGGCTGACCGGCTGTTCGAAAAAATCACGGCGAACGGCTTGGACGATCACGTCGCATGGCTCCCCGGGAAGATCAGCAACGACGCAATCGCCGCGACGATCGCGCGCTTCGACAACGAAGCGAATCCGGACGCGGCGCTCAAAATCATCGGCCGGATCAGCTCGGCCGCGCTGACGGCGGAACAGAAAGGCCACGTCGCTGCCCGCCTCCGCTCCGTCGCCCTGAACCCCGAAAGCGACGACCGCACGGTGATTTCAGCGCTGTCGCTGTTGAAGAGTCTTGGAGTCCCTGGTCTGTCGGACGACGAGGCGCGGACGATCTATGGCCGCGATCAGTTCACGACCTCAGGGACGTTCGGCGAGCTCTTGACGTTTCTGCCGCCGCCGGCCGAGGTCGCGATCGCCCTGCTCCAGCCGCGAGCATCACCGCATTCCGTGATCCCGGCGCAGACAGCCGTCAAGCTCGTGACGAGCATTCGCCCCGCTGATTACCCGGTCATCGCGCAGCCTCTGAGAGCATGGGCCGGGGGCGTTTCTTTTCAACAGCTCAGCGAGGCGCTCCTGGCATTACCGGCCGGTTCGCCGGCTTACGACGTCGTCGCCGACATCGCCGGCAAGCAGTCGAAATCCTGGTCTTACGCCCAGATCACCGGTGCGGCGGCGTCGAGAAGTTTCGGCCGCGGCAGGCAAAAAATCGCGCCTCTCATCGCGGAGCTGTTGAGGTCGCGCCTGGAACGGCAATGCGAAGAAGAGCCAACCCTCGAGGGGCGACTGAAAATCGCAAAGGTCGCCCGGGCATTCGGCGGTGATTCCCAACGTATGCAGACGCTGTTCGTCGAGCCGACGATCGCGGCACTGACCAACCAGCAAGGGGACATCGCCTCGCGTCAGAACTCGCTGGTCAGTTCCTGCCGACTGGCGTGGAAGGCCTTTTCCCCAGCACAGCGTCAGGTTGCGGAAACCTGGCTCGTACAACAGGCGCTGAGTGGGGCAACGACGCTCGACCTCTCGTTCGCCTGGAGTGACCTTTCTTCCGAGCATCAGAAGCAGATCTCAGCGGCCTTCCTTAAAACCGCTCTGGAAAAGCCGGACCCTGCCCTCTTTACGACGCTGATCAAATTGGGTGGCGTCCCGGAGCCGTATTCCGACGAAGTCGTGAAGCAGATGTCGAAAGCACTGAGCGTCGGGGACGAGGACGACGCGTCGCTCTTCTATTCGAAGACACTCGCCGCTACGCTCGTCGAGGTGAAAACCTCTCTCCCACCCGGATTCACGAACACGATTTTTCGCCGACTCGTCACCGGCGAAAACAGCGCCGGCGCACTGGCGATTTTGCGCCGGTATCCTTCACAAGCGAAGGTCTTCAATCGCATCGCAGAGGAACTGCTCGACTCGACCAGCGACGACGGCGTGGCGGCAACCGCCGCGACCGTTCTTCTCGCTTCTGATGGTTCACCCGAAACCGTGGTGGAAATCGCCAAGAAACCAACCTGCATCGACCAATGCTTCGCCACGGTGCTGGAACACGCGGAGAACCTTGCCGGAAAGGGAAAGTTCCAGGGCGATCGATGGCAATTCGTCGCGTGGGCCGAAAAGAAGGGACTCGACGTCACGTCAGCACCCCGCCGCCTTGCGGTGACCGCGCCTCAACCGAAGCCGCTTCTGGCCCGTCTTTTCAAATGATGCACGGTGACGATGGTCACGAGGGCATGCTCCGACACCTCGAGGTGTCGGAGCTCTCGCGGTTCCGCGACCTCATGGTGATCACTTCCCGCGCAACGCGTCGACGCTCCACGGGCCGGCGCCGGCGGCGGAGAGATAGAGAAAGATGAAGCAGAAGAGGATGGCCGGCTGGCCCTGATTCATCATCGGCCAGAAGCCCTGCGGCGCGTGGAACTGGAAGTAGGCGACGGCCATCTCACCCGACAGGATGAAGGCGACGGGCCGGGTGAAGAGGCCGATGAGGATCAGCGCCCCGCCGAAGACCTCGAGGATCCCGCCGATTCCGATCTCCGACATCAGGACGGCCGTGCCGCCGTCCGGCGGCATCCCCATCGGCCAGGCAAAGAGCTTCATCGTGCCGATCGGAATGAAGAGCAGGCCGGCCACGATGCGAAGGATGCTCAGAAATTGCGGAGCCCACGAAATCCAGCGATTCATGCGGCGGAAAGCATGCAGCTTCGCGGCCAGCGCGACCGCCGGCGTCCTTACTTCTTCGCCCCTCCCGCATTGCTGAACTTCGCCGGGAACTGGGCGATGATTCCGTCGCTCAGCGTGTCGGCGACCATCAGCATGTGATCGACCGCATGATCGTAGTCTTTAATGCTGGCGGCGTAGTTTCCCTTGAGCTCGTTCGTCGCTTCGGAGAGCGTCTGATCGAGGTGGGCGAAGAGCGCCGATTGCAGCGTCGCCTCCGGCCAGTGTTTCGGATTGGCGCCGTGCAGGAACTTCGCGAGATCGGTGGCGTTGTCGCGCCAGCGCTTGTTCTCGCTCGTCACCTTCGCGGTGTCGCCCGCTTTGGCCGCGGTCACGATGTTCGCCGCGATCAGGATGTGATCCTTGAGCAGCGCGGTGAGCTTGTCGCCCGCGGCGCGGCCGTAGAAGCCGGCGACGGCGTTGCCGATGTCGGTCTGGTTCTGCAGCAGGCGCTGCGTGGTCGCGTCCTTGTCGGCTGAGCCGGCCGCGGCGCTGACGATGAAGAGCCGCGTGTAGGCGACGTGATCGCTCCACAGCTTGCGCATCGCATCGTGGAACGACGATCTCGAGTCCGCATACGTGACGTTCGCAACGAGCAGCAGGATGCCGAGGGCGAGGGCAAAACGGATTCTGTTGAACATGACCTTCTCCTCCGCGCGGAGGGCGGTGCAAGAAGTGCGCACGTTCCACAATGCGAATATTGGAAAAGGTTAGATCACCGCCGCCTCATCGATCGTCAACGTCCCGGCGTCGCCGTCGATCGTCGCCATCACGCCGATCGGCAGAGTCAGCTTCTGCTCGATGTGGCCGAACGAGAGGCCGGAGAGCGCGGGGACACCGAGCGATGCGAAGCGGTCGCGCAGGATCTCTTCGATACTGAACGTCGTTCCCGTCGCCGCGCAGTCGGTGCAACGGCCCCAGGCGAAGCCGGCGATGCCGGTGAATTTGCCGCCGAGGGCGAGCTGCGTGAGCATGCGGTCGACGCGATACGGCTCTTCATGCGTGTCCTCGAGGAAGACGATCGCGCCGGCGGTGTCGAGCTCGTACGGCGTGCCCATGATCGACGCGATCATCGTCAGGTTGCCGCCCACCAGGCGGCCGTGACCCTTGCCCGGCGCGAGCTTCACCACGCGATTCGTCCGGTCGATCAGCTCGTTCGGTTTCTTCGGCGGCGGCGTGAGCAGGCCGGCGGGTGCGGCGGTCATCGCCACGCGCTTGAAGTTCTCCAGCGTGTACGGCTCGAATGTCGAGCCGCCGACGGGGCCGTGGAACGTGACGATGCCGCTGCGCTGATGGACGGCGTTGAGCAGCGCGGTGATGTCGCTGAAGCCGATCAGCACTTTCGGCTTGCGTGCGATGAGGTCGTAGTCGAGGAACGGCAGCACGCGCGGCGAGCCCCAGCCGCCGGTGTAGCAGACGACGCCGGCGACGGCGTCATCGGCGAAGAAGGCGTTGATGTCGGCGGCGCGGTCGCGATCGCGTCCGGCGAAGTAGCCCCAGCGATCGTAAACGTGGTTGCCGAGGACGACCTTGAAGCCGATCGCCTCGAGCTGCTCCTTCGCGAAAGAAATCTCGTCCATCGTCGCCGCGCCGGTCGCGGGGAGGACGAGGCCGACGGTGTCGCCGGCGGCGAGCGCCTTCGGCTTTCGGGGCAACCTGAGAGGTTGCCCCACCTCGGACACGTAGGACAAGCTCTCAGCTTGTCCCGCGGCGGCGGCGGCAGTGAGGGAGAGCAGGCGGACAAAGTCACGGCGGTTCCACATGAGGGCAATTATCGGCGACGATGCCCGGCACATGCCTCGCGACCGGTCATCGGGATCACGATGCCGAGGCTCGCGGTCCGCGTGGCGCAGTCCGACGGCGGCCATCGTCGCCTTCGGCATCTTCTGGAACAACTCCGACGATCCGTTCTGGTTCCAGCTCGCGCCGGCCGCGGGGATGCTGGCGGCGCGCTTACGAGCGCAGCGTCGTCGAGGGCGAGCTCTCGCGTTATCCGGCGTGCGCGCGGGTTACCCTACGCCCCTCCACCTCTTTCTGAATCTTCTTCACCTCCGCGTCGATGCCGTCGCCGAAGCCGCCCCAGTACGAGTAGAAAACGTCGTCGGCTTTCTTGTACGGGAAATGCGGCATCTTCTCCGCGAGGTACTCCCAGATCCTCGGCACGCGCCCGTCGACGTCGGTGAAGCCGTATTCGCGCGCCAGCTCGGTCGAGTTGTAGACGCGTCCCGTTTTCGCCATCACCTTGCGGTCGGCGGCGAGCGCGGCGACGGCGCGTCCGACGAGCATCGGCGTCTCCGACTCGATCCACTCCGGCCTCTTCTTCGCCGCGTCCCGCCAGTTCTCCTCGGTGACGCCCATGATGTCGAGCATCGACTCCGAGCGAAGAAACCCCGGCGTGATCGCGACCGCAGCGATCTTCTGTTTGCGCAGCTCGTAACCGAGCGCGAACGCCATGCGGATGACGTTCGTCTTCACGAAGTCGTAGTAGAACTGGCCGCGGTAGTAGTACGCGTCGCCGTCGGTGATGCCGGCGATCAGCCGCACGCCCTTCGTCTCCAGCATCAGCGGAATCGCTTCATGCGCGGTGATGACGTGCGTCCTGAAGGCCGTGTCGATCACGTCGAAGCCGCGCTCGAGCGCGATCTTCCAGAACTTCATCTCCTTCCACCACCAGTCGATCCACGCGTCGCCGCCCCAGATGTCGTTGACCAGGATGTCGAGCCTCCCCTGCTCTTTGCGGATGCGGTCGATCAGCCGGTGCACCTGCGCCGGTTTGCGATGGTCGGTGCGGACGGCGATGGCGCGGCCGCCGTCGCGGACGATCATTTCCGCCGTCTCGTCGATCGTCTCCGGGCGGCCGGCGGTGGCGGGATGGCGGCGCGTGCTGCGGCCGCTGCAGTAGACGATGGCGCCCGCCTCGCCGAGAGCGCGGGCGATGCCGCGTCCGGCGCCGCGGGTCGCTCCGGCGACGAGAGCTACCTTTCCTTCGAGTGCTTTCATATTCAATGTTGTAGGTCCATATTCATGACACGTCCTGTCATATCTGCGCGCCGACCTCGTTGCTCGGATTCGGCGACGCGATCGAGATCTCAGGCTGGGGGTAACCGGACGGAAATAGGTAGGGATTTCCCCCTCTGCGGCCCTCCTTTAATACAGGGGGATCAGGATGAGCACCACGGAACGCCGTACCGGGCGGGCGATCAATCCGTTCGTCCGCTGGCTGACAGGCCCCGCTGTTCTTCGCTTCGGCGGCGCGCTCCTCCGCCGGTTCGCGCCGGTGGCGAGCTTCCGCGGCACGGTGCTCGTGGCCCGGCACGCCGACGTCATCGACGCCCTGACCCGCGACACCGACTTCACCATCCGCGAGATCAACGGGCCGAAGATCGACGCGCTCGACGGTCCGTTCATCCTGGGCATGGACCGCGGTTCCGACTACGAGCGCGAGGCGGCGATGCTGCAGGCCGTCGTGCAGCGCGACGACGTGGCCCGCATCCGCGACATGTCGATCGCCCATTCCGCCGAGCTGATCGCGCGCGCCGCTCCGGCCGGAAAACTCGATGTCGTCGGCGGACTGGCGCGCGTCGTCCCGACACGCCTCGTCGGCGAGTACTTCGGCACGCGCGGCCCGGACGACGCCACGCTGCAGCGCTGGCTGCGCGACGCCTTCTTCGAAGTCTTTCTGAACGCCACCAACAACGCCGACGCGCACGCGGCGGCCATGCAATCGGGGGCCGAGCTGCGCGCGTGGCAGGACGCGGAGATCGCGCGGCGCAAGCCGCTGGTGCGGGCCGCCGGCCGCGCGGACGACATGATGGGCCGCATGATCCTGCTGCAGAGCGATCCGGCCTACGCCTGGCTCGACGACCGCTCCATCCGCCGCAACCTCGGCGGGGTGATCGTCGGCGCCGTCGACACGACTTCCTGGCTCGTCTCGGTGGCGCTCGATGAGCTGCTGAAGCGTCCGGCCGAGCTGGCGAAGGCCGCCGCGGCCGCGCGGGCGAACGACCTCGACACCGTCCGCCGCTACGCGTACGAGGCGGCGCGCTTTCATCCGCCCTCGCCGTTCCTGGTCCGCTTCGTCCCGCGCGACACGACGCTCGGCGGGCACAAGGTCAAGGCAGGCAGCCGCCTCTTCGCCATGCTCGTCTCGGCGATGTTCGATCCCGCGGCGTGGCCCGATCCGGGGGCGTTCCGCATCGACCGGCAGTCGAAGCATCTGCACTTCGGCCACGGCATGCACCAGTGCTACGGCACGCGCATCAACGACGTGCAGATCCCGGCGATCCTGGCGGCGGTGCTGCGGCTGCCGAATCTCCGGCGGGCCGGCAGCATCGAGTGGGATGGTCCGTTCCCCAACCGCTTCATGGTCGCTTTCGATCCGCACTAGGAGGTCGTCCGATGTCGACGCATACGGTGCTTTCGTTCATCACCCCGGTCAAACCGGAAGCGGAGCAGGAGCTTGCGGCCTACCTCACGGCCGTCGGCGAGGACATCGAAGGAAACCAGGAGATCCGGTTCTCCCTCATGACGTCGCTCCATTTCGCCAGCTTCGTGATCTTTCCCGACAAGGAGTACGGACCGTACCTGACCTTCGAGGCGAACTTCGACGGAGACGACGTCGGCGCCTTCCTCGATGAAGTGCTGGAGGTCGCCGCGCCGGCGATCCACCGCATCTACAGCGCGACCAAGGGATACACGGCGACCACCAACGCGGAGACGAAGCAATTCCTCCTGGCCCACGTGGTGCGGCCCGGCGCGTATCACATCGGCACGCCGTGGCGCACGGTCTCGCGGATCCACGAAGAGGACGTGCTGCGCAACGCGATCGAGGAGCACGCCGACGGCCTGCCGAAGAACGGCGCGCCGGGCGCGCTGCGAAAGCAGATCCAGAGCTACGTCCGCTCGCGCGGCGATCTCGATTTCTCGAAGAAGACGCCGGTGACCGGCACCTTCGCCCAGCGCTGGCTCCCCTACGTCAAGCTGTATGGGTCGGCCGCCATCGCCTTGCCGCTGGCGCTGCTCTTCCTGCCGCTGCTGATCCTCGGGGCGATCGTTCTCCGCATCAAGGAAGCGACCGACTCGGTGTGGATGGGAGACGTCGACGAGTCGCGCTGGCGCGCCATCGGGGCGAAGGAAGACAAGTACCGCATCGTGCAGAACCACATGGCGTCGCTGACGGCGGTGAAGAACGGCTGGTTCCGGCGGATGCTGCAGCGCGGCGTGCTGGCCTTCGCCGAGCTCACGGCGCGGACGTCGACGAAGGGGACGCTGAGCAACATCCCGAGCATCCACTTCGCGCACTGGGCGGTCATCGACAACGGCCGCCGCCTCCTCTTCTTCAGCAATTTCGACGGCAGCTGGGAAAACTATCTCGACGACTTCATCGACAAGGCGGCCGTCGGCCTGACCGGCATCTGGAGCTGCACCGTCGGCTTCCCGCGCACCTACTTCCTGTTCTGGGGCGGCGCGACGAACGGCCCGCGCTTCAAGGCCATCGCCAAAGAAAAGCAGACGCCGACCCTGGTCTGGTACAGCGCCTACAAGAACCTCACCGTCCAGACGATCAACAAGAACACCGAACTGCGGGCGAAGCTCGACGGCAATCTCTCCGACGCCGACACCCGCGCGTGGCTGCAGCTGCTGTGAGGAGGACGATCATGGCCAGAGAATTCGAGCGTCTCGACATCCAGGGAATCGTCTTCAGCGGCTACGGGCATCTTCCCTGCGCCGTGTACCAGATGCTGCGGATCACCGACCCCCACGCCGCGCGCGCATGGCTGGCCCAGCTGGTGGGAAAGATCACCGACGCGCGGGGCAAAAAAGTGACCTGCAACCACAACGTGGCCTTCACCGCGCGCGGCCTGAAGAACCTCGGCGTGGACGACGAGACGCTGGCCACCTTCGCCTGGCCGTTTCGCGACGGCATGACCAGCGATCACCGGCAGCGCATCCTCGGCGACACGCAGGTCAACGAGCCGACGCAATGGCGATGGGGCAACGACGCGGTGCCGGTCGACATCCTCCTGATGATCTTCGCCGCGAACGAGGACGACCTGAAAACAGAGGAAGGGGAGACGGAGAAGTACATCGCCGAAGGCATCGGCGTGGAGCTGGTGGCCAGGCTGGAGGCGGGACGTCAGCCCGACAGCCGGGAGCACTTCGGTTTCAATGACGGCATCGCGCAACCGGTCATCGAAGGCGGGCACGATCCGAAGGCCAACCAGCTGGAGATCAAGCCGGGCGAAATCCTCCTCGGTCATGAGGATGACTACGGCGTGTCGTCGCCGAGTCCCACGGTGAACGCGGCGCGCGATCCGAAGAAGCTGTTGCCGGACGCCGGCAAAGACCGCCGCGACCTCGGATTCAACGGCACCTATCTCGTCTTTCGGCAGATGGAGCAGGACGTGCCGGCGTTCTGGAACTTCGTCGATCAGGACCACAGCGATCCGACGAAGCTCGCGGCAAAAATGGTCGGCCGCTGGCCGAGCGGCGCGCCGCTGGCGAAACATCCCGACGCCGATCCGAACGCGGCCACCGGCATGTTGTCGAGCGACGACGACTTCGACTATCAAGCCGACCCCAATGGGACGAAGTGTCCGATCGGCTCACACATCCGGCGCACGAATCCGCGCGACACGCTCGGTCCCGACCCCGACACGGCGAAGAAATCGGCGAACCGCCACCGCCTGCTGCGGCGCGGCCGCTCGTACGGTCACCGCCTCGAAGATCCGCGCAAATCAGACGGGAAGGAGCGCGGCCTCAATTTCATCTGCATCGGCAGCGACATCGCGCGGCAGTTCGAGTTCGTGCAGCAGCAGTGGGTCAACAACACGGTGTTCGGAGGCCTGTACAGCGAAGTCGATCCGCTGATCGGCGATCAGAGCCGCTGCACCGGCCTGTTCACCGTGCCGGGCGACCCGCTGCGCACGCGCGTCCCGAACCTCTGCCGCTTCACGACCATCCGCGGCGGCGCGTATTTCTTTCTGCCGAGCCTGCGCGCGATCCGGTTTCTGGCGACGCTGTGAAGCGCAGGGCGCGCAACGACGGATTCAGGAACGCACTTTGACGTGCAGCACGTGCCCGATCTTCTGGTACAGCTCCGGATTGACCCTGCGGAACGAGCCGCCCAAGCCTTCGAATCCGAGGAGCAGGCCGACGAGGATCGAGTAGACGGCGAGTGACGTGATCGTGAGGCGCAGCAGGCGCGTGCGCACGCCCCACTCGTCGCAGAGGGCGAATCCCCGTTCGATGCAGACGATCGACGAGACGGCGATGAGGAGCGTGAAGTCGAGGCTGTAGCGCGCCACGATCCACCAGCAGGTCGAGAGCGCGGCGAGCGTCAGCCAGCCGCCGAGCATCACACGCCTCGCGCCCTCGGCGTCGCGCCGTCCGCCGAGCATCAGCGCGAAGAACGCGCCGGGGATCACGAGCGGCAGCATGGCGATGATGCCGAGGATCGTGTCGGCGCCGAGGGGCGCGGAGACGGCGGGATCGAGGCGCGAGGTCTGCAGGCTGACGTACGGAAAACGGCTATCGATGGAGACCGGCCAGAGCAGGTAGTGCTCGGCGTTGTTGACGAAGCGCAGCACTTCCTTCGTGTTGCAGATCGAGCAGACGCGCTTCCCCTGCATCGAGGTGAACTCCATCTGGTAGGTCACGCCGAGCTCGAACGGGCTTCCGAAGCGCGCGAAGTTGTAGCTCCAGAGGATGGCGGTCGAGATGACGATCGGCAGGAGCGCGGCGCGCGCGATGCGCAGCAACGGCTGCCGGTCGCGCGCGGCGTAGAGGGCGAGAAGCGTCGGCACGATCAGCACGATGAGGTTCGGCCGCGCCGCGACGGAAAGCGCGAGGAAGACGCCCATCCAGACCGCGGATGACGTGCCGGGCCGCTCCACGAATCGAAGCAGCGCCCACGCCCACGTCATGCTCATCGCCATCGCCGTCATGACGGCGACCTCGTAGACGCGAATGTCGGGAAGCAGAAACACGATGACGTTGGCCAGTCCGGCGACGAGCACCCAGATCGCAATGCGGTTCCGCGGCAGCGCGCGCATCAGGAAGAGCACCGCCATCAGGAACGCCCAGCTGCAGAAGAAGACGGCGGCGAGCGGGTCGGGCGGATACGCGCCGCGGATCAGGCGATACGGCAGGTAGAAAATCACCGCCGGCACTGCCGAGTGATAGAGGTAGTAGTGGCCGCGGTAGTAGCTCGCGTCCCAGAGGCCGTCGACGCCGGCGGCCATGCGTTGATCGTAGTCGTACGGATTCTTCAGCGTCTCGAATCGCGGATCGACGCTGGCGGCCATGTAGAGATGTCCGGTGCGGAAGCCTTCCGCGAGGCGCGCGTAGTAGTCCGCGCCGAGGCTCTCGCTGTGCGGCTGGAACCATTGGATGGGACGAAATTTCCACGTGCCGCCGCTGGCGAAAAAGCCGTACGCGAGCACGACCAGGGCCACGCATGCGGCCGCCGAGAGGTCTTTTTTCACAGAGGGCGCAGCATACCGCTCTCCGGTACAATCCCCCACCCTGATGGCAAAGCCTTTTTACATCTCGACCGCGATCCATTACGTGAACGATGTCCCGCACATCGGGCACATGTATGAGAACGTCGCCGCGGACGTGATCGCGCGCCACCGGCGGCGCATGGGAGACGACGTCTTCTTCCTCACCGGCACCGACGAGCATGGGCAGAAGGTGGAACGGACGGCGGCGAAGGAAGGAATCCTGCCGATCGAGCTGGCCGATCGCGTGGTGACCGAGCATCACCGGCTGTGGAAGAAGCTCGACATCAGCAATGACGATTTCATCCGCACGACCGAGGGGCGGCATCGCGTCGGCGTGTACGAGCTGATCCGCCGCATCCAGGAGCGGACGCCGGACGACATCTACCTCGGCTCACACTCCGGCTGGTACTGCCAGAGCGAAGAGACGTTCATCCCCGAGAACCAGGTCAAGGACAAGCGCGACGACAGCGGCCATCCGGTGGAGTGGACGACGGAGACGAACTACTTCTTCAAGCTCTCGCGCTACACCGAGCCGCTGCTGCAGCACTATCGCGCCAATCCCGGCTTCGTCTATCCGCAGACGCGTCTGAACGAGGTGATGTCCTTCGTGGAACAGGGACTGCGCGACCTCTCGATCTCGCGCACGGCCGTGAAGTGGGGCATCCCCTTCCCCGGCAATCCGGATCACGTGATCTACGTCTGGATGGACGCGCTGACGAACTACATCTCGGCGCTCGGATTCGGATCGCACGACCATCCCCGCTTCGATCACTACTGGCCCGCCGACATTCACCTCGTGGGCAAGGACATCGTCCGCTTCCACGCGGTCTACTGGCCGGCGTTCCTGATGGCGGCCGGCCTGCCGCTGCCGAAGCGCGTGGTCGGTCACGGCTGGTGGCTGCGCGACAACCAGAAGATCTCGAAGTCGCTCGGCAACGTGGTGCGGCCGCATCACATCATCGACCAGTTCGGCGCCGATCCGTTCCGCTACTACGTGATGCGCGACATGGTGTTCGGCCAGGACGCGAACTATTCGGACGAGGCGTTCGTCACGCGCTACAACGGCGACCTCGCCCGCGGCCTCGGCAACGCCTTCTCGCGCACTGTGAAGATGGCGGAGAGCTACTTCGAGGGAAAGACGCCGCCGACGTCGTGCGACACGAGCGACCTGCGCGACGCGGCGGAACAGATCATCCCCGAGTATCTGCGGGCCATGGATGAGCTGGCGTTCCATCGCGCGCTGGAGGCGGCCTGGCGGCTGGTGTCGGCCATCGACCGCTACATCGTGGCGCGCGAGCCGTGGAAGCATTTCAAGGAGCATGGCGCCGACGACGCGTTGTCGCGCGTGATCTGGAACTGCCTCGAGGCGCTGCGCGTCGCGTTCGTGATGGTGGCGCCGGTGATGCCGAAGATCGCGTCGGAAGGCCTGACGCGGATCGGCGCAAACGAGAGCGACATCGGCGCGGAGGCGTTGAGCTGGGGACGGCTGGAGACCGGCGTGCCGCTGCGCGGCGGCGACGCGCTGTTCCCGGTGATCGACGCCGCCGTGTATCTGGAGAAAAAAATGGAAGAAAAAAGTGTAGGACAGGCGCCCCCGCCTGTCGCCGTCGAAGCGACCGAAGCGGCCCCCCCCGACCTGGCAAAGATCTCGATCGATCAGTTCATGCAGACGGAGCTGCGCGTGGCGGAAGTGCGCGCGGCGGAGCGTGTGCCGAAGTCGAAGAAGCTGATCAAAATGACGATCTTCACCGGCGATGACGAGCGGACGATCGTGGCCGGCATCGGGACGAAATACGAACCCGAGGAGCTGGTCGGGCGGAAGGTCGTGATCGTGGCCAACCTGCAGCCGGCGAAGCTGATGGGGATCGAGTCGAACGGCATGGTGCTGGCGGCGTCGATCGACGGCGAGCCGTCGCTTTTGAGCGTCGATGCGAGTGTGCCGGCCGGCACGCGCGTGCGTTAAAAAAAGGTGGCCGCGGCGCGTCCTCGGACATACATTGTGGACGTCGCTGATCCGTAGAATTGCAGCGACCCAGTCGGCGCACTCTAGCGCGCCGCGCCCTTTCCCGACGGCCGCGGAAAGGGCATTTTTTCGTCTCATGCCTTCCTACACGTTCGATGCTTTTGTAGTAAGCGATGGAACGCGCGCCGCATTCGAGGCGGCGGTCGCGGTCGCCGAGAATCGCGGCGTTTCGCCCAACCCGCTCGCCCTGTGCGGGCCGACACGATCGGGCAAGACACATTTGCTTTACGCCATCGAGCGAGCGATGCGCGCGCGGCAACCAAACGCGGAGATCAGGCGAGCTCCGGCGCACGAATTCATCGATCAGATCATCCTCGCTATCCGCCGCAACGGTATGGAGCGCTTGCGCCAATCAGTCGCGACCCTCGATGCGCTCCTGCTCGACGACGTCTGGATCGGCGAAGACAAAGTGAACACGATGAAGGAGCTTGTCCCACCACTTCGACAACGTCTTGAACAACCTCGGCCAAGTCGTCGTGACCAGTCACGTGGCGCCGGCTGCATTCCCCGCGTTACGCCACTGGATCGAGTCACGTCATGGGTCGGCTGTCACCCTCACGTCGTCGCTCCCCCGCACGAGCTCCCCGCCCCTGCCGTGCATCCGAAGCAATGCGGGCGTGTGACCACGCGCCGTTCCTGCCAGCGCGCGAAGTCGAAGTTCTCGATCGTCATGGGCGGCTCGGCGTCGAGGTCGAGCATCTGGTTGAAATCGCAATCGAACAATCTGCCGTCCCAGGAGATGGAGATCGTGTTGCGGCACATGAGGCCGGCGACCGCGCCGGGATTGAAGCCGGCGATCAGACGCTGCATGTAATCGTCGAGATTGCCGGAGTCGACGAGCCATTCGAGGAAGCGCGAGATCGGCATGTTGTTGAGCGCGAGCAGGCGATCGAAGGTGATGCCGAAGTCGCGCGCGAGGGCGGCCTTCCACTCCCCCTCGACGTCCGCCTGCTTCGGCGCGAGGAACGCGCCCGCCGGATTCATCATCAGTGACAGGCGCCTTTGCGGATCGCCCTTGCCGTATCCGACGGAGTTGAGCAACCGCAGCGCTTCGATCGACTTGTCGAACGCGCCGTCGCCGCGCTGCGCGTCGGTGCTTCGTTGCCGATAGTGCGGCAGCGACGCGACGATCTCCACTCCATGCTCGCCGAGCCACCGCGCGAGTCCTTCATTACGCGGCAACAGCAGGACCGACAGGTTGCAGCGATCGATGACGTGCTTTCCTCGGGCGCGCGCCGACTCGACGACATAGCGGAAATCGGGATGCAGTTCGGGCGCGCCTCCGGTGAGATCGACGGTGTCGGCGTCGGTCTGATCGAGCGCGCGCAGACAGGCCTCGACCGTCGCGCGGCTCATCATCGCGTCGGTGCGGTCGGGTCCCGCGTCGACGTGACAGTGACGGCAGGTCATGTTGCAGAGCTTCCCGAGGTTGATCTGAAAAACCTCCAGGCGGCTCGGCTTCAGCTCCGGCTCGAAGCGCGCGTACCGATCGAGCAGCGCGAGCTGTTCGCGCGGACTGGCGAGCGGCACGTGCCGCGATGAGAGCGACGTGATTCGCGGCTTGGCGCTCACATGCCGACCTTTTCCGCGTGCTCCTTCATCTGCATTCCGTGCACGAGCGACGCGCCGCCGCGGATGGCGCACGCCACATGCACGGCCTCGGTCATCTGTTCGAGGTCGGCACCCTTGGCCAGACTCTCCGAGGTGTATGCGTCGATGCAGTACGGGCACTGCACCGCGTGCGCGACAGCGAGCGCGATCAGCGCCTTCTCCCGTTCGGTGAGCGCGCCGGCGGCGAAGACCGCGCCGTAGTAATCGAAGAATTTCTTTGCCAGTTCAGGATTGCCTTCGGCGATGTTGCCGAAGCCTTTGAGATGGTCGGTGCTGTAGTAGTGGTCTCCCATGTGGGCCTCCTTCGTTCTGTTCGCGGGTTGTAGGCGACGGGGTCAGAACGCGGGAGGGGCGCGGGGCGATGGGCGCGCGGGGGCGAGGGTGTGCGGGGGCGCGGGAAGAGTGAACGTCGTGTACTCGCCGCGCGGCACGTCGCGCAGCAGACGGCGTGCGTCTTCGAGGGTGTCGATGTCATCGACGCGGGGGAGGTCGACGACGTCGACATGCTCGCGCAACGCCTGCGCGGCGCGTGCGCGGTCGGCGACGACTTCATCCCAGTCGATCGCCGGCGGCGCGCTGAATCCGGCGAGCGCGAAACCACCGTCGCTGCTCGCGGCGATGACCGGAGACGCGGCCTCGAGCGCGCGATGGACGATCGATGCGCCGACCGGCGCATCGCCGGCGACGATCACCACACGCCGATGTCCGCGATCGAAACAGAAGCGGAGCGCGGTATCGATCTGATGACCGAGCGTGTCCACCGGCCAGACCGCGTCGCCGACGCGGAACTCGCGGTCGTCGTGCCGCGCGACGTAGACGTCGGCGTCGAGCGCGCGCAGCCGCCGCAACAGAGCGTCGTGAAGCCGCGTCAGGAAGCGCGGAGGGAGGTTCTTCTGCAGCTCATCCCGGACGGAGTTGCCGCAGAAAAGAACGATGGCCGGGCGTCGATACATCCGCGCTCGATTCTACGCGTCGATGGGGGTGTCATGTCTGCGATAATTGCCAACAAATCCCAAACACAACAGGAGTCTCCCTTGATCATCTTCGGTTCGCGGGGAATTCGGATGAAGGGCGAAAGCGGGAGCTTTTACTGCCCGCAATGCGCCGGCACGAGACAGTACACGCGGCGGAAAATCCGGCGTTTCTTCACGCTCTATTTCATCCCCCTCATTCCGCTCGACGTGATCGGCGAATACATCGAGTGCCACTACTGCGCCGGCGGGTTCAAGCCGGAGGTGCTGCAATACGATCCTCGCGTCGATCAGCGGCGCGTCGACATGCAGGTGCGGACGAACCTGAAGCGCGCGCTGGTCGCCGTGCTGGTGGCGGACGGCGTGCCGTCGTCCGCGGCGCGTGACGCCGCCTTCGACGCGATCCGCACCGTGGCCGGCGACACGAACCTGACGCGGCCCGATCTCGACGCCGTGGTCGACGCGGCGGTGAAGCGCGGCGCCAACGCGACGAACGACGTGGCGGCGATCGTCGAGCTGCTCGACTACGCCGCGCGCGAGAACCTGATCCGGGCGACGATGACGATCGCGCTCGCCGACGGAGAGCTGAGCGCGGCGGAGAATCGGCAGATTCGCGCGCTGGCGCAGGCGGCCGGGATCACCGAGGCGCACCTGGCCGGGATCATGGCGACCGCACCGAGGATGGCCATTGCACCGCCGGCGCCGCTTCCTTCTTAGCTGCGCGCTGGCGGCGCTGAACGCCGCGCTCGTGACTATCGTTCGAGCGGCAACGCACCGCCCTCACGACGGGCGCGCGTTCGCCGCGTTTCTCGCGCTGCTCACGATCTGGTGCGTGATCGAGGGGACGCTCGTCGATGAACGTCCCGCCGCCGGTTCAAACCTCGGCGCGCTCGCCACCTCGACCGGCCTCGCGATCGTGGCCACATTCATCGCGGCGATCGCCGGTGAAGGCGCAACGAGCGTCCCGAGCACGGCGATCGGCGCATGCGTCATGAGTGCCGGCGTGCTGCTCCGCTGCGCCGCGATCTACACGCTCGGCGATCGATTCGTCTCGGAGCTTCGTGCCGACACGCCGCTGGTGCGGAGCGGTGTCTATCGCTGGCTCGACCATCCCTCGGAAGTCGGACTGTTGAGCCTCACGTTCGGCGCGGCGATGTTGTTTCGCAGCGTTCCCGCGGCTGGCGTATGGGTCGCGCTGCTCCTGCCGCTGACGATTGCGCGCGTGCGCCGGGAGAACGAGTTTCTGAGATCCGCTCAGGGCTCGCACATCACGTCGTCGATGACGCCGACGACGACTGAGCGCACCGGACCGTCAGCCGAATCGAACACCTGGCGCGCGCCGTTGCCCTCGTCGAGCACGAGCACGCGCTCGTCGGCGCCGGCGCCGACCGAATCGGCGGCGATCAGATAGTCGCCGGTCGGCTCGCAGTGCTGATCGAGCTTCTCGATCATCAGCAGGCGTTTGCCCTCGTAGAAACGATGCTTGATCGTTCCGTGGACTTCGCCGATGACGCGCCCGAGGATCATGCGGTGACGTTCACTCCATCGATGATGGCGATGATGGCGTGATCGACAGGGACGAACCAGGGATCGAGAGCCATCGCCGCCTCGCGGCCACCTTCGTACGACACGAGCTCGCCGACGCCGGCCATGCGCGTGGCGTCGGCGGCGACGATCGCCTTGCCTTTCGGCTTCAGCGTCTTGTCGAGCGGCTGGATGATCAGCATCGGCACGCCTTCCAGGCCCGGCGTGACGATGCAGGGAACGACCTGGCCGATGACCCGTCCGAGCAGCATCAGGCGATCTCCCCGTCGAGCTCGAGCAGCGGCGCGTCTTCGAAGCGGGTGGCGGCGGTGATGTCACGCTCCACGACGTCGTGCGGCGCGGCGATGACGCGATGCGAGAAGCCGCGCGGAGGCGCGTGCGACGAGATTCCGGCGGCGGCGAGCGCCGCCGCGGCGTCGATGTCGTGCAGCGTGCCGGAGAGGAGGGCCATCCCCTTCCCTGCCAGGCCGACGTCCGACAGGCGCACTTCGATCAGCTCGACCGGCGTTCCCTTGAGGGCCGCCTCGACGGCGCGGACGATCGACGCCGCGGTCTCCGTCTCGATGATCAGCAGCGAGCCGTTCGATTTCCGCTTCGCGCCGAAGACGGCGTCGAACAGCGAGTCGTGAATGTCGGGCAGGAAGGTGTGATCGATGATCGCCGGGCCGCACAACGCCAGCGCTTCGTGCAGTGACTCGGCCGTCGATCCGGTCGAGCCGCCGAAGAGCACGAGGTAGCGTCCGCGCGTGACGGTGCCGGCGCGGACGAACGCGATCGGCGCTTTCTTGAGGATCGCATCGACCGCCCAGACGCCCGCAGGAATGTCTGCGAACTCCAGGACGGCGAGGGCCGAGGTCTTTTTCATCAGGTGATCCGGAAATGATCGACGACGACGCAGCGGCGCCAGCGCGAGAAGGAGCGCGGCCCGGTCAGCCCTTCACCGGTCGGGCTGGCGATGGTGAAGGAACAGTAGCCCTCGCCGTCGAGCCCGAGTCCCGCCTGCGAACGGCCGTTCTTCACGAAGATCGAGCAGTTGCACAACTTCGCCATCCGGCTCAGGTTGTCGAGGTTCCTGGAGTGCATGACCGCGGTGTGGCGGTTGCCTCCCTCGACCTCGACGGCGAAGTCGATGGCGCGATCGGCGTTGGGGACGCGGAGCACCGGCATGACCGGCATCATCTGCTCGGTCCAGAGGAGCGGATGGTTCTCGTCGACTTCGGCGACGATGAGGCGCACGGAGTCGGGGACCTGCATCCCCATCTTCGCCAGCAGCACGGAGGCGTTCTGGCCGACGAGCTCCTTGTCGATCCACGCCTTCTGCCGCGGTCCCTTCATCTCCTTGAAGACGACCTTCTCCAGCTGCGGGAGCTTGTCCTTGCCGATGACGACGGCGCCCTGCCGTCCCATCGACGCGATGAGCGCGTCGGCGATGGAAGCGACGGCGATGGTCTCTTTTTCGTCGGTGCAGATGATGTTGTTGTCGGTCGACGCGCCCATGATGATGTCGCGCGCCGCCTTGTCGATGTCGGCGCTCTCGTCGACGACGACGGGGGGATTGCCCGGGCCGGCGCAGATGGCGCGCTTGCCGCTCCCCATCGCCGCCTTGACCACGTCGGGTCCGCCGGTGACGACGACGAGCCGCACGCTGGGGTGCCGCATCAGCTCGTTCGCCGACTCGATGGTCGGATTGGACACGCCCGCCACCACATTCGCCGGACCGCCCTCGGAGATGATCGCCTTGTTCAGCAGCGCGATCGTCTGCATGCAGCAGCTCTTGGCGTACGGGTGGACGTTGAAGACGACGCTGTTGCCCGCCGCCAGCATGCCGATCGAATTGCAGATGATGGTGGAGGTGGGGTTGGTGACCGGCGTGATCGCGCCAATGACGCCGAACGGCGCCGGCTCGACGAGCGTCAGGCCGTGATCGCCCGAGGTGGCGATCGGCGCGAGGTCTTCGAGTCCCGGCGTCTTCTCGGTGACGAGCCTGTTCTTCATCACCTTGTCTTCGTAGCGGCCGTAGCCGGTCTCGTCGTGCGCGGCGCGGGCGAGCGCCTCGCAGTTCTCCAGCATCGACTTGCGCATCGCCGCGATGATGCGGGAGCGCTGCTCGAGCTTGAGCGCGGCGAACTGCGGCTGGGCCGCCTTCGACGCGCGGACCGCCTCTTCGACCGTGCCGAAGACGCCGAGGCCTTCAAACGAGGGGAGCGGACGTCCCGTCCGCTCCGGTGCGGACGAGACGTCCGCTCCCCTCTGCATGCCGGCGGCGATGCGTTGCGCGATCTCGTCGATTTCCTGATCCGTGAGTCTGGCCATCGATCAGCTCACTTTTTGTATTTCATGTCATCGCCGACATACCAGCTGTCGACGATGGCCATGATCACGGAGTCGACGGGACGCTTGTCGGTTGCCGCGGTCTGACGGGCGGAGCTGCCGGCCGCGATCAGCACGATCTCGTCCAGACCGGCACCGACGGCGTCCGCCGACACGATCGCGTTTCCGCTCTCGCGTCCTTCGTCATCCAGAGGGCGCACCAGCAGGAGCTTGAGCCCCTGGATGCTCTCCTCTTTGCGTGTGGCGACGACCGATCCCACGACTCTTGCGAGTTGCATGGGCGCGTCTCTACTTCTTCTTGCCTTCGGGCGCGGGCGTGGTGCGGCCGAGCGGCATGACGGCGTCGACCTGGTCGTGCGGCCGGGCGATCACGTGCACGGCGACGACGTCGCCGACCCGTCCCGCCGCGGTCTGCGCCGCGTCGCACGCCGCGCGAACGGCCGCGACGTCGCCGCGAACGACGATGGTGGTGTAGCCGCCACCGGTCTTCTCGTACGAGACGAGCTCGACGCGCGCCGCCTTGACGGCAGCGTCGGCCGCTTCGACGACGGCGGGAAACGACCGCGTTTCAATCATTCCAAGTGCATCGGGCATTGCTGATCCTCCTTAAGAAACTACGCCCGGCCAGCGCGGCCGGAAATCGATTGAACTGCCTGTTCAGCGGCGCGGTATCCGACGTCGATGTCGCGCTCTTCGCCGCCGAGGTAGACGCGGCCGAAGCTGCCGAAGGCGCGGACCTCGAGGATGTTGATGTCGGCCGCCTTCTCCGCCTCGTTCGCGGCGATGGCCGCGTAGCCGGCGGGGGCCACTTCGAGCACGTAGAGCGACTGGCCGGGAATGATCATGTCGCCGTGCCGGGTGCGGTTGATGAGCTGCGAGTGATAGTCGGAGATGTTGCGAATGACTTCACTCGAGGTGATCTCGGGCTTGATGCGGTCCGCTTCCTTCAAGCCGAGTGAATCGAGGATGGCCTGCCCTGCCTGCCGCACGTCGGCCTGCGACTCGGAGTGGACCTCGAGCATGCCGTACATGCGCTCGATGATCATCATGCCGGGGCGGACGTCGGTCGCTTTCAGCGCGACGTCGGTAACTCGCATGATGTCCATTCCGGGCGCGACTTCGACGAATAGCGACGCCTGTCCCGGAACGGGAAGAAAGCCCTGGGCCACGGTGCCGAGAAACGAGGCGAACTGCGGCTGGAGGCTGTCGATGAACACGTAGCAACGGAGCTCACCCACTTCTCACCTCTTCCCTGAAACCGCTTGCGCGGCCTCTTCAAGAATCTTGACGCTGTTGGAGCTGCCGACGCGGGTGGCGCCGGCTTCGACCATCTTCATGAGATCTGCATACGTCCGCACGCCGCCCGAGGCCTTCACCCCGAGCTTGCGCGGCGCGACCACGCGCGCCATGAGCGCGATGTCTTCGGGGATGGCGCCGCCTTTCGAGAAACCGGTGGAGGTCTTCACGAAATCGGCCCCCGCCTTCATCGACAGTTCGCAGCCGCGGACCTTTTCTTCGTCGTTGAGAAGCGCGGTCTCGAGGATGACTTTCGACACGGCGCGCGCTTCGTCGCAGACTTCGACCACGCCGCGGATGTCGCGCGCCACGAGGCGGTCATCCTTCGACTTCAGCGCGCCGATGTTGATGACCATGTCGATCTCCTGCGCCCCTTCGCGCAACGCGCGGCGCGCTTCGAGGATCTTGATCTCCGGGGCCTGCGCGCCGAGCGGGAAGCCGACGACGGCGCACACCTTGACCGGCGTGCCGCGCAGGAGCTGCTTCGCCTTCGGCACCCACACCGGGTTGACGCAGACGGAGTAGAAACCGTACTTCGCCGCTTCGGCGCAGAGCTTGTCGATGTCTTCGGCGGTGGCTTCCGGCTTGAGGACGGTGTGATCGATGAGCTTGGCGACTTTGTCAGGCGGAAGGAGGTGGCTCGCCGGCGCGGCGGAACCGCCGCCCTGGAGGATCTCCTTCACGCGATTGGTGATCCGCGCGATGTCGTCCGCTGACAATTCCCTGCCCGGGGGATTCACGCCACGCCCTCCTTGATCGAGCTCGCGGATCATCTTCACCCGCGCGCGATGCCGGTCGACCGTACATTCGGTCTCCAGGAAAATTTCGACGATTCGTCTGGCCTGCTCGGCGTTGACCTGGCCTGCGCCGAGCGTCAGAACGTTTGCATCATTATGCTCACGGCTGTTTCGCGCAAGTGCTTCGTTGTACACGGCTGCGGCGAGGACGCCGGGCACTTTGTTGGCCACCATGGCGGAGCCGATTCCGGCGCCGTCGATCATGATTCCGAAGCGGACGGCGCCGGTGGAGACGAGGTCGGCGACCGCTTTGGCGATCTTCGGATAGTCGACCGGGTCCTTGCTGTTGGTGCCGACGTCGCGGAGTGCGTGGCCCTTGTCGCGCAGGAACGACTTGAGCTGCTCTTTGAGCTCGAAGCCGCCGTGATCGGCGCCGAGGGCTATCTGGAAGGTGGCCAAGTTCGGCGGGCGAGCGTACCACGGGTTAGTTGGCAGTTGGCCGTTGGCAGCAGACGCACTGCCAACGGCCAACGATCAACTGCCAACTTTCAAGCTACTGCTGCTCGATCCGCAACCCGCCGCCCGACGTCGGCAACTGCGGCGTCGGCGCGGTGCGCCGTCGGCCGGCGCTGGTCGATTCCATCAGCAGCTGCCACGACTTCGTGGTCGTGTCGAAGAGCCAGAGATCGCCGAGGTAGCGCGCGGCGTATCCGCCGAAGAGCACCATCCGATCGAGCAGTGGGTCATACGTGAATCCGCTGTTTTCACGCGCCTCGGGGGCGAAGCTGGTCGTGATCTTCGACCACTTCGCGCCGTCCCACTCCCACATGTCGTTCACGAACTTCTGGTTCTCCACGCCGGCGCTGTCCTTGGTGTAGAGCAGGCCGCCGAAGAGGAGCAGGTGACCGCTGCGCGGATCGACGCTGTAGGTCGTGCTGTAACGCATGCCGGGGGTCGAGGCCGCGTCGACTTTCATGTTCGTCCAGCCGGTGCCGTCGAACGACCACATGTCGGCGAAACGCTCGATGCGCGAGTCCTGGTCCTGACGGCCGATGCCGCCGTACAGGAGCGTCTTCTTCATCGTGGCGTCGTACCACATGATGGCCTGCGCGCGCGGCGGGGCCGGATTCTTCTTCACCCGGGTCCAGACCGTGCCGTCCCAGAGCCACGTCTGATCGAGGAAGACGCTGTCGTCGTAGCCGCCGAAGAGGACCGTCTTCTTCAGCGTGGCGTCATAGGCCAGCTGGCCGAGGCGCCGGAACGGCGGCTTGTCCTTCATGTCTTTCTTGTTCGTCCAGGTCGTGCCGTCGAACTCGATGACGTTGCCGGCGCTGCAGACGATCAGGTACCGCTGGCGGCCGCTGTCGTACGCGCCGAGCGGGTTCTCGCAGGTGGATGGTTTGTTGTCGCCGGTGACCTGCGACCAGAGGCCGGCGGCGCGCACCCACAGCTCGTCGTACGTCTGGCTCTCGTCCTGTCCGCCGTAGACGTAGAAAACGTTGTTGTTCGGGTAGGTGAAGGCGACGGGGAGCGAGCGCGGGACGGGCGAGAGCGTATCGGCGATGGCCGCCCAGTCGCCGGCGTGGAAGCCGAGCGTTCCGGTGCGATTGCCGCTGAAGGCGATCGTGCCGCCGTACTGCAGCAGCGTCTGGCGCACCGGGTCATACGCGATCGCGCCGCCGAACGCGCGGTCCTGCGAGGTCTTGATCGTGAGCTTGGTCCACTTGTCGCCGTCCCACGAGAACGTCTCGTCGGTGACCGACGAATCGTTGCAGACGCCGCCGACCAGGATCACCGAGTTCGTCTCGCCGTCGAACGCGACATGCGGCTCGTTGACGCACGGCGGCAGACCTTCCGGCTTGACCTGATTCCAGGTGCCGGCGGCCGGATCGTAGGTGAACATCGCCGTGTCGACCTTGGAGGTCGACGTCTCGTCCAGTCCGAGGAGGATGATCTGATGCTTGGCCTCGTCGTAGGCGAGGGTCGGCTTGGTCAGCTTCGGACCATCGGCCGCGCGCTGCACCCAGGTCGTGCCGTCGAACTCCCACGTGTCGTGGATGGCGGTGACGGTGTTCTTGCCGTCGGTGGAGATGGTGTTGCCACCGAAGATGACGAAGCGGTCGCGCACGGGATCGAACGCCGCGCCCGGAACCGTCCGTGCCGGCGGCGAATTCGGTGTGGCGACCTGCGACCAGTCGCCGTTCTGGAACACCCAGGTGTCGTTCAGGACGCTCTGGACCTTGGTCGAGATGTTGTTGCGGCGGCCGCCGAAGACCACGATCCGCGAACGGTTCGAGTCGTAGACCATGGCGTGGCCGGAGCGCTCGCTGGGGCTGTGCGCCGTATAGCGCCGGACCCAGTGGTCGCCGAGCCACTCCCACGTGTCGCCGAGGTCGTACGAGACCTTGGTGCCGTTGTCGATGGCCGTGGCGCCGCCGAACAGAATGATGTGGCCGCTGACGGGGTCGTAAACCATATGGGTTTCCGCCCGGCCGCCCGGGGTGTCTGCAAGCAGAGTCAATGAAGCCAGCAGCATCGCGCCGGCTGCGACGAAGGTTCGGATTCTCATCCCTGAAGGAGCCTCTGTTGGTGTGAGATTACTGCTTGACAGCTCAGTATTTGTCGCCGGTTTCGAACGCACGTCTGCCGGAGACAAATTCCGTTGCACTTGAGACGCAACAGGAGGGCTTCAGGTTCCCGGTCAGCGCGGATTGATGCCGTACGCCTCCGCGATCCGGACCAGTTTCTGCTCCACGTCGTCCCCCGAATCGCCGAGCGTCTGGCTGATCCGTTCGATCTCCGCCATCTCGTTGCTCTCCAGCGCGAAGCCGTGGGTCGTGAGGGCGTCCTGCGGATTATCCACCAGCCGGCGGCGGAACTCGGGGTGCTCAATCGCGCGGCGGACGACCGCGCCGATCATTTCATTGCGCATTGATTGCTTCCTCCGATGTTCAGAGGAGCAATTTGGTTACCAGTTGCCGGTTGCCGGTTACCGAGGCAACTGGCAACCGGCAACCGGTCACCCCACCTTTACCCGCAGCGTGATCAATGTTTCCTTCTCATTGATCTTCCGCGGCGCGCCGATGTTGTGCCTCGCCTGCTCGGCGGTGATGTCGACGCCGTGGCCGAGGCCGGCTCGGAAGCCGTAGTCGATCTTCGTCCAGGGCCACCAGAAGCTCGGCGCCGGAAACAGCTTGTTCGCCGGGGCGCGGAAGGTGTTCTGCAGTCCGCTGACGCGGGCGGTCGGCTGGATGTACTGCACCGGACCGCGGCCGATCGGGATCTTCCAGCCGATCTCGAATTCGTAACCGCTGCGGTGCAATCCGGCGAGGTGCTGTTTCGTGTACTGCGCGATCACCGTCACGCCTTTCCACTCCGAGTAGAGGCGCGCGCCGGTCTCTTCCTTCTTCCGGCCGCTGATCGGCAGCCCGACGTTGAAGCCCTCCGGCCCGTTGAGCAGATCGATGTCGCCGCCGTAAAACGTCCCGGTCAGCTGCTCGCGATCGGCGAGCTCCCGGCGATAGTGAAAGGCGATGAGATCGAAGCCGGTCGATTGATCGTCATTCGCCCACCGGTACCCGATCCCCTCGCCGTACTGCACGTGATCGCCGTCGAAGAAGTACCCCTCGGTCTCGGCGTTGTAGATGATCGGAAAGCCCGACTGCAGCTTCCGGGTCGGCGGTCTGTTGTGCAGCCCTTCCACTCCGTTGTCGCCGGCCAGCGCGTTCGGATCGCGCAGAAACACCGGGTTGCCGTTCGCGGCCTGCAGGCGCCAGTAGAAGTTGCGGCCGATCGAGCCTCCGACCAGCGCCTGGATGTCTTCGAAACGATTGAACGCCGTCGACGCCAGGCCGTAGCTCTCCAGCAGCCGCAGCGGCTGGCGTTCCATCTTCGGGGCCTTCCCGAACTGCGCAAAGAAGGACGTGCGGTCGGGGCGTTCGAGGAACTCGGGCTTGTCGCCGAAGCGGATCCAGAGCTCGTCCGCGTCGACCTTCCTGTCGGTGCTCGTCGGATTGCGGCGGTACTTGTCCTGCCCGTGCACCTGCGCGTGGGCGAGAAACCACTTGCCGTATCCGAGGTCGAGCTTCAGCTGCGCGACGCTCAGCTCCGTGTGGCGTCCAGAATCGACCGTCTCCTCGAACGCGTGCCGGTCGCCGACCGGGATGATCTCGACCGGAAAGATGAAGCGGGTCTGGAAGCGGTCATGGTCGCTGTCGCGGTAATTGCCGCGGATCTCGAGCTTCGCGTCCCACGTCAGCGAACTCTGCTGGGCGACGACCGGAAGCGCGGCGAGGACGGCGATCGCCGTAGCCAAACGTCGAAATGCTTGCATGGCGACAGTTTAACGGAAGCAGAGACGGCACGCCTCGAAGCCGGCCTCGCGCGCTTCATCCGCCGTGGCGAAGAGCGTGCGGGCGTTGTCGGGGATCCGTTTGACGGAGTTGCAGGTCTCTTTGTGGAACTTTTTGGACTTGGGGGACGCCACGAACGGTAAGAGGGGTGCGGACGTCTCGTCCGCACTGTGCGGACGAGACGTCCGCACTCCTCGATCATCCAGCGTCCTGACCACGAGCGGCGCCACTTCGATCCGCAACGGCACGAGCTGCAGCGACTGCACTTCCCCTTCGACGAACAGCCACTGCGCATCCTTCCAGTCGAAGACGTCGGCGATCTCGTCCTCCATCTTCGTGCGCATCACCTCGATGAGCTGCTCCTCGGTGATCGCCCCGAGGATGAGCAGGATGCGGCCGAGGGCGAGGTGCGTCTCCTGCTTGATCTCGAGCGCGCGCTGCCGCTGATCCTCGGTGATGTAGCCGAGCTCGATCAGCTGTTGCGTCAGGAACTTCGTCGGATTGTTCGAGGCGACGGAGAAGATCTTTCCCTTCTCGAAGAAGAGCTGCTTCTCGCGATCGCCGCTCATCAGCATCAACGTCCCGCTGCGCTGATCGCTGGCGTGCGCGACGAGCAGCTCCGTCGGCGGCATGCCGTCGAGCGATTTCCAGACGCGCGTCGGCGCCGACTCCGGCAGCACGATCTCTTCCTCGATCACCGGCGCCGGCGGCTCCGGCGCGGCGACCGGCGGCTGCGACGCCGCCTCCAGCCGTTCGTTCGCCACGCGCAGCTCATCCTCGGCGGCCTTGCGGCGCTCGATCTCCTTACGCAGCGCCGTGGTCATGATCTTCAGCTCGTTCATCGTCTCTTCGCCCATCACGCGCACCTGCTCCAGCGCGTCGCGAAGCGACTCTTCCTTGCGGCGTCCGAGATCGACTTCGCCCTGCAGCGCCTCGACCAGCTGCCGCAGCTCCGCCGATTTTTTGTCCTCCACCTGCTTGGCGTCCTTGATGTGCGAGATGTCGATCGTGCCGGTGATGCCGGTCGGCATGGTGATGACTTCGACGTACCCCTTCACCATCCCCTCGGGTTTGAACGGAGTGATGGCGCATTTGACCCACACGTGCCCGCCGTCGCGCTGCACGCGCCAGTCTTCGAAGTCGAGGCGTCCCGACTCCGCGGTGCTGTTCAGCTGACTGGTCGGCTTCCCTTCCCAGCCGTCGGCGTCGCGGTAAAGGATGCGGCGGTTCTTGCCGATCACCTCGTCGCGCCGGTAGCCGAAGAGCTTTTCCGCGCCCGTGTTCCAGCCGGTGATCAGGCCGCGGTCGTCCGAGCGGATGATGCAGATGTCGGGAAGCTGATCGACGATCCAGGCCATGCCGCGATCCTGCGATTCGCGCGGCGCCTCGCGCTGGCCCGGCTGCGTCTCCTCGATGACGTAGACCAGGAACTCCGGATCGCCGTTGTCGGCGCGGACGCAGGTGACGGTCACGGTGAGCGCGCGGTACTTGCCGCGCTTGTCCATGACCCGTTTTTCGAGGCGGTACGAATCGGAGTCGCCGGCGATGAGCTTGCGCATCATCGACGCTTCCTTCTTCGCGTCCTCGGCGTGCGTGAGGCTGTCGAGCGAGATGCGCGCGAGCTCCTCGCGCGTGTAGCCGACGATCGTGCGGAAGCGCTCGTTGACGTTGAGCCAGTGTCCGTCGACCGTGGCGAAGGCCAGTCCGACCGGCGCCGCGTCGAAGCCGGCGCGCAGACGCTCGTCGCGGTCGCGGCGCGGTCTCACTCCCGGTTTTTTGACGAGAGAGATCACCTGATCGACAAGCGGAAATTTCATGATGGATGGATCAACGCCAATTGTACCGTGTAGGACAGGCGCCCTCGCCTGTCCCGATAAGCGACCCGAAAAGGACAGGCGAGGGCGCCTGTCCTACACCCGCCTTACGAGCGTTCCGGCGCGATCGGCGTCCTGGCGCCGCTCGCGTCTCGACACGAACGCCTCGTCGAACGCCACCTGGATGATCGCCGCGACCGGCACGGCGAGCAGCGCGCCGATCACGCCGAGGAGCGTTCCTCCGATCATGAAGGCGATGAACACGGCGAGCGGCGAGATCCGCACCTTGCGCGACATCACGCGCGGTGCGACGACGAAGTTCTCCACCTTCTGCAACACGATGGCGAGGATCAGCACCGACCAGAACTGCCAGCGCGAATGAAGGATGGCGATGGCCAGCGCCGGCGTCGTGGCGACGATCGGCCCGAGCACCGGCACCATCTCCCCCATCATCGCCAGGATCGCCAGCGGCAGCGCGTACGGGATCCGCAGCAGGAGCAAGGCGACGAAGATCGCGACCCCCATCATCGCCGAGAGGATCAGTTGTCCCGACAGCCAGGAGCTCAGCCTGCGCGCGATGCGGGTCAGCACGCGCTGCCGCTCGGCGCGGACCTCGGGACGAAAGAGCAGAAGAAACAGATTCCGCAGCCGCTCCGCGTCGACCAGCATGTAGACGATCATGAAAAGCACGGCCACGAACGACGCGATCACCGTCGCCGTCACGCGCACCACGCCGAAGACGTTCGACGCCGGAACGTGAATGCCGTCGTGCAGATAGGTGCGAATCGCGGCCACCGGCAGGAAGCGCTCCAGCGGCGTGAGGATGTTCTGCTCGATGAGCGCCGGCAGTTGCGCGCCGAGGCTTCGCGTCTCGGAGACGAGCTGCGGCACGACGACGATCGCGATCAGCAGCACGAGCAGGACGAACGGGAAGTAGACGATCGCGATCGCCGTGCCGCGCCGGATGGTGCGATGAAAGAGAAAGCGGACCGAGATCCGCACACGCTGCACCGCCGGCGCGATCCCGGCGGCGACCGCCGCGGCGATGAAGATGAGGATCAGGACGTGGCGCGCGAGCCAGAGGACGGCGAGGGCCAGTCCGAACGCGACGACGATCGCGACCTTCTTGGCGAACCGCAGCAGCTCACCCTGGGGCATCGATGATCACCCGAGGTACTGCCGGATCGCCGCCTCGATGTTCGGCTTCGGATGCGCACCGACCAGCCGCCCCGCCTCCCGCCCGTCGCGGAAGAACACCAGCAGTGGGATGCCCTGCACGCCGAATTCGCTCGAAGTGCGCGGATTCTCGTCGACGTTCAGCTTCGCCACGCGGACCTCGCTGTGCTCGCGCGCGATCTGCTCCAGGAGCGGCGCGACCTGACGGCATGGTCCGCACCACGGCGCCCAGAAATCGACGATGAAGCGGCCGCTGCCGATCGTGGAGCGGAAGGTCGAATCGGTGACGTCGACCGGAGCGGTCAGCGGCGTTTTGCACTTCCCGCAGACCGCGCTCTTGCCGCTGCCGAGAGCCGGAACGCGGTTTGCCTGACCACAACCGGGACAACGAATGATGTTCCCATCCATCGCACCGTTCTGTTGCGAAGGGCAGGCCACTGGTGTCATAGACTCGCCATCGTGAAAGAAAAGAACGCCAAGCGACGCAACCGCTTCCTGCCGCTCGCCATCGGGACGTCCGGCGGCGTGGCCCTGGCGTCGATCGCGTTCTGGTTCTTCAAGCAGCAGGCGGATCACGTCGTGGAAGGGCGCGCCGACCAGTACGACGACCTGATCATGGAGACGGTGCACCGCATCGACAATCCGACCATGCACCACGTGATGGAGGCGGTCACACAGCTCGGCTCGCACGCCGCCATCAGCACGGCGGCGGGACTGACCGCCATCGCCATGCTGCGCAGCGGCAAGAAACAGGACGCCTGGACCGTCATCGTCTCCACCGGCGGCGCGATGGCCATCAACACGATCCTCAAGAACATCTTCCAGCGCCAGCGCCCGCAGGAGCTGGCGCGGCGGATCAAGCTGCCGAAATCGCACAGCTTCCCGAGCGGGCATTCGCTCCTCTCCGCCGCGACCTATCCGATCGTCGCGCACCACCTCGTGCAGCATCGCTCGGTGGCCACCCAGGCGTTCGTCCACACGCTTGCCGGCGTCACGATCCTCAGCGTCGGCTTCTCCCGCGTCTACTTCGGAGTGCACTTCCCCTCGGATGTCCTGGGTGGCTTCGCCGCGGGGCTCGGCTGGCTCGGCCTGACGTCGCTCTCGCACACCGTGGTCTCCCCCGATGTAGACTCGCCCGAGTCATGACAGTCACACAAAACTACGGCGCAAATATCGCCTTCATCGAAGAGTTGTACGAGAAGTGGCGGGTCGATCCGCAATCGGTCAGCACCAGCTGGCGGGAGTTTTTCCAGGACTACGAACCACCGGTGGATGAGGAGCCGGCGACCGAGTTACCGGTTGCCGAGTTGCCGGTTACCGCCGCTCCGAGGCCGGTTGCCGTTCCACCGCCGGCCGTCGCACCGGTTTCCGTACCGGCAACTGGCCAACCGGCAACCGGCAACGCGGTTCCCCTCCGCGGCGCGGCCTCGAAGATCGTTCAGAACATGGAAGCCTCGCTCGCGGTGCCGACCGCGACGAGCGTCCGCAACATCCCGGTCAAAGTGCTGGAGGAAAACCGGCGCGTCATCAACAACCACCTGACGCTGATCGGCCAGTCGAAGGCGTCGTTCACGCACATCATCGCCTGGGCCATCGTGAAGGCCCTTCACGACCAGCCGCGGATGAACGCCGCGTTCGCGATGCAGGACGGCACGCCGAACCGCATCGATCGCGCCGACGTCAACCTCGGCATCGCCATCGATATCGAGCGCAAGGACGGCACGCGCTCGCTCCTCGTCCCGAACATCAAGCGCGCGCAGTCGATGGACTTCGCGCAATTTCTCAAGGCCTACAACGACGTCGTGAAGAAGGCGCGCGCCAACGCGCTCGAGATCTCCGACTTCGAAGGCACGACGATCTCGCTTACGAATCCCGGCACGATCGGCACGGTGGCGTCGGTGCCGCGCCTCATGCCGACGCAGGGGACGATCATCGCCACCGGGCAGATCGACTACTCCGCCGAATACTCCGCCAGCGATCCATCCGTCCTCGCCGACCTCGGCATCTCCAAGGTGATGACGATGACGTCGACGTACGACCATCGCATCATCCAGGGCGCGGAATCAGGCGCGTTCCTCGCCCGCATCCACGAGCTCCTGCTCGGCGCTGACGCGTTCTACGACGATCTCTATCGCGACCTGCGCATCCCGTACGAGCCGGTGCGCTGGGCCAAGGACCGCGCGCGCCATCGCGCCACCGAAGACGAAACCGTCGCCCGCGAGGCGGCGGTGCTGCAGATGATCAACGCCTATCGCGTGCGCGGACATCTGCTCGCCGATCTCGATCCGCTCGACTACAAGGTCGCGCGCCACCCCGAGCTCGATCCGTCGTACTACGGCCTCACGGTGTGGGACTTCGACCGCGAGTTCGTCTGCGGCGGCTTCTGCGGCAAGACCACCGACACGCTCCGCTCGATCCTCGACACGCTGCGCGAGACGTACTGCGGAAAGATCGCCCCGGAGTACATGCACATCCAGGAGACGAAGCAGAAGCGCTGGCTGCAGGACCGGATGGAGCCGTCGCGCAACAAGCAGCCGCTCGATCTCGCGGTCAAGCGCCGCATCCTGATGAAGCTCAACGACGCGGAGGCCTTCGAGCGCTTCCTGCACACGAAGTACGTCGGGCACAAGCGCTTCTCGCTCGAAGGGGCGGAGACGCTGATCCCGATGCTCGACTATCTATTCAATGAGGCGACCGCCGACGGCGTGCGGGAGGCGGTGATCGGCATGTCGCATCGCGGACGCCTCAACGTCCTGGCGAACATCCTCGGCAAGTCGTACGAGAAGATCTTCCACGAGTTCGAAGGGGACATCGATCCGAACTCGACTCAGGGCTCCGGCGACGTGAAGTACCACCTCGGCGCCGACGGCGTGCACCAGGCGCCGGGCGATTCGCACATGGACCTCACCCTCGCCTCGAACCCGTCGCACCTCGAGGCGGTCGACCCGATCGTGGAGGGAATGGCGCGGGCGAAGCAGAAGCTCACCGGCGACGTCGAGCGCAAGGCCGTCCTGCCGATCCTGCTGCACGGCGACGCGGCGTTCGCCGGTCAGGGCGTCGTGGCCGAGACGCTGAACCTCTCGCAGCTGCCGGGCTATCGCACCGGCGGCACGATTCACGTCGTCATCAACAACCAGATCGGCTTCACCACCGGCCCCGAGTCGGCGCGCTCATCGGTCTATGCCACCGACGTCGCGAAGATGGTGCAGGCGCCGATCTTCCACGTGAACGGCGACGATCCCGAGGCGTGCATCCGCGCCATGAAGCTGGCGTACGACTTCCGCCAGCAGTTCCACAAGGACGTCGTCATCGACATGGTCTGCTACCGCCGCCACGGCCACAACGAAGGCGACGAGCCGTCGCTCACGCAGCCGCGGATGTACAAGCTGATCAAGGAGCATCGCTCGGTGCGGAAGATCTACACCGAACAGCTCCTGCGCAAGGGCGACATCGATCCCAAAGAAGCGGAGGAGTGGCTCGACCAGTTCCAGGCGAAGCTGCAGGAAGCGTTCGACCGCACGCGCGAGGCGGACATGCCTCCCTCGCAGCGCGATCCGTTGTGGACCGATGAAGAGATCACCGGATTCCAGCGCGAGCCGTCGCCCGACACGTCGATCACTCGCGAACAACTCGACGCCGTCGGCCGCGCGCTGACGACGACGCCGGAAGGCTTCACGCAGCATCCGAAGCTCAAGCCGGTGCTGAACAAGCGCCGCGCGATGGCCGAGGGATCGGAGCCGATGGACTGGGCATTCGGCGAGCTGATGGCGTTCGGATCGCTGATGCTCGACGGCTATCGCGTGCGGCTCTCCGGTCAGGACTCGGGCCGCGGCACGTTCTCCCAGCGTCACGCGATGCTGTTCGACTATGCGACAGGCGAACGCTATGTGCCGCTGAACGTGTTGCCGCAGGGCGATGCGATGAAGGCGCTCGCGGTCTACGACTCGCTGCTGTCGGAGTACGGCGTCCTCGGATTCGAGTACGGCTACTCCGTCGCCGATCCGGGCGCGCTGGTGTTGTGGGAAGCGCAGTTCGGCGATTTCATGAACGGCGCGCAGATCATCATCGATCAGTTCATCTCCTCGGCCGAGGAGAAGTGGGGACAGCATAGCGGCCTGGTGATGCTGCTTCCGCACGGTTACGAAGGCCAGGGACCGGAGCATTCGTCGGCGCGCCTCGAACGCTTCCTCACGTTGTGCGCCGAGGGGAACATGCAGGTCGTCTATCCGACGACGCCGGCGCAGTACTTCCACGCATTGCGGCGGCAGATGAAGAACGATCCGCGCAAGGCCTTGATCGTGATGACGCCGAAGTCGCTGCTGCGCCATCCCGCCGCCGTGTCGTCGCTCGACGATCTGACCAACGGCCGCTTCGAACCGGTGCTGCGCGAGAACGTCGGCGATGCCGCATCCGTGCAGCGCGTCGTCTTCACCACCGGCAAGGTCTACTACGACCTCAAGACGGCGCGCGACAAGGCGAGCGCGAACATCCCGCTCCTCCGCCTCGAGCAGCTCTATCCGTTCCCGCAGCCGATGATCGCCGAGGCGTTGAAGCAATATCCGAACGCGACGGAAGTGCTCTGGGTGCAGGACGAGCCGCGCAACATGGGCGCCTGGCCCTTCCTGCACGAGCGGCTGATGTCGCTCCTCGGACCGAATCAGAAACTGCGCTACGTCGGACGGCCGATCGCGGCGGCGCCGGCGACCGGATCGCATCACCGGCACGAGGAACAGCAGCAGGCGTTGGTCGCATCGGCGATCGGATAGGACGGACATGTTCGACACGATCCTCGGCTGGCTCGTCTCTGTCGTCGGCGTCGCCACCGGCGCCGCCTACATCCCGCAGGCGCTGCGGATCTGGAAACGCCGCAGCTCCGATGACGTGTCGATCCTGACCTACGTCTTCTTCCTCGGCGGCCAGCTGATCTACCTCGTGTACGGCATCCGCATCCAGCAGTGGCCGCTGATCATCGGCATGGCCGCCAACATCGCCGGCAGCCTCGCCGTGATCGGGAGCGCGCTGCGCTTCCGCGGGCTCACCCGCGGTAGATGATCGCCTCCGCGATCGCGGCCGTGGTCCGGTCAACCAGCCCTTCGTCCATCGATGAAAGGCCCTGACGTTCGCCAGACGAGGAAGCGAGCATGACGTGGTAGACCGGCTTCAACGATTGAAACCAGAGAAAGCCGATCGCCAGAAGCACGACTCCCATGAACAGCGCGCCGATGCCGTCGTCGCTCTTGCCGCCGGCGCCGAGCATCGCCGTCAATCCGCCCAGAGCGGCGAGTGCTCCGACGACCACCAGCAGCGCGGCGCATCCGGTTTTCGCCGGCGTGTACGTCTTTCGCACCGACGTCACGTTCGCCGTCGCGTAGGTCGTACCGTGAATCACGACCCGCGAATTCGAGACATACACATTGTGCTCATCCAGGAACGTCCGCTCGTCCGTCATGCACGGTTAAGACACGACCGCCGAACATTTGTGGCGTAGAGATCGCTACGATGCATCTCGACATGTCCGACCACATCCATCGCGTCGCCGTCATCGGCGCCGGCCCCATCGGCATCGAGCTCGCCGTCGCGCTGAAACAGGCGGGCATCGACTACGTCCACCTCGACGCCGGTCCGGTCGGGACGACGATGACCTGGTATCCGCTGCAGATGCAGTTTCATTCGAACGCGGAGCGCCTCGCCATCAGCGGCGTGCCGATCCAGACCGCCGATCAGCAGAAGGTGACGCGCGAGGAGTTCCTCGCCTACCTGCGCGCCGTGGTGTTGCAGTTCGATTTGCAGATCCGCACGTACGAGCGCGTCGAAGCCATCCGACGTGTAGGACAGGCGCCCTCGCCTGTCTTCGAACTGACCACCTCGCGCGACACGCTGCGCGCCGAGAACGTCGTCCTCGCCATCGGCGCGATGCACCGCCCCCGCCTCCTCGGCATTCCGGGCGAAGGGCTGCCGCACGTCAGCCACTACTTCCACGAGCCGCACATGTACTTCGGCCAGCGGCTGGTGATCATCGGCGGGAAAAACTCCGCGATCGAGGCGGCCATTCGCTGCCAGCGCGCCGGCGCGCAGGTTACGCTCGTCTACCGCGGCGACGACTTCGATCCATCGCGCGTGAAGTTCTGGCTCCTGCCGGAGATCCGCTCCATGCTGCGCGACAACCGCGTCAACGCGATCCTCTCGGCGAAGCCGGTGGAGATCCGCGAGCGCTTCATCGTGCTGCAGACGCCGTCCGGCATCCGTGAAGTGCCGTGCGACTTCGTCCTCTCCCTCACCGGCTACGAACAGGACACGCGCCTGTTCGAGATGGCCGGCATCGGCGTCTTCGGCGAGGAGAAAAAGCCGGGTTACGACGAAGAAACGATGGAGACGAACGTCCCCGGCATCTTCCTCGCCGGCACCGCCATCGCCGGCTCACCGGTCGGCCGCGTGCGGATCATCGTCGAGGATTGCCACGTGCACGTGCCGCGGATCGTCAACGCGATCAGCGCGCGAATGACACGTCACTCGACTGCCGCGTCACGATCTGCTCCCCCTTCCACACCGTAGCCACGGCGGCGGCGCGCAGGCCGTCCGACGCGATCTTCGACTGGAAGGTGATGCGGTACCCCGCGACCGATTCTTCCCGCGTCTGGGACTTGCCCGGCTCCAGATCGATATCGACCTTGCCGATGACGCGGCGCTCGCCTGCCTCGCTGACGGTCGCGGTGGCGTGATACGGCATCGTGCGGACCGGAATGACGCCTCCCGACATCCGCGGCTTGATGTCGATCCGCACTTCCAGCGGGACGCTTCCCGGCCCCGGCAGCAACGGCAACGTGGTCGCGAGCAGACAGACGATCGCCAGGCTCTTCATGTCCGTTGGACGGGCGAGGGCGGCGGAAGGTTAGCCCCGCACGACGTCGCTCACGAGCTTGGGCAGCGAGGCGACCTCGAACGGCTTGCGCAGGATGCCGGCCACCGCCTTCTGATCGATGAACTGCAGCGACTCGTCGGTCGCGGCCGTCATCACCACCGTCGCCTTCAGAAGCTCGGGCTTGCGCAGGATCAGATGCCGCAGGACGTCGAAGCCGCTGAGGTGCGGGAGCATCAGGTCGAGCAGGATGCAGTCGTAGTGGCCGGTCAGAAGATGTTCGATCGCGGTGCCGCCTTCGGCGATGGTGGTCACTCCGAAGTCGTTACCGAGGACGCCTTCGATGCGCGAGGCGATGACCGGCTCGTCTTCGATCAACAGGATTCTCGGCTTCGATGACGGGGACAAGCTGAGAGCTTGTCCTACGTTGGGTTGCGCTTGCGATTCGGTTGTTTTCGTCACGAAGCGCGTGACGGCGGCGATCAGCTTGTCGCGCGTCAGCGGCTTGCAGATCCAGCCATCGGCGTCCGACGCTTCGAACAACCGCCGCACGCGATCCTCCGCCAGCGCCGACACGAGCACGATCGGCACATGCCGCCGCGATCGGATCAGCGCGCCGAGGCGGTGACCGGGGATCTGCGGCAGCTCGATGTCGATGAGCACCAGGTCGGGCGTGGCCGTGGAGAGAACCTGGGCGAGATCGGAGACGCCGCCCGCCTCGACCGTCGCGAAACCCTCACGCTGACAGAGCCGCGCGGCCTGCGCGCGGAACGAGGCGTTGTCGTCGACGATGAGGATGGTGAGCACTACGACGCCACCCGCAGCAGTTGCCGGTGCCACGACTGCTCCGCCGGCCGCTCCCATCGTCCGCTGCGGATCTCGCCGAGGCGCTCGACGATCGTGTCGAAGACCACGGTGTGCAGGTCGCCGCGCTCGCGGAAATCGGCGCGCGAGACGGCGTCGACATGACCGTCGCCGTGGCGGACGAAGACGCGGTTGGCGTCGAGGATCTGCACGCCGAGCTCCGACTCCAGCTGCCGCAGCGTTCCGAACATCCGGTCGATCGAGCATCCCGAGGTCTCGGCGTCGTGATCGACGGCGATGACGAGGAAGCTCCCCTCGATCAGATCGCGTGACGACGTGATGGGCTGATTGTGCGCCGCCCACTGCGCGAGGAACGAATCGATGGTGGTGAGAAAGCGCGCGCTCTTCGCTGCATCGAGCGCGGGCGAGATGCCGAAGACCCACACACGTGCGTCGTCGGGAAGGTTTTCAATGGCGGTTTGGGGCATGGTTTACACTCCGGTTCGTGAGCTTTGCACGCCTGATCGAACGATTCAAGCAATCTCCGGAAGAGAAAAAATCAGGCCACGATCCGCTGCGCCTGGCCACGGCCGCCGTTCTGCTCGACATCGCCTACGCCGACGGCACGTTCTCGCCGGCCGAGGACGGCAACATGGTCGAATATCTCCGCCGCGCGTTTCAGCTCGACGAAGGCTCGGCCCAGGAGCTGATCGAAGCCGCCGCGGAGATCCGCAATCGAACCATCGACTACTTCGCCATCACGAACTTCATCCGCAAGCAGATGTCGCTCGACGACCGCGTCGACATCGTGAAGACGATGTGGCGCATCGTCTACGCCGACGGCCGCCTCACCGACTACGAGAACTACCTCGTGCGCAAACTCTCCGACCTCCTCGGGCTCGAGCATCACGTGATGATCGACGCGAAGGTGGCGGTGCTGCGGGAGTTGGGATTGGCTACGGCGTGATGCAACTGACCGAACGCGACAATGGCGCTGAGATCACCGTTCACCGGACGGAGGAAATCATCATCGCCCTGCCGGAAAACCCCACGACGGGCTACCGGTGGGCGGTTGAAGCGACCGGCGACGCTCTCGCGTTGACGAGCGCCGACTACGCGCCGGCCGCCACGGCGGTCGGCGCCGGCGGAAAACGTACGATGCGTTTCATTGCCCAACGGCCCGGCACCAGCACCATTCATGCGCAGCTCCGCCGCGCCTGGGAAGATCCGAACGCTGCGATCAACGCGTACACCGTTACGATCGCCGTGACCGGAATCGATCATGGCATTGACCGCTGACGAATACGAATCGCTCTGGGAAGCGGTGCGTGAACGAAACGCGAACTGGCGGCCGGGTCAAAACACCATCACAGATCTCGATCCGAACGAGCGTCGGTTACGGCTCGGATACACGCCGGGCCCCGAAGAACCGTCACTCGTGGAGCGAGAAACGCTGAGCGTCGCGCACCACGTCGCCGTAGACGCCATCGCCGAGGCCACACCGTACGCGATCGCCGTTGACTGGCGCGACGTGAACGGCAAGAACTACGTGACGAGCGTCAAAGATCAAAAATGGTGTGGCTCGTGCGTCGCGTTCGGCACCGTGGCGACCATGGAATCGCGCGCCCGGGTGTTGCGCAACGTTCCCCTCAACGCAGCAATGGCGCCGCGCTGCCGGATCTTTCGGAGGCTCACCTCTTTTATTGCGGCAACAAACAGGAGAGCCCGTGCGCGAACGGTTGGTGGCCGACCGCGGCGCTCGCGTTCGCGCAGTCGACCGGAGTCGTGCCGGAGACATGTTTCCCGTACACGCCCGGAGACCAACCGTGCGATCCATGCTCCGGCGCGCCGGCGATGCTGACTCGGATCGGCGAGTGGCACGCGGTCACGACCGTCGCCGGAATGAAGCGCTGGCTTGCGACGAATGGCCCGCTGGTCACGGGCTTCAACGTCTACACGGATTTCTACGCGTATACCGGAGGCGTATATGCGCATGTAAGCGGCGCGAGCGAGGGTGGCCACTGCGTCTCCTGTGTCGGTTATGACGATGCGCGGCGTGCGTGGCTCTGCAAGAACAGTTGGGGTACCGGTTGGGGCGAAGGCGGATTCTTCTGGATCGGCTACGGTCAGTGCGGAATCGACGCGTTGATGTGGGCGGTGGACAACTTCGCCTCCACTTACACGGGCGGCCGGCGCAGGACGAGCTCTCAGCCCGTGAGCAGCGCGAACCCGATCATCTTGTAGAGCAGCCGCGCGCCGACGTTCGCGTCCCACTCCGTCGCGCCGGGCGACACTTCGCAGAGGTCGAGGCCGACGATCCGCTTGCCGCTGCGGTGGATGGCGCGCAGCAGGCCGATGGCCTCGTTCCATGAAAGCCCACCCGGAACGGGCGTGCCGGTGCCGGGGCAGAGGGTCGGGTCGAGGCCGTCGATGTCCCACGAAAGATAGATGTCGTTCGGCAGCTGGCGGACCATCTCGTCGGCGATCGCGGCCCACGACTCGCCGCTCTCCTTCCGCACGGCGACGTCGGAATCGAAGTAGGTGACGATGCGGCCGTTCGACGACTCGATGAACGAGAGCTCGGCGTGGCCGACGTCGCGCACGCCGACCTGCACGAGTCTGGCGACGCCGTCGATGCGCGTCATGACGTTGTGGAAGATCGACGCGTGCGACCAGGTGAAGCCCTCGTACGCGTCACGGAGATCGGCGTGCGCGTCGAGATGCAGGATGCCGAGGGCGGGATAGTGCTCGGCGTACGCGCGGATGGCGCCGAACGGCACGGCGTGATCGCCACCCAGGACCACCGGCATGCGACCTTCCTCCAGCAGCGTGCGCGTCTTGTCGTAGACCCAGGTGTTCACGCGATCGCCGATGGCGCTGACGCGGTCGGCAAGCCGGCCCGTCTTGCGATCGACGACGCCTCCCTTTTCGATGACCGGCTGGGCCATCGCCCGGGCCTCGGCGTTCCAGCGCACGAGCTTGCGCGAGATCGGCAGCATGCAGATGCCGCGCTCGTACGGCTTGCCGGTCTCACGGTCGTAAAGGTCGACCTGCCGCGACGCCTCCAGCACCGCCGCCGGCCCGTGCGACGTGCCGCCGCCGTACGAGGTCGTCGCCTCGAACGGCACCGGGATGATGACGACGTGCGATTCCTCCGGCGTGAACGGCAGGCCGTAGATGCCGGAGCCGGAAGGGGCGGCGGCATCGGGATCGAAGGTGTGCGCCATCAATCCATATCCATCGGATTGACGTGCGGCGTGTCGTCCTTCTCGGCGCGCTGCATCGCTTCCTTGAACTTCTCCTCCAGGATGCGGGCGCGGTCTTTCTGGCTCTCGAGCTGCCGGTCGAAGCGCTTCGCCGCTTCGCTCTTCTGCGCCTCGAGCTTCGAGACCATCTCGTCGAGCGACTCCTTGTTCGCTTTCTCTTTCTGCTTGTGCAGCAGCACTTCACCGCTGATGCGATCGACGATGATCAGCGTTTCGCAACAGGGGCAGGTGATCTCGAAATTGGCGGCCATGGGTCCTCCGTCGACAGTTGGCAGTTCGCAGTTGGCAGGAGGCCGGAGCTTCTACTGCCAACGGCCAACTACCAACGGCGAACACCCGTGATCCTAACGCAACGCCTGCTCGAGATCTTCGACCAGGTCGTCGGGATGTTCGAGTCCGACCGACAGCCTCAGCAGATTCTCCGGCGTCGTGGTGGCCGGACCTTCACTCGACGCGCGATGCTCGATGAGGCTCTCCGTTCCGCCGAGGGACGTCGCGCTGATGAAGATCTTCGTCTTCGACACGACGGCGATCGCCGCCTCGCGTCCGTCGCGCACGCGGAACGAGAGCATGCCGCCGAACGCCGACATCTGCTTCCGCGCGACCTCGTGTCCGGGATGCGACGGCAGTCCGGGGTAATGCGTCGCTTCGACGCGCGGATGCGATTCGAGGAACTGGGCGACGCGCATGGCGTTTTCGCTATGCACGCGCATGCGGGCGGCGAGCGTGCGGATGCCGCGCATCACCAGCCAGGAGTTGAAGGGCGACGCGGTCGCGCCGAGGATCGAGCGGACATGCTCGACGCGCTCGACCATTGAGGAATTCGCGAAGATCACCGCCCCGCCGGCGACGTCGCTGTGGCCGCCGAGGTATTTCGTCGTCGAGTGCATGACGATGTCGGCGCCGAGCTCGATGGGGCGCTGCAGCGCGGGCGTGGCGAACGTGCCGTCGACGGCGAAGAGCGCGCCGCGATCGTGCGCGATGCGCGCGAGCTCCGCGAGATCGCAGACCTTCATCAGCGGATTCGAAGGCGACTCCGACCAGAGCAGCTTCGTCTCCGGTTTCATCGCCCGCCGCACGGCGTCGAGGTCTTCCATCGCCACCAGGTCGAACGTCAGCTGCCACTTCGGAAAAAAGTCGCGGGCCATCGTGCGCATCGCGTAGTAGCTGTCGTCGGGAAGCAGCACGTGCGAGCCGGGATCGAGCGCCTGCAGGACCGCCGACGCCGCGCCGATGCCGGAGCCGAAGGCCAGCGCATGCGCCCCCGACTCGATCGCCGCCAGCGCCTCTTCGAGCCGCGATTGCGTCGGATTCGCCTCGCGTACGTACGTAAAGCCGTGCAGCGGCGAGGAGTCGGCGGCGCGCTCGAAGGTGGTGGAGAGATGGATGGGAGGCGAGATGGACGAGGTTGCTTCGTCGGGGGTCGCGCCGGAATGGACGGCCTTTGTTTCGAAGTGCATATCGGATGATGAATGCAAAATGCAAAATGCAAAATGCAGAATTACGGCGTTCCTAATTTTGCATTCTGCATTTTGCATTCGGCTTAAAATCAATCGTTCCCCATGCGTGCAACCCTCATCCGCGCCGGTCAGGTCGCGCTCACGTTCGCGCTTTTCTCGATCTTCAACGCGCTGGCGTTCCACTTCGAGATCGAGCCGGGGGTGTCGATCCTCTTTCCGGCCACGGCCATCTCCATCGTGGCGTGCATGGCGTTCGGGTGGTGGGCGGCGATCGGCGTGGTGCTGGGAACGATCGCCACGCCGTGGGACGCGAACGCCGGTATCCGCATGCTCGTCGTGAGCGGAGTGATCAGCGCGATCGAAGGGATGATCCCGTGGCTGCTCTTCCGCTGGCGGCGCGACCTCTCCTCCGATCTGCGCGACATGCGGTCGTTCGTCGCGTTCCTGGTCTTCGGCACGGTCGTCAACACCGGCTTCAGCGCGATCGCCGGCAATCTCTTCATCGTCGGGCACCCCAGCGGCGTCCGCCTGGTGTGGCACGAAGTGTTCGTCTGGTGGATCGCCGATTTCACCGCGGCGCTCCTCCTGGCCACGCCCGCGCTGGCGTTCGGCAACGCGCTCCTCAGCCGCCTCCGCCCGAGCGAACGGCCGGAGCGGCAGCCGCGCACGATCACCAACGCGCTGCAGATCCTCGCCGTGATCGTGCTGCTCGGATTCGCCACCTCGATGGTGATCCGCACGACGCTCCTCAATCGCGTGGAGACCGGAACGGCGGTCGACGTGAAGCACACGCGCGTGATGATGGCCGTCGCGCTGGTCGACGCCTTCGTCTTCCTCATCCTCGTGCTGGCGTCGGCGACGTTGATGCTGAACATCTCGCGGCCGTTCGCGCAGGTGCACGGGGCGATCAAGGCGATGCGCGACGGAGAGCAGGTCGATCCCGCGCGCATCGAGTCGGGCTATCTCGAGTTCCGCTCGCTCGCCGACGCGCTCGGCGAGACGCAGGAAGAGCTGCGCCGGCGCGAGAGCGAGCTGCGGCTGCAGACCGAGCGCGCCATCGCCGCGTCGAAGCACAAGAGCGACTTCCTGGCGAAGATGTCGCATGAGCTGCGCACGCCGCTCAATTCGATCATCGGCTTCTCCGATCTCCTGGCGGAACAGGAGGAGACGATCGAGCCGGAGAAGCGCGTCGCCTTCCTGGAGAATGTCTCGACCAGCGCCCGCCACCTCCTCGGATTGATCAACGATCTCCTCGACGTGTCGAAGATCGAGTCGGGGAAGATGAAGATGCACTTCGAGAACGTCGATCTGCGGCAGTCGATCAACAACAGCGTCCGCTCGACCACACCGCTCTTCGCGCGCAAGCGGCAGCAGGTGATGGTTTCGATGCCGGACGAGCCGATGATGGCGACCGCCGATCCGAGCCGCGTGGAGCAGGTGCTGCTGAACCTCCTCTCCAACGCCAACAAGTACAGCCCCGAGGGGAAGAAGATCTCGGTCATCAGCGCGATGAACGGGAGCGGGTGGCGGATCTCCATCCGCGACAACGGCATCGGCATCAGCAGCGACGACCAGCAGCGGATCTTCGACGACTTCGAGCAGGTCTACACCCGCGGCCCCAACTCCAGCGGCACCGGCCTCGGGCTCGCCCTGGTGAAGCGCTTCGTGGAGATGCACGGCGGGAATGTCGAGGTCGAGAGCAGGCTCGGTGAGGGGTCGACGTTCACGGTGACGTTTCCGCGGATGTGATTCTTCACGCCGCAGGCGGATGAGGGGGCGACCCTCGCGCGAACGCGGCCCCTCACCCGCCTGCGGCACCCTCTCCCGTGCGCGGGGGGAGGGACGTGAGAAGTTATTGGCTCAAATCTTGTAGGCCAGAACCGTCCAGCTGTTCCCCGTCTCCCATGTCTGCACCCCGAAGACGCCGCAGTGACGGCGAATCCGACCAGCCGACCTATCGCGCCCTCGTAGCCGACGACGACGAAAATTACCTCGCCTGGATCGGCCACGTCGCCCGCCGATTCGGCTTCACTGTCACCGCCTGCAGCGACGGCGCCGAGACGATCGACGTGATCGCGCACGGCGAGGTCTTCGACATCGCGATCATCGATTGCGAGATGCCGCGCGGAAACGGTTTCCAGGTGATCGAAGCGCTGCGCAATTCGCCGGCCACACGCGACACGTACGCCGTGATGCTCACGGGCAAGGAAGAGGTCGAGACGAAAGTCCGCGCCCTGGAGAACGGCTTCGACGACTTCCTCGGGAAATCAGCGACCGACCTCGAGATCGCGGCGAAGCTGAGCGCCGCCCGCCGCATCGTGGCGCGCCAGCGGCGGCTCGACGACGCGGTGCGCGATCTCTACGGCCTCGCCACGCGGGACGAGCTCACCGGCCTGCTCAACCGGCGCTTCTTTTTCGCCGAGGCCAGCCGGATGCTGGCGGAGGGGCGCGGCGTCGGGCTCATCCTGTTCGATCTCGACGAGTTCAAGCCGATCAACGACACCTTCGGGCACCTCGCCGGCGATCGCATCCTGCGCGACATCGGCTCGCTCTTCATCCGCCGCACGCGCGGCGACGACCTCGTGGCCCGCTACGGCGGCGACGAGTTCGTCATGCTCGTGGCGAATTCGGGACCGCAGGAAGTGGAGGGACTGGCGACGCGGCTGGCCGCGGAGATCGCCGCGCTGCAGTGGACGTTCAGCACCGACATGGTCCATGTACGCGTGACCATCGGCATCGCCTGCTCCGCACTGCTCGACAATCCGACGCTCAACCGCCTGCTTAGCGCAGGCGACCGCGACCTCTACAAGAACAAGTGGCTGACCAAGACGCCGGAATCCGATCCCGCGCTCTACGCGTACGACGCGCGGCGCGACGACGAGATCGCCGCGGTGCTCGACTTCACGCTGCCCGCCGTCGACCCGAAAAAGATGAGGCGGCCGGAAACCTAACACCCTGCTCAGTGCTGAGTGCTCAGTGCTGGGTGCTAGCACTCAGCACTAAGCACTAAGCACTAAACTGTGGTCGCATGCTCCACCTCGGATCCATCGGCGGCACTTCCCTCGACGTCGACTTCAGCTTCTTCCTGTTGATCTTCCTCTTCGCGGTGCGCGACTACGACCGCGGCCTGGCCTACGCGCTGGTCTGGATCCCGGTCATCTTCATCAGCATCCTCTTCCACGAGCTGGCGCACGCCGGCACGATCGCCATGTTCGGCTACGGCTCCAGCCACGTCATCCTCGGCGGCATGGGCGGCGTGACCATCAACGAGCGTAAGGCGCGGCCCTGGCACGACATGCTGATCAGCGCCGCCGGTCCGCTCTCCAGCTTCGCGCTCGCCTGGATCTGCAGGCTCATCTACAACGGCGTCCCCTTCGCCCAGCACGATCCGATGCTCCGCGTCCTGCTCCCGCTGATGTACTGGGCCGGCATCGTCTGGGGCATCTTCAACCTCCTGCCGATCCCGCCCCTCGACGGCGGCAAGGCGTTCCGCAACCTGCTCCGCACGATCCTGCGCGAGAACACGGCGTTCATCATCTCCGTCTGGATCGCCATGGTCGTCGGCGCCGGAATCGTCATCTATGCGCTGGTGCGCCGCGACTACTTCCTGGCGGTGATCATCGGCTGGTTCACGTTCACCAACATCTCGCAGTGGGACGAGTACCGCAAGCGCGGCTTCCCCTCTGACTGATTCAGACGGAATTCCCGTACAATCGGAACACTTATTCAACGCGCCCCGGCGTTCCAATTTCTACCTGTTGCATGGCATCTCACCCGGACGATTTCATCCCAGCGGAGCCTTCGCGTCTCGTGAAGGCGCGCGCTGAGCTTGCGCGCATGGCCGGCCGCCTTCGGCGCGGAGGTCACGATACCGTCCGCACCACCGTCGGAATCCTGAAAGCGCAGCAGGAAGCGACGCTCGACGGCATCCTCGTCGTCGACAACACCGGCAAGGTGCTCTCGTACAACCGCCGCTTCCTCGAGATCTGGGGCATCCCCGACGAAGCTGCCGATCAGGGCGACGACAACGAGCTGCTCGGCTACGCGGCCGAGCTGGTCGAGGACTGGGACGCCTTCATCGAGCTCGTCAACTACCTCTACGAACATCCGCACGAAGTCCGCAGCGATGACGAAGTTCCGCTGAAAGATGGACGAACCCTGTCGCGCGCTTCGGTCCCGGTCGTCTCCGGCGGTCGCGTCATGGGACGCGCCTGGTACTTCCGCGACACGACGGAAGCGCACAAGGCGAAGGCGCTGCAGGCGGCGCTTTTCCGCATCGCCGAGCTGAGCCGCGACGCGACGAGCCTCGACAACTTCTACTCGTCGGTGCACGACATCGTCGGCACGCTGATGGACGCGACGAACTTCTACATCTCCGAGGCGAGCGGCGATCGCCTCACCTTCCCCTACTTCGTCGACGCGTTCGACAAGGCGCCGGAGGGACTGCCGCCCGGACGCGGCCTCACCGCGTACGTGTTGCGCACCGGCCAGCCGCTGCTGGCCACGCCGGCGAAGTTCGAGGAGCTGATGGCGGCGGACGAAGTGGAATCGGTCGGCGCGCCTTCGGTCGACTGGCTCGGCGCGCCGCTGAAGAGCGGCGACCGGACGTGGGGCGTGATCGGCGTGCAGACGTACGACGAGAGCACGCGCTACACGGAGCGCGACCTGGAGATCCTCGTCTTCGTCGCCCAGCACGTGGCCGCGGCGATCGAGGAAAAGCGGAAAGAAGACGCCTTGCGCGCGAGTGAGCTGCGCTACCGGCAGATGTTCGAGAACAACCGCGCCGTGCAGCTGCTGATCGATCCGGCCACCGGCGCGATCCTCGACGCCAACATGGCGGCCGCCGATTTCTACGGCTACTCCATCGCCGAGCTGCGCAACATGCGGATCTGGGACATCAACGTCCTCGGCGAAGAGAAGGTGCGCGAGGAAATGGCCGACGCGGCGCGGCAGGAGCGGAGCTACTTCGTCTTCCGCCACATGCGCGCGAACGGCGAGATCCGCGACGTGGAAGTGCACTCCGGTCCGGTCGAAGCGGGCGGCCGCTCGGCGCTCTACTCGATCATTCACGACGTCACCGAACGGCGCCGCGCGGAACAGGCGCTGCAGCAGAGCGAAGAGAAGTACCGCAACATCTTCAACTACGCCTCGGTCGGCATCTACCAGTCGACGCTCGACGGCCGCTTCATCACCGCGAACACCACGCTGGCGCGCATGCTCGGCTTCGATTCGGTCGAGGAGCTGCTGCAGCGCAGCCTGGCCGACGACATCTACATCGACCGCGAGCAGCGCGACGACCTGATCCGCCGCTTCGAGCCGCGCGGTTACGCCAGCGACTGCGAACTGCAGTGGCGGCGCAAGGACGGCTCGCCGATGTGGGTGCAGCTCAACGCGCACGCCATCAAGTCGGCCAAGGGAACGCTCTACTTCGAGGGTTTCGTCTACGACATTACCGAGCGCAAACGGGCCGAGGAGATGCTGCGGACGCAGTCGGCGGCCATGACCGCGTCGATGGACGGCATCGCCATCGTCAACGAGCGGCTCGAGTTCACCTATCTCAACGACGCGCTGGCGAAGTTGTACGCGTTCCCCAGTCCGCATCACATGCTCGGGCTGCCGCTGCTCGATCTCTTCGATCCGGCGGACGCCGAACGGATCTCGAATTTCATCCTGCCGGTCGTGCATCAGCGCGGGCGGTGGCGCGGCGAGATGACCGGCAAGCGCGGCGACGGCATCACCTTCCCCCAGGAGATCTCCCTGACGGCGATCGACGGCGGCGGCGTGGTCATCGTCGTGCGCGACGTCACGGAGCGGACGTACGCCGAGGAGCAGATCAAGCACCTCGCCTACCACGACGCGCTGACCGGATTGCCGAATCGCCTGCTGTTCAAGGACCGCCTGACCGTCGCGCTGTCGCACGCGCAGCGCGAGCACACGCGCCTGGCGGTGTTGTTCCTCGATCTCGATCGCTTCAAGGTGATCAACGACTCGCTGGGGCACAACATCGGCGACCAGCTGCTGCAGGCGGTCGCCGCGCGCGTGCAGTCGTGCGTGCGGGAGTCCGACACCGTCGCGCGCCTCGGCGGCGACGAGTTCACCATCATGATCCCCAGCCTCGTGCGCTCCGAGGACGCCGCGCCGGTGGCGCAGAAGATCCTGGAGGCGGTGCGCTACCCGTTCCACCTCGATGGGCGGGAGTTCTACATCACGACGTCCATCGGCATCAGCCTCTATCCGGAAGACGGGATGGACGCAGAGACGCTGATCAAGAACGCCGACACGGCGATGTACCAGGCGAAGGAGCAGGGACGCGACAACTACCAGCTCTTCAACGCCTACATCAACGCCAAGGCGCTGCAGCGGATCGCCCTGGAGCACGGCCTGCGCCGCGCGCTGCTCAACGATGAGATGAAGGTGCACTACCAGCCGATCTTCGACTTCCGCGCCGGAAAGATCGTCGGCATGGAGGCGCTGCTGCGCTGGACGCATCCCGACATGGGACCGATTCCGCCCTCGGTGTTCATCCCGCTCGCCGAGTCGACCGGCCTCATGTCGCCGATCGGACAGTGGGTGCTGCGCACGGCGTGCAGGCAGGCCAAGGAGTGGCACGATCAGGGATTCAGGAACCTCTCGCTGGCGGTGAACCTCTCCGTCACGCAGCTGCAGCAGCCCGACCTCGTGGCCCGGGTCAGGGAAGTGCTGGAAGAGACGGGACTCCCTCCGCGGCTGCTGGAGCTGGAGATCACCGAGTCGAGCGCGATGCAGAGTCCCGAGGCCAGCGTGCGGACGTTGTACGACCTGAAGAAGCTCGGCATCCGCATCTCGCTCGACGACTTCGGCACCGGCCATTCATCGCTCAGCTACCTCAAGCGCTTCCCGATCGACACGCTGAAGATCGACCAGTCGTTCGTGCGCGACATCAACTCCGATCCCGACACCGCGGCCATCGTCACCGCGATCATCGCCATGGCCCACTCGCTGCGGCTGAAGGTGATCGCCGAGGGAGTCGAGTTCAGCGAGCAGGCCAGCTTCCTCAAGCACTACTCGTGCGACCAGATGCAGGGCTATCTGATCAAGGCACCGGTGGGGGCGGAGGAGTTCTTCGAGTTGATCACGGTGTAGCGCCTTCGCTCGCCGCCGCGAGGAGTGCGGCGGCTTGCAGGCCGTCTCAAAAGAGGGGAGCGGACGTCTCGTCCGCTCATGTCCGCGCAGCGGACCGGGTCGGCGCTCAGCGCCGACTGTGCGGACGAGACGTCCGCACCCCTCTCCACTGCGGTGGCTTGCCACCGCGCGGCAGCGAGCTGCCGCACTCCTGCCACGCGTCTAGCGCTTCGTCGTCCGCCGCCGGATCGTATCCACCACCGTCACCGTCGTCGTCCGCACCGCCTTGTCGCCGTATGCGTCGGTCACGGTCAGCGTGACCGTGTACGTGCCGGTGCGCTCATACGGGTGCTTGAAGATCCGGTCGTGACGCAGCTCGGTGAAATCGCCGAAGTCCCACGTGTAGGTGTACGGCAGGACGCCGCCGCTCGCGGCCGCGGTGAACGTGAACGGCTGGCGCGTCACCGGCGTGAGGTTCTCCGCCTTCACCGTCGCGTCGAGCGGGCAGTGCTTCACGAGATACGAATCCGAGCCCTCGATGACGGAGTAGAAACGCTCGATCGATCCGAAGTAGGCCGTGCCGTTCGTGGCGATCGGATAGCGGCCGGGGACGACCGACTTGTTCGCGTCGGGGGTGAAGATCGTGTCGCTGATCAGCACGCCGGCCGGGGTGAGGCGGCGGATACGGTAATCGCCGGGGAAGTTCGCGACGCCGATCGACGCGTCGAGGTAGGTGACCGCCCATTCCCCGAGCGCCGGGTTGAAGAGGATCGACACCGGCACGACGTCGATGCCGCTGCCGATCAGCAGGCGCGCGTCGGCGTTGGTGATCGTTCCCGACGCGTTGAAACGCAGCCAGCGGAGCTCCGTCCCGCCGGTGATCGGCGCCTGGTAGAGCAGCGCGAAGCTGTTGCCGGTCGACGTGAGGGTCGGGAGCTGCACGTTCGTCGACACGATGAATGAGGTCGATGGAAAGCCGAGCGCCTGATCGTAGAACGCCACGAAGTAGGTGTTGGCGTCGTTGTTCGGGCGGTACCACGAGACGGCGATCGTGCCGTTCGCCGCCGCGGCGATGCGAGGCGTCGGCTGGAGCGAGGTGATGAAGGTCTGCAGCCGGACGTCGACGATCGCGGCGCCGACGTTGCCCGCCGGAATGGTGGTGAGCCACAGCCCGAGGTCGGCGGTCGTCGGAATGCTGTAGAGGATCTCCCACTTGTCCGCGGCCGGGTTGTACGTCGCGTCGAGCTCCTGCTCGTTGAACGTCCCGTGCGACGCGCCGATGCGGCGTTCCGCGCCGATGGCCACGCCGGCGGGCGAGATCTCCTGGAAAGCGATCGTGCCGGACGAGGTGAGGAAGACGAGGGCGAACTTGCTGCCGTTGGTCAGCAGCTTCAGCGAACGGCCGAACGGCGAAGTGGTGACGGTCGTCTCGGACGTGACCGGAATCAGGTTGGCGTCGTAGAGCGACAGTGTGATCGGCGCTCCCGGCACGGCGCGCGCCACGGCCAGCACCGAGCCGTTCCACGCCACCGGCCCGGCCGGGTGATTCGGCTGGAAGCCCCGCTCACTGAGCAGGTTGTAGCTGGAGATGCAGTCCGCGGAGTACGCGGAGACAGCGACGGCAAACAGGGCGACGACGAGCGCGATGCGCGTTCTTCGTAAGAGTCCCATTCAGCCCGCCCTCCCCTCTGATTGTCTAAGTTATTTACGACCTTGAAACGGAGTATAGCTGAATAGCGTCTATGGCCTCGGCCGTACTGAGCACGCTCGCATACTCCCCGCTCAGGTTCGCCAGCGACATCGCGTGCACGTCCGCCGACGTCCGCCAATGACCGTCGAAGTCGCGGCGGCCGAACGTCGCCGTCGCGTCGCTGACCACGATCGTGTCGAAGCCGAGGTTGCCCGACATCCGCGCCGTGGCCTCGACGGAGTTGTTCGTGATGACGCCGGTGATCACGACGCGCTCGATGCCGCCGTCGCGCAGCTCGCGCTCCAGCGGCGTGGCGATGAACGCGCTGTTCACCGACTTGTCGATGATCCGCTCGCCCGGCAGCGGCTGCACTTCATCCTTGAACTCGCACAGCGGCTGCCCCGGCCTGTACGTCGATTCCGGCTCACGCGAGAGATGGCGCACGTGAAAGACGGGCCAGCCGCGCGAGCGCCAATGCGCGAGCAGCCGCGCGATGTTGGCCTCGCAATCGGGATTGTTGCGATCGGCGCCCCAGCTCGGGTCGTCGATCGCCTTCTGAACATCGATGATGATCAGGGCGGGAAACATGTTGGCAGTGGGCAGTGGGCCGTTGGCAGTTGGCTGTAGCTGCCAACGGCCAACGACCCACTGCCAACTAAATCCGGTGGTGATCCGCGCGCCACTGCTTGACGCGCTGCTTGATCTCGGCCTGCGACTTCACCTCGCCGGCGAGCACCGCGCGCGTGGCGTCGGCCAGCTCTTCGTCGCTGCAGAAGCGGAGGCCGACCAGCTGCGAGGTCCGCAGCTCGTTGATGCGGAAGCGGAGCTCCTCCGGCAGCAACGACTGCAGGCGCAGCCGCTCCTCGAGCCGGATGATGCGGTCCTGCTGACGCAGCGAGTAGTAGCGCGCCAGAAAGACCGTCGCCACCAGCGCCGCGGCGACGACGCAGCTCCACGCCATGAGCAGCGACGGCATCCGCCACAGAAGATAGAGATGCACGATGAAATTGATCGCCAGGACCGGGAAGGCGAAGAAGTGAAACAACGGATGGAAGCGGCGGTGCGACGCGTAGCTCTGTACTTCAGGCGGCATGATTCGACCTCACATCAAAAATGTACTGGGGGCGGACGCGCGCCGCTTCCAGCGCGGCGGTCAGGGCGGGACCGGGCTGGACCCGGAAATGATGGTTGATCTTCATCCGCACCGCGCCGTTCGCCACCTCCGGCGGAACGTCGACGATGGTGATGCTCACCGGAATCTCGCCGGCATGGTCCTCGAAGATCTCGCGGATTTTCTTGATCCGGTCCTCGTCCATGTCGGTGTAGCGGACCTCGAGCGTGATCTCTTTCACCTTCTTGTCGCGGATGCCGTCGAGCGGCACGATCTCCAGCGCGTTGAGCTCGGGAGTGATCGGCGACTCGGCGAAGGCCGCCGCATGCGACGCGAATTGCGGCTCTTCCACGAGGGGCGCGGACGTCTCGTCCGCACTCTCTTCCACCGGAGGTCCGAACAGCGGCGCCGTGTACTTGTCGACGTCCGCCCCGTACTTCTCCCGCTCCACCTCTTTCGGATCGCGATCGAGATCATCCTCGGTAAGCTCGTACGCCGAGATGCGCGCCGCGCGATCCTCCGGATGGCCGCCGTACTCGTCGTCGATCCGCTGCGCCGACTGCTCGGCCGACTGCAACGACGCGCTCCGCCCCGCCACCTGCCCGCCGGTGTCCTTCACCGCGGCGGTCAGCAGGACGGCCACGCCGTTGTCGAGCCACTTCGCGTACTTCGCGTAGAGATCGCTGAAGACGACCACGTCCACCGACCCGTACTGATCGTCGAGGACGAACTTGGCCATCATCTTTCCTTCGTTCGGCCCCTTCTTAATCTTCGATCGCTTGATCTGCGAAACGATCCCGCCGATGTTCACGATCTGGTCGATGAAGCGATAGAGCGTGTCGGTGTTCGCGCCGGCGAAGAGCTTCAGCTCGGCGGAGTATTTGTTGAGCGGATGACCGGAGACGTAGAAGCCGAGCGTCTCTTTTTCGTAGCGCAGCTTCTCCTCCTCCGGCCATTCGGCGTGTAGCACAGACACTCTTGTCTGTGCCGTCGCCGACGGAGGCACAGACAGGAGTGTCTGTGCTACACCGAAGAGCGACACCTGTCCCCGCTCTTTTTCGTCCTTGGTCCGTTGCGCGGAGTCTGCCGCCGATTCGAGTTGCTCGAACACCGCCTTCCGCGTCCCGCCCAGAAAATCGAACGACCCCGACTTGATCAGCGCCTCGAGCGCCTTCTTGTTGCACGCCCGCAGATCGACTTCCTCGCAGAACTGCAGCAGCGAGGTGTAGCGCCCGACGCGCCGACGCGCCTGGAGGACCGACTCGATGGCGCTCTCCCCGACCCCTTTCACCGCGCCGAGGCCGAAGCGGATGTTCGGGCCGACTACGGTGAAGAACATGTTCGATTCGTTGACGTCGGGCGGCAGCACTTCGATGCCCATCGACTTCGCCTCGTGAATGAATTTCACGACGGCCTCGGTGCGATCCATTTCGCTCGACATCAGCGCGGCCATGAAGTGCCGCGGGTAGTGCACCTTCAGCCACGCCGTCTGATACGCGACCAGCGCGTACGCCACGGAGTGCGACTTGTTGAAGCCGTAGCGGGCGAACGGCTCGATGTAGTCGAAGATCTCGTTCGCCTTCTTCTTCTCGTAGCCCTGCGTGATCGCGCCGGAGACGAACTTCTCGCGCTCCGCGGCCATGATCTCCGCGTTCTTCTTCCCCATCGCCTTGCGCAGCAGGTCGGCCTGGCCGAGCGAGTAGCCGGCCACGCGCTGCGCGATCTGCATGACCTGCTCCTGGTAGACGATGACGCCGTACGTCTCCTCCAGGATCTCCTTCATCGCCGGCACCAGGTATCTCGGCTTCGACGTGCCGTTCTTGCGCTTGACGTATTCGTCGACCATTCCGGCGTCGAGCGCGCCGGGACGATAGAGCGCGTTGAGCGCCGCGAGGTCTTCGAATCGCGTCGGCTTCGACTTGCGCAGCAGGTCGACCATGCCGCCCGACTCGAACTGGAACACGCCCTTCGCCCGCCCCTCCTGGAACAGCCGGAAGACCTCGGGATCGTCGAGCGGAATCGACTCGATGTCGATCTTCTGCCCGTCCTCGTGCTCCGCCGACTTCACCGCGTCGTCGATGACCGTCAGCGTGCGCAGCCCGAGGAAGTCCATCTTGAGAAGACCCATCTTCTCGACCACGTTCATGTCGAACTGCGTGACGATTTCATCGCGGTTCGTGCGGTAGAGCGGCACGTACGTCGTCACCGGCTCCGGCGTGATGACCACACCCGCGGCGTGCATGCCGGCGTGGCGCGACAACCCTTCCAGCCGCAGCCCGATCTCGACGATCTTCGCCACCTCGGCGTCGTTCTTCATCGCCTCGACCAGCGCCGGCGAATCCCGTTTCGCGTCGTCGAGCGTCACGCCCGGTCCGCCCGGAATCGTCTTCGCCACCTTGTCGACCAGGCCGTACGGCAGGCCGAGCACGCGGCCGACGTCGCGCACCACCGACTTCGCCGCCATCGTCCCGAACGTGATGATCTGCGCGACGTTCTCCTTGCCGTACTTGTCGCGGACGTACTCGATCACCCGGCCGCGATTGTTCATGCAGAAGTCGACGTCGATGTCGGGCATGGAGATGCGCTCCGGATTGAGGAAGCGCTCGAAGAGGAGGTCGTACTCGAGCGGATCGACGTCGGTGATGCCCATCGAGTAGGCCACCAGCGACCCTGCGGCCGAGCCGCGTCCCGGTCCGACCGGGATGCCGTTGTCCTTCGCGTACTTGATGAAGTCCCAGACCACCAGGAAGTAGCCGGGGAAGCCCATCGTCTTGATGATGTCGATCTCGCGGTCGAGGCGGTCCAGGTACTCCTGCGGTTCGTGCTTGCGGCGGCGCTGCACCGCCATGCGGCGCTCGAATCCCTTGCGCACCACCTCTTCGAAATAGCCGGCGATGTCTTTCCCCGGCGGCACCGGGAACTTCGGCAGGTGATGTCCCTTGACGTCGAGCGACATGTTGATCCGCTCGGCGATGCGCGCGGTGTTGGCAATGGCCTCGGGATAGTCGCGGAAGATGCGCACCATCTCGTCCGGACCCTTCACGTAGAAGTCGTCGCTGTAGAACTTCATCCGCTTCTCGTCGCCGAGCGTCTTGCCGGTGCCGATGCAGAGAAGGACCTCGTGCGCGAACGCGTCGTCCTTGCTGAGGTAGTGCGAATCATTCGTGGCGACGAGTTGCAGCCCCGTCTCTTCGCCGAGGCGGGCCATCATCGGCACGATCTTCTGCTGGTCGGGGATGCCGTGGTCCTGGATCTCGAGGAAGAAGTTCTCCGCCCCGAGAATGTCTTTGAACTGCAGCGCGGCCTCGCGCGCGCGGCCGTAATTGCCGTTCGCCAGATTCTGCGAGACCTCACCTTTGAGGCATAACGAGAGGACGATCAACCCCTCGCGATGCTCGCGCAGGAGGTCTTTGTCGATCCGCGGCTTGTAATAAAACCCCTCGGTATATCCGGCGCTGACCAGCTTCACGAGATTCTTGTAGCCCTCGTTGTTCGCGGCGAGGACGATGAGGTGGTTGTTCGCGCCGGCGTCCGCCTGCTGGTCTTCGACCGATGACTTGTCGAAGCGGGAACCGTAGGCCATGTACATCTCGCAGCCGATGATCGGCTTCACGCCCTGGCCTTTCATGGCGTTGTAGAACTCGACCGCGCCGAACATGTTGCCGTGGTCGGTGATGGCGCACGCCGGCATGCCGAGCTGGGCCACGCGCCTGGCCAGAGCCTCCGGCCGGCTGGCGCCGTCGAGAAGGGAGTATTCGGTGTGGAGGTGGAGATGAACGAAGGACATGGGTCAGGAGCTCATTCTACCTTTCGCGATCTCGGGAAAAGCGGATTCCGATCCGTCCAAGGCAGAGAGGAGAGTAGCGATGCTCAAACACCGGCCCACGTTGTACGTCTTCGTTCTCATCGCGGCGATCGCGGGATGCAAGCCAGCCCAGGAAACGAAAGCGCCACCCCCGCCGCCAACCGCGGCGCCGGTGCCGGCGCCAGCGCCGCGGGAATTGACCGCAGCAAAAGTTCCGGCAGGCGGTTCGCTCGTAAAGGTCTCATTCGAAGGAAGTATCTGCCACGTCCTCGGCGAGGACGGAAAGCGGATCAACCGGGCTGTCGTCATCCGCGGCGAACCGAAGATGGTGCACGATCCTCAGCTGATCATTCCGGACGACATTGATCCGTCGGGGGCGACGGATCTCGCGAGGGCTCTCGGGCTGGCAAGCCTTCCCGGCGGCGATCACGGCACTCTCAAGCTCCGCCTCAACCGCGTCGCTATGCGCGTCGTCGACAGCGACGGCGATCAGGCGATCAAGCCCGACCTCGATTTCGGGCCAGACTTCCAGTATCTCGTCGTAAAGCTAAAGCCGCTCGACTCGAACTTCAAGGATGTGCACGCCGATGTGACGGAGGATGTTCCCCCAAAAGACTCGCCTGTCGTCGCCTATTTTCAATTCAACGGCGGCTACGTCTCGAGCGACGTCATGTGCGGCCGCGCGGCGATTGGCACCGGGCCTGAGGTCCGTTTCGCGAAAGTCGTCACCGTCACCGGTTTCACCACGAAAGCGGCGAAGTTTCAGATCAGGACGGCCACGACCGGGTCGAACTGGTTCACTGTGCCGTTCAGACACAGCGACGTCATCGAGGTATCGATCGTCAACGAAGCGAATCCGCCGGCGCCGGAACATTTCGCGCTGAACGCCAAACTGGCAGCGGATACGAGCGTCAAGATGCCGAAGATCACCCAGGTACCGCCCGATTGTCAGAGCGGCTTGTCTCCCGGATGTTCGAATACACAGTGGCCATGAGGAGAACCCGATGAAATTGTTCCTTGGCATCATCGCTCTCCTGCTCACAGCTACCGCTTTCGCCGAAGAGCACGCCCAACCGGCACTCTCGCCGGCCGACGCGGCGAGGCTCTTGAAGATCGACGAAAAACTGCGAAAGAGCGAATCAATACGCCTGCTCGATAAAATCGGCGTCAAAGCATCCCTGCCGAACATCGCGGTCACGCCGGAAGAAAGGGCGTGGTACGACGTGCACATCACGGCCGTCAACGGACTGAGCGACGATCGCGTCGAGGTCTGCGACGTTCGATCCAACGCAAAGCTGAACGTGAACATCTCAGCCACCGCGGCGATGATCCCGCGCTGGCGTATCGAGCCCTTCGTTCCGGCACAGGGAAAAGACGACTGGGGATTACACGCCTTTACCCTCAATGCAGACCAGGCGCCGCTCTGTACCGGCGGAGCCGCATTTCCGGATCAGACGGTGGCCGCATCGTGCAGTGCGTTTCTCGTGGCGTCGCAACTCGTGGCCACTGCGAGCCACTGCATTGACCGGAGCGGAACGGAGCTCGGGGCGGGTCTGCGCGACATCCTCTTCGTGTTCGGCTACTCGTGCAAGCCAGGAGGGAAGTTCGCGGACCGATTCAGCCTGTGTGACATCTATCAGGGGATCCGCGTAGTCAATGAATTCAACCTCACTACCGGAAACGACTGGGCGCTGGTCCTCCTCGACCGTGCGGTGGCGGGAAGGACGCCGGTCACGCTCGCCGCGACGGCCGCACCCGTCGGAACGCCTCTGTACATGATCGGCTATCCGCTCGGTTTGCCGGAGAAGTACGTCGGTGGGGGCAAAGTCGTGAGCCGAACGGACGGCGCGCACAAATTCGAGACCGATCTCGACGCCTTCAACGGCAACTCCGGCTCACCCGTGTTCGACGCGTCGAATAACGTGATCGGCATTCTGCTGTCGGCCGGCGGCGACTTCGAACAAGTGCCGACGGACGGCGATCCGCACCACAACTGCTGGAGGGAGAAGCACTGCGTCGAACCCATTTGTAAGAGCTCCGTGATGGACATCGACCAGTTGCCACATCCATCCACCGTTGCCCCTCCGACTTCGTGCCCGTGAGCGCGTGCAACTCCCGATGCCCGTAGGAGTCGGTGTCAGGGAACCCTTACTGCGTTCAGCTGCGCCCGTCTATCATTCCCCAAAGGGAGAGAGAAAACATGCGCCACCGGAATCGCGGTCTGTTCATCGTCACTGTCGCGCTCGCCGTCCTTGTTTCAAACTGCTGTAAACAGGAACCTGCGCCTCCTGTCCCGGCCAAAGCAAAATCGTTCGCCAGCGCCACCGTTCCCGCGGGCGGCTCGCTGGTGAAGGTCGCCTTTCAGTACGCCATCTGTCACGTGTTCGACGGCGTCAACCGCGCGGTCGTTCTTCGCGGTGACGACCAGATGAAGCACGCCGCCTTCCTCGTCATACCGAACGACCTGACCGCGGACGGCCTCACCAATCTCAAGACCATCACCGGCCGCAATCCGTCCATCGTCGGCGGGCGGCTCGAGATCCAGCTGGAGAACGTCGGCGTGCGGGTCATCGACGAAGCCAACGCCGCGATGCAGCCGGCGCTGGAAACAGGCGAGGACTTCGATTCGCTCGCTCCGCACCTGAAAATGATCGGCGTGCGGTTCACCGCCGTGCGCGACGAATTGAAGAACGACATTCCCGTGTCGACCGATCCGATCATCGCGTACTTCGAGCTCAACGGCGGGCATCTCTCCGCCGACGCCCAGTGCAGCCGCGCCATGTTCGACGCCGGCCCCGACGATCGTCGCTTCGCGGACGTGGTGACCTTGACCGGCTCGACGACGAAGCCGGCCCAACTCCAGCTCCGCAGCGCGACCCAGACGTCGTGGACGCCGGTCGGCTTCAAGCACAAGGACGTGCTCGAAGTGCGGATCGAGAACCGCCCCGACACCACGGCCGGACACTTCCCGATCTTCCTCAAGCTTTCGAAGGACACTACCGCGACGCTTCCGGTCATCACCAAGACGCTGTCGTGCGAAGCGGGCCTCTCTCCGGGTTGTTCGAACACACAGTGGCCATGAGAAGAACCATGATCCAGTGGATTCTCGCTCTTCTCCTCGCCGCCGGCGCCGCGGCGGCCGAACCGCCGAAGACGCCGCCAAAAAAGCTGGAGCTGTCGCCGGAGGATCAGGAGAAGCTGACGTCGATCGTGCGCGAGCTCAATCGTCGCGCGGCGCTCTTCAGCCTCTCGCAGATCGGCGTGTACGGCTCTCTTCCCGCCGATCCGCGCTGGGAAGCCGTCACCACATCAAAACTCCTGCTCCAGTTGAAGCCTGTCGCCGGAGACGACCGCCACGAGGTCTTCGACGCGCCGAACACGACGGGCGTGCAGGACAACATCAAGGCCACGGCGGCGATCCTGCCGGAGACGACGCTGGAGCCGGCGATGGGCACCGGCGTGAACTGGACGCTCAACAAGAAGACGATGCAGGCGACGCATGTCTTGTGCGACGGCGAGAATTTCGCGAAGGAGGACGCGCCTGCCGTCTGCACCGCGTTTCTCGTCGCGCCGCAGGTCGTGGCCACCGCGGGGCATTGCATCACCTCCCCGGGCCAGCTTCGCGACAACGTGTTCGTGTTCGGCTTCGATTGCATCTCCGCCGGCAACTGCCGCGACGTGTTCAATGTGTGCGACGTCTACCACGGCATCAGCATCGCGCGGCAGCGCAGCGGAAACATCGACTGGGCGCTGGTCAGGCTCGACCGCGCCGTGACCGGGCGAACCCCGGTCGTCCGGAGCTCGGCGGCACCGCCCGCGGGCACGGAGCTCTACATGATCGGTCACGCCGCCGGCGGACCGGCGAAGTACATCGACAACGGTCACGTCCTCACGGCGATGGCCGATTCCTTCACCACCGACCTCGATGGATTCGAGGCCAACTCCGGATCGCCGGTATTCGAAACGGCGACGGACAAGCTGGTGGGCGTCTTCATCACCGCCGGAGCGACGTTCACGCCGAGGAACGACAAGGTGTGCAACGTGACAGTGACCTGCGGCGAGGCCTGTCCGGGGGTGGTGATGAACGTCGATCAACTGGCCGCCGTCGGCCTGGTCGGCACATTGACCTGTCCATGACGAGAGGGCGGCTGGCGGCGATTGGCTTTATGCGGTAAAGTACTTTGCATGAAGATCCTCGCCACCGCCCTCCTCCTCGGCATCACCGGCGATCTCATCCTCCGGGACATGCCGCTGGGCATCAATGTCCTGCTCTGGACGCTCCTCCTGCTCGCCGCCGTCGCGTACATCGTCCGGCAGCCCCGCGCGATGATCCCGGACGGGACGGGCGCCCTGATCATGGCCCTCGGGATCGCCTGGCGCGACTCGCGGGCGCTGGTGCCCCTCGACTTCCTCCTCCTGCTGCTCTTCTTCGCCTTTCTCTCGCTCCGCGCGCGCGGCATCCGCGAGTGGGCGACGGGAATCGCGACGGTCGGCGCGGCCCTCGTGATGAGCGCGGTGCTTTCGGTCACCGGGCTCGTTCGGCTCGTGTTTCGGGACGTGAACTGGCGCGGCCTGCAGCCCGGCAGTACGACGCGCCGCGCGCTCGTGGTGCTGCGCGGATTCCTCATCGCCTTCCCGCTGCTGCTGATCTTCATCGCCCTCCTGACCTCGGCCGACCCGGCGTTCGCGGGAATCCTCCAGGACCTGTTCAACCTCGACATCCCGCGCATCCTCGTCCACATCGTCTTCACCGTCCTGATCACCGTTCCGGTGGCCGGCTTTCTCTGCTCCATGCTCACTCCGCGCGATCTGCCGAACGGCACGCGTCCGTCGTGGCTGCGGCTCGCCGCCGGCGAGACCAACGTGGCGGTCGCCCTCATCGACATCCTCTTCGCCGCCTTCGTCATCGTGCAGCTGCGCTACTTCTTCGGCGGCGCGGCGCTGGTGAAAGTGGCGCCGAAGCTGAGCTACGCCGATTACGCGCGCCATGGCTTCTTCGAGCTCGTGGCCGTCGCCGCGCTCGTCCTGCCGTTGCTCCTCCTCGCGGAGTGGCTGATCGACAAGACGAGCATGACGACGTTCCGGCTGCTCGCGCTCGCGCAGGTGCTGCTGGTCTTCGTGATTCTCGTCTCCGCGTATCGCCGCATGCAGCTGTACGTCGACGAGTTCGGACTGACGGAGCTGCGGCTCTACACGACGGCGTTCATGTTCGTCATGGCGGCGTTGCTGGCGTGGTTCGCCGCCACCGTCCTCACCGGACACCGCCTGCAGTTCTTCCTCGGCGCGATCTCCATCGGACTGACTGCCGTGATCGTGCTGCACGTCATCAATCCCGACGCCACGATCGTGCGGTCGAACGTGGCCCGCAAGCGCGCGCTCGACGTCGCCTACCTGACCTCGCTCAGCGCCGACGCCGATCCGGCGCTCGTCGCCGCGCATCTCCCCTGCACCGCGCCACGGCGCAAGGCCATCATCGACTGGCGATCGTGGAATCTCTCGCGCGCCGAAGCGGTGCGCGTCTGCGGCCGCTGACCGCTACGAATCGAACGCCACGCCGCCGATCGTGCGGCGTGGCCGTCCGGTCGGGTCGACGCGCGTGTCGAGCAGCTCGCGCAGGTTCGTCATCTCCAGGAAGAGATGGCGGTGGCGGATGCAGTGCACGGCGATGGAGAAGAAGAGCACCGACAGCACGGCGAGGAAGACGAGGGAGGCCGGGCTGCTGGCCGGCAGCGGCGCGGGCGAGGTCTTGGTGAAGAGCTCCTGCATCAGCATCAGCAGGAAGAGCGGGAGCGGGAAGAAGACGAGAGCGGACAGCACGCGGCTGGCCTGGATGCGGAAGTAGGGCCGCAGGGCGAGCATCGCCAGGGAGATGAAGTAGCTGAGCATCATCACCGCCGCGAAGTGCATCTCGGAGAGCGACTGCACCGGCGCTCCGGCGTTGTGCAGCAGCGGGATCATGCGCGCCTGCAGCAGCAGCAGCCAGGTCAGCGACGTCACCGCGCCGCCGACGGAGAAGAGGGCCAGGAACGCGGCGAAGAGATTGCGCGCCGCGAGCAACGCCGCCATCCGCAGGAAGATCGCCGCGGTGGCCATGCCGGCGATCAGCGCCACGACGATGGCCCAGGCCGCGCTCGCCGCCAGCCGCAACGGAAACCCGTGCAGGGCGATGAGGCTGACCATCCCGGTCTGCAGCTCGCGGCTCGATTCCACGGCGCTGGTCAGGGCCAGGAAAAGGCAGAACGCCGTTCCGGTGTAGAAGAGGGCCTTCGGCATTGAAAGTAGTTTACGCCATTCCTGAAGAAGCCTTGGGCAACCAACGCTGCCGGCCGTGCCGGCCGCCTTAGAGTTCGCGCATGTCGATGATGTGGTCGAGCTGAATGTCGACCGAGCCCGCCGGCGACGTGAATTTCACGAATTCTTTTCCTTCCGCCGTGTAGACGTCGGCGATCTTCCCCCGCTCGCGGCGCGGCGCACCGTCGAGATCGAACTCCAGCTCGACGTCCTGCTTCTTCACCGCCGCCGCCTCGTAACGGTCGTGCATGTCACACGAAACCGGCTCGTAGTTGTCGTCTGCCATTCGTAACCTCCCGTGGTTACCGGTTACCGGTTGCCGGTTGTCTCGGCGGCAACTGGTCACCGGCAACCGGCAACTCTTTTTCAGCAGGATCGATGCCGCTATAGAATTCACCCATGCCGCTGATGTTGTGGATGCCCCTGTCGTTCGCGACCGTCCTTCTCCTCATCCTCGTCATCTCCTTCCGGTCGCGGGCGAAGGTCTTCTGCCAGTACCTCGAGGCGATGACCGGCATCCAGCTGGAGCCGTCCGAGGTCCGCCGCGTCTTCCGCGCCCAGGGCCAGAACGGCGTCCGCGAGCTCTTCCTCGATCTCATCATCCGCGAGGACCTGAAAGAGGGGCCGATGGTGGTGCCGGATGAGGAATCGGTGACAAATTAGTTTTGAGGTTGCGCGGTTTCGCGGTTGCGAGGTAAAGAGAGCCGCGTGACCGCGTAACCGCGCCACCTCGGAACCCATTACAAATCAAGGAGTCCCCATGCTTCGTTTACGAACGCTTCTCGTTACGTGCGCGCTCCTGCTGCCGATCACGGCATTTGCCGCGACGCCTGCGAAAAAAACGGCCGGGAACAACATCCTGCCGTTTCAGGCCACGGAGAAGACGCTGGCCAACGGGCTGAAGGTCATCGTCGTCCCCACCGGCTTCCCGAACATCGTCTCGCTGCAGATCCCGGTGCAGACCGGCTCGCGCAACGAGATCGAGCCGGGAAAATCGGGCTTCGCTCATTTCTTCGAGCACATCATGTTCCGCGGCACGCCGAGCTATCCGCCCGACAAGTACAACGCCATCATCCAGAAGGCGGGCGCGCGGCAGAACGCCTACACCAGCGACGACTTCACGAACTTCTACACGACGTTCGCCAAGGAAGACCTGGCGAAGATCCTGGAGATCGAGGCGGACCGCTTCAAGCACCTCTCCTACGCCCCCGAGGTCTTCAAGACCGAGTCGCGCGCGGTCCTCGGCGAGTACAACAAGAACTCGGCCAGCCCGGTCCGCAAGATCCTGGAAGTGCAGCGCGACGCCGCCTTCACCACCCACACCTACAAGCACACCACGATGGGCTTCATCAAAGACATCGAGGACATGCCGAACCAGTACGACTACTCGCTGGAGTTCTTCAGCCGCTGGTACCGGCCGCAGAACGTGACCGTGATCGTCGCCGGCGACGTCGACCCGGCAAAGGTCATCCCCCTGGTCGAGAAGTACTGGGGCGACTGGAAACCGGGAACGTTCAAGTCGAACATCCCGGCCGAGCCGCCGCCGCAGAAACCGGTCTACGCGCATGTCGACTGGCCGTCGCAGACGCTGCCGTGGGTCACCGTCGCCTTCCGCGTTCCCGGCTTCGACGAGACATCGAAGGAAGGCCCGGCCATCGACATCGCGCTCGACCTCGAGTTCGGCGACACCTCCGATCTCTACAAGCGCCTCGTGGAGCAGGAGCAGAAAGTCGACAGCCTCTTCTTCTTCAACGATTCCCACGTCGATCCCTCGCTCTACACCGTCTTCGCCCGCGTGAAGAACGGCAACGATTCGGTCGCCGTGCGCGACGCGATCCTCGAGGCGTTTGCCCGCCTGCGCGACAAGCAGGAGCCGGCGCAGCGGGTCGATGACGCGAAGTCGAACTCGCGCTACGCGTTCGTCCGCTCGCTCGACACGACCGAGGCCATCGCCGCGACGCTGGCGACGTACGTCCACTTCAACCGCTCGTTCAACACCGTCAACAACTACTACCGGCAGCTCGCCGCGGTCACGCCGGCCGACATCCAGGCGGCGGCGAAGAAGTACTTCACCGACAACGCGCTGGTGGTGACGACGCTGTCGAAGGATCCGTTGCCGGCGGCGATCGCGACGGCGCCGATGATGTCGTCGTTCGGGAGCACGCCGAAGAGCGCCACATCCGATCTGCGCATCGTGAAGCAGCACTCGGTGCTTCCGCAGGTCCAGGTGAAGCTGCTCTTCAACGTCGGCTCGTCGAGCGATCCGGCGGGGAAGGAGGGGCTGGCGTTGCTCGCCGCTTCGATGATCACCGATGCCGGCTCGAAGACGGCGACGATCTCGGAGATCAGCCGCGCGCTCTATCCGGTGGCCGGCGTCTGGGGCTCACAGGTGGACAAGGATCTGACCACGCTCACCGGCTCGATCCACAAGGACAACTGGCAGAAATTCTTCGAGGCCGTGCTGCCGACGCTGCTGTCGCCCGGCTATCGCGACGATGATTTCCAGCGCGTCAAGGAAGCGCAGCTCAACTACCTCAGGCAGGACCTCCGCAACAACAACGAGGAGGAGCTGGGAAAAGAGCGCCTGCAGCAGAACCTCTTCCCCGGAACCTCGTACGCACATCCCGCCGTCGGCACGATCGCCGGCCTCGAAGCGATCACCATCGATGACGTGAAGAAATTCATCGCCGCCAACTACACGCGCGGCAATCTCGTCATCGGCGTCTCCGGCGATTACCCGGAAGCGATGCTCACGCAATTGCAGAACGAGCTCGCCGCGCTGCCGGCCGGAACGGCGGTGGCCGAGGGGAAGAAATCGCTCGCCCCGATCGCGGGACATCAGCCGCAGGGGCTGGAAGTGGAGATCGTGCAGAAGGACACGCGGGCCACGGCGATCTCGATGGGCTTCCCCATTCCGGTGACGCGGGAGAGCGACGACTTCGCCGCGCTGAACGTCGCCCGCTCCTGGCTGGGCGAGCATCGCGCGTCGAGCGGCCGGCTCTACCAGCGCATCCGCGAGGTGCGCGGACTCAATTACGGCGACTACGCCTACATCGAGTTCTTCACCCGTCCCGGCGCGCAGTTCTTCCCCAGCCCGAACATCGCCCGCCGCTCGCAGGCCTTCGAGATCTGGATCCGTCCCGTCGTTCCGGCGAACGCGCACATGGCCACTCGGCTGGCGCTGTACGAGTTGCAGAAGCTGATCGACAACGGCCTCTCGCAGGAGGACTTCGAGACGACGCGCGACTACCTGATGAAAAACACCTATCTCATCACCGCCACGCAGAACGCGCGCCTCGGATATGCGCTCGACTCGTGGTGGTTCGGGATTCCGGAGTACACGGAGTACATGCGCGGCCGCTACGCGAAGCTGACGCGCGACGACGTGAACCAGGCGATCAAAAAGTACCTGTCGGCGACGAACCTCTCGCTCGTCTACATCACGAAAGACGCCGAGGGACTGCGCGATCAGCTGCTGAAGGACGAGCCGTCGTCGATCAGGTACGACGCTCCGAAGCCGGAGCTGGCCGAGGAGGACAAGGTGATCGGCTCGTACAAATTGAACATCAAGCCGGAGAACGTGAAGATCACGCCGGTGGATCAGGTATTCGCGAAGTAGGACGGTGTAGCACAGACACTCTTGTCTGCGCCCCCGGTCCAAACGGGCAGAACAGTTGCACAGGCGCGGCAGCGAATGAAAACGCTTGCCGCGCTTTTTCTTTTTCTCCCGTCGCTCGCTTTCGGTCAGACCTTTTTCGAAGGAGCGCTCTTCGCGACACACGTCACTGAGAGCGGTCCCGCCGTTCCACGCAATGAAGCCTTCTCCACGAACTGGTTCACCGCGGGAGTGACCCGCGGGTCAATGACCTTCCGCGTCCGGGGCTCGCTCGAGCCGCTGACGATCAAGCGCGAAGGCTATCCGCAACTTTTGCAGTTCATCTCGCCGGAGAGCGGCGGTCCGCTCGTCGACGCGATGCGCGCGCACGACCTCCTCGGCGAGGTCGCGGTCGACATGCGCTATCGCGCGCTGCACCTCTACGTCGCGCCGGTCGGCGAGCCGCCGCTCGGCGCGGAGCCGTCCGAGCGCCGCGCGTCGTCGACCGAGTTCGCCGAGGGACCGTTCACGTACGACGTGGCGGAGGGATGGAGGCATGCCACGCGCGTCGTCGCGGCCGGAATCCAGACCGGCATCTTTCAGCTCGACGGCGGCGTGTTCCACGAAGCGGTGACGTCCGATCGTCACACCTCACTCGAAGATGGCTCGATCGATTCGTGGTCGGCGCGCGCCGTCATCGCCCCCACCCCCGACGTCGAGCTGCAGCTCTCGCACGGCGTCCTCGGCGACGCGAAGGAGAAGGTGACGAGCGCGTCGCTGTCGAAGACCACGCGCCGGATCGCGGTGGCCGGACTCTGGACACGCCGCGGTCAACGGAACGCGTACGGCGCGGAGGCGACCGCGCACCTCGGGCGCAACGTGGTGATGGGGCGCGCGGAACAGATCGACAACCGGACGCACGTCACCGTCGGCTACATCTTCGACTTCGTGACCCGCGACGAATGGCGCGCCGGCGTCGGCGCCAACGTCGATTACCACACGCGGACGCACCAGCTGCGCGGCACGTACGGCCACAAGCCGCAGGGGGTCTATCTCTTCGCCCGAGTGCGTGTGGGACAGGCGCCCTCGCCTGTCCGGTCAGGCGGGGGCGCCTGACCCACACCTACTCGCCGAGCTTCTCTTTCAACGCCCTGAGCTCCGCGCCGAGCTGCGCCACCTGTTCCTCCAGCCGGAGCACGCGAGCGGACATCGGTTCGCGCGCTTCGGCGGCCGGCTCGGCGACCGCGTCTTCGATGACCGCGCCGCCGACGAGATGCGCCCAGCGCTCTTCCTTCTGTCCCGGCCTGCGCGGCAGCTGACGGACCAGCGGCTCGGGATGCGAGGCCATGTCCTGCAGCTTCGACTCGACGTCGGCGACGCTGTCGAATGAATGCAGGCGATCGCTCCGCCCGCGCATCTCGCCCGCGGTCTGCGGTCCGCGCAGAAAGAGCAGCGTGAGGAGGGCCTTCGACGGACGGTCGATGTGCCAGAGCGCGTCGAGGTTGTGGTCGTAGCGCACGGCGCGGCCGCCCATCACCTTCCACACCAGTTTCTCGTCCTGCAGCCGGTCGAGCGCGCGCTGCACGTCGTTCTCCGACAGCTCCATCACCGGCTCGCGATTCGATTTCTGATTGCACGCCGCGACGAGCGCGTTGACCGTCAGCGGGTAGTACTCGGGGGTCGAGAGCTGCTTCTCGGCGAGACTGCCGAGGATGCGAAGCTCGACGGCGTCGAGCGTGCGGGCGAGGCGCGGGCGTTTCTGCGAATCATCGAGCGGAGCGACGTACATGCGGCGCGATTAAACCGCAAAATGCGGCTCGCGCGCCTCCCGCGTCCGGCCGAAGTAGTTATCCACTCTCAGGCTCACCCGCTTCGCCAGCGACATGAACGTCGTCATTTTTCCGCCGAAGACGTTGATCAGGTTCTCGCGGCGGATGATGCGGTACTCGCGTCCGATGGCGCTCGGGTTCGCGGCGCGACCGACGAGCGGGCGGACGCCGGCGAACGTCGACGCGATGCCGTCGCGCGTCAGCGTCTCGCGGAAGTAGCGATTGAAACGCCCGAGGAGGTAGTCGATCTCTTCGTCCGACGCGTGCACGCGGTCGGGAGGCTCGTCCTGCACCACCTCCGTCGTCCCGACGAGCGTCGTCTCCTTCCACGGCAGGACGAAGAAAACGCGGCGGTCGGTGGCGGACTGCAGCAGGAGGCCGTAGTCGCTCACCTTCTTTCTGAGGACGAGATGGCTGCCGCGGACGAGGGAGAGGCGGTAGCGCGCGCGGATGCCGTTGCGCTCGAGCAACTCGTTCATCCAGGGGCCGGCGGCGTTGATCACCATGTCGAAATGCGACTGGTCGTGCGCCGTGCGGACGATCCAGCCGTCGCCGTCGCGCCGCAGTCCGGTCACCTGCGTCTGCTCGCGGATGACCGCCCCGTCGCGCGCGGCGGAATCGACCACCGTCCGCACCAGCGCGCCGTCGTCGACCTGCGCGTCCCAGTACGAGAAGCCGCCGCGCAGCTCGTGCGGCGTGAGCGGCGCGCGCGCGAGGATCTCCTCCTTCGAGAGCGAGCGATGGCGGGCGATGTTCTGCCGTCCGGCCAGCAGGTCGTAGAGCGTCAGGCCGACGCGGATCTCCAGCCGGCTGCGCGGACTGTCGGAGTAGATCGGCAGGAGGATCTCCATCTTATGGACGAGCTGCGGCAGGTTGCGCAGCAGCCAGGCGCGATCGCGGAGCGCCTCGCGAACCAGCCCGAAGTGCAGCCCCTCGAGGTACCGCACGCCGCCATGGATCATCTTCGTCGTGGCCGATGATGTCTGCGCGCCGCAGGTCCCCTTCTCGAACAGCGTGACGTCGTAATCCTTTCGCGCCAGCTCCCAGGTGATGCCCGCGCCGTTGATCCCGCCGCCGATGATTGCGATTCGCATTCAGCTCTCAGACAAGCCGCCGTACCAAAGATTGCGCCAGACGCAAACCGTTGGCAAATCCTTCGCAATGCCTCATCCGTGATGACTGTGACATCGATTGACAGGCGGGTGAGCGGCGATCTCGCGGTCATGCTGACCGGCGGAGGCGCCAGGGCGGCGTATCAGGTCGGACTGCTGCGCGGAATCGCCAGGCATTTTCCGGACGTTCGATTTCAGATCATCACCGGCGTCTCGGCCGGCGCGATCAACGCGATCTTTCTCGCCGCGCACGACGGAACGCTGCCGGAGAAGACGGCGGCCCTCACCGACCTCTGGTGCGAGCTGGAGTGCCGTCACATCTTCCGCTTCGATTTCCGGATGATCCTGCCGTTCCGCTCGGCGCTGGCGTCGATCTTCCCGCGCAAACGATGGAGCAGGCCGCGCGGCGTCGTCGACACCTCGCCGCTGCGCGCGCTGCTGACGCGCGTGCTCCACACCGCTCCCGAAAGCCCCATCCGCGGCATCGCCAACAACATTGAACGCGGATGGCTGCATGCGGTGGCGCTGATGACGCTCGACTACAACACCGGCCAGAGCGTGCGCTGGGTGCAGGGGCACAACGGCGACATCTTCGAGGGCCCGAACCGCCGCGCGGTGGAGACGGCGCTGACCATCGAGCACGTGCTGGCATCGGCCGCGTTGCCGTTCGTCTTCCCCGCCGTGCAGATCGGAAGCGAATGGCATGGTGACGGCGGCATCCGTTTCGCCTCGCCGCTCTCCCATGCCGTCCAGCTCGGCGCGTCGCGCGTGATCGCGATGTCGACCGGCTACCAGCGGACGGCGGATGAGGCTTCGACGCCGACCGTCTCCGGCTATCCGCCGACGGCGCAGATGCTCAACCAGCTCGTCAACGCCATCTTCATCGACGCCATCGACGAAGACGTGGCGCGGATGGAGCGGATGAACGAGCTGCTCAAACGCATCGATCCGAGCGAGCGCGGCGGTCTCCGTCCGATCGACCTGCTCGTCCTCCGCCCGCAACAGGACCTCGGCAAGCTGGCGGCCGACTACGAGCAGTACCTCCCCCGCAGCATCAAGCTCGCCACCCGCGCCCTCGGCGCCAAGCAGACCGAGTCGCCCGATTTCGTGTCGCTGCTGATGTTCGAGCCGCATTACACCAGGCGCCTGATCGAGATCGGCGAAGCGGACGTCGACTCCCAGATCGACAAGGTGCGCGTGTTCCTCAGAGGCGAGGAGACGGCCGAGCAACGAGAGGAAGCAGTGTAGGAACGCCCTCCTACCTGCGATAATCCTCTCTGGAATGACAACTTTGCGCCTGGAATTGCTCGGCGACTTTCGACTGGTCGCAGGCGGCGGTCTGGTCACCGTATCCGCCAAAAAAGCACAGGCCCTGCTGGCCTTCCTGGCGGTGAAGCCGGCTCAACTGGTCTCGCGGGACAAGATCGCGGCTTTGCTGTGGGGAAGCTTCGGCCCCGAGCAGGCGCGGCAGAGCCTCCGCCAGATGCTCTCCACGCTCCGCCGCGAGCTCAAGGGCATCGCCGGCGACGACGAGACGCTGCTGGTCGAAGAGAGCGACTTCCTGGCCCTCGACGCGCAGCACGTGTCGTGCGACGTCGTCGATTTCGAGTCGGGCGTGGCCGCCGGAACGGATGAGTCGCTGAGGAAGGCGATCGAGACCTACGGCGGCGATTTCCTCGAAGGCTTCGAGCTCGATGAAGACCGCTACGACCAGTGGGTCCTCGGCGAGCGCGACCGCCTGCACCGCATGGCCCTCCGCGCCCATAGTCAACTACTTGACGTTCTCACGCGCAAGGAGGCGATCGACGAGGCGATCATCACCGCCCAGCACTCGCTGCGCATCGATCCGCTGCAGGAGCCGGTGCACCGCGCGCTCATGCGCCTCTACGCGCAGAGCGGCGATCCGGTCAACGCGCTGCAGCAGTACGACATCCTGGCCCGCTCGCTCAAGCGCGAGCTGGGGGTGAATCCCGATTCCGAGACCCAGAAGCTGCAGCGCGAGATCGCCGCGATGCGTTCGCGGCGCGTCATGCCCGAGGGGGAGGAGAACGGCCGCAAGCACGTGCTGGTGGTCGAGGACAACCAGCTCAGCCGCGACCTGACCAACGCCGTCCTCTCATCCGCCGGCTACGCCGTGATCGTCGCCCAGGACGGCGCCGAAGCGCTGATGCTCCTCGGCCGCGAAAAAGTCGACCTCATGCTGCTCGACATCGACCTCCCCTTCATCGACGGCCATAGCCTCCTGCAGGCCGTGCGCGAGAAAGGGATCGAGATCCCCGCCATCGTCATCTCCGGCCTCCCGGGCGAGGAGCCCGAGGTGCGCGCGCTCGAGATCGGCGCCGTCGATTTCATCCGCAAGCCCGTAAAAAACAGCGTCCTCCTCGCCCGCGTAGCCCGCGCGTTGAAGGAGTAAGTTGGGGTCGCATCTGGACAATTAACTTAACTCTGCTCTGTCACTTTAGTCGGAGGCGGCAAGGCGTTTAAAATCAGCGGCGAAGATGTTCCGAAGCCCGCCACCACACGAATCGCAAGAGGAGCAGATTTCATGAGCGCTGGTCGCCACACGGAGTGGTCAGGCGCTTTGACGCATCGTTCGACGAATACGATCCCTATTTCGTGACGAAGACGCGAGCAAGTGGTCCGCAGGCCCGCATCTACTTGCGGGGGCTGATGCAGGCACGGAGGCGCAACATCGAGCGCATCCGCGACGCCGTACCGGGATCGGATGAACAGGCCCTGCATCACTTCATCGCAAACTCACCTTGGGATCATCGTGCGGTTCTGGATCAGGTTGCGCGGGACGCCAACGCGTTGCTCGGCGGCACGGACGATTCATTTCTGCTGATCGACGAGACCGGATTCCCGAAGAAGGGCCGCGATTCGGTGGGAGTGGCGCGGCAGTGGTGCGGCCGCCTCGGAAAGGTGGACAACTGCCAGACGGCCGTATGCGCCTCTCTGGGGAACGGATCGATCGCCACGCTGATCGATACGGCGCTGTTGCTGCCCAAAGAATGGACCGGTGATCACGCGCGAATGACCGGAGCCGGCGTTCCAGAAGCGGCGCAGGCATATCGGACCAAACAGGAGTTGGCGCTGGATTTGATCGAACGAGCGCTGCAGAACGGAGTGCAGTTCTCGTGGGTTGGATTCGACGGGTTCTACGGTGATAACGGCCAGTTCCTGCGGATGCTCGACGGGACCGGACTGACGTTCGTTGGCGACGTGCACTGCGATCAGTACATCTGGACTGCCGATCCCACGACCGACAAAAGTGCCAAACGGATGCGGGCCGACGCCTGGGCCGCCTCACACGACGCGGATGCGTGGCGGCGGGTGGAGATGCGGCACGGAACCAAAGGGCCAATGAACGTGGAGGCGTTGCATGGCCGGGTGTGGCTCTACCAGCAGGGCGACGAACAGGCGTACCAGTGGCACTTGATCGTGACGCGGCAGCCGAACCGCCTCAAGTACAGCGTATCGAACGCCGCTCCGGACATGCCGGTCGAACGGCTCGCGTACATGCAGGGACAGCGATACTTCGTCGAGCGCGCTCTCGAAGACGCCAAACAACAAGGTGGCTTGGGGGAATATCAGGTTCGCGGCTGGCGAGGCTGGCATCACCACGCCGCCCTCGTGATGATGGCCATGCTCTTTCTCACACGCGAGCGTCTGGAGATCGGCGAACCTGTGCTCACCGCCGCCGACGTGCAGATGATGCTCGTGCACTATCTCCCACGCCGGAACCGCACCTCCGACGACCTGATCGATCTCCTCCGAAGGCGCTTCAAACGACGAGGAGAAGCCTTCCCCTGTGATCTACCTGAAAAGTGACAGAGCAGAATTAACTCTGCCCGGATGCGGTCGATCTTCCGGCGGTAATCGAGGTCGCTCGCATACAAGGTGAGCGACCGTTGCCTCAGTTTCGACACGGCTACGTCGGTCGCCCTCATCCACTCCGCAGCACAGCGGATCGTGAGTCCCACTTCATCAACCGCGAGTTGCGCCAGGGCTTTCCGAGCCGGGCCGCGGGACTTGTCCTGAAGGTCTTCGACCGTGACGCCGAAGACTTCGACAATCAACGCCACTACCGAATCGAGGCTCGGACGCACGAAGGCTCGCTGGGGCCGGGGATGTTCGTGACTCCACTCCCTGCTTTGCACCAGCGCCTGCATGCGATCGCAAAACGCCTCACCACCCAGGTAGATCTGGCCGACAACCTTCTCCCATGGGTTGTACGACGCTCCGCGCGCGTCGGCGACGAATCGGCGGTAAGCCTCGCACGCGGCAACGCGATCGGCGCCGAATTGCTCGAGCGTCCAACCGATCTCCAGCCACGCCGGCGGCGGTTCGAGACCCGCGGTCGCCCGGTAATTGCTCCATCGGTAATCGCCGGCGAACTTCACCGAGCCTGATCGAACGGGATTGAGCACGATGTAGCGAATGAGCTCCAGCAAGTGTCCTTCACGCTCTACGAGAATGCCTTTGAAACGACCCTGGAAGAGATGGCCGGCCCTTTCGTGACGTTCGTTGAAATGCCCGGCATAGGTCTGATTGAGCCAATGCATTCCACGCGAAAGTCCGACCTCCGGCGTCTCGATGAGCAGGTGGTAGTGGTTGGACATGAGCACCCACGCATGCAGGTGCCAGCGGCGCTCCGCGATGACGCGGGCGAGCAGTCTCAGGAAACAATGGCGGTCATCGTCATCGCGATAGATCTCGCGACGTTCGTTGCCGCGGCTGGTGATGTGCCAGATGGCACCGGGGAATTCAAGACGAAGTTGGCGTGACAAAACGGCGAAGAGAGGGGGAGCGAGCGTCGAGCACGCGCGTGGAGGAGATGAGAGGTTACCACAAGAGAGGGTCGTTGTTCGTTAAGTTAATTGTCCAGATGCGACCCCAACTATCGCCTCGACCGACTTCTCCACGTCTTCCTCGCTGGTCGCCCAGTTGCTGACGGAGATGCGCATGGCGGCGACGTCGTGCCATGTGGTGCCGCCGAGCCAGCAGGTGCCGTCGCGCTGGACGCGGGCGATGACCTCGCGGGTGGTGGCGTCGTCGTCGCCGAATCGCACCAATACCTGATTGAGCACGACGTCGTTGAGGACCTTCACGCGCGGATCGCGCGAGAGGAGCTCGGCGAACTGCCGGGCGCGGGCGCAGCAGCGGTCGATCATCGCCTCGACACCGCGGCGGCCCAGAGTGCGCAGTGCGGCGTAGACCGGGATGCCGCGCGCGCGGCGTGAGAACTCCGGCGTGTATTCGAACGGATCGCGCTCGGCGCCGGCGGTGAGCTCGAGGTACTCGGCCCGGACACTCATCGATGAGCGATGCGCCGAGGAATGCCGGGTGATGGCCAGGCCGCTGTCGTACGGGACGTTCAGCCACTTGTGCGCGTCGGTGGCCCACGAATCCGCAAGCTCCACGCCGTCGACGAGATGCTTTCGATCGGCGCTCGCCGCGGCCCACAGTCCGAACGCGCCGTCGATGTGCAGCCAAGCCTCGCGTTCGTGCGCGATCTCCGCGATCCGGCGCAGCGGATCGACGGCGCCGCTGTTCACGTTGCCGGCCTGGGCGCAGATGATCGTCGGGCCCGACAGGTTCTCGACCACGCGCGCCAGCTCGTCGGCGATCATCCTCCCCTGCTCGTCGGTGGCCACTTCGATCATCGACTGTGTCCCGAACCCGAGCATGCGCAGGGCCGTGTGAATCGTCACATGCGATTCGGCGCTCACGACGATGTTCACCCGCGGCGCGCCGTTCAGACCCTGCTCCTCGACGTTCCAGTCGACGCCGCGCAGCACGGAATTGCGCGCCGCGGCGAGACAGGTGAAGTTCGCCATCTGGCAGCCGGTCACGAACCCGACGCTGCCGGTGGGCGGCAATCCGAACAGGTCGAGGATCCAGGCGCTGGTGATCTCTTCCGCCACCGAGATCAGGGGCGAGGTGGCGAACAACCCGGGGTTCTGGTCCCACGTGCTGACCATCCAGTCGGCCGCGACGGTGACCGGCATGGCGCCGCCGATGACGAAGCCGAAATAGCGCGGACCGGCCACGGCGATCGCTCCCCGTTCCGCCTGTGCGGCGAGCGCCTCCAGCACGGCTTTCGGATCTTCTCCTCCGTCCGACAGCGGCGCGCCGAGCGCGGCGAGCAGTTCCGTGCGCGAGGCGCGCGCGCCGACGTGGCGGTCGGGAAGCGCGGAGAGGAAATCGACGGCGTGCCGGTGGGCGAAATCGAGGAGGCTCTCGTCCAGAATCTTCATCTTTCGATTGTACTACTGCAAGCGTTATGATTGACATATGACAATCTGGTCACCGCGACTGTCACAATCCGAGGGGCCGTTGTATCGGCGGATCGCCGACCAGTTGCAGCGCGACGTGGAGAACGGGCGCCTCCTCCCCGGCTCCCGCCTCCCCACCCAGCGCGACCTGGCCCGCCGGCTCGGCATCACCGTCGTCACCGTCACCCGCGCCTACAGCGAGGCGGCGGAGCGGGGGCTGGTGGAATCGACGGTCGGACGGGGCAGCTTCGTGCGCGACCGCCGGGACGACGTCTCGGTCATCGACCTCTCCACGAACGTCATTCACGGCGGCGCGCCGCTCATGAGCGCCGCGCTGGCCGCGCGCATCGGCGTGGCGCTGACGACGCCGTACGGAGTGGGCGGCGGGTCGGAGCGTCATCGCGCGGCGGGAGCGTCGTGGATC
>Ga0207703_10000157_pt1 | contig 78446 bp, 38 predicted proteins | sample KBSSwiS12_FD_184304 | JGI IMG/M metagenome (GOLD analysis project Ga0207703, IMG submission 184304) | Switchgrass rhizosphere microbial communities from Kellogg Biological Station, Michigan, USA - KBS Switchgrass S1-2 (SPAdes) (version 2) | ecosystem: Host-associated > Plants > Roots >...
TTGCCGGCGTCAGGCCGCTCCACGTCACCTGTCCCGAGGTGTTCGTGGTCTTCTCGTCGATCTTGGTTCCGCCCTGGTAGCGAACCACGGCCGCTCCCGATCGGGTGGAGCCGTCCTGGTTCTGCACGGTGACCACCAGATCGGCCGTGCTCGAGCCGACGTCGAAGGCCGTGACCCAGTCCCAGGCGTCGGTCTTCCCGCCGGGGTTGGTCTCGATCTTTACCGCCTTGTAATAGGTTCCGGTCTGCGTCGGGGTGAAGGTCAGCGAATAGATCTTGGTTCCTCCGCCGGCCGTGATCGTCTGATACGCGGTCACGTCGTCGAAGTCCCAGGAGGAGGTCTTGCTGCGGTCGAGCCGCATCAGAGCTCTTGCGCTCTTCGAGGCAGCGTTCTTGTTGCGCACCAGCGCTTCGATGCGGATCGGTGTCCCCACCGGGATCGAACTGCCGGCGGTCAGCTCCACATTGTCCGAGACGCGGTAGATGCGCAGTGTGTCGGTAAACGGCCAGTCGCGACGAAGAGTGAGTGTGTTCGACCCGGTCGCCACCGCTTTCGTTGCGTCTGCCCACAACTCTCCGAGGCTGTCGAATGGGTTGGCTCCGGCGTAGTACGCCTCGAACGAGTACGTTGCCGGCGTCAGGCCGCTCCACGTCACCTGTCCCGAGGTGTTCGTGGTCTTCTCGTCGATCTTGGTTCCGCCCTGGTAGCGAACCACGGCCGCTCCCGATCGGGTGGAGCCGTCCTGGTTCTGCACCGTCACCACCAGATCGGCGGACGGCTGCGTGACCGAAAACGACCAGGTACCCGAGGTCGGGGCAACGGACTGGCCGCAGTCATTGAGCGCGATGACCTTCCAGTGGTAGTTGGCGCCGGGCGACACGGTGACCGTGCGCGTGGTCGAGGAGGCACTTTGAGATGCGATCAACGGCGGCGACGTACTGGTCCCGAAATAGACTTCGTAGGTCACAGCTCCTGATGATTGTCCCCAGGACAACGCCACGGAAGAATTACCGGACAGCACCGCGCCATTACTCGGACTGGTCAATGAAAACCCTACTGGCGCAGGACAGGTGACAGTGACCGTCCACGAAATGAGCGGAGCATATGCGAACTCCAGGTCATGAACGTGCGCACCGACGGTGTACGTTCCGGTGTTCGGAAATGACTCGGTGTGCGAAGTCGTTCCGCTCGACCCGCTCAATGTCGTGAGGCCGACATAATTTCCATCGCGGTACCACTCCGCTCCACGCAGATTTCCATCAGCATCGGTGCCCGATACCGAGAACGTCTGATTGGAACCTTTGGCGATCGTCACGGAACTGGTCGAAGGTGAGCTCCGCGTCGCCGCAGGAGTGCGGTTCATCACAGTGACCGACCATCCAACCCAGCTACTGAGGTTCCCGGATGCGTCGCGGGCCAGGACGCTGACGTTATTGGTCCCGGAAGCGGTAAACGCCTTGTTGTACGTCGCCGCGCCGTAATAGATCGTTCCGGAGAAGCTCTTCGTCGACGCGAGCGTGTTGTTCACGTAAAACTCGATCTTCGAGAGATTTCCACCGGAATCTGTCGCTTCTACGCTGAAGGATAGCGTTTGATTGACATACCCCGAAGCGGATCCGCCGGTCGGACTGCTCTTGGTGAGCGTCGGTATGTACACGTCGCCATACACGGCGGCTGTCAATAAGAGCGATAGTGTCGCCGCAACGAAGCCGCTTCTGTATGACCGGCGCAAGCGGTTAGAACTTCGAGCGGACCGAATCACGCCCGCCATGTCCGCAAGAGCTGGTACGCAATACTGTGACATCCTGTATCACCCGGGCGTTCACCCGGATGCCTCCGATGCGACTGCGACGCCTTTCCGTCCTTTACCTGAACGGAGAGATATTCGTCTCAAAGACCGATGATTTATTGTCGGAAATGGACCTGCTTCTCGGACGATATGCGATCGAGCGCTGGTTCGCAAGAATTGATTTCCATTATGCCGTCACAAAGCGTCGTGATGGAGATGGCGGCACTCGTTCCCAGGCGAAAAGACACTATGCGCCGCCGGAGGCGTCCGCCCGAACCGGCGCCGTGCGCGCCACCGCCAGCTCACGCATCACGTCCCCGATGTCCGCGCCCAGGACTTCGATCAATTCGAGGACCGTCGTGAGGCTCGGGACGTTGCCTCCCTGCTCGACGATGCTCACGTATTGCGGCGTCAGGTCGGAGCGGGTGGCGAGTTTCTGGCGCGTCCAGCCTCGTTCTTCGCGGATGCGGCGGACGATCGCGCCGAAGCGGATCGCGTCCATGTTCTTCGTTCGCGATCGTGGCATCCGTGAATGGTAGACCGAAACCATGGATGAAGTGAGGGTGTCCTGCGCGATGGGATTCGGACGCCATTTTTGTCCGCCAATCCCTACACACACTTTCCATGATTTGCGGATGGACGTGGGTCAGGATATGTCCGTATAATCCGCGGCTCCCGCTCGGTCCCCATTCGGCCGAGGGTCCATTTTCCAACACAACAAATATGCTGCAAATCCCTGCGTCCTTGTGAGCGCAGGACCCCACGGGCTCCACTTCATTACATCCGAGGTCTCTTATGGCAACGTCGCGCGCAAGCGTGCTCTGTCTGGCTCTGTCTCTGTCCGCCGCGCTGTCGGCGTATGCGGATGGTCCGCTCTTTCCCCGGCCGTTTCACCTCACCCGTGAGATCGACGACTCGCTCACGGGACGCGTCATCCGCGTCGACGAGTACTACTCGGGCGATCGCGTGATCACGGTCAACGGCACGAAGACGGCGATCGCCGATTACGCGAAGCAGGAGCTGACGGAAATGGACCGGGCGAGGGCGACCTACAGCGTCGCCACGTTCGCGCAGCTCGCCTCCGTCCTGCCGGCGCGTCGCGTCTCGGCGAAATCCGACGCGAAGCCGGTGATCGAGCGCAAGGGCAGCGATCGCCGCGCGGGACGCAACGTCGACGTCGTCGTCGCCGATGACGCGAACGCGTCGCTGCACGCCGAGGTGGCCGTCGATCAGACGATGGTGTTGTCGAAGGACGCCTTCGACGTCGTCGCCGGTGGCGCGTTTCCGAAGAGCAGCGGCGCGGCGGTCGATCTGATCCGCGGCGCTTCCGCCATGAAGCGTGGCCGCGTCGCTTCCAACGCCATGACGAGCGGCGAGGGCTACGGCCTTCCCGTCGAGCAGACGCTGCGCTGGCAGACCAATGGGGAAGCGGTCGTCGTGACGATGAAGGTCGTGGCCATCGACGAACAACTCCCGCCCGCAGAACTCATCGCCATACCCGCCGGCGCTCGCCGCGTGGAGGCGAAGGCCATCGAGGCGAAACGCATCGCCGACGATTCCGACTCACTCGTTCCCACCCGCGAACACTGATTGCCTTCCTGGAGTCATCCTTGAGCCATCGCCACAGTCGCCTTTCGTTGTCTTTTTTTATCGCCGCGATCCTCGTGCTGGCCGCGCCGGCCTCCCGCGCCGACCTTTTGACCAGCGCCGAGCTGAAGATCGAGGGCACATCGCTCCGCGTCCTGAATCCGACTGCCACCGTGCAGCTCGGGACGCCGGCGTCGATCCAGACCGAATTCGGCGGCAAGACGAATGACGAGGCGCCGGTCATCGAAGGGGCGCTGGTTCTCGGCGACCTGATCGGACCCGGCATCGCCGCGCCGATCACCATCAGCACCGCGCCCGGACACGCGTTCCAGGTCGCGGGGCTCAGCGAAGAAGGCGTCTACTACCTCCAGAACATCCGCCTCGTGAAGAGCGGGCAGTTGCTGCAGACGGCGACGCCGTCGTATGCGGTCATCCAGGTCACCAACGCGCTGCAGACGTCGGTCACGGTCCGGCAGCTCACGCCGGAAGAGCTGCGCGCGCGCGGCATCACCGTCGATCCGTCCAACTTCGACGTCTACGAATACACGTTTTCATTTCTCGTCGACGGAAAGACGGTCGAGATCCCGTATCCGGTGATCATCAACCGCATCACCCACGAGGTCACGCCGCTGACCCGTGAATCGCCGTACCACCTGCCGGCCGACGTGGCGAAGGCGCCGCCGCGCTGGAACCCGCCGGCGAGCGTGCCGTTCGAGCTCGTCGACGCATTCGACGACATTCCGCAGCCGCCGAGCAGTGACAGCGATCCCGACCTCCCGCCGCGTCCGCAGATCCATGCCGCGATCGTCGTGCCGAACAGCCTCGCGGTGCTGCATCAGTTCTTCGCCGTCGCGCTGGTCGTCTCGAACGGCGCGCCGAACGGCAGCCAGGTCACGCTCGACTCGATCACCGCCGCGATCTCCGCGCCGAACAACGTGCGCATCGTCAAAAGCGATCCGGCGGTCTCGTTCGGCCAGCCGGTCAGCATCACCGGTCCCGGCGGCGTGACGTTCCTCGCGGCGCAGGCGCAGGGTCAGGCCGAGTGGACGGCCGAGGGGCTGAAGTCGGGGACGTACACGCTGAACCTCGACGTGCAGGCCACCTTCCATTCGCCCGGCCAGAAAGACATCCCGCTCGCCGCGCATCCGAAGGCGACGATCGTCGTGCACGACGCGCGCTTCAACATCACCTTCTCCCATCCCGAGACGGTCAACAAAGGCGTCGCCTACACGACGTACACGTTCATCACCAACACCAGCGACTCGGCGCAGGACATCGTGCTGAGCGACAACAACATTCCGGATTGCGTCAACGGCGCGCAGAAGAACTACGTCTGCCGCGTCGCCGGAACGCCGTCGTCGTTCAACGTCCACCTCGAGCCGGGGCAGACGAAGAGCGTGCAGTCGAAGCTGATGTCGGGACTGACCGGCCACGTCTTCGCCACCGCCGCGTCGATCGACGGCGAGTCGTCGGCCATCAACTCCGCGTCGTTCGTGCTCGACCTGGGCGTCAGCCCGACCGGCGTGCCGCTCTCGCCGGTCACGCTCGTGCTGCCGTACTACGCGCGCACTCCGTACCTGTCGCAGGATTTCCTCGACGCGCAACTCGGACTCTTCGGCATCGGCTACGGCCTGGCCACGGCGCCGCTGAACAAGCAGACGGCGAAGTTCCCGCGCATCATCACCACCGACGTCTTCACCCGCGCCGTCGACCTGGCGCGCGCCGGCGAGCGGATGTTCATCGGCGAAGACCATCGCGACTCGCTCGCCACGCTCTCCCTCGACCTCCTCGGCAACGCTACGCCGCTCGCGGAGTGGGACCAGTTCCGGCGCCAGGAGATGGAAGATCCGGCCGGCGACATCGCGCGCAACGCCTCGGCGGCGCTGGCCACCGAGCTGGCGTCGGCGTACGCAGGCAGCGACGGACGGCTCACCGACTTCTCGCAGCGTTTCGCCGCCGCGACGGCGTATCGAACGCCGTACGTCCTGGCGCTCGCGCACGGATCGGCGCCGTCGACCTCGCGCGCCTATCCGATTCAGATCGTCTCCAACACCACGAGCGGCGTGCTCGATGTTCCGTCGTCCGCGGCCGCGAACTGGAAGCGGCAGATTCCGTACGGCGACGCGTACGCGCTCAACGCCACGAACGAGAGCGGCGAGCTCGCGCTGATCGGACGGGCCACCGCCGATTCCGACTTCACGCTCACGCTGACGCCGACGGCCGCAGGCTCGATCGAGCTGGTCTTCCCGTCGCTCGACGGCAAGCTGCTGCGCGCCACCGGCACGTTCACCGCGGGCTCGGCCGCGATCCACATCCACATCTTCCACGGCGCCGCGACGAGCAACGAGATCGGGCTGGCCACGACGCCGGTCGACATCGCGCCGATCGCCATCATCGCCGCGCGCCAGGACCTCCATCTCGACGCCGACGGCCACGTCGTGTCGATGCTCTTCAACCGCGCGCTGTCGAAGAGCGGCGATCTCTCCGCCAGCTTCGACACCGACGTCACGCTCGACGCGGCGAAATACGGCGCGTCGTTCTCCGGCAAGCGGGTCGTCGCCGGCGCGGCGCTGCAGCAGGACGGCAGGATCATCCGGCTGAACTACGACAGCTCGCTCTCCAGCGACGCGCAGTACACGATCAGGACGTCGAACCTGGTCGAGTCTCCGAGCTCGCCGAACGTCGTGCCGGTCACCGAGGTGCGCAATTCGGCGCTCATCCTCGGGACGGTCATCGCGGGCGACAACAAGCCGATCCCGAACGCCGATCTCATCCTGAACACGAAGACCGGCACGCAGTATCAGAAAGCCGACGCCAGCGGCAACTACCTCTTCGAGTACGTGCCACGCGACGTCGAGAACGGCCTGGACGGCGGCTACAACCTGCTGGGCAGGGCGTCGGGGAAAGAGACGCGCGTCATCGGCGCGATCCGTCTCCTCCACACCGTTCATCACGTCAACGTCTCGTTCCTCGGGCGCGGCACGGCGCGCGGGCACGTGCGTTACGACAACGGCGATCCGGTGCCCAACGCCAGCGTCGTCGTCGGCAGCACGATGTTCAATCAGTTCCGCCACACCACCACCGGCGCCGACGGACTCTTCGAAGTCACCGACGTCCCGGTCGGCCCGCTGACCTTCAGCGCGCAGGACGTCGCGGGCAACATCGCGTACGCCGCGAACGAGCTCCACGCCGGCGGCGAGACCGTCGTGCAGGACGTGTCGATCTATCGCCGGCCGTTCCCCGGCACCGGCACGGTCAAGGGCCGCGTCATCCGCAGCGATTCGCTCGCGCCGGTCGTCGGCGCGCACGTCGGCGTCTACAGCCAGGGCTACGGACTGACCGACTCCTACACCGACAGCGCGGGCCGTTTCGAGTTCACGAAAGTGCCGAGCGGTTTCGTCACCGTTCTGGGCGAGGACTACAGCGTCGCGCCGCAGAGTATCGCCGTCGATTTCGATCTGAAGCCCGACACCACGTATGACACCGGCGATCTCGTGCTCAATCCGAGGAGCGGCGAAACGATGGTGGCGGTCGAAGGCGTCGTCACGATCGAGGACCCGCTTCGTCCCGGCAGCGCCGATCCGGTGCCGGCGGCGCGCGTGCAGATCAAGGGAATGCTGACGCTCGTCGCGGACGAGCATGGCAAGTACGCCTACACCACCGTGCCGCAGTCGTTCACCGGCCGCGACATCCGGGCGTATGACCCCGTAAGCGGGCGTGCGATCGTGGTGCAGCTGCCGACGCTCGTCGCCGGCACGAACAACGTCCCCATCCGCATCGTGAAAGAGAGCGGATCGGGCGTCGGCATCGTCCGCGTCCATCTGTTGAGCGGATCGGGCCAGCCGGTCTCCGGCTATCACGTCTTCGAGCCCGGCTTCCCGACCGTCGACTCCATCCCCGCGGGCGACGGCATCTACGAGTTCCGCAACGTGGCCGTCGGACGATCGTTCCCGATCATGGCCGCTCCGGTCGGGGCGCAGGACGCGACGTACGGGTTCCAGGTCACGCAGGGACGGGGCGGCGTCTCGTACCCCGACCAGATTGCGGCCCTCTCGCTCCGTCTTCCGGGGCAGGGATCGGTGCGCGGCCGCATCCTCCAGCAGACGCAGGCGGGCGTGTTCGTCCAGCTCGCCGGTCATCTGAAGCTGTCGTTCCTGCAGTGGAGCGACCGCGAACAGAACATGGTGACGACGAGCATCAACGCGGACACGAACGGTACCGCCGACGCTGTCTTCGCCAACATGCCGGCGCAGCAGGACATGCTGCTCGAGACGTTCGAATCGGAAGGCTATGCCTCCGCCTCCGTCCGGCTCTTCTTCGACGGCGACGTGCAGCAGAAGACGCTCACGTTGTCGACGCTGGCTTCGATCAACGGCCGGGTGATGTCGATCGACGGCTACACGCCGGTCTCCGGCGCAACGGTCAGCCTCGTCGGTCACGATCTGCAGACCACCGGCCTCGATGGCAGCTTCTCGTTCCGCAACGCGTCGCCGAACAGCACCTACACGCTGATCGCCGATTACGTGCAGAACGGCATCATGCGCAAGGCGACGGTGAACGTCACCACGCCGGTGAAGGGCGGCCCGGTCAACAACGTCACGCTGATCCTGCTGTCGCAGGGATCGGTCGAAGGAAAGATCGTCAACGACTCGGGGCAGGTCGTTCCGTACGCCAAGTACTGGCTGCGCGAGCTGGCGTTCCCCGGCCGATACATCGGATCGCAGAGCGAGCCGCTGACCGCGGACGGCGCGGGCCGCTTCAGCATCAATAACGTCTTCACCGTGCCGGTGCGCATCGCGGCGTACGACCCGATCAACACCGATCTGTACGGCGTCTGGAACGGCGCGCTGACGATGGAGGGCGAGGTCCTGACGCCGACCGTCGTCGTCGGCGGAGCGGGGAAGGGGAACATCACCATCTCCGTCGTCGATCCGAACGCCGGCTACTCGCCGGTGGCAAACGCGGAAGTCTCGCTCTTCCGCAACTCGCTGTTCGACTTCGGCAGCACCGACGCCACCGGCACCATCACGTTCGTCGACGTCCCGGTCGGTTCCTACGCCGCGAGCGCCTATTCGAAAGCGCTCGGCAAGGTCGGGAGCACCACCGCGTCGCTCAGCGTCGTCCGCGACCAGACCATCACCCAGCAGATCACGCTGCTCTACAGCGGCGCGGTCGACGGCACGCTCACCGATCCGCAGAACAACGGCAGCGCCGTTCCGGGAGCGAACATCACGCTCTTCGGAGCGGGCTACCAGACCCGCGCCACCACGACCGCGGACGGAGTGTTCGAGTTCCTCGGCGTGCGCGAAGGATCGGTCGATCTCATCGCCCGCGATCCGCTCTCCATCCGCCGCGCCGTCAAGCGCAACATCCTCGTCACCTCCGCCAACGGCACCACGCACGTGCCGATGACGCTCGAGCCGACCTCGACTCTGACCGTCAAGGCTTTCCTGCCGAACGACACCGGCGGCAACTCCGGCGTGCTCGCGCCGCTCGTGAACATCGACGTCAACCAGTACGCGCCGGGCGGACGCTACCTGCGCACGACGCAGACCAACGGCGCGCAGTTCCCCGGCCTGGTGCGCGACTACGTCGGCATCAACGTCGGCGTGCAGGAGCTCGGCGGACGCAATCGCTTCGTCGCCCGCAACGTCAGCTTCGCACCGGGCGAGGCGGCGAAAGAGATCAACGACATCGTCTTCCCGGCGTTCGGCTCGGTCGTGGTGACCGTGCAGCAGGACCCCGTGCAGCAGGGCGCCCCTCCGACGGCCGTGCCGAACGTCTTCGTCACCGTCTCCAGCGGCGGCGTCTCCGCGAACGGCTACACCGACGGGAACGGAAAGATCACGCTGACGAACCTGCCGCTCGGCACGGTCTCGGTGCAGGCGTCGACCCTCGGCGCGCGTCCGCTCACCGGCGCGACCTCGGTCTCGCTCGGCAGCCAGAGCACGCCCGCGCCGGCCGTCATCACCATCGGCTCGTACAAGGCGATCAGCGGCCTGGTCGAAGCGGAGCAGGGAGGCGTGTCGGCCGGCACGCGCGTCTTCGCGCGCTTCTCGAACGTCACGCTCGAAACGCGCACCGACGTCACCGGCCATTACGGATTCCAGGGAATCATCGCCACCACCGGCACCGGCGTGACGCTGACCTACCTCGGTCCGGACGACGCCACCATCGGCGCCATCCAGGGACTCACGCTCACAGCGAGCAGTCCCGATGTCACCGAGGTGCCGGCGGTGAAACTCGACTCGACGCCGCCGCGCCTCATCTCCATCTCACCCGGCGACGGTTCGACCAACGTCGCGCCCGACACCACCATCGCGGTGAAATTCAGCCGCGGCATGAACCTCGCGCAGCTCTCGGGCGGGTCGATCGCGCTGTACGACGTCGCGGCCAACTCCATCGTGCAGATGCAGCTCATCGGCAAGACGCTGCAGAGCGACGGCAGCGAAGTCGAGACCTATACCGCCAAGGTCGTTCCCGTCGGCGGCAAGTGGCTGAAGAGCAACACCCTCTTCCGGCTGCAGATCGCCGCCGACATCCAGGACAACGCAGGCCACGTCCTCGGCGCCACCATCGGCGCCAGCTTCACCACCTCTGATTACAGCAATCCGCAGGTCACCGCTGTCTCGCCGTCGCCGAAGTCGCCGCTGCCGAAGAACAACTTCCAGCTCGCCGTGACGTTCAGCAAGGCGCTCGATCCGGCGCCGTGGGCCGCCGGCGGCAGCGGCGTCATGCAGTTCGTGCAGATCAACAGCAGCGGGACGCCGATCGGCAGCCCGGTGCCGGGCACGGTCCGCTACGAGTCGTCGGTCAAGGCGCTCTACTTCACTCCCGACGCGCTGCTTGTTCCGCAGGCGCTCTACCGCCTCTCCATCAGCGGAGCGGTGGACAGCGAAGGACGCGGTCTCATCGACTCGACCGGCCATGCGCTCTCCATCTGGACGCAGGACTTCTCGAGCTTCGACGAGCAGGCGCCGATCATCGCCATCGGAGCGCCGACGCTCCTGGGCGTCCCGATCGCGAGCGGCGATCCACTCTACAGCGGCGTCTCGTACAACATCGCCGTCACGCTCACCAACCCCGACGGCTCCGCCGCCACCGACGTCAAGAGCGTCACCTTCTACAGCGTCGACGCGAACGGCGTCAGCACCGTCATCAACCACGTCAATCTGAAGAGCGTCGACATCACTCCGCTCGGCGGCGTCACCTCGTTCACCCTCAAGGTCGCGGCCACCGATCAGAGCGACAACCAGAGCGCGCCGGTCACGCAGACCTGGACCGTGCAGCCGGTGCCGTCGCTGGCCATCGCCTCGACCGCCATCGCCCCGTCGATCGTCTACGCCGGCCAGCCCTTCACCAACACCGTAACCCTCGGCGGCGGCGCGATCAGCGCGAACGTCACCGTCAGCGCGTACGTCAACGGCGACAACATCCCCGCCGCGACGCAGACCGCGACCGTGACGCGCGCCAACTTCAGCGCCGCGTGGACGCCGAAGGTCTTCACGCTCGCGCTTCCGGCCACGACGCCTGCCTCCTCGCAGATCGTGGTGAAGACCACCGCCAGCGACGTGCGCGGCTCGGTGCAGAAGATCGATCCGTTCACCCTCACCGCCGACGGCAACCCGCCGGTGCTCAACCCGCTCTCCATCCAGGTCGTCAAGTCGTCGACTCCGTCCGATCCGACCTCGTTCCACAACACCGACCAGTTCAAGGTCCACGCATATGCGCGCGACGCCGAGACCGGCATCGCCACGGCCACCTTCACGATCAACGGAACGACGTACGTCGTCACCTCCGGAACGTGGAACGCCTCGACGCAGCTCTACGACTTCGTCACGCCGACCATCACCGTGCAGGCGCGCAACGAAGACCTCACCGTGCCGATCTCCGTCGTCGTCGCCGACAACGCGCAGAACAAGAGCAGCGGCGGCACGACCGTGACCTACCTCGGCGTACACGATCCGAACGCGCCGAAGGTCGCCTGGCTCTCGCCGCTGCACGACGCCGCCTGGCCCGCGCTCCAGGGCTTCAAGACGAAGATCAGCGTCTACGCCACCGCCACCGCCACGCTCAACGCGACGTTCGACATCGACGGCGTCAGCGTCCCGGCGACCCGCAACGGCACCCAGTTCGACGCCGACATCACGCTCGACCTCTCGGGCAAGGCAGACCAGACGCTGACCATCACGGCGAAGGTCGATGACGGCACGCATTTCATCGAGCTGCCGCTCACCGTCGACGTCGTCGCCTCCACGCACGTCTACCCGCCGGCATCGACCACCGCGATCACGGCGACGAACCCGACGATCGGCGACAGCATCGTCGTCGACGGCGGCCGGCTCGTGCTCCACGTCCCGGTGACGCTGAAGAACCTGATCGTCATCAACGGCGGCCTGGTCGACACCGTCAACAGCACCACCATCACCGACGAGAAGATCGCGCTCACCATCGCCGATCACCTCTTCGTCGACAACCGCTCGCGCGTGGACGTCTCGGCGCGCGGCTATCTCGGCGGACTGCAGAACAACTTCGACAACACCGATCAGAACCACAGCGTGCACGGCGTGACCCTCGGGCGCACCACGACGAACGGCGCGTACTACGCCTCGGCCTCGCACGCCGGCCTGGGCGGCGAAGAGCCAGGCTACTCCACGAATCCGCCGTACGGCGCCATCAAGTCGCCGGCCGATCTCGGCAGCGGCGGCGGCGCCGACCTCGGCACCGGCCGCGGCGGACAGGGCGGCGGCTCGGCCGTCGTCATCGCCACCAGCGGCCTGGGGAAAGTGGTCGTGGCCGGCGTGATCGCCGCCGACGGCGAGTCGGGTCTGAGCATCGGCGGCGGCGCCGGCTCGGGCGGCTCGATTCACCTCACCGCAAAGACCATCGTCCTCGGATCGGCTTCGTCGATCAGCGCGAACGGCGGCGACGACAGCGCCGGCAATCCCGCGCAACGCGGCGCGGGCGGCGGACGCGTCTCCATCGAGGCGTCGTCGCTGCTCGACATCGACACCACGCTCGGCTCGCACATCGCCGCGCGCGGCGGACGCAACGTCGCCGGTGAAGCGGCGACCGCCGTCGACGGCGGCGCCGGCACGATCTTCCTCCGCTATCCGGAGGAGGCGAACGGCGAGCTGCTGATCGATCCGGGCTTCCCCACTTCGCTTCACCTCACGCGCGGCACCGTCATCGGCGAGTCGCTGACCTTCGACCGCCTCACCGTCGCGCCGCGTGCGCTCGTCCGCTTCGACGGCGACGTCACGGTCGGCTCGGCGACGAACGACCTGACCACCATGGCCATCGACCCGACGGCGCGCGTGGCGCTGGCCACCGACCTGCCGACCGTCAACGTCACGGCCAATCCGGCCGCCGGCGGAACGATCGCGCAGAACACGAACCTCTCCGTCACCTACAACGCCGCGTCGCTCAGCGGCATCGGCCGCGTCATCGTCACGCTCGACCCGTCGCTGGTCTACCGCGTCGACACGTTCGACCAGTACAACCAGACCGCGACGGCGACCGACGCGCTCCTCGTGCCGGCGAACGCCGTGCCGGGATCGACCGCCACGCTGCGCGTGCGCGTGATCGATCGCGCCGGCCGCGTGATCGACGCCGCGCCGCAGACCTTCACCATCTCCCAGAACCAGGCGCCGGTCATCACCGCCTTCGACCTCAACGCACCGGCGGCGCTCTACATCGGCGGCACGTTCACCGCCACGGTGTCGGCCACCGACGACCAGTCGATCACCACGCTCGGCCTGACCACGCAGTTCGGCACCAACACGCCGTCGACGCAGACGGCGACGATGAACACGACGCCGGCATCGAAGACCTTCACCGTCACCGTGCCGCTCGACAAGACGCTCGACGCGAAGACCATCACGCTCACCGCCCTGGCCAACGACGGCTATCCGAGCCGCACCACCTCGATGGTCAAGACGTTGACCATCGCCTCCGACACCACCGCGCCGGCCGTGACCATCTCCCAGCCCGCGGCGGGCGCCACCTTCAACGAAGGCAACAACAACCTCGTGCACATCGTGGCCACCGTCACCGACGCCGAGTCGGGAGTCTCCTCCGTCACCGCCACGATGGAGGGGGGCGAGACCATCACCCTCACCGGATCGGGCAGCACGCGCTCCGGCGACATCCACGTGCCGAGCGTGCCGGACGGCAATGACATTCCGCGCGTCATCACCGTCACCGCCCGCGACGTCGTCGCCAACATCGGCACCGGCACCGTCACCATCAACGTGCATCCGCTCTACGACCCGACCGCTCCGGTCGCGACGTGGAACTGCCCCGGCGACGGCGGCTTCTATCCGCCGTCGTACGCCACCACCTTCACGGCCGTCGTCGTGCCGGGTGCCGGAACGAACGGCACGCCGGGACCGGCGGTCGATACTGTCACCTTCTCCGACGGCGTCAACACCGTCACGGCCACGGCCAGCGGCACGACGTTCACCGCGCCGTGGACGATCCCGAACACGCCCGGCCTGCCGCTGACCATCACGCTCACCGCGCGCTCCATCGGCGGCGCGACCACGACGCTCGTCCGGACGCTCAACGTCGTCGCCGTGGACAAGACGATCAGCAGCTCGCTCACCATCGGCGACGGCGTGATGGATTACGACTTCCAGAACGTCGCCATCACCGCCGGCACGGTCACCATCAACGGACACCACGAGTTCAAGAAGCTGCTCGTCCTCGGCAACGCCGTCGTGAACCAGATCGCCACCGGCACGCTGGCGACGGCGGCGCTCGACATCAAGGCCGACACGCTCTACGTCGCCTGCACCGCGTCGATCGACGTGAGCGGCGCCGGGTATGTCACCGAGACCTCGTACCCGGCCGTGCCGGTGGCGACGAACGGGGGAGGGGGAAGCCACCTCGGCGAAGGCGGAGGCATGGCCCTCGGCTTCCCGTACGGCAGCGTCTATCAGCCGCGCGAAGTCGGCGCCGGCGGCGGGAAGTACAGCCCCAACCAGTACACGACCTACAACGGCGGCAACGGCGGCGGGCGCATCGCCATCCAGGGCACGCTCGTCCAGATCGACGGCAACGTCTACGCGAACGGCTACGGCGCGAGCGGCGGCGGCGGCGCAGGCGGCTCGATCTGGATCCGCACGACGAAGCTTGCCGGCACCGGAAAGGTGTGGGCGGTCGGCGGCACCGGGACCGCCACGGGCGGCGGCGGCGCGATCGCGATCGAATACAGCGATCCCGCGTCGACGACGATGAACCTGAACGCGCAGACCGCCGCGAACTCCGGTACGGCCGGCGCGGCCGGCACCGTCTGGACGAAGGGGCCGGACTCGACGTACGGCTCGCTCCTCGTCGACAACAAGGGAGTGGGGAGCGGTTACGCGACCGAGCTGCCGTCGCTCGGCAAGGGCAACGTCCTCACCGGCAGCGGCAACAGCACCGTCGTCACCGACAGGAGCAGCAACATCCCGGCGTTCTTCGCCGGACACTGGATCGAGATCCGCACCGCGGCCGGCACGTTGCGCGGACGGTGGAAGATCTCGGCGGTCAACGCGAAGACGGCGACGCTGCAGCTGAACGCGAATGAGACCACCGGCATCACGGCGGGCGATCAGTGGTCGGGGGTCTATCGCTTCGACGCCGTCAGCACCGCCGCCAACGAGCGCCTCTACAGCGCGGACAACATCCTCATCGGCGACCAGGCCGTCTCGACCATCGTCGGTACGAAGCAGAGCGGCCAGACCGTCGTCTACGCGCAGCCGATCGTCGGCGACAACATCAACATCGTCGGCCACATCGCCGCGACGTCGATCACGGCGACGAACCTGACCATCGCGGCGGGCGGCATCGTGCAGCACGTCGGCGGAGGGTCGCTCGCGCTCAACGTCAGCGGCACGATGACCATCGCCGCGGGCGGATCGATCGACGTGAGCGGTCTCGGATACGGCGCTACGGCGACGTACCCCGGTGCCGCGGGCGTGGCGAACAACGGAGGCGGCAGCCATCTCGGCGAAGGCGGGCGCATGGGACTCGGCGCGACCTTCGGCAGCGTCTACCAGCCGCAGGAGCTCGGCGGCGGTGGCGGAAACAACTATCCGAACTCCTACACGACATACGCAGGCGCGCCGGGCGGCGGCCGTGTGGCCATCCAGGCCGGCACGCTGCAGCTCGATGGCAACATCCTGGCGAACGGCTGGAGTGCAGGTGCCGCGGGCGGCGGAGCGGGCGGTTCGATCTGGCTGCGCGCCGCGAAGATCAACGGCGCCGGTCTGATCGAGGCTAAGGGTGCTTCGGGCTCGACCGACAGCGGGGGCGGCGGCGGTGCCATCGCGATCGAGTACTCCGATGCGGCGACGTCGGGCACGTGGCAGTCGAGCGTCAGCGCGAACGGCGCGAGCAGCACCAACGGCGGCGCGGCCGGTACGGTCTTCATCAAGGGAGCGAACGCCGTCTACGGCTCGCTCACCATCGACAACAAGGGCGTCGGCAGCGGCTCGGCGACGGAACTGCCGTCGCTCGGCAGCGGCAACGTCCTCAACGGCAGCGGCAACGCGACCGTGGTGACCGATCGCGGCAGCGACATCCCGTCGTACTTCATCGGCCACTGGGTCGAGGTCCGCAACGCCTCCGGCACCGTGCGCGGACGGTGGAAGATCGCCGCAGTCGCCGCGAAGACGATCACGCTCCAGATCAACGCAAACGAGACCACCAACATCACGGCTGGTGACCGTTGGTCCGGCGTCTATCGCTTCGACGCCATCACGGCCGTGGCGAACGAACGGGTCTACAGCGCGGACAACATCCTGATCGGCGACCAGAACGTGACGACCATCGTCGGTACGAAAGCGGGCGGACAAACGGTCGTCTACTCGCAGCCGATCGTCGGCGACAGCATCAACATCGTCGGCCACATCGCCGCGACGTCGATCACGGCGGCGAACCTGACCATCGCGCCGGGCGGAATTGTGCAGCACGTCGGCGGAGGCTCGGTCGCGCTCAACGTCAGCGGCACGCTGACCATCGCCGCGGGCGGATCGATCGACGCGAGCGGTCTCGGATACGGCGCCACGGCGACGTACCCCGGCGCCGCCGGCGTCGGCAACAACTCGGGCGGCAGTCACATCGGCGAGGGCGGCCGCATGGGCCTCACCGCGTCGTTCGGCAGCGTCTACCAGCCGCAGGAGCTCGGCGGCGGAGGCGGCAACAACTATCCGAATTCCTACACCACCTACTACGGCGCGCCGGGCGGCGGACGTGTGGCCATTCAGGCCGGCACGCTGCAGCTCGACGGCAGCATCCTCGCGAACGGCTTCACCCCCGGCAACGCGGGCGGTGGAGCGGGCGGCTCGATCTGGCTCCGCGCCGGAAAGATCGCCGGCGCCGGCGTGATCGAGGCGAGGGGCGCTTCGGGCACCAACGACAGCAGCGGCGGCGGCGGAGCCATCGCCGTCGAGTACTCCGATCCGACGACGTCGGGCTCCTGGCAGTCGAACATCAACGCGAGCAGCGCCTCCAGCAACGTCGCCGGCGCGGCCGGCACGGTGTTCATCAAGGGAGCGAATTCGGTCTACGGCTCGCTCACCATCGACAACAAGAACGTGAGCAGCGGCTCGGCGACGGAACTGCCGTCGCTCGGCAGCGGCAGCGTCCTCGCCGGCAGCGGCAACGCGACCGTGGTGACCGATCGCGGCAGCGACATCCCGGCGTACTTCATCGGCAACTGGATCGAGATCCGCACCGCGTCCGGCACCGTGCGCGGCCGCTGGAAGATCGCCGCGGTCGCCGCGAAGACGATCACCCTCCAGATCAACGCAAATGAGACCACCAACATCGCGGCAGGCGACCAGTGGGCCGGCATCTATCGCTTCGACGCCATCACGGCCGCCGCGAACGAGCGCTTCTACAGCACCGACAACGTCCTGATCGGCGAGCAGAACGTGGTGACTCTCGTCGGCACGAAGGCGGCCGGCCAGAACGTCGTCTACTCGCAGCCGATCGTCGGCGACGTCATCAACGTCGTCGGACATGTCGCCGCGACTTCGATCAAGGCGACGGCCCTCACGTTGAGCCCGGGCGGCATCCTGCAGCACGTGAGCGGAGGCTCGCTCTCGATCAACGTCAGCAGCGCGCTGACCATCGCCAACGGCGCGTCGATCGACGTGAGCGGTGCCGGCTACGGCGCCGGGGCGACGTACAGCGGCGCCGCGGGCGTGGCCGCCAACGGAGGCGGAAGTCACCTCGGCCAGGGCGGCCGCATGGGTCTCGGCGCCGCCTTCGGCAGCGTCTACCAGCCGCAGGAGCTCGGCGGCGGCGGCGGCAACAACTATCCGAATTCCTACACGACTTACTTCGCCGCGCCGGGCGGCGGCCGCGTGGCCATCCAGACCGGCGTGCTCCAGCTCGACGGCAGCATCGTCGCGAACGGATGGAGCCCCGGCAACGCCGGCGGCGGCGCGGGCGGTTCGATCTGGCTGCGCGCCTCCAGGATCAACGGCGACGGCCAGATGCAGGCGGTCGGCGCTTCGGGTCCCAGCGACAGCGGCGGCGGCGGCGGCGCGATCGCCGTCGAATACACGGATGCCGCGTCGGCCGGCCTCTGGCAGTCGAACCTCGCCGCGAACGGCGCGAGCAGCAGCAGGGCGGGCGCGGCCGGCACCGTGTTCATCAAGGGACCGAACGACACGTACGGCACGCTGACGATCGACAACAAAGGCATCGTCAGCAGTTCGTCGACGGAGTTCCCGGCGCTCGGCAGCGGCATCGCCCAGGCGGGCAGCGGCAACGCCGTGCTCGTCACCGATCGAGGCAGCGACATCCCGGCGTACTTCGTCGGCCATTGGGTCGAGATCAGCAGCGCGGGCGGCACGCTGAAAGGCACGTGGCGCATCGCGTCGATCAACGCGAAAACCGCCACGCTCGCCGCGAACGCCAACGACGCTCCGACGGTGCAGCAGGGTGACAAGTGGAGAGGCGTCTACCGCTTCGACAACGTGCACGCGGTGCACGGCGAGACGATCGCCGGCAGCGATCCGATCCGCATCGTCTCGGCCGGCACGCTCGATCTGCAGGGTCCGACCACGGCCGGCCAGTACCTCGATCTGCGCGAAGTCACGGCGAACCAGGTCAACATCAGCGGCAACGTCATCGTCACGTCGGTCGTCGCTCCGAACATCACCATCAAGAGCGGCGCGTTGGTCATCGTTCCGAACGACGGCACGAACCCGTACGGACTGAACCTCAACGCCAGCACCTCGCTGACGATCGAGAGCGGCGCCACCATCGACGTGTCGGGCAGGGGCTACGGCAACACCATCAGCTACCCCGGCGCCGTCGCTCCGTATGCGTGGATCGGCGGCAGTCACATCGGCGCGTCGATCGTTTCGGGCCTCGTCGGCACCGGCTGGAGCTCGGTCTTCGGCAGCGTCTACCGTCCGGCCGAAGCGGGCGGCGGTGCGTACCAGGGCGGCGCCGGCGGCGCCGCCGTGCGCATTTCCTCGCCGCAGGTCACGCTCAACGGCACCATCAAGGCGAACGGCGCCGACGGCGGCGACCGCACGGGCGCGGGCGGCTCGATCTGGATCACCGCGACTCTCCTCCGTTCCACCGGCGGCGCGCTGCAGGCCCGCGGCGGCGACGGCAAATACGAGGCGGCGGGCGGCGGCGCGATCGCCATCGAGTACAGCGACGCCACCAGCACCTTGCCGACGGCTCTCATCCGCGGCGGCAGCAGCACGCAGTACCTGGAGTCGGGAACCGGCACGCTCTACGTCAAGGGTCCGGCACCAGCGCTCTACGGCGATCTCACCGTCGACAACGGCGGCCAGGTCGGCGACTCTGCCGTCCTTCCCTCCTTCGGCAACGGCACCGCGCAGGCCGGGTCATCCGGCGCGACGCTGGTGACCGGCCGCGCCACCACCATCCCGCCGTATTTCATCGGCCACTGGATCGAGATCTCGACCGGTACGACGGTGAAGGGAACGTGGCGGATCAGCGCGATCAACGACCGCACCGTCACGCTCGCCCAGAACGGCAGCGAGGTGATCGACATCCAGCCGAGCGACAAGTGGCAGGGCGTCTATCGCTTCGACAACATCCGCACGACGCAGGGCGGCGGCGCAATCGCCAGCAACGATCCGATCCGTCTGAGCGACGTCGGTGAAGCAATCGTCCAGGGCTCGACCGGCTCCGCGCAGCCGCTCGAATTCCGGTCGCCGGGCGAAGGCACCAATGTCTCGTTCAACGGCAACGTCGTCTTCCCGACCTTCACCGCGCCGGTGATGACCGTGAAGAGCGGCGCGAAGCTGACGAGCGTCCTCAATGCCTCGACCCCCGCCACCATCACGCTCAACGCCGCCACGTCGCTGACGGTCGAGAGCGGCGCGTCCATCGACGTCTCGGGCAAGGGCTACGGCAACAACGTCACCCATCCGAGCGCCGCTGCTCCTTATCAATGGGTCGCCGGCGGTCACCTCGGCGTGCCGATCCTCAACGGCAGCGCCAGCGGACTCACCTCCGCCTTCGGCAGCGTCTATCGCCCGGCCGAAGCCGGCGGCGGCGCCTACTCCGGCAGCGCGGGCGGCGGCATCATCCGCATCAACGCCGGCCAGCTCAATCTCAACGGCACCATCGCCGCGAACGGCACCGACAACCTCGATCGCACGGGCGCAGGCGGCTCGATCTGGATTACGGCAGGTCTCGTCCGCACCACCGGCGGCACGCTCGAAGCGCGCGCCGGCGACGCGAACTACGAGCCGGGCGGCGGCGGCGCGCTCCTCATCGAGTACACCGATGCGACGAGCACCTTCCCGGCGCCGCTCCTCCGCGGCGGCACGAGCAAGAACTATCCATCGTCGTTCGGCGGCGCCGGCACCTTCCTGGCGAAGGGTCCGAACAACACGTACGGCGATCTCGTCATCGACAACGCCGGCAAGAACGGCATCGTCACGCTCCTGCAGTCGCTCGGCAACGGCACCGCGTTGAGCGGCACCGGCGGCGTCACGCTGGTCACCGACCGCGCCGCCAACATCCCGGCGTACTTCGTCGGCAACTGGGTCGAGGTCAACGACGCGGCCGGCAGCAACAAGGGCACCTGGCGCATCGCCACGGTGAACGCCAAGACCGTCACGCTCACGCCGGACGGCAACCCGATGAACATCGCGGCGGGCGACAAGTGGCGCGGCGTTTACCGCTTCGACCACGTCACGTTGAGCAACGGCGGCAAGCTGAGCTCCGCGGACGGCGTCTATGCCGGCACCAACACCGCGCCGGTCTTCACTCCCGCGCTCCGCTCGCAGATCGTCGTCAACACCACGCCGACCTCGATCACCGTGACCGGTCCGGCCGGCGCCGTCACTGACCCCGATCTCCCGATCAAGCTGACCGTGACCAGCAGCACCGGCACGGTCTTCACGGCCAACGCGAACGGCGACGGCTCGTTCAACATCCCGGTCACCGGCGTCGTCGGCACCACGTTCACGATCTACGCGACCGACTCGAATACCTTGCCGCTCAGCTCCCCGGTGACGCCGGTCAACGGTCAGGTCGTGGTGGTCAATCCGCTGACGTCGTTCGCGGTGCAGCCAACGTCGATCATCCCGGGCGGCACGGTCACCATCACGCTGCGCCTCACGTACCCGGCACAGACCGGCGGCGTGCCGGTGACGCTGACCACCTCCAGCTCCGCGCTGCCGCTGCCGGCGACCTACACCATTCCGGCCGGCAGCCAGATGGCGACGTTCATCGTGACGTCGTCGACGAACGTCAGTTCCTCGACGTCCGCCAACCTCACCGCGCTCTCCAGCGGCGACACGAAGACGGCGACCGTGACGATCGTGCCCGACAGCGCGAAGCTCGCGTCGGTGTCGGTCTCGCCGTCGTCGCTCACCGGCGGCACCACCGCCATCGGCACCGTGACCCTCGGCGGCGTCGCGCCGGCCGGAGGCGCGGTCGTACTTCTCTCCAGCTCCAACAGCGCGTTCGTCGCGGTCCCGCAGAGCGTCACCGTTCCGCCGGGCGCCACGAGCGCCACGTTCACCGTCAACGCCGTGCAGACCGGCACCGCCGACGTCATCGGCATCTTCGGCGCGACGAAGAGCGCGACCGTCAACGTGAGCGGATGCGGATCGATGTCCCCGGCCGCGCAGCCTTCAACGACGTCGCTGACGAAGACCTGGTTCGACGACCTGCCGCTCTCCGCGGGCCAGACCCTCACCGGCGGCACGGTCGTCTCCGATCAGTCGGCGTCGCTCGGCAGCTCCATCTTCCTCTCCGGCGGCGGACTGCAGTCGTTCACCATCGCCGGCGCCTCCGATTGGAACGTCGTGAGCGGCGATTCGCTCGTCGTTCATGCGCTCATCAATCCGTGCAAACCGCCGCGCCAGATCCAGGCGATCTGGAAAGACAGCGCCAACGTCGAATACCGCGCGTCGTGGGGCGAAGATGTCATTCAGGCCACCACCGCGCACACGCAGGTCGGTCCGATGATCGCCGCCGGCGCGTGGGTCCGTCTCGAAGCGCTGGCGTCCGTGATCGGCGCCGCCGGCAAATCGATCAACAGCCTCACCGTGCAGATCTATGACGGCGAGGCGTGGTTCGACGTCATCGGCCGCAACGTCTGCTCCATCGCGTCGCCCGTGGCTGCGCCTGCGTTGAATCCGTCCGAGGTCGTCTGGTTCGAGGACGCGCCTCCGGCGGGTGCCGTGCTGGCAACTCCCGGCACCGGCATTTACGCGTGGAGCTGGCCCACGACGCAGTTCGCCAGCGGCTCGAGCTCGCACAGTGATGGCGTTCACGCCGGCGGCCACGAGCACTACTTCACCGCGGCCACGGCCGTGCTGACGCCGGCGAACGGCGACGTGCTCGTCACGTACGCACTGATCGATCCGTGCAATCCGGTGCGCGAGCTCATGCTGCAGTGGAACGACGGCTCGGGCTGGGAGCATCGCGCGTACTGGGGCGACGACCTCCTGCCGTGGGGAACGAACGGCACCGTGAGCCGCTACCGCATGGGACCGCTTCCTCCCGCCGGCCAGTGGGTGCGGCTGGAGATTCCGGCGTCGCTCATCGGCGTGGCGGGCGTGAACCTCAAAGGCGTCTCCTTCGACGCATACGACGGCCAGGTGTGGTTCGACCGTACCGGCAAGCTCTCGCGCGTGAACATCTCGCTCGGCAAGCCGGCCACGCAGATCTCGACGCTCGATGTGGACTACGCGTCGCGTGCGGTCGACGGCAACACCGATGGCAACTGGAACGCGGCAACGACCACGCACACGGCGACGGTGATCCAACCGTGGTGGGATGTCGATCTCGGCGCGGTGCTCCCGATCGAAGATATCCAGCTCTGGAACCGCACCGATAACGGCTGGGGCTATCGCCTCAGCAACTACTGGATCTTCGTCTCCAACGAACGGATCACGGTCAATGACGTCGCCACGGCGCGGTCGCTGCCGAACGTCTACGCCTACCACTATCCGTTCCAGTGTCCGACGACGCTGACGCATCGCATCGGACGGAGCGGCCGCTTCGTACGCATTCAGCTCAACGGCACGACCGAGCCGCTCAGTCTGGCCGAGGTGCAGGTGTGGGCGCCGGCCAGCGCCATGAAGTTGAATGTCGCCGGCGGCGGGGTCACATCACAGTCGACCGTCTACACCGGATCCAACGGAGCGACGTATCCATCCGAGCTCGCCGTCAATGGCGACGCCGTCAGTCCGGGCAATACCGGCGGCTCGTTCAGCATCACGCTGGACAACGATCCGCACTGGGACGTCGACCTCGGGTCGAGCAGGCCGATCTCCACGATCGACGTGCTGCATCGCCTCGAGTGCGCCCCCAATCTCGCCTGCGATCAGCTGACCGGCTACTACCTCTTCGTCTCCGATCAACCGTTCACCTCGACCCAGGTCGCGCCGACGATCGCCCAGAACGGCGTCGGCGTCTGGTACCACGGCGCGCAGCAGTGGCCCTCCGTTTCGTTCCCCGTCTATCGATCGGGACGGTATGTCCGGGTCGCCAAACCGGGCGCCAACACGGTCGTGACCTTGAGCGAAGTGCGCGTCTGGGCAGACAACACGCCGCTCGCACCTCTCGCCACCACCGCGCCAACGCACTGACGCTCCATGAAACAGGGAAAACCGATGCAGAGAGCTTTGTCACTCGTCGTCACCTTCGTCGCCGTGCTCTTCACGAGCGCGGCCGCCTTCGCCCAGTCCTACACCGACGACTTCCAGTCCTATGGCGAGCACGCCAATCCGCCGGGCTGGGTCGACTCCCCGGTCGGCGTTCCGAAGCCCGACGCTTCCGGTCTGTACAAGACGTGGGGCGATCCGACGCAGGGCAACAAGGCGACGAACGTCGTCTTCGGTACGAAGCAATCGTCCGGCAAGGCCGATCCGAACGGCCGCATGGGGACGTTCTCGACGTACACGACGAAGAGCTTCACCGGCGCGGGACGCTTCGAGTACCGCGGCCGCTTCATCCGCACGAACAACGACTCGCGCATCGGTCTCACCTTCTTCTCTTCGTATCCCGAAAAAGACCAGTACTACCTCGCCGGCCTCATGCCGCAGGCGGGCGGCGCGCTGACCATGCAGCTCCTTTCCTTCGGCGCCGGAACGCTCACCGGCGTCGTCGACAGCAAGTTCACTCCCAACGCCAACCAGTGGTGCTGGTTCGCCATCCAGGCGGACGCCGTCGACGGCCAGACGCTCGTCCGCGCCCGCTTCTGGATCGACGGCTCGACCGAGCCGTCGTCGTGGTCCATCGACGCCGTCGATTCCTCGGCCACGCGTCTGACCGCCGGCCGCGTCGGCATCTGGGCGGCGATCAAGGGCGACTCCTACGTCGACGATCTCACCGCCAAATCGGCCGTCGACCACGTCGCGCCGGTCATCTCCTTCTTCGAGTCGAACGTCGCGATGACCGACAACAAGGTCTTCAACCGCGACGCCGCGCCCGAGATCCGCGTGACCGACGACTCGTCCGGAGTGGGCGACGTCACCATCAAGCTCGACGGAAACGCCTACGTTTCGAAGACCACGGTGACGGGCGAGCGCTACCACCAGCTCGACGTCGACGCCACCGACAACGCCGGCAACTCGGCCCACGCCACGATTCACTTCGCCGTCGACAAGACGCCGCCCGTGGTCTCGATCCTCGACCGCGGAACGGCCATCGCCGATGGCGCGGTGCTCAATCACGACGTGACGCCGGTCATCAGCGTCACCGACCTGACGCCGGTCACCATGACCGCCACGCTCGACGGCGCGCCGTTCACCGCCGGCACCGTGGTCAGCGCCGAAACACAGCACACCATCACCGCCGCGGTCACCGACTCCGCGCAGCACACCACCACGCGCAGTGTCACCTTCTCCATCGACAAGCGCGGCCCGTCGCTGACGCTCGTCTCGCACAAGGACGGCGACGTCGTCACCGAGACGACGATCGTCATCAGCGGCGGCGCGGACGACTCCGTGCAGGTCAAGGTCAACGGCGTTCCGGCGCAGCTGGCGAACGCGGTCTGGACTTCGGCGCCGATCACGCTCGTCGAGGGAAGCAATCCGATCACCGTCACCGGCGTCGATTCCGCGGGGAACGTAGGCCGGCTCACCGTGACGATCGCGCTCGACACGCGCGCGCCGCAGCTCGTCATCTCGTCGCCCGCCGCGAACGCCTGCCTCGACACGACCATCGTCGATCTGCACGGCACCGTCGCCGACCCGCACGCCAAAGACGTCAACGTGCAGTTCGGCGAGATCATCATCCACGCCACGCTCGACACGACCGGCGCCTGGTCGGCGAACGTGCCCGACGTGCCGGAAGGGAAGGCCGTCTTCCTCGTCACCGCCACCGACACGGCCGGCCACTCGACCACCGTCAGCCGCGCCGTCACCATCGACCGCACCGAACCGGTGATCGAGGTCAACGAGAACGGCGCGCCGTTCACGGCGAAGCTGATCAACCGCGCGCTCTCGCTCGACGTCCGCGCCACCGACGCCGATCCGAACGCGACACTCGCCGTGACGCTCGATGGCGCGGCGATGGGCACCTCGCCTGTGGTCGTGTCCGCCGAAGGCGCGCACACGCTCGATGCGACGGCCACCGATTGCGCCGGACTGCAGAGCGCGAGGAAGGTGACGTTCACCATCGATCGCACGCCGCCCGTCATCACGAACCTCGTGCCGGCCAACGGCGCGACGATCGGCGCGGCACCCGCGTCGATTCAAGGCTCCGTGAGCGAAGCGGCCGCGATCAACATCTCCGGCACCGAGCTTTCGGCGACCGTCAATGCCGCCGGTGCGTTCGAGCTCGCCGGCGCGACGTTCATCGAAGGATTGAACCGCTTCACGCTGCACGCCGTCGACGACGCCGGCAACGCGTCCGACGTCTCGTACAGCGTCACGCTGCGCACGATCGCGCCGGCGATCGAATTCATCGACAATGGCTCGCCGATCGCGAACGGCGCGCTCTTCAATCGCGGCGTCACGCCGATCGTCCGCGTCAGCGTGAGCGACGCGACCACGACGTCGACGCTCGACGGGCAGCCGTTCACGTCCGGCACCGCGGTCACGGCCGAAGGAGCGCACACGCTCAGCGCCACGGCGGTCGATCCGGCCGGACACTCCACGACAGCGAGCGTGACGTTCACCATCGACGTCACTGCGCCGGTGGTGAAGATCACCGCGCCGACCGCCGGCCAGACCATCGACGCCGATCACGTCACCGTGAGCGGCAGCGCCGGCGACGCGGTCTCGCTGACCGTCAACGGCAGCGTCGTCACGCCCACCGCCGGCGGCGCGTTCTCCACCGACCTCCTCCTCGACCTCGGCGAGAACCTCATCGTCGCCGCGGGCCGCGATCGCGCCGGCAACAACGCCGCCGATCAGCTGACCGTGACGCGGAGCGACGCCGGCACCGGCATCCTGCTGACGCTCCCGGTCGACCGCTCGTCGACCAATCGCAGGACCACCGTGGTCAGCGGACGGATCCTGACGCCGGCGAACGCGACGTCGCTGAAGATCGGAACGCTCACCATTCCGTTCGATCCGACCGGCGCCTTCACCGTTCCCGATTTCCCGCTCGTCGAAGGCGCGAACAGCATCACCGCGACGCTCACCTCGGCGAACGGCAAGACCACGTCCGCGACCACGACCATCACCTGCGATCTCACGCCGCCGGTGCTTCGGATTCTCGCCAACGCCCAGACGCTCGACGACGACGCGCGCTTTGCGTCGTCCGTCACCCTGACGTTCGACGCGACCGACGGCGGCAACGCCGCGCCTGCGTCCGAGCTGCGCGTCGACGGCACGGTCGTCGCCACGCCGCTCGAAGTTTCCGCGGCCGGCGCGCATACCGCCATCGCCACGGCGATCGACGCCGCGGGCAACCAGACGCGCGTCCGCCGCTACTTCTCCATCGGCGCGCAGTCGGCCTCCGGCTGCTCGCTCGACAACTTCGATCCGGCCAGCAACAGCGTCGTCGCGGCGTCGTCGGTGACGATCACCGGCGGCACCGGCGGCGCGGCCGGCGTGAAGATCAACGGCGTTCCGGCCGCGGTGGCGAACAACAGCTTCAGCGGAACGGCGGAGCTCTCGCTCGAAGGAGCGAACGCGGTCAGCATCGTCTGCACCGACGCCGCCGGGAGGGCCATCGGCACGGCGAAGACGCTCACGCTGATCCGGGTCACGAACGCCCCCTCCATCACCATTCAATCGCCTGCCGAAATGGCGGTGGTCGGCGCGGCGAAAGTCGCGGTGAGCGGCACGATCGGCGACGGCGTCACGGAAGTCACCGTGAACGGCGCGAAGGCGACGATCAGCGGATCGTCGTACTCCGCCGAAGCGAGCCTCAGCGCGGGACTGAACATCATCGTGGCCCGCGCGAAGAACGGCGCCGGCCGCTACGGCAGCGCGTCGCGCCGCGTCGTCGCGCTGCTCAACGCGCCGTCGATCGGCATCGACTGGCCGAACGACGGCTTCGCCACCAGCGCCGGCTCGGTCGAGATCGCAGGCACGTACGCCAACATCGATCCGACGACGCTCGCGTCGTCGGCCGGCGGCACGCTGGAGACGCATCCCGGCTCCGACACCGGCGGCAGCTTCGTCATTCACGGCGTCGTTCTCAACGACGGCGCGCAGTCCATCACCATCACCGGCCACGACGCGGTCGGACACGCCGCGTCGGCGAAGGTCGACGTGTCGCGCGACGGCAACGCGCCGTCGATCGTCATCGCCACGCCGTTCGACGGCTCGTACGCGGCGACGAACACGGTCGCCGTCACCGGCAGCGTGGTCGCCGTCGACGGCTCGCGCGTCGACATCGGCAACGTGCCGGCGACGCTCACCGGCGCCACGTTCAGCGGCAACGCCACTCTCGGCAGCGGCGCGGCGACGCCGGTCGTCGCGCGCGTCACGCAGCCCGACGGCAGCAGCGCGATCGCCACGTCGTACGTCACGCTGCTCAGCGGCGCGCCGACGGTCACCCGCTTCTTCCCCGCGGCCGACGCCGTGGCGGTCGATTCGGGCGTCCTCGTCCTCACCGCGTTCAGCGCGCCGATGAATCGCGCGTCGCTCGACGACGGCGTGGTGCTCCTCAACAGCGCCGGCGTGGCGATCAGCGGCCAGCGCCGCCTCGATCGCGACGTCCTCAGCTTCGCTCCCGCCACGACGCTCAACCCCGGCGAGCGCTACACGATCGTCGTGAAAACGTCGGCGAAAGACCTCGCCGGCAACAGCGTCGCGCAGGAACAGCGCAGCAGCTTCACCATCACCACCACCGCGCCGGCGACCGCGCCGCAGGTCGACGCCATCGCCAGCCCGCTCTGCGCCACGCAGATCACCATCACCGGCAACGCTCCCGCTTCCTCACGTCTGGAGATCAACATCTCTGGCGTTCCGCAGTTCACGACCGCCGACGCCACCGGCCGCTTCAGCGCGCTGATCGCCATTCCGGCGCAGTCGGGCTATCGCGTGGCGCGCGTCCGCGTCATCGGCGGCGACGGCAGCTATTCGCCTTCCGCTGACGCTGGCTTCGAAGTCGATTGCGCCGGACCGGTGGTCAACGGCGCGACGTATGACCGCATCGCGAACGCGATCAGCGTCACCTTCTCCAAGTCGATCGATCTCACCACCGCCGCCGGCGCGATCTCGCTCAAGCTCGGCAACGGAACGGCCGTCACCTCGACCGTCGCCGCAGGTGCGGCGAACAGCATCGTCATCACGCCCGGCTCGCCCGATCCGCGCACGCAGACGCTCGTGCTGACCATCGCCACGACGCTGAAGGACAGCACCGGCCGCGCGCTCGCCTCGACGTTCAGCCAGACGTTCACCGTCGGGGGTGCCGAGGGTGGGCCGAGCAATGGGTCGGGCTTCATCTCGGGACAGGTGCTCGACGCGTCGAACGGACGGCCGCTTGCCGGCGCGACCGTGGCGATCACGCCGACCTCGCCCGCCATCACGCTCGTCACCGACGCCAACGGCCGCTACGCCTCCGCCGTCGACGAAGGGGCGTTCACCATTCACGCCTCGGCCGACGGCTTCACCGACGTCTGGCGCCAGGTCATCGTGCCGGCCGGCAGCGGCATCGTGCCGATCGACATCCGCGTCACGGCGCGCGGCGCCGGCATGATCCACGGCGGCGACGACAGCGTCACGCGCAAGGCGACGCTCACCGTCGCACCCAGCGCGCTTCCGGCCGGCGCCACGATCAGCGTGACCTCCGTCGGCTCGCAATCGCTCGCCGGACTGCTGCCGCTCGGCTGGTCGCCGATCGCCGCGGCCGAAGTGCGCTCCTCCGCCAACGGCCTGGCCACGCTCGCCTTCGAGCTTCCGGCCGCGGCGGCGAGCTCGGGACGTCCGTTCACCGCCGTCGAATACGACCACCTCCGCGACGAATGGCGCGTGCTGCAGGCCGCGGTGGCGATCACCGCCAACGTCGCGCAGTTCAGCGTCAGTGTGGGACAGGCGCCCTCGCCTGTCTTCTTCGCCCTCGTCTATCCCGACGCGCTCTCCGGTCTCGCCGCACCGCCGGTGCCGGTGACCGGCCAGATCCTGGCCGGCGTGCAGGATCCCTGCGCGACGCAGAGCTGCGCGCAGCTGGTCACGAAAGAGTTTCCGCTCGATCCGAAGACCGTCCTGCCGAACGGCCACACCGTGGCCACGCTGGTCATGGAGGGAACGAACAACCCGTACCCGTCCGGCACTGCGGTGCAGGCCTTCGTCAATGAAGAGCTGACGCTGCTCGACGGCTCGCTCGACACGACGCAGCCGTTCTCCACCGACCTCATTCTCTATCGCTCGTTCGACGGCGCCACGTCGTCGGCGGCGTTCCGGCTCGCGCCGAGCGCGCGTGCCGGCGCCGTGCCGCTGCAGGTCGGCGTCGACCGCATCTCCGTCTATCCGTATCCCGGACGTCTCGATCGCGGAACGCTCGTCGGTCCGGCCGGCGGACCGATTCCGTCCGACGACCGCGTGCAGATCGACATCCCGACCGGCGCCGCGCCCTCCGCCGTGCATGCCACCGCCACTTCGATCACCGACTTCTCCTCGTTCACCATCGCCGGCTTCGACGTCGTCGGCGGCTTCAACCTCACGCTGACAGGCGCCGACTCGCTGCTCAAGCCGGCGAACGTCCGCTTCACCATCGACCCCGTCGCGAGCGGCTCGCAGCTCGTGGTTGCCGAGATCGTCTCCGGAACTCCGTACGGCCGGATCTACCGGATGGTGGCGAACACGAACGCGCCCGAATCGGTCGCCGCGTCGAAGGTCCGCGTCACCACCGCGGCCATCGATCCGACGAAGCTCCCGCTCGATGGCGTCGTCCGCCCCGGCCAGTACCTCCTCCTCCGCGCGAAGCAGGCCATCGCCTTCGCCTTCGGCTCCGTGCGCCTCGGCGCATCGGGCGGTTACCTCAGCGGCGCGCAGGTGATCACTTCACCGCTCGGCGTCACAGATGTCACGCGTCCGGCCGGTCTCTTCGTCATTCCGGTCATCGCCAAACCGGAAGCCACGTTCACCCTCACGCCGTCGTATCCCGCCACCGGCACCGGCGCGGTCTACAGCGCGCCGGCCGTCGACGCCGGATTGCCGATCGCCGTCGGCGATCTCGTCCTGGCGTCGCAGCCGCCCGCGCTGCAGCACGTCAACGTGATCTCCACGAGCGGCGGCATCGACCTTCTCACCGCGGCCGTCGCGCGCGACGTCGTGCTGACGACCAGCGTGGAGGCGATCTTCTCGCAGAGCGTCTCGACGACGAACGCGAACGCGATCGCCGTCACCGATGCGACCGGACACGCCGTCGGCGGCAGCGCGACGGTGGCCGGATCGACGCTCACCTGGACTCCCTCCGCGCAGCTCGCGCCGAACGCCGCTTACGTCGTCACCATCGACGGCGGCATCCGCGGCGCATACGGCGCGCCGCTCGGCTCGACGCAGAGCTTCGGCTTCTCCACCGTCACGCAGCTGACGAGCTCGAAGATCGACGCGTCGAAGATCCACATCACCATCCCCGACGCGAACGGCTTCTCCACCATCACCGGCGATCCCGGCGCGTTGCCGACCGTCCCGCCGGAGCCGAGTCCGTGGCGCGTCGTGCCGCTGCGCCGCGGCCACGCCTTCACCACCGTCTTCCAGGCCACCGCCGCGAACGACGGCAGCTTCACGGTGAAGATCAATCCGGTCACGCTGACCGATCACATCGATCTCGAGGTCCTCAACTCGGCCGACAACATCGCCGCCATCCTCCCGCTCGGCCCCTTCGCCAGCGAGAACGGCCAGGCCTTCGTCGCGCCGGCCGATGAGACCGTGACCTTCACCAGCCGCGACGGCGTCGGGGTGACGGTGCCGGCCGGCTCGTTCGACGAGCCGACCACCATCAGCATCACGCGCATCGAGACCAGCGCCCCGCTGGCCAACGTCCCGAACGCGCAGAACGAACTGAACTTCACCCGCGCCGTGCAGCTCGACTTCAGCTGCGCGCCATGCGCGTCGCACAACCGCATCGACGTCTCCCTCCCGGTTTCCGGCGCCGACCCGACCCGCAACTACCTCCTCGGGTACGTCGGCCAGTCGGTCCGCGGCCCGCGCGTGATGATCGTCGACACGCTCCGCATCGACGGCGGCAACTTCACCACCACCTTCGCCGCCGGCAGCGCGCTCCGCACGCAGTCGCAGAGCGTGAAGCGGGCAGGCGCGCAGGAAGTGCTGACCGATCTCGATGTGAAGCGGCAGCTCCTGGGCGTCGTCCGCTCCGGCATCTACACCGTCGTCAATATCGTCGTCCCCGGTGGCACTCCGGTCGGCTGGGCGGCGATGGACTCGCTGCAGGGCGCGTACGACCTCTTCTTCGACAAGCTCGCGTCGCTGTACGCGTCGCACGAATACCTGATCGAGTCGCGCGGCCGCGTCGTCGTTCCGGTGCTTCTCGGCGTCAAATTCGAGATCGTCGGCGTCGACGCCGGGACCGGTCTTCAGGCCTTCAACAAGGTCTATGACCCGCTGCCGGTCAACGCACCGGGCGGCGCCTTCATCGTCCCCACTCCGCAGACGGAGCAGGACGGTCCGTATCCGATCTTCGCCTCGCCCGGCCGCGTCGAGATCGTCGATCTGAAATCGGCGGGCGTCGACATCACCTCCGTTCGCAACTTCATCATCCGGCTCGACGGCGGTTACGCGAACGTGCAGACCGTCGACATGCCGGCAGGGATCGACATCACCATCCTCAACGTGACGACTCCGGACGGCGGTTCGCCGGCGATCGTCACCGGCCGGAGCGGCGGACTCCTCCGCGTGAAGGCGAAGCTCGGCGACCGCATCGTGCTCGTCGCCGGCGCGCAGAACGTCGATCCGGCGTCGGCCGTCAGCGTCGTCTTCAGCCGCCGTCTCTTCACCAACAACACGACCGACCCCGACGCGATCAACACGTTCCTGCACGGCGTCGTGAAGCTGCAGAAAGCGTCGCGGCCGGCCGCCGGCGCGCTGCCGGTGTTCCGCGATATCAGCGCGCTCGCGCGCTACAGCGTCGACTCCGACGGCCGCCGTCTCAACATCACCCTGAATTCCGAGCTCGAGCGCGGCGCGTCTTACCGCATCGACCTCCTGAGCACACTCGCCGCCGCCAACGGAACGGAAGCCGGTCTGCGGATCGGACAGATTCGGTCCGGCGACGCGACCTCCGCGGCGCTGCCGGACGACGGCATTCACCTCTTCTTCCAGTCGCGCGACGTTCCTGATCCGCTGACCTCGTTCGATCTTCGTCAGGACCCGGCGACCTCCAACGGCGCGATCCGCGACCTGGCGCTCAACGGCAACATCCTTCTGATGCCGCCCGGACCGGGCGGCATCCTCGCGTACGACGTCGCCGATCCGGCGTCGCTGTCGAACGATTCGCTGCCGGTCGGTTACGTGAAGGCCGGTTCGACCGAGTACTGGGGGCTCGCCTCCGATCAGCACGGCCGCGTCTATGCCACCGGCACCGACGGCATCTTCGGCTTCATGCAGTCGTACCGCCTCGAAGACTTCATCGGGACGAGCCAGACGCCGAAGGTCATCGCCAAGCCGCGCTCCGCCGGCATCGTCTGCTGGCTGCCGGGCTACAGCTCCGGCTCCGATCTCTCGGCCGACACGGTCCTCAGCGATCGTCCGGAAGGCCTGCCGAGGAAGCTGCAGATCGCGGTGCAGGACAGCGACCTGCGCTACGACGGCGTCGCGGCGTTCACCGCCGCTCTCGGTCCGCTCGGCGCGTCGGCCTCCGTGTCCGACGCCGGCGAATTCAAGAGACTGAACGTTACCATCCCGCGCGAGAACGGCTTCCCGTATCGCACGCAGCGCATCACGGTCGAGAACCTGACGCGCGACATGCGCTGGTCGGCCGACGCCACCGATCAGGGCGCCGCCGTGATCACCGACGTCATCGCCCGTCCGGCCGATCAGCTCCGCATCGTCTTCAACGAGCGGACGTACGGCGTGGTGACGATCTTCGGCTACGGCGTCGGGATCTTCGACCTCAACGCCATGGAGTCGAACGATCTCCCGCAGCCGCCGTCCACGTACAAGGCGCTCGCCGAGCGCGTGCGCATGACGCATGCGGCGCTCAGCACCGATTGCGTCGGCCAGAGCGAGAATCCGGCCGCCATTCCGGACCTCGGTTTCTCGCCGGAAGTCGCGGTCATCCCGCAGCCGGGAGCGTCGAACCAGCTCATGGTCTATGGCGCCGACGTGCGCCGCGGCGTGCTCGACATGAGGGTCTCGCTGTCGACCGTGGCGACGACGAACGTTCCGGTGTGTGATGACCGCGCGCCGCTCGGTCTCCTCATCACGCCGAAGCGCGACGAGAACACCGGCATCCTTTTCAATCAGCGCGTCTTCGATCTCGACGCGAAGTTCTTCAGCGCGACGGGACGCCATCCCTTCCCCCGCTTCGGCGGCGTGCAGACCTATCACTGGATCCTCGAGGCGCAGGACAACAAGGCCGTGACACCCCCGCTGCCGGGTGCGACGACCGCTCAGGGCCAGCGCGGATCGGTCGCCGGAACGCGGGTCGAACGCGATTACCTCCTCGTCCCCGGATACGAATACGGCCTCCTCATCGTCGACGCCACCGCCCCTCCGGGCTGGCTGACGAAGACGAACCTCGTGGACGTCATCTGGATCCCGTCGGGCGCCGTCGCGGTGCGGATGATTCCGCGCACGCACTACGCCACCGTGGTCGACGCGCAGGGACGCGTCCTGCTCGTCGATCTGTCGCGGATCGACGAACGCTGGACGGCGACCGGCACGCCCTACAATCCGATCGCGCTCTTCCCGACCGCCCTCGGCGCGCTCACCAGCGCCGGCGCCTACGGCATCGGCGCTCCCGATCCGCGCATCGTCTGGACCTCGGAGCCGGGACTCGTCGCCGGCTCGCTCGCGCCGGTCATCGATACCGACACCGGCATCCTCTTCGCCGGCCAGTTGCAGGGGAAGAAAACGTCCGTCGTCGCCGTCGGCGATCCGCGGATCGAAGTCCGCGCCGACACCGGAAGCGACACTCTGGCCGAAGTCGGCGGCATCGTGCCGCTCGGCATTCAGCCGCCGGCCAACATCCTCAATCCCGACAGCCCCAACGCGTCGCTCGGCGCGTTCCGCCTGGAGCTGACGCTCCCCGGCGGGATCGCCGAACGGCTCGCCGGCGCGAAGCTCCGCCTGGCCATCGAAAGCGAGCGCGTGCCCGGCGCGGCGATCGAGCAGACGTCCGTTCCGTTCCCGCGCGCACATCTGCGCAAGACGCGCGCGGACGGCACGCTCGACCCGCGTCCCGTCTCCGACTTCTACATGGAGCGTGACATTCCGGCCGGCATGGAGCAGGTGCTTCGCCGGCAGAAGGGCTTCAACAAGTTCATCTCTCCCTGGATCGTCGCCATCGCCGATCCGCGGGCGAGCATCAATTACACCTGGCCCGCCGGCGTCAATCCGTCGGCCGACGGCTGCCAGAAGTGCACTCGTCCGCAGCGGCTCGCGGGTCTCACCGAGGCCCAGGGCGTTTACGAGCTCTGGTCGGGCGGCCGCGATCTCGCCATCCGTCCCGAAGTGTGCGGCGGCGCGTTCAACGGCTGCAGCGGTCTGCAGACCATCTTCGCCGGCACCGGCTACGCGTATCTCGCCACCGCCGATCGGCTGACCACGCGCATCCCGACCATCATGGCCGACACCGCGCGCATGCTGAGCGTGCAGGTCGCGGCGCAGACCGTGCCGCTTGCCGACGGCGCGTTGCAGGAGAAGACGTACATCCACAGCGGCGAGGTCGAGACCGGCGCGCTCGATCTCGACGCCGGCGGCCGTAGCGGCTGGAATGTCGCGATCGGCCGTACCTACCGCTCGCGCACGATCGGCGGAACACCGTTCGGCGCCGGCTGGGAATCGAACCTCTTCAAGCGCCTTCGCGCGCTCCCGACCGGAGAGGTCGAGTACCGCGACGGTGCGGGCGAAGTGTGGACCTTCAAGCCGGGCGAGTCGGGCTACACCTCTCCGCGCGGCCTCTTCCTCAAGCTCGTGCGCACCGACAACGGCTGGCGCCTCTTCGACCAGCAGTGGCGCTTCGCGCACTTCGACGTCCTCGGCCGTCTGACCGCGGAAAACGACGAATTCGCGAATCCGAACAGCGCCGCCGTCGGCGCCAACGAAGGCAACGTCACGCAGTACTTCTACGACAAGAGCGGACGTCTCGCGCAGATCCTCGACGCCGTCGGACGCTCGACGCTCATCACCTACTGGAGCGAGAGCGAAGCGACGCAGAGCGGCGCCTGGACGGGCATGGTCAGGCAGATCACCGACTGGCGCGGACGCAAGGTCGACTACAGCTACGCCGCACCCGGCGTGCTCGTATCGGTCAGGCAGCCGCAGGTCGACGCCGCGCAGGCCGCCGCCGGCCAGCCGGGTGTCTTTGCAGGCCGTCCCGATACGCACTACAGCTATCAGGCGACGAACGGCAGCTTCAACGACCTGCTCGATTTCTCCGCGAACCTGGTCGGCATCAGGGACCCGGCCGCCGTCGCGACCTCCGGTCCGGATCGCGTCACCTTCACCTACAACCTCACCAGCGACGTGGTGAAGCGCGACCGCGTCGAGCTGCAGAAGTGGGCCACCGGCGAAGAGGCGAGGATGGAAGTCACCGCCGGCGGCGCCGCGCTTCCGACGCAGGTCACGACCACCGACGCCCTCGGGCAGCAACGCGTCTACGACCTGACCGTGCCGTTCCGCTACGACGGGCGCAGGCACGTCGAGATGACCACGCTGCGGGCCGTTCCGGTCCTGGAACGCGACGCGTCGACGACCCAGGCTTCACTCACCGAGGCGCCTGCCGATCAGGACCTCATCGGCAAAGTACTGGAGTTCGATTCCGATGGCGTGGTGAGACGCGCGAGTCTCCCGCAGGGCCTCGAAACGACCGCGGTCATGGAACCCGCCCAGGGCGGTGCGGTCGGAACGCGGGCGCAGAGAATCGTCGCCGCTTCCGGCAGCGAATCGCTGGCCACCGAAGTGCGCTACGACACAGAAGAAGGAGCGGCGAACAATCCGCTCGCCGTCGCACGCGTCAACGGAACCGCGGCAGCCGCCGACACGGTCTTCCGCGACCGGCCGACGCCGTCGCGCAAGCGGACCACGCTCGAGTCGAACGACGAAGACCTGAAAAACACGCAGACCGTCGACAACCGCGGCCAGCTCCGCACATCGGAGCAGAGCGATCCCGCCGGAACCGTGAAGACGTCGGTCGAGGAGCGGACCTACTACGACGAGACCGCTCCCGCCATCGCCCGTGGAAAGCTCGAGAGCGTCACGCGCCAGGACGGCGCCGTCGCCCTCAAGTACGTCTACAGCGAGACGGCGAACGGCGGCGAGCGCGTCGTCATCGCCGACGCGGTGCGCAACACCTCCACCACCATCGACATGGATTCGCAGGGACGTCCGCTGCACAAGGTCGTCACCGGCGGCGGCGAGACGCTGCTCGACGAGTCGTACGGTTACGACGCGAACGGGCAGGGGACCTTCGTCTCCCGCCTCCAGCGCAACCTCGGCACCGTCGTGACGCAGATGACGTACGACGCGATGCTCCGCCCGTTGACGCAGAGCATCAACAACGCGCGCGTCGACGGCGAAGCGACCATCCTGACCAGCAACACGATCTACGACCTGCCGAATCGGACCATCACCCGCGTCGATCCGCACACCGCCAATTCTTCGTCCGCGCCGCGCGAGGTGACGACGCTCGACCGTCTCGGCCGGGTCGTCGAATCGAAGCGAACCTCGGCCGGCGGAGCGCAGCAGACCCGCCGCCTCTTCGGCTATGACCGCCAGGGAAACCGGTCGTACGAAAGCGACGGCAAGCGCTCCGCCGTGGTGCACGTGTTCGACGCGTTCGGCCGCGAGACGCTGAGCGTCGATTCGTTGATGCAGCGGCACGAATGGCACTGGAGTCCGTGGGGACAGCCGCTGGAAGAAGTCTGGCTCGACGGAGGCATGGTGCAGCAGGGCGGCACCGCGCAGGTGGCCGGACATCTCAAGCGACTCTTCACGCGCAACGGCGAGCTCCGCGCCGTGAACGACGAGCTGGTCGCCGGCGCGCAGTTCCGCCAGACGCGGTTCGGCTGGAACAACTCGCCCACGGGACGCAGCAGCACGTCGCGCATCGCAGGCGTCGCGTCGATCGACGCGCTGAACATCGCCTCGAACGCCTCGACCCGCGCGATCGAGCGCGACTACGACACGTCGGGCCGCATGATCGAGGAGAAGGTCGGTGAGCTGATCGGCTTCGGAGGCGTGTTCGCCGACAATTCCGATGACCACATCTACCGCCGCGTCCGCACCGGCTCGAACGAATTCAGCGGCATGCTGCCGATCACGACACATGTCTCGGAGCCGCGCGCAGGCACGAGCCTGATCAACATCAACTTCTACGACGGCCTCGGTCGCGTCACCACGAGCGTCGCGGCGGGCGGCTTCACGATGGAGCGCTCGTTCGACGAGGCAGGCAACGTCCTGACGTCGAAGACCTCGGGCCACACCTTGTCCGCCGCCGCTTCGTATGACTCGCGCGGCCTTTTGATCGAAAGCAAGCACCCCGACGCGCCGCAGTCGAAGATCGCGTACACCTACGACGCGCTCGGCAACATGACCCGCTACACCGACGAGCAGGGGAAGGCGACGAGCTTCGACACCGACGCCCTCGGCCGCATCGTCAAATCGAATTACCCCGACGGCACGTGCGAGCAGACCGTCTACGAGGACGGCTCCGGCTTCGTCAGCGCGCATCGCGACCGCGCCGGACAGTGGCTCGTCTACCGCTACCGCGGCTACACGCTCGACACCGTGATGCTCGGTCCGATCGGAGCCGCCGAGCAGTGCACCGCCGCGGCGCTGACCACGGCGCCGGATGCGAATCAGCAGCTGTTCGTCTACACCTATGACCTCGCCAACCGCCTGCGGAGCGTGGCCAGCGCCGGCTCGGCCGTCGAGTACGACGAGTACGACCTGGCGGGGCGTCCGCACGTGACGCGCTCCATCCGCTATCGCGCCGCGTCCGGCCTCACCACGAAGGACGTGCTCGACGTGCATACGCAGCGGCACGTCTGGTCGGTGTTCGGCGAGCGCGAGCGCTTCCGGATGCCGATCCCGGGACTGACCGTTCCGTCGACGGCATCGAGCAGCGCCTGGCGGAGCTGGATCGAAGAGAAGCACGACCCGGCGGGCAATATCGCGTCGCAGAAGGCGATCCTCTCCGAGACCAATCCGGCCGTCGGACCGTTCATCACGCAGTCAGCCGCGCGCGGCATGGGGCGGCTCGCCTCGCGTGACCGGACGCTGAGCGGAAGCAACTCTCTGCAGGCCCTCTACGGCTATGCCGAAACCGGCCAGCAGGGAATCACTGCCCCGGCGCCGTATTCGGGACTGCTCGGCCGCACGGAGTTCCATATCGGCGATGACACCATCGCCGGAAGCGTGATCACGCGCGACGCGGCGCAGCGCATCCAGTCGATCGCGCCGGCCGCGACCAACACGCGCCTGTCGTCGTTCAGCTACGACGATCGCGACCGGCTCACGGAGTCGGTGCTCGGCGGCATGCTCACCGGCGGCGACCAGCCGACGGTCACCGATACCAACGACAAGGCCGATTTCCGCACGAAGCGCAGCGTCATGCGCCTCACGTCCAATGAGCGGACGAAGCTCGGGGCCGCCATCGCGCGCGCCATCGAGCTGCCGTCGTTCCTGGCCACGCCGAACGACGCGCACCAGATCACCACGCTCGACTTCGACGGCCAGTTGCCGCCCGATGTGCAGTTCGCATTCGCCGGCGGACGGCGTGCGGGCGACGGGAAGTGGAACGCCACGTACGACGCGCTCGGACGGCTGATCCAGCTCACGCGCCAGGAGCCGGCGGCGGGCGCACCGAATCGCTACGAGTACGACTACAACCCGCAGAACCGGCTGGTCGGACGCCGCGTCTGTCTGAACAGCGACGCGAATCCGTGTCAGTTCGACACCGAGATGCGCGACGGCCTGCCGCCGCACGCGACGTTCGTCTGGGATCCGATCAGCGACCGCCTGCTGGCGATCTTCGAAGCGGACAAGAGCAGCGGCAACTCGCCGGGCGAATACGACGGCCTGCTCCGCCAGTACATCCACGGCGATCAGGGCTACGACGATCCGGTCGAGGTGCTCGTCGCCACCAGTTCGGGAGCGGCTCCGAAGCGTTACCTGCCGCTGCTCGACGAAGCCGGCACCGGCAATGTGACGGCGGTCCTCGGCGATGACGGAACGCTCATCGAGCGGGTGCTCTACGGCGACAGCTACGGCGCCTCGCCCCGATACCTGCAGGGCCCGGCCGTCGAGAAGATCGCGCACACGGTGACGAAGAACGCCGCGGGCGAGATTACGGAAGTGCGCTTCTCGGCGACGTTATCCGAACCGGTCGTGGCGAGCACGATCGCCTCGGGCGTGCGCCTCCGCTCGGTCAAGGCCGACGGCTCGCTGGCGCTGCTGTCGACGGTCGTCGCGTCGATCGACGACTCGTCCCCACAGACGATCCGCTGGACGCTCAACGCCGCCGATTGGAACGCGCTGACGACCGCCGACGGCGCGACGGCGATCGAGGTCGCCGTCACGAACACGCTCCGCGCCAAAGGCTGGGGCGCCACCGCGGTCATGCAGCCTCCGGCCTGGCTCAAGACCCTGACCGGCATCCGTTCCACCGCCACCGAGCCGGTCATCGCCGCAGAGTCGATCGCCACCATCGCCGCCTCGAATGACGAGCAGACCATCTTCGCCCTCCGCGACCTCTACACGATCGCCTCGGAGCAATCGAAGACCGGACTCCTGATGGCGTTCAAGGCGCTGCCGTTCGTCGACCCTGCGACGGGATACGCGTACGCGCGCAACCGCTGGTACGACGCGTCGATCGGGTCGTTCCTCACGCCTGATCCGGAAGGCTACGGCGACTCAGCCAACCTGTACACGTTTGCCGCAGGAGATCCGCTCAATTACGGTGATCCCACCGGAAACGAGGCGGCACTCGGTCTTGGCGGCACGATCGCCGCGACACGTCGTAATGGCAGCATTCGGCGAATCTCACCGGAGGAGATCGCCGCTGATCCCGCCGGTGCTCGTAACTTCCTGATGACCGAGAGCAATCTTTACTGGCGCGATGCGTACGCGTTGGTTGAGCGTGCCGGACACGGAGAGAAGTTGTCGTCGAATCCGTTGCTCCACGCCGCTGTGACGGGCGGCGCGAAGGCTCAGGGTGTCTACCCGCTGATGGCGGCGACGGCCGGTGCCGGGATCGGCGGCGGTGTTGGCGCAGTCGCTGCGACAGAGCTCGGACTCGGCTTCTTCGGAGCGACGATGCTGCCCGGCTTCACGGGTGGTCTCGGGTCGCAAGCGGGCACCGACATTCAGGCCGGCCATTTCAGCGGCGTGCGTCGGTACGCAGTCTCCGGTTCGGTCGGCGCCGTCGGTTCGCTCGTCATCGGTGGCGTGTTCGCCGGCGGGCAACGCTTGTTCGGCTTCGGAACGCCGGATGTTTTCCCGTCCATCATGCCTGAGAGCGGGTGGTTCCCTCCGGCGTCATCCCGCGTGATGTCAGCAGCTGATCTGCACACGTTGCCCGCGCCAAAAGGCGATCGCGTGATCCTGAGTCCCTACAGCTTCAGGCAAGGGAAAATCAACATTTACGACCTGGTCGAACAGCAAGCCGCATCTTTGGGTGGTCGTACTCTTGCTGAATTGCCTTACGGCATAAAAAACATGATTCCGGAGATCAACAACGCAGATGAGATCATCTTCTATACCTCGCCCGGGCTTGTTGAGCGCGGCGGTCTTACGATGGAAGAGATGATCTACATCCAGTCGAATCCGGCACTCCGCGCCAAGACGATCTTTGTGTATGGGGGCTACAACGACATACCTGGAGTGCAATGGCCGCGAGCGGTGAAACCAGTTAACTAGGTGAAGGTACGGAATGCAGAATCGGATCATGCACCTGCGTCACCCTCAGGGGTTCGACCAGCGTCGTTTCGAGCAGTTTCGGGCGCACTGCCGCGTCTTCAAGGCATTCGTCGAAGCTCTGCTTGCAGACTGGAACGAGATCGGCGCGGGGAAATACCCCGCGCCGCGATATGAATTTGGCGAACCGGCTTTGTCCGACGATCGAACCGTCGCGAGCCTTCCTCTGGGAGGTGAGGCAACCGTTGGTTCTCGGGCGCAAATCGAGAACGCGTCGTCGTTCATGTTGTGGCGTTTCTTCGATGCTTCATTCCGCGAGCAGATGGACGAGGGCATCACTGAGGACATCGGGTCGGGCATGACGACTAACTGGCGGCCGGTGACGATCTACTTCGAAGTTCCGCAGTGAGCACATCACTTCCCGACATCGTCCATGTTCTTCGTTCGTGATCGAGGCATCAGTGAACGGTAAATCGCAACCATGGATGATGTGATCGTGCGTTTTTGACGCAGGATCGAATCCATGGATGAGGAATGTGCGTCTGCAGTCGGCTTTCAACGCATGAGTGAACGGATGAGTATGGCGTCGTGACGCATTCACTTGAACCATGGTCCATTTTGGTGGTGCCATGGATGAAGAAGATGACTCCCGAGATGCGATTGAACTCATCCATGGATGAATTTTCCACCACGCGGCAGGACATGAGTGCCGTTTCGCCACATATCCTGGTCGCCGCTGATCGGATTCACTTGATCCATGGGTTCATTCGTGGTCGCCGGCCTCGTCTCGTCGAAATAATTTGCCGCCCCTCAACGATTTCCGTACAATCACCGGCCCGGTATCCGTGCCGGAATCTTTAACAATCTGCCAGCTCCTTGGACCCTGCACGAGTCGGGGTCCCGCTAGGCCAGAAGGAGGATTCATGAGGACATACGATGTCCTGTTCATCCTTTCTCCGCAGGTAGCGGAGGAAGAAGCGACGACGCTCGTCACCGAGTTCAAGCGCGTCGCCGAGACGTTGGGCGCCACGCTGAAGAACGAAGAAGCGTGGGGCCGTCGACGGCTCGCCTATCCGATCAACAAATCCACCGAGGGTATCTACCATCTGCTCGTGTACGAGACGGCCGCAGGCCTGTCCGAGCTCGACCGCAGGATGAAGAACTCGGATCGCGTGCTCCGGCACATGATCGTCCGCACGGACGAGGATCTGAAGCGCGCCGACAAGCTCGCCAAGAAGAACCCGAAGAAGGAACGCGTCCGTCCGGCCGCACCGCAGGCGTACAACGCGCCTGTCGCGCCCGCCGCCGAGCCCGAGGCCGTTCCGTCCGCCGACGCCGAAGAAGCGCCGGTGTAGCCGAGAGAAGGAGAACGAACGATGGCTACGACTACAACTGGTGGAAGAAGGCCTGAAGGCGGCGGCCGCGGCGGCTCCTCAGCCGGCGGTCCGGGCGGGCAGGGCGGAAAGAAGAAGTTCTTCTACCGCCGCAAGCGCGTCTGCAAGTTCTGCGTCGAGAAGCTCGAATACATCGACTACAAGGACGTGAAGATGCTGCAGCAGTTCATCCCGGAGCGCGGGAAGATCCTTCCGCGCCGTATTTCCGGCACCTGCGCGCTGCATCAGCGCAAGCTGCAGAACGCGATCAAGCGCGCGCGCATCGCCGCGCTGCTCCCGTTCGCTACGGACTGACAGGCGAGGCGCCTGTCCCACACGACACATGACCGACATGCCGATGCAGAGCGATTCGCTGGAGATTCCGGGCCGGCCTTTTGGCCAGATGGTCCGGAGTGTCTTCGGCTACGCCCTGCTGATGGCATTGATGTTCCTCACCCCGCTGGTCGTCTTCGTGCCGGCGGCGCTGTTCCTCTGCGGGATCCGCAACGGACGGCGCGCGGCCTGGTTCGCGCTGCTGGTCGGTGCCGTCCTCGGCATCGGGATCGGCGCGGCGGCGGTGAATCATCCCGGCGCGACCGCCGGCGACATCCGGCTGACGTACGCCTACCTGGCGTTCGAGCTGCTGGCGCTGGCGCTTCCGGCGATGCTGGTGTTTCCGCTGATGGAGCGGGGCGCGTCGTTCGGCAAGGTGCTCACCACGGCCCTGCTGATCGCGCTTCCCGGCCTGGCCCTGACCGAATTCGGCTCGCGCGCGCTGCTCGGCATCTCGCCGTACGCCGACCAGTTCGCGCAGTTCGAGCAGGTCAAGGCGCAGGTCATCGCCAACTATCAGCACACCGCCGGAATGCCGGCGGACGCGATCGACGCGGTGCGCCGCGGACTGGATATCGGATCGAAGTTCGTTCCGAGCGTCCCGGTCATCTCGGTGATCGTGTTCTTCATGCTCAGCATCCTGATGTTCGGCCGCCTGCGGGCGTGGCGCGAATTCGTTCGCACGCGCGAGGTATCGGAGTCGGCCGGCATCTATCTGTTCCGCAACTTCTCGCTGCCGGAGTGGCTGCTGTTCGCGTTCGTCATCAGCGGACTCGCGCCGCTGGCCACGGGGCTGCTGCAGAAGGTTGCGTCCAACGTCCTGGTGGTGGTGCTCTTCCTCTATCTGCTGCAGGGGCTGGCGATTTTTCGCTCGCTGCTGGCGGCCGTCGGCATCAACGGGGTGGGACTGCTCTTCGCGTTCCTCCTCCTCGGATTCCTGACGTTCACCGCAGGGATCGCGCCGATCCTGCTCACCATCGCCGGACTGTTCGATTCATTTTTTGATTTCAGAAAGTTCAGACGAAAGGATGACTCCAATGAAAGTCATACTGACTGACGAGATCCGCGGCCTCGGCGCGCGCGGCGACGTCGTCACGGTCAAGGACGGGTACGCGCGCAACTACCTGATCCCGAAGAATCTGGCGCGCGAAGCAACCGCCGGCAACCTGAAGTCCGTCGAGCAGGAGCGCAAGAAGTGGGCGCTTCTGTCGCAGCAGGAGAAGGACGTGGCGCAGAAGGCCGCGGCCAGCGTGCAGGGCGTGAAGGTGACCATCGCCAAGCGCGTCGGCGAGCACGGCAACCTGTTCGGATCGGTCACGGCGAACGACATCGCCGACGCACTGGTCGCGCGCGGCATCGAAGTGGACAAGCGCCGCATCGAGCTTGCCCATCCGATCAAGACGCTCGGCACGCACGACGTCGACGTCCGGCTCCACCGCGAGGTCTCCGCGCACATCCAGGTAGAAGTGGTTCCGATCGGCAGCGAGCCGACCGAGTCCGCCCCTGCCGCGACGGAAGCCTCGTCACAGGCGTAATCTCCAATCGATGAGCGACGAGCAATTCGTCGACACCCCTCCGGCGGGAGCGGCGGCGTGGCGCGATGTCTGGCGCGACGACCGTCGCTACCGCCCCGGGAGGAGCTGGCAGGCCTGGCTCCTCCGTCTCTTTCGGCGCGTCACCGGTCCGGACAACGACCGGCAGCGCGACTTCAACCTCGCCCTCCTCGACGTCGTCGACGATCTCCGCCGGGAGATCGATGACGTCCGCCGCGGCGCCCGCGCCGACGTCGATTCGCTGCAGCACGACGTGCGCAGCGGCGATGAGGCGCTGACCGCGGAGATCGGCAGGACGCGCGCTGTCATCCCGGTCGCGGCGATGCGCAACGACGCCTTGATCGCGGCGCTCGATCAGAAGATCGAGACGCTCGCCGTGCGGATTCGCGATCTGACGAATCCGGCGGTCGCCACTCCCGATTTCGTCTATCGCCGCATCGAAGACTCACTGCGTGGCAGCGAGCACGAGGTGCGCGAGTCCGTGACGCATTACGCGAACCTGGCGCGCGATCACGCGCCGCTGATCGACGTCGGATGTGGACGCGGCGAGTTGCTCTCGTTATGCGAGGGGGCGCGTGGCTTCGACACGAACGAGCGCTCGGTCGCCGATCTGAAGGCACGCGGCTTCGACGCCACGCTGGCGGGCGTGCCGGAGTGCTTCGCGTCGCTGGCCGACGCTTCGATCGGATCGGTCGCGGCGCTGCACGTCGTCGAGCATCTGCCGGTCGAGTTGCTCTTCGCGTTCTTCCGCCAATCGGCGCGCGTGTTGCGCGACGGCGGACTGCTGATGATCGAGACGCCGAACGCGGAGTCGCTGCTCGTCAGTGCGTCGGAGTTCTGGCGCGATCCGACGCATCTCGCGCCGCGGCATCCGGCCGCGCTCGTGCTGCTCGCGCGCGAGCATGGCTTCGACGTCGACGAGGCGCGCGCGGTTCATCCGTTCCCGGAAGGTACGCGCATCGCGATCCTGGAAAGCGATCCGCCGGAGCTGCAGCGCGTGATCCACGCCGTCAATGACCGGCTCTTTGCGCCGCAGGACCTACGGCTGATCGCGAAACGGCGACGCTGAGCCATCGCGCGGCGGCATCGGCGAGTCGTCGTACGGCTGCACGTCGATGACGTGACGGCCGGGCGGGGGCGGCGGGACGCGGTGGGGGAGCACCAGTCCGAGAAGCAGGCCCGATAGCAGTCCGGCGATGTGAGCCGTGTTGTCGATGAAGGCGAAGCTGGCGCCGACCGCGAGATTCAGCAGTCCCCAGAACACCAGTTGCCGGGTGAGGCCGCGCGTCCACGGCTCGTGACGCCATTGCGAGCGGCGGATGGAGAAGATGAACGCGCCGAGGATGCCGAAGATCGCGCCGCTGGCCCCGACCGAGGCGCCGCCGACGGCCATGTTCGTGGCGCTGGCGAACGAGGCGCAGAGCCCGGTGACGAAATAGATGATGAGGAAGCGACCCTTGCCGAACATCGCTTCGTAGAGCGATCCGAGCTGATACAGCGCCCACGAGTTCACCAGCCAGTGGATCCAGTTCGCGTGCAGGAACATCGCCGCCAGGAGGCGCCAGTACTCGTGGTTCCGGATCGTGCCGTGGATGATCGCGCCCATCGCCACCAGGGCGTCGTCGTTCTTCGGCGCGTTGAGAAAAAGCTCGACGCCGAAGACGATGGCGATGAGGGCCAGGATCGTGGTCGTGACCGGCGAGTCTTTGAGTCGGGGCATCACCTCTCCAGCAGCGCCGAGACGCGCCGCATCAGCAGGTGCGCGAATCGCGGGAAAATCTCTTTCATTCGCATGTACAGTGCCGCGGCCGGCGGCAGTATGCGCCGGTACTTCCCATCCTCGGCCGTGCGGCAGATCACACGTGCGACCCGCTCGGCGCCGACGCCGAGGATCAGGCGCGAGGCGCCCGGCATCTTGCCACGTTCCGCCTTCACGAAGAACTCCGTCTCCGTCGTGCCCGGACAGACCATCGCCACGCGCACCCCGCGCCCGAGGACTTCGTCGCGCAACGATTCGGTGAAGCCGATGATGGCGAACTTCGTCGCGCAGTAGCCGCCCATCCGCGCGTAGCCCATGATTCCGGCGATCGAGGCGACGTTGACGATCGTCCCTTCGCCGCGGGCGAGCATCTGCGGCAGCACTGCCTGCGTGCACCAGACCGTACCGAAGTAGTTCGTGCGCATCATCGCCTCGAGCTCCCCGGGGCGGGCGCTCTCGATCGGATCGAAGACGGCGAAGCCGGCGTTGTTGATCAGGACGTCGACGCGGCCGGCCGTCCCGATCAGCCGTTCGCAGGCGGCGCGATCACCGACGTCGGTGATGACGGCGGTGGCTGCAACGCCGTGCGCGCGGCAGAGTGCGGCAACCGAATCGAGCTCGCCGGAGCGGCGCGCGGCGAGGAAAAGCGTCGCGCCGCGCTTCGCCAGCTCGATGGCCACGGCGCGTCCGATACCGCTGGAAGCACCCGTCACGACGACCGTTTTCCCGTTCAACTTCATACGTTTAAAAGCCGTAACCAGTGGCAGGTTTATAGCATTGACTTGCTGAATCAGCGGCACCTATACTCGGCCCGACCTCGGGTTACCTCATCTGCCGAGCACGGTCGCGTTCCGCGCACACCCCTCAGGAGGCCGTCATGCCGTTCGAAGAAGTCAAAAAGATCTGGATGAATGGACGGCTCGTCGACTTCGCCGATGCCAAGATCCACGTATTGACCCACGCGGTTCACTACGGATCGGGTCTCTTCGAGGGCATCCGCTGCTACAACACGGCCAACCAGGGGCCGGCCATCTTCCGGCTCGATGAGCACACCCGCCGCCTCTATGACTCCTGCAAGATCTACCGCATGGAGATCCCGTATTCGTTCGACGAGTTCAAACAGGCCTGCATCGACACCGTCCAGGCCAACGATTTCGAAGACTGTTACCTCCGTCCCGTCGTCTACCGCGGCTTTCACTCCCTCGGCGTCTTCCCCGGCTCCTGCCCTGTCGACGTCACCGTCGCCGCCTGGAAGTGGGGCAAATACCTCGGACCGGAAGCGATCGAACAGGGCGTCGACGTCTGCGTCTCGTCGTGGAACCGTATGGCGCCGAACACCTTCCCGGCGCTGGCCAAGGCCACCGGCAACTACATGAACTCGATCCTCATCCGCCAGGAAGCGGCGGCCGACGGCTACGCGGAAGGGATCGCCCTCGACGTCAACGGCTACGTCAGCGAAGGCTCGGGCGAGAACATCTTCGTCGTCCGCGACGGCCGCATCGGAACGCCGCCGCTCGGCGCCTCGGTCCTCGCCGGCATCACACGGGCCAGTGTCATGCGCATCGCCCGCGACCTCGGTTTCGAGGTCGTCGAAACGCTCATCCCGCGCGAATCGCTCTACATCGCCGACGAAGTCTTCTTCACCGGCACGGCCGCGGAAGTCACCCCCATTCGCAGCATCGATCGAATCAAGGTCGGCAGCGGCAAGCGGGGACCGGTGACGGAGCGCATTCAGAAGGAATTCTTCGACTACATCAACGGCGCCATCCCCGACCGCTACGGATGGTTCACCCAGGTGTACGCCGAGCGTGCCGCCGCGACGCCGAAGCCGGCGCTCGTGATGGGCTGAGCCGCTTCACAGCCGGCCGTCCTCCTTCATCGAGTAGTACTTGCTCGTGCCGACGATCATGTGATCGACGAGGTCGATGTCCATCAGCGCGAGCGCTTCGCGAAGCTTCCTCGTGAAGTTCGTGTCGTGCGCCGACGGCGCCGGATTGCCGGACGGATGGTTGTGATACAGCACGACTCCGGCGGCGTTGCTCAGCACCGCGAAGCGGACGATCTCCCGCGGCGAGACGAGCGCGTTGTTGATCGTGCCGACGAAGATCGTCTGCTGCTTGAGAATGAGGCCGTGGGAGTCGAGCAGCGCCACGCCGACGTGCTCCTGGTGGAACTGATGCGTCTTGATCAGGCTCTCGCCGAAGACGTTCGGCGCGTATTTGACGCCGCTGCTGCCGCGCTCCGTGCGCCGCGATAACTCGAACGCCGCCGCGATGCGCGTCGCCTTTGCCGTTCCCACTCCCGGCACGCGTGCGAGCTCCGTGACGTCGCGCCTGCCGAGCTGACAGATGCCGTCGTCCAGAAGCTCGCGCGCGACCTGCACGGCGCTTTTCCCCCGCGTCCCGGTGCCGATCACCAGCGCGAGCAGCTCGGCGTCGGAAAGAGTGCGCGTGCCGTGCGCCAGCAATCGTTCGCGCGGGCGTTCGTCGGACGGCATGTCGGCGATGAGACTGGTCGTGATCATTCTTCCTCCAGAATCGCGTCGACGATCGGCGGCGTGGCCACGGCCGCCGTCATCGGAATCGCGAGCGTGCAGGCGGAGCTGACGCCGCTCGCCTGCGGATTGATCTCGATGGAGAGGCCGCCATGCAACGACACGAGTCCGGCGGCCGGATAGACGACGCCGGAAGTGCCGATGACCAGCAGCAGGTCGGCGTTGTGGATCGCCTCCGACGCGCGCTCGACGGCGTCGGCCGGCAGCATCTCGCCGAACCAGACGACGTCGGGACGCATGTAGCCGCCGGACGGCCGCTGGCGAAAGATGTTGCCGTGCAGCTCGATGACGTTGCGCGACCCGGCGCGCGCGTGAAGGCCGTCGACGTTCTGCGTGACGACGACGGCGTCCGCCATGCGCGCGATCGCCTGGTGCGCCGCGTTCGGCTCCGCCGCGCGAATCAGACCGCGCCGCCACTCGTACCACTCGAGCACGAGCTGCGGATCGCGCTCGAATGCCGCGGGTGTGGCCAGATCTTCCGCCCGGAAGTTGCGCCACAAACCGCCGGCGCCGCGGAACGTCGGAATCCCGCTCTCCGCGGAGACGCCGGCACCGGTGAAAAAGACCACGTTGCGCGGCCTCACGCGGCGGATCGCTTCGACTGCCTGCTTCAGAAACGACATCGCGCCGAGCTTACGCTTGGCGCGAGAGGAGGGTGCGAAACTCTACTGAAAGTAGGCTGTTGAGCGATTCAGCGGTTGAGCTGTCGAGCGACCCTGAACAGCCAAAAAGCTAAACAGCTCAACAGCTAAACGTTCGGAATGTTCTTCTCGTTGATCTGGATGAACGCGTCTTTGCGCAGCCGGTCGATATACGCCTTGTAGTCTCGCTGGAAGGCGTCGTCGCTGGCGTCCTTGCGGATCTTTTCCTTCAGTGACTCGAAGGCCGGCACTTCGGACGGGAGGCGCGACTCGACTTTGAGGATGTGCCATCCCGACTTCGTGGGCAGCGGACCGATCACCGTTCCGGCGGGGCTGTTGAAAACGCCCTTGTCGAGATCGGGGAGCAGCTCGCCGCGGCCGACGTCGCCGAGGTCGCCGCCTTTATCCTTGGAGCCCGACTCGGAGTAGGTCTGGGCGAGCTTGGCGAAATCGCCGCCGGTGCGCGCCTTGTCGGCGACGTCGAACGCCTTCTTGCTCGCGGCGTCGACGGCGGCCGGATTGTCGGGACGAAGGATGACGATCTCGCGCAGGCGGGCGCGCTCGGGAAGGCGGTAGCGTTCCTTCTCGCGATCGTAACGCTCGCGCAGCTCGCGATCGGTCAGCTCTTCGCGGCTGCGCAGCTCGCGGGAGAAGACCTTGTTGCTGATCAGCGTGTCGCGGAGGCGCGCTTCCATATCGGCGCGGTTGAGCCCCGACTTCTCCAGCGACTCTTCGAACTGCTTGTCGGTGGTGATGCCGTACTGCTCTTTCAGGCGCGCCGTCGCGTCCCGGAGCTCGGCCTCGGTGACGCTGACGCCGATGCGATCCGCGCGGTCCTTGATCAGCAGCTCGCTGATCAGTTCGTCGACGAGCGCCTTCTTGAAATCGGCCTTCTTCGTCGCCACCTGATCGGGCGTCGAGGTCTGGTCGATCTCGTTGTAGCCGTCGCGGACCCGCTTGGCGTACTGGGTGGAGGTGATGATGCGGTCGCCGACGCGGATGACGATCGCTTCGACGATCTGCGCCGCGGAGAGGCTCGCCGCGGCGAGTGTAAATGTGAGTGCGAGAACGAGTTTCTTCATAGTGATTCCGTTGTTGGACGGGTTTCCAGCAGAACAAGTTCGGGTGTCATTTATTCGTTGTCGGATTTCGGCAGGGTGCCGGCGTAGGGAAAGGGGAGGCGCTTGGTCAGGACGGCGATCTGCAGGTCGGCCTTGCTCTTCGCGACGAGCTGAGCCATCCGCGCCCGGATCGCCTCTTCCCGCAGCTTCTCGCGGATGACCGGCGCGGCCGTGACCAGGTCGATCGTGCCGGGCGGGCGGCGGTCGTCGACCTTGAAGATGTGGAACGAGTTATCAGTCTGGATGACGCCGCTGACGTGTCCCGGCTGCAGGCCGAAGATCTCGTCCTCGAAGCGTTTCGGCAACTCTCCGCGGCTGACGTAGCCGATGTCGCCGCCTTTCTTGGCGTTCGGAGCGAGCGAGTGCTGCGCCGACAGCTCTTCGAAGCTCCCGCCCGACTTCAGCTTCGCGGCGATGTCGTTCGCCAGCCCCTCGTCGTGCACGAGGATCTGCCGGACGTGCACTTCCTCGCCGCTCTTGAACTCTGCCGGATTCGCTTCGTAGTAGGTGCGGAGCTCGTCGTCCGTCGGCTGCGGCACTTCGGCCGAGATGTCGGCGATCAGCTTCTGCCGCCGCATCTCGTCGCGCTTCTCGATCACCGTCGCGCCGGCGTCGGTGCGGACGGCCGCGGCGATCTTCTCCGCCGGCACCTCGACGCCGTGCGAGCCGGCGTACTCCGAGAGCACGACCTCTTCCACGTATTGATCGAGCAGCGCGCTGGCCACCTCGGGCGTGACCTGCGCGAGGTCGGTGCCGCTGTTGCGATCCATGTAGCGCTTGAAGTCCGAAAGCGTGAGCATCCGGTCGCCGATGCGCACGACGACGTCGGGCGGCGTCGACGGCTTGCGATGACACGCCGCCGACGCCGCAAACACAATGATTAGAAGGATGAAGGAGCGACGCATGAAGGCCTGAGGCGCGCGCAGTGTAACTTAACTACGCCTCAATTCGTACCGGATCACCCGCTCTCCTTCACCCGGTCCGACGAACCGGAATCCGTTCTTTTGCATCACGCCGAGCGACGCCACGAGCTCGGGATAGGTCTCCGCGATGATCCGCTCGACCTCCGCGTGCGTGAACGCCTCGGCGATCAGCGCGGCCGTCGCTTCCGACGCATATCCGCGCCGTCGGAACTGCGGCAGGACGGAATAGCCGATCGTCCAGGCGCCGGTCTTCGGGAGTCCGCAACCGCCGCCGAAGCCGACCAGCGTGTTCGATGCGCGCTCGATGTAGTAACGCAGCAGCCACGGCTCCGCGCCGGGATCTTCGTCGAGGGCTTTCAGCGAAAACACCAGCGGATCGGCGTCGTAGTTTTCGACCGGCCAGTTGTCGGGGATGACCACGCCGAGCGCGCGCGCCAGCGACGTCGAGTCATCCCAGGGAATGTTGTAAATCTCGCGATTGCCCGCGCGCAGCTCGAGCCGCGCCGTGTAGATAGACGGGGACTGCATTTTCGGTTTTCTCCTGTGCAGATGGTGGGCGGGAGAGTGGAGAACCGTTAAGCAATCATAGGCAGTGCGGGGATTTTACACCGCGATCCGCTGCAGCAGCTCTTCGATCGCGTCAATCACGTCGGTGCCCTGCACCTTCAGCGGGAACGACAACACGCCGCTCGGCAGGAACTTCACCTGCGGGTCTTCGTGAATGAGCGTCAGCAGCTTGTTCGGATCGACCTTCGCCGTCTGCGCCAGTTTCACCACGCAGCGCGCGCCGTCGCGCACGATCGAGATCACGCCCATCTTCTGCGCGAACTGCTTGACCTTGACGAAGTGCAGCAGGTTCTCGACGTTCGCCGGCAGGGCGCCGAAGCGGTCGCGCAGTTCGTTGCGGATGTCGTCGAGCCGCTGCTCGCTCTGGGCCGAGGCGATCTTCTTGTAGAACGTCATGCGCAGGTTCTCTTCGCCGACGTAGTCCTTGGGGATGTAGATGTCGACGCCGAGGTTCATCGACGTCTCCACCGCCTCCTCGATCCGCTCGCCCTTCATCTCGCGGATCGTCTCCTCCAGCAGCTTCGTGTACATCTCGAAGCCGACCGCGGCGATCTCGCCCGACTGCTCGCCGCCGAGGATGTTGCCCGCGCCGCGGATCTCGAGGTCTTTCGCCGCGATGCGGAAGCCGGCGCCGAGGTCGGAGAACTCCTGGATCGCCGCCAGCCGCTTGCGCGCGTCGGACGACAACACGCGATCGCTCGGCACGAGCAGGTAGCAGAACGCTAGCCGGTCGCTGCGGCCGACGCGTCCGCGCAGCTGATAGAGCTGCGAGAGTCCGAAGCGCTCGGCGTGATTGATGAGGATCGTGTTGCACGCCGGGATGTCGATGCCGTTCTCGATGATGGTCGTGGCGATGAGGACGTCGTACTCGCGGTTGATGAACGCCAGCATCGCGCGCTCCAGCTCGCGCTCCTCCATCTGGCCGTGTCCGACGATCACGCGCAGTCCGGGCAGCAGTTTCTCCAGGTACTCCTTCATCGCGTAGATCGACTCGATGCGGTTGTGGACGAAGAAGACCTGGCCGCCGCGGTCGATCTCGAAGGCGATGGCGTCGCGGATGAACTCGTCGTTGAACGGCACCAGCGCGGTCTGGATGGCCAGGCGGTCCTTCGGCGGCGTCTCGATGACCGAGATGTCGCGGATGCCGATCATCGACATGTGCAGCGTGCGCGGGATCGGCGTGGCCGACATCGCCAGCACGTCGACCGCTTTCTTCATCTGCTTGAGGCGCTCTTTCTGCGCCACGCCGAAGCGCTGCTCCTCGTCGATGATGATGAGACCGAGGTCCTTGAAGTTGATGTCTTTCGAAAGGACGCGGTGCGTTCCGATGATGATGTCGATCTCGCCCGTCTCCAGCTTCTTCACGATCTCCTTCTGCTCTTTCGCCGAGTAGTAGCGCGTGAGCAGCTCGATCGTCACCGGGAAGCTGGCGAAGCGGCGGAGAAACGTACGGTGGTGCTGGAACGTGAGGACGGTCGTCGGCGCGAGCACGGCCACCTGCTTGCCGTCCATCACCGACTTGAACGCGGCGCGCATCGCCACTTCGGTCTTGCCGTAGCCGACGTCGCCGCAGAGCAGGCGGTCCATCGGCTTGCGCGATTCCATGTCCGCCTTCACGTCGTCGATGGCCGATTCCTGGTCCTCGGTCTCGTCGAATTCGAACGCCTCCTCGAACTCGAACTGCCACGGCGAGTCCTTGGAGAACGAGTGGCCGTGCACCATCTGCCGCGTGGCGTACAGCTTGAGCAGCTCGTCCGCCATGTCGCGCATCGCCTTCTTGACCGAGGCCTTCTTGCGCGCCCAGGTCGTGCCCCCGAGCTTGTCGAGCTGCGGCTGGGCCTCGTCGCCGCCGGAGTACTTCTGAATCAGATTCAGGTTCTCCATCGGCATCAGCAACTTGCCGCCGTTGCTGTACTCGATCTCCATCACCTCGCGCTCCGTCTCCCCGAACGGGATGCGCTGCAGGCCGTGAAAGCGGCCCACGCCGTGATCGACGTGCACGATGTAGTCGCCGACTTTCAGGTCGCGCAGGTCGGTGATGAACGCGTCGGCCGCGCGCCGCTTGCCGCCGATGCGCGTCGACGTCGGCGGCTCGAAGAGGTCCCACTCGCTGTAAGCGGTGATGCCGATCTCATCGAAGGCGAAGCCGCGCGCCATCGCTCCTTCGGTGATGGTCACGACGCCGGGCGGTACGTCGAATTCCTTCAGCAGACGCTCGACCTTTTCCGAGCCTCCCTTCGTCGCGGCGAAGAAAAAGAGCCGCCGGTCGCTCTTCGCGACGTCGCCGGCGAATTCCGGCAGGCGATTCGTGTATCGCATCGTCTGCGGCGCATGGAGGCGCAGTTCGTCGAAGTGTTTGTTCGCGATGTGCACTTCGCCCATCGCCAGCCGCGCGTGCGACAGAAACCCGAGGACATCCGGCCCCGGCGTCACCACGCGTTCCGGCGCGTAGACCGCCCGCCCTTTTTCCGCCGCCAGGTCGTACTCGCTTCGCAGCAGCGACTCGTACTTCGCGATCGTCGTCGTGATCTGGTCCGGCTCGATCAGCGCGAGCATCCAGTCGTCGCCGGCGAGGTAGTCGGCGAACGACACGGCGTCGCCGACGACCGGAAGATAGTGCTCGATGCCGGGGAACGTTCCGTTCTCCGCCAGGCGCTCGATCTTGTCCGCGACGTCGCGTTTGAACAGCGGATCCATGAAGTCGAGCGACAGCCGGCGCGCCAGCGCGCTGCGCGTCTCGCGCGTGTTCGCGAACTGCGTCATCGGCAGGATGGTCACAGGCCCGGCCGACTCCTCGGAGCGCTGCGTCTCGACGTCGAACCAGCGGAGCGTGTCGATCGTGTCGCCGAACAGCTCCACGCGCACCGGCTTGGCGGTGTTCGGCGGAAAGAGGTCGAGGATGCCACCGCGGAACGCGAATTCGCCCGATTCGCCGACGAGATCGGTGCGCACGAATCCGTTCTCGACGAGCGTCTGCAGCAGCGCGCGCATGTCGAGCTCGTCCCCCTCGTTCATGTGCATCGTGCGCGCGCGAAACGCCTCCGCCCGCGGCAGCCGTGAGAAGAACGCGCGGACCGGCACGATGAGGATGTCGGCCTGCTGATCGGTCAGCGCGCCGAGCGCGCGGATCTCCTCGCGCGCCACGCCGAGGGAGGGGACCACGTCCTGGTATGGCGAGAGCGAAGGGGAGGGGTAGGTGAGGACGCAGCGTGGATCGCGATGGAAGAGGCGGATCGCCGTTTCGAAGTCGTCGATCGCGGCGTCGGCGGGGACGATGACGGCCATCCGCTTGCCGGCGCGCTCCTGCAGCGAGGCGAGGATCAACGCGCGTGCTTCGACCGAGGCGCCGGTGAGCTCGATGCGATCGGCGGAGAGGCGGTTGAAAAAAGGAGCCTGCGCGACGAGGGCGCGGAGCTCGGCGATGAGGGATTCATTGCGATGCACGCGGGGATTCTATGGCGCGAAATACCCGCGGATCGTCCTCGCCGTCAGCTTCGGCGAATTCAGCACCACCCGCACCTTCCGCCACGCGTTCGGCTTCTTGTAGTCCGTGATCTGGTAACGGATCGCGAACTGCGCGCGGAGGTCGCGCTCGATGGCCGCGTATTTCGCCTGCAGGTTGTGCTGCTCGGCGTTCGCCGTCACGGTGAAGCCGCCGGTCTGCGTGGAGAGGTAGTTCAGCCGGTCGAGCTCGTGCTGCTCCGTCGCCTGGCCGGTGTCGTACGCGATGAAGTAGATCGGGATGCCGGCCTCGGTGGCCATCCGATCGAGCTCCGCGAACGACCCGATCGACGAGGTGTCGCCGCCGTCGGTCAGCGCCACGATCGCGCGGCGCGACTTCTCGCTCTTCAGGTCGCGGATCGCCGCCGAGATCGCGTCGTAGAGCGCGGTCTGGCCGCCCGGCTGCAGTCCGCCCATCGCCTTCATCACCGCCGCCTTGTCCGACGTCAGCTCCTGCGCCCGGCGCGGCACTTCGCGAATGGCGTAGACCGCGCAGCGATCGCCCGGTTTGAGCGTCCGCTCCACGAAGTTCTGCGCCGCCTTCGTCACGTTTCCGAGCTCGTACGTCATGCTGGCCGACGAATCGACCAGCAGCGCGATCGAGATCGGCTGATCGAACGCTTTTCCGAACTCGAGGATCTGTCCCTCGGTTCCGTTGTCCATGACTTTGAAGAGGTCTTTCGTCACGTCGACGCGCGTCTGACCGTTTCCGTCGATCACGCTGACGAAGATCGGCACCGTCCGCACTTCCACTGACTCGACGTGGACGTCGCCGTTCGTCGACCAGAAGTCGGCGACCTCCTCGCCCGACTTCGACTTCGCCGTCACCTGCACCCATCCGTTTTCGATCGACGACTGCGGCACCGTGAATCGATACGGCGCCGTCGACGTCTGGGCGACCTCTTTCCCCGATTCCCACAGCGCCACCGAGACGATCGGATCGTCGTCCGGAGCGGTGGTCTTCGCCTCGAACAGCCGGCTGCCGAGATCGACCGGCGCGACCTTGACCGTCAGCGGCTGATGTCCGCGGTTGACCGTCTCGTGCCACTGGATCTTCCGGGTGCCGCTCCAGACGGTGACGCCGATCCGGTGCTCGATGGGGACCGGTCCGAAGTCGACGGTCACTTTGTACGGGGAGTGAAGGCTCTCGGCGATCTTGTCACCGTCGAGGACGAGAGTGACGCGCGCGTCATCAAAGCCGGGATCGACCGTCAGCTCGACGACACCCTTGAGCACGCCGCGATCGACTTGCGTGTCACGGCTCAAAATAACCTGGGTGGTTGCGTGGAGCGTAACCGCGAAGGCGAACGTGAAGAGGATCACGACCAAGGAGCGGGAGAATGTGGCGATTTTCATAAGTCCCCGGATTCCAATCGGTTCGCGTCACATGTAGACGTGCAGGCTCGTCTGCGTTGTCGAATCGATGCTGCGAAAAATTCAACGTCACAATTCGCGTCAACAGCAATTGGATTGCCAACCCTGCAGTTGCATGTGATTTGCGACACAAATGTAGTGACGGACCGGCGTCAGACGTTTCAGCACAGACAGGTGCTGAGTGCTGAAGTGCTGAGTGCTACGAAGCCGGCGAGCACCCAGCACTGAGCACCCCAGCACTCAGCACTGAGCCGTCCCCCTATCGCTCGTAAATGCGCCGGTACTCGTTCCGGTTCCGGGTCACGGTCTTCACGTACAGCCGCGTCTCGGCAAACGGGATCGACTCGATGAAGAAGTCGAGATCGTCCGCCGGCGTTCGGGTCAGCCAGCCGGCGACGTTCGACTCGCCGCCGTTGTACGCGGCGATGGCCAGCGCGGAACGACCCTGCATCGCCGCCAGCTTCTGCGCGAACTCGGCCGTGCCGACCGCGATGTTGACGTCGGGATCGAAGAGCTTCTCCCGCGTCACCCCTTCGATGCCGGCGCGCGCCGCGATCTCCGCCGCCTCGGCCGGCATGATCTGCATCAGCCCGACCGCGCCGGCGTTCGAGATCGTCGACGGCTCGAAGCCGCTCTCCTGCCGGATGATCGACGCCATCAGGTAAGGATCGACGCCCCGCTTCACCGCCTCTGCCTTGATCGTCTCCCAATGGTTCAGCGGGAAGAGGATCTGCCAGAAACGGTCGGGGATGTTCGCCCCGCCGTGGCGCACGAACTCGCGGAAGCGCCGCTGCAGCACCCCGTTCGCCTTGAACGGCTCGCCCGCCTGCACGTAGAGGTCGGCGAGCATGAACGCGTACGCGAGGTTGTCCGGATGCGCGGCCGCGGCGAGCTTCATCTCCCGCGTCGCGTCGCGCATCAGGTCGATGGAGACGAGATCGTTGATGAGCGGAAGATCGGGCCGGGTGATGTCCGGGAACGGGGAACCGGCAACCGGCAACACCTGTTCGACACCCGCGATCTCCTTCGCCCGATACGCGTAATAGCTGTACGGATACTCCGCGACGAGCTGCCGGAAGCGCGCGTCGCGCTCGCTCATCAGGCCGCGCTTCGCGTAGATCTTTCCCGCCCAGAAGAGCGAGTTCGTCCGATAGTCGCCGTCCGGAAACTGGCGCAGGTACTGATCGAACACCTGCAGCGCGTCGTCATCCTTGCCGGCCAGGATGTAGGTCCAGCCGAGGGTCCAGAGCGTCTCGCCTTCGTTGCCGATCGCGCCGGCGCCGATCGCCTCCTGCAGGTTCTCGATCGCCGCGTCGTACCTGACCTCATCGGTGCTGAAGTACTTTGCGCGCTGCAGCTTCGCTTCGATCGCCTCCTTCGCATCGGGGAACTTCTTCTCGATCTCGTCGAGTCCCGCCAGGAACGTCGCCGCGTCGCCCGCGCGCCACGCGGCACGCGCGCGGAGGAGCATCTGCGCGGCGTCGAGCTGATTCGTCGCGGTGTCGGCGAGCAGCTCGCTGTAATGCCGGGAGTTGAAGAGCGACCGCAGCTTCACGGTGCGATACATGGCGCTCTTCGTCGCCTCGGGGAACCGCGTCGCGGCGCGCTCGAGGAGCTGCAGCGCCTCGTCGTAGTGATCGTTCTGCGCCAGCCGCGACGCGAGCGCGGTCGTCTCATCGAGCGACAGCGCGTCGAGCGCCGCCTGCACCTGGTCGAACGTCTTCTCCGTGAAGCGCCCCTGCGGATACTCCCGGAGCAGTCGCATGCGGATCGCGGTCGCCAGATCCTGCCGTCCCGCGCTCTCCAGCTTCGCCGCGAGCTCGACGAACTCGCTCTCGCTCAGTTCATCGAGCTGCATCGAGGCGATCTGCTTGTACGACTCGTCCGTCGCGGCGGCATTGCCGGCCTGCGCGTACAGCGCCGGCAGGCGGAGGCGCGCGATGTTCACGGCCGAGGTGTCGGTCGCGACGATCTGCTGCGCGACGTTGATGGCGTTCGCGAAATTGCCGCGCTCCTGTTCCGCCGTCGCGATGCGCAGCCGGAGGAACGGCGCGACCGACGGCCAGGCGTCGGCCACCGAGGTGAGCGTCGCGATCGCGTCGTCCCAGCGCTTCTGCTCGAACTGAAAGATGCCGAGAAGGGCGAGGGAGCGCGGCGTGGCGATCGCTTTCAGGGCGCGTTCGTAACGTTCGGGATCGGAGGTCTGCAGCGGACGCGCTTCTTCGATCGTCGAGGGCAGCGCCGGCTCGGTGATCGCGGGAGGCGCCGGTTGCGGGGCCGGTTGAGGCGGAGTGGGAGTCGACTTGCCGCAGGAGATCGCGAAGAGAACCGACGCGACGACTACCGAACCATTCTTACCAGCCACTCCCCGTCCTCCCGGAATCCTGTCCGTTGAAAGAACTCCCGTTCCGGCGCGCCGCCGGAGACCACCACCCGCTTTCGATCCAGTTTCGATGCCAGACGCTCGACCTCGTCGAGCATGAAGCGGCCGATCCGCTTGCGGCGGAGCTCCGTCGCCACCACCACGTCGTCGATGCGGACGGCGTCGACTTCGAGCTCCATCGTCACCACCGCCACCAGCTCGCCGACCAGCTTCCCGACCAGGCCGCAATCGGTCGGGGCGATCCGGCCTCCGTGTGATTTAAGAAACGTCCGGATCGAATCGGAGTCACCGTTCTCGATGGGTCGCACGAAAAGCTTCTGCCCGCGCACGTTAATCCGAATTGTGTCATGCTTTTACAGCATATCGGCGCGTCAAATAATTTCTTGACAAAACCTTCCTTCCGCCTAAACTGCGAGGGGTCCCTCAGCAGACAATAAAAATTTCAGAGAGTTGACACAATGGACGTGCAGCAGGCGATTGCCGAGTTTCTCCAGCACGGTCAGACAGTGCGAAATCTGTCGGATCGGACGCTGCGCGCCTACAACTCGGATCTGAGTCAGTTCCATATCCACCTGTCCGACACCAACATGGTCGACATCACCCCCGAGCACCTCGAGGGTTATCTCGACAAGCTCGGGACCGAGCCGTATCGCGACACGTCGATCCGCCGCAAAGTGGCGGCGCTCAAGGTCTTCTTCCGCTTCCTCGAGGAGCAGGGACTGGTCATGGAGTCGCCGGCCCGCAAGCTGAAGATCAAGCGTCCGGTGGAGAGCCGCGTTCCGATCGTTCTTTCGTCGCGCGAAGTCCGTTCGCTGCTCGCCGCGCCGAAGTCGCAGATCGCCGAGCTCTCGTCGTCACGCGACCAGTCGGCCGGCGGCCGCAACCGCTACTTCTGCGCCGTCCGCGACAACGTGATTCTCGAGCTCCTCTTTTCCACCGGCATCCGCATCGGCGAGCTCGTGGCCCTCGACACGAAAGACGTCGACCTGGAGCGCCGTCAGATCCAGATCACCGGCCGCGCCACGCGCGGACGCCTGGTCACGGTCACCGCCGAGCCGATCACCGCCGCGTTGGAGAGATACCTCGACCTCCGCAACGAGCGGAGCCTCGACACGCAGGCGCTTTTCGTCGGCCGCTCCGGAACGCGCCTGACGATCTACTCGATCGAGAACATCTTCAAGAAGCACGTCCGCCTCGCGGAGATCAAGCGCCACATCACGCCGCACGCGCTGCGCCACACGATGGCCGCGATGCTCGTCTCGAACGGCACCGACATCCGCCAGGTGCAGGAGATCCTCGGGCACGCCTCGATTCTCTCGACGCAGGTCTACACCAAGCTGCCGATCCAGAAAGGCCGCCGCGCCGGCGCCGCCAAAGGCCTCCCGGTGTTCGCCGAGATGCCCGGCTCCCAAACGCGCCTCGGCATCAAGAAAAAGGTCTAGGCGCTAGATAAACCCCAGCACCGTCCACGCCGTCCCGTCCCACATCAGCTTCGCGGTCGCCTTCTGATCGCCCTTCGACGGTTGACCGAGGACGCTCCCGATCTCGTTCGGCATCCACTTCCACGAAAACTCCGCGAGGACGAGACCGTCGGGCTGCTGCTTCACGGACGTCACGCCGATCATCTCTTTTTTCGCCAGCGGCACGACGTCGATGAACCCGTTCGGCCGGACGAGAAAGCGCTTGTCGCTTTTCGCCTTGTCGGTCAGGACGACCTCATCACCTTCCAGCCGGATCCACTTCGCCGCGCTCAACCGCTTCGCGCCGTCGAGCATCAGCGGCGACATCACCGGCTTCTTCTGCGCGAACGTAAACGCCGCGTTCGTGAACTGATAGTCGCCGAATTCCGGCGCGTTCGCGATCAGCTCCTGCGCCGCGGCGGCCGTGGGTGGCGCCGGTAACGCTTCTCGTTTTGGCGCCGGAGGAGGCGCAGGTTTGGAACAGGCGAGGACGAGCAACAGGAGTGCGGCGGCTTGCCGCAGGTTGAAGAGGGGTGCGGACGTCTCGTCCGCACAGTCGGCGCGCTGCGCCGACATGGTCCGCTGCGCGGACATGAGCGGACGAGACGTCCGCTCTCCTCTCATTTCGGCACCGCCGCGATCACGTCATCGACGCGCGACGGCGGCCGTCTTCGCTCGTACCCCCAGATCCCATCGAGCCATTCCGTGCCGGTCGTCTTCTCCTGCCCCTCGGCGATCATGCGGAACGCCTCCACCGCCCCCGGCACGACAATGGTGTGGCCGCGGTCGTCGCGCACCACCTGCCACTCGAAATCCTGCATCGTGCCGAGGTCGATGCGCGCTTCGCGCAGCATCCGTCCGAGGGCCCGCAGGCGGTGGAAAACGGCGAGCAGTCCGCACGTCGCGAAGAACGAATACGGCTCGATCGATCGCAGCTGCGCCTGCAGCGATTCGATGTCCTTCGCGATGGTGATCGAGCCGTCGACGATCTCCGCCGGCGTCTTCGCGCGGCAGACGATGGCGTGCGGACGGATGTCGATGAAGCCGTTCACGGCGAGCTCGTATTCGGCGTTGCGGCCGGCGAGCATCTGCCGCAGCGAGTCCTCGCTGGTCAGGATGTCGCCGAACGGCGCGACGTAGTAGCCGCAGCGCACCCCTTCGTCGAACACGATCGGCGTGCCGAGCGAGGTCACGTTCCAGACGCCGCGCACGATCGTCTCCAGGATCGCCAGGTGCGCGCGGTCGCGCATCGGAAAGATGCCGGCGTCGTGCAGCGGCTGGATGGCCAGCAGGTCTTCGGCGCGATTCGCCGTGACCAGTGTCTTGAGATCGGTCGCCGTCGTCGCGACGTCCCATGAATCGAGATCGCGGAACGTCAGCGCGCGCGAGTTTTCGGCCAGGAAGCGGCGCGCGTCGAACGACTCCGGCTCGTACGGATCGATGGCGTCGAAGTCGGCGGTGCGCAGGCGGTGCAGCATGATCAGCAGCGCGATCGTGTGCAGCTCCGCCTGGTGCTTCGCCGATCCGAGGTCCTGCAGCGCCAGCGGCTCGACGCCGCTCAGCTGCGTCTGCAGCAGGTGCGGCTGGTAGAGAAAATCGAACGCCTGCTTCGAGCTGGCGGTTTCGGTGTAGTAGCAGATGCAGTCGTGGAACCACGGCACGTTCGGGTCGTCGCCGAGCAGCGCCACGCTGGCCAGCACGTGTCCGAGCTCGCTCGCCGTCGCCACTTTCATCACGCGATAGAGCGCGTCGGCGTTCGAGACGCTGAAGAAACCGTTCTCGCCGCTGCGGATCGAATACTCCGGCATCAGCTCGTCGCCCGGTTCGAAAAAGAGCGGCTGGGCCGAGCCGCCGTCGAGCGGCAGCGTCTTCGGACGATAGACGCGGAGGAACTGCCGGTTCGGCATGAAGCGCGTCGTCCCCTCGTGATGGACTTCGTGCTTGGAGCGGCAGCCGCGGAAGATCTCGTGCGGCGCGTCGCGCAGTCTGCGCACGATGTCGCGATGCAGCGGAACGTTGTGCCGCACGCGGACTTCGTCGATGCCGATCGCCGCCGCGGTGACCAGCATGAGGATGCCGCGCTTGGCGTACTCGCGCGTCAGGTCCTCCGCTTCGATGTGCTTCTGCAGCAGCGCCGCGTCCTTCGACGCGTGCGCGAATCCGAGTCGCGGCGTGGTGTGGCCGTCGGGCGATTCGTCGTACATGCCGCCGACGCCGGTCGTATGGGCGACGAGGACGCGCGCGCCGAGGTCCGAATTCACCGCCGCGAGATCATCGGCGAAGGCGTGCTTGAACTCCGACTTGAGATGATCGATGAACGCGTCGCCGAGGTCGCACGAACGGGCCACGGTCCCGAGGGCGTCGATCTGGTAGGCGAGGATGCTCGGCAGCGGAAAGCCGAGGAGGATGGAGCGGAACGGCTTCGGTCCGTAATCGCGCAGGCGCATCTGCCGGTCGGCGAGGAAGCTGGTGATGGGGCGCGCTTCGCGGATGTGGGTCACCAGCGCCGCCTCGATCGCGTCCTTGGCCATCGAGCGGTTCGCGCCGGCGACCGCGAGAAACTCGTCGACCGCGCTGTCGCGCTGCGCCGAATCGGCTTCCGTCACCAGGTCGAGTCCCGGCACCGGCTTCAATTGAAAGGGTGAGATCGCGACGTAGATGCCGCTCGGCGTCAGGTAGCCCGACTCGAAGCGGCGCGGCTTGGCGTCGTTTCCCCAGCGCGCCTGCGTGAACTTCACCAGGCGGCCGACGAACGCGTCGATGTCTTCCTTGCCGCGGCCCGTGACCAGCAGCACCGGCACGTCCGCCGGATCGGCGGGAGGGGCCACGGCGAACATCTCCTCGTACATCGCCACCATCTGCAGCACCGCCGCTCCGCCGACGGCGCCGGTGCCTCCGACGAAGACATGGACGTCGCGGTTGTGACCACCCGATCGCGCGGCCTTGACCAGTCGCGGCCCGAAGCGGCTTTTCTTGAATCGCATTGATTGAAAGCATATCGCGGCGACGAGCTCTGCTACCCTTTCCCCGCATGCCCAAAATTTCGCTGACCACGAAGATCTTCATCGGTCTGGCCCTCGGCATCCTCCTCGGGTGGCTGAAGCCCGACTGGGGCGTCGAGATGCGCCCGCTGTCGATCCTCTTTCTGAACCTGATCAAATCGGTCATCGCCCCGTTGATCTTCTCCACGCTGGTCATCGGCATCGCCGGCACGGGCGACATCAGGCAGGTCGGGCGCATCGGCATCAAGGCGCTGATCTACTTCGAGATCGTCACCACGTTCGCGCTGGTGATCGGGCTCGCGGCGGTCAACATCACGAAGCCGGGCGTCGGCGTCTCGCTGGCGGGCGTGACGCGTCCCGAGGACAAGGCGGTGCTCGCGGAGCGGGCGAAGAAACTGGCAGCCGAGGCGAGTGATGCGGCGAAGCGCGGCGACACGGCCACCGCGGCGACGAAAGCAGCGGAGGCCGCGGACGCGGTCTCCAAAGGACTCACCGCTCCCGATCCCCCCGCCAAGCCGCAGAAATTCGGCGACATCATCGCCCACCTCTCGCCGGCCTCGATCATCAAGGCGATGGCCGACGGCGACGTGCTGCAGATCGTCATCTTCTCCGTGATCTTCGCCCTCGCCGTGACCAGCATCGGCGAGAAAGCGAAGTTCATCGTCGGCTGGTGCGAGTCGCTGGCCGACATCATGTTCCGCTTCACCGAGTTCGTCATGCTGTTCGCGCCGATCGGCGTCGGCGCCGCGATGGCCAACACCATCGGCCACTCCGGGCTCGGCGTTCTCAAGAACCTCGGGATGATGGTGGGGACGCTCTACGGCGCGCTTGCCGTCTTCCTCCTGCTCGTGCTGCTGCCGGTCGCGCTCATCTTCCGCGTCCCGCTGCGCGACTTCTTCAACGCGGTGAAGGAGCCGGCCACGATCGCGTTCGCCACGACGTCGTCCGAGTCGGCGCTGCCGAAGGCGATGGAGAACATGGAGCGCCTCGGCGTGCCGCGACGCATCGTCGGATTCGTGCTTCCCACCGGCTATTCATTCAACCTCGACGGCACCACGCTCTACCTCTCGCTCGCCGCGATTTTCGTGGCGCAGGCGGCCGGCGTGCAGCTCACCTGGACGCAGCAGGTCGTCATGCTGCTGACGCTGATGCTGACGTCGAAGGGTGTGGCCGGCGTGCCGCGCGCGTCGCTCGTCATCCTCCTCGGCACACTGGCCACGTTCAATCTGCCGGCCGAAGGCGTGCTGGTCATTCTCGGCGTCGACGAGCTGATGGACATGGCCCGCACCGCCGTCAATGTCATCGGGAATTGTCTGGCCACCGTCGTCATCGCGCGCAGCGAGAACGCGTTCCGCAGCAACGAGTGGGTGCAGGAGGAGGCGGAGCTCGAAGAAGTCACCGGTCAGCCCGCCATCGTGAGCTGACGGCTTCGCCGTGATGTACATTGGCGGCGATGAGCCCGAAGGAGAGGATCGCCGACTACCTGCTCCGGCGATTCCGCTCCACCCTCGGCGGCAGCACGCTGGCGTTCGATGACCCGCTCCTCTCCAGCGGCATCATCGACTCGTTCGGCGTGCTCGAGGTGATGGCGTTTCTCGAGGACACGTTCGGCATCACCATCGATCCGAACCGTCACGAGCTCACCGAATTCGAGACGGTCGACAGCATCGCCGCGCTCGTCGAAACGGAACGGCAGACGGCGTGAGCGCGGCGCATTACGAGTACGACCTGGTCCTCGGGTTGCCGCACACGAACCATCGCTTCCTCTCCGAGCACCATCTGCTGCAGTACGCCGGACACTTCCAGTGGAACGCGATCGCCGCGGCCGCGGGGATGCCGCTTTCCGCGCTGCGGACCACCGCCGGCGGCGAGGTCTACGCGAGCTTCTACTACATCGACGTGCGCGTCCCCGACGCGGCGCCGCTGGAGTCGTTCCGCCTCGACGACACCGTCCGCTTCTCCATCGATCTGCGGTCGTTCAAGAACATGACGATCGAAGGACGGGTCGTGTTCGACCGGCCCGACAGCAATCGCGAATCGCCATCGATCCTCTTCGCCAACATCTTCATCACGCCGGAAAAAGGGAACAGCCGCCTGCGCGTCGCGCCGCCGGCGCAGGCTGACTTCGCGAACCTGCCGCCGCTGCCGAACGAGGAGAACCCGTTCCAGATCACGCGCGCGGCGGAGGAGAGCGGCTCGCTCGGCCTGCTCGACGCGTCGTGGCGAAGCGCCGGGTCATACGAGCATCGATACGCGATCGACGTCGACCGCGACACGAACGGCGCAGGCCTGGTCTACTTCGCGAACTACGTCGCCTTCATGGACACCGCGGAGCGTCTCGCCCTCCGCTCCCTCGGCATCGACGCGGCGAACCGCTCGCTGCGCCGGCGGCGCATCGCGTACTACGGCAACGCCGACGTCGACGACACGATCACCGTTCGTGTCGAAGTGTTCCGCGACGAAGGGCGCCTCGGTTTTCGCTACCGCATCGACCGCGATAAAGACGGACTGACGATCTGCCGCTCCGAAGCGATCAAGGCGCTGGCGTGAGCAAAATCCGGCGTCTGCTTCTCGCCGTTCTCTGGCTCGCGCTCATCGACGTCTTCGTCCCGCCGATCGTGCGGCGCGCCGAGGAGCGGCGATACGAGAGCGGCGCGGTCTACCGCTTCGAGAACTCCGACCTCTTCGCCCTCGGACCGATGGTGCGTTACCTCCGCGAGCATCCGCGCGGCCCGCGCCGTCGCGCTCTCTTCCTCGGCAACTCCGTCATCTTCGGTTACGGCCTCGAGACGCGCGACGCGCTTCCCGCGCAATTCGAGAAGCTCGCCGGCGACACGCGCGTCTTCAATGCGGCAGTGAACGGCGCCGAGAACGGCGACAGCGATCTCGTCGGCAAGGCGGTGATCGACTCGGTCGACACGCTCTACGTGCAGCTCGTGCGGCACGACGCCGCGCGTCCGATCCTCGGAATGTTGATCCCGGTCGACGATGCCGACGCGCGCCGCTTCCTGCTCCGTCGCCCCGATCGCATCGAAGCGACGCTGCAATCGCTGCTCGGTCGCGTGTGGCGTCTGTACGCGTTCAACGATCGATTGCAGGCCGCGTTCTTCGGCACGTCGACGCGGCAATACGTCTATCTGCACAAGCGCGACTTGCTTCTCGCGATGATCGGACGCACGCCGCGGATCCCGCCGGAGACGCCGCACGGCGCGCTCGCGGTTTCGCTGTCGGCGCGCCGCGATGGATCGGTCCTGCCGCGCGCATTGCTCGATCTCGCGGACGTCGCGAAGTCGCATCGCAAGCGGCTCGTCATCCTCGATTTCCAGCGGCGCACGGCGGCGGCCGCGTTCAACGCCGCGTACGCTCCGTACGCGGAGATCGTGACGATCGACGTCCCGCCCGCGCTGCTATACGACAACATGCATCTGACTGCGGCGGGCGCCGAGGCCGTGGCCGCGGCGCTCCTCGCCCACGAGCGGGAGCGCGCGCCGTGATCTTCACCGAGCTTCGCTTCGTGCTCCTCTTCATCCTCTGCTGGATGACGTTCTTCGCCGTGCCGCGGCGCTGGCGCGGCGCGACTCTCGCCGCGTTCGGAATCGTCTTCTACGCCATGTTCGCCGGTCCCGCGATCGCCGTCGTGCTGCTGCTCGCACTCGCCGCGTATGTCCGCGCGCCGGTCGCTCTCTTCGTCATCGTCCTGATCGTGGCGAAGGCACCGCTCGATGCCTGGGTCGTGCCGCTCGGCCTTTCGTACCTCACCTTCGAGCTGATCCACGTCGTGATCGAACGACGCCGCGGGCGGATTCAGGAGATGTCGTTCGACGATCTCCTCGCCTTCGCCTTCTTCGCTCCTGCGCGCGTCGCCGGTCCGATCAAGCGCTTCCCGCAGTTCCGCGCCGCCGTCGCCGATGCCGAGCTCTCCGCCGCCGACGTCTACGCCGGCGTGCTGCGCATCCTCCTCGGGCTGGCGAAAAAATTCATCCTGGCCGACGTCCTCGCGCTCACCGTTGCGGAGTCAGATTACGCCGCGTCGATGCGGCAGGCGTGGATCGTCGTCCTCGCGTTCGGGCTGCAGCTCTTTCTCGACTTCAGCGCCTACTCCGACATCGCCATCGGCTTCGCCCGGACCCTCGGCATCCGCCTGCCGGAGAACTTCAACTGGCCGTACCTCGCGGCGAACATCCGCGAGTTCTGGGAGCGCTGGCACATCACGCTGTCGCAATGGGTCCGCGACTACGTCTTCACGCCGCTCGGCCGCGCGCTGTTCGGGACGCGTCTGCGTCCGCATCCGAAGGCGATCGCGACGATCAGCTATCTCGTCACGTTTGCGATCGTCGGCGCCTGGCACGGCCTCGAGCTGCGCTTCGTCCTGTGGGGCCTGTACCACGGCGCGCTGCTGGCCATCTTTCACGTGTGGCGGCAATACGTGCCGGTACGCGACTCGCGTCCGCTGCGCGCCCTCGGTATCGCCATGACCTTCGTCCTCGTCACCATCGGCTGGGTGCCGTTCTTCCTGCCGATGGAGAAGGCGACGCACATGTGGGCGCTGATGTTCGGAGTCGGGCGATGAAAAGCCTGATCAAAGACGTGCTCATCTCCCTCGGGATCTTCAAGGTCGCCAACAGCGCTCGGCAACGGCGGCAAATCAGCGCCCTCTTCAGGCGGGCGCAAGGCGTGCGGTTCGTTTCTTGCGTGACGGATCTCATGCCCGCCATCGTCTCGCGCGCCACTCGCGCCGGGGAGCAGCTGAGCGCACTCGCCTCCGAACTGCTCGCGCGGCGTGATGAGATTCTCAAAGCGTGGCGCGCCGCCGGCGAGCTTGATGCGGAGCGCAGCATCGCCTCATCCCTCTCCCGCGCTCAGTTCAACGATCACATTCCCGCCGTCCTCGACTGCCTGGCGCACACGATCGAAGCGTGGCCGGACGGGCAGACTGCCCTGGCCGAACAGAACCAGACCGCGAAGGTGTGCGAACACGGCCTGCAGCGCTGGCAGCAGGGATATCAACTTCGCGAGCTGATCCGCGAGTGGGGACACCTGCAGATCTGCGTCGCCGACGAGTTGGAACGCTACGTCGCCCGCCATCCTGAACTGGAGCCGGGTGTGATGCCGGCTGCTCGCCGTGCCTGGGTCCAGCTCTGTACGGAAGGGGTCACCGACAGCGCGACGCAGTATTGGCGGCTTCATCAGGCCGAATCGTCCGGGCACGTCAACGATCTCGAGCAGGCTCTCGCCGCGCTGCACAGCCTGGAACGATCGCGCGCCGAGGCGTGGCGCACTGCCGCGCACGATCTGCGTGGCAGCGTCACGGTGGTGAAAGGTGCCACGACGCTTCTGCAGGATGCCAGCTCCGCACTGACGGAGCCGGACCGGGTCGAGGTCGCCGACATGCTGGGCAAGAGCGTCGCGTCGCTGCACGACATGCTCACCGATTTGTTGAGTCTGGCCCGGCTCGAAGCCGGCCACGAGCAACGCGAGCTCACGACGTTCGATGCCGCCTCCCTGTTGCGCGATTTCTGCACGGCGTCGCAGACGGCGGCGACGGATCGAGGCTTGTTTCTAAAGATGGACGGCCCCCGCACGCTGCCGGTGGAGGGGGACAAAACCAAAGTTCTGCGCATCCTGCAGAACCTGCTGCTGAATGCGATCAAGTACACGCCGCGCGGCGGTGTATCCGTGACGTGGGGACTCGACAACGGACGCGACACCGATCGCTGGACGTTCTCCGTCCAGGACACCGGGCCCGGGATCGACGAGAACGGCGCCGCGCCGCTGGCGCAGGAACTTCACGATGCGACGAAAGCCGCGGACGATGCGACCGAGGCGAACACGGACCGGCGCCGCGACATCGCTCCCGCCGCCACCCTCCCGTCCGCATCGGAGGCCCTGCCCCCAAGCCAGCAACCGGGAGAGGGAGTCGGCCTCTCCATCGTCAAGCGCCTCTGTGAGCTGCTCGACGCCGGCCTGGAGCTGGCGACGAAACCGGGACAGGGCTCGACATTTCGCGTGATCCTGCCGCGCAGCTACGACGAGGCCGGACGATAGCCGCATGATCAAATCCGCGGTGCGAGAAGGAACCTTCCAGCGCCTGTATCTCCCGGAGAATGCAACACGTTCACTCACAAGCGGCGGATAATCTCTGTAATCGGTATCGCCAATGGAGAAGGCGACGCACATGTGGGCGCTGATGTTCGGACTCGGGCGATGAAAAGCCTCATAAAAGACGTGCTCATCTCCCTCGGGATCGCCGCCCTGATCGTCCTGCTGCTCCTCTTCGCGTCATTCGATTCCACGTTCATCTACCGCGGCTTCTGAGGATCGGTGAGGTGCTAGCATCCCTTTCGATGACCGCGATCGATCCGATCGTCTCGAAGGAGCTCGCGTTACTGAGGCCGGCGCTCGCTTCGTTTCACGATGCCGCGGCGGTGGCGGTGCTCGGATCGCCGGTCGACGTCGTCGCGCTCTTTGTGGCGAACGCCATCCCCGGCGCCCGGGTCTGGGCCGTTGCGCAGACGGCATCCGAAGTCGACATCCTTCGCCAGCTGAATCGTTCGACGATCGAGACGATCCTGGCGAGCGATCTTCCGGGATTCGACTCGATGGTCGACCTGGCGGTCATCCGGGTCGGCGGGTATGAAGGGAAGGAGAACATCCGCCGGGCCCTCGCCTTCGCGTGCACGCACGTCCGATCCGGCGGCGCCGTCGTCGTCGTGACGCACGTGAAGCGCGGCGCAAAAACGCAGATGGCGATGCTCGAGGAGATCTGCGGCAACGCGGAGATCGTGGAGCGCGGGAGCGGCGGGTTCCGCATTCTCCAGGCGAAGCCGCCGGAAGGATTGTCTTCGGCCGCGCCGCCGGAGGACGCGGGGATGACGCAGATCGCCGAGGAGATCAGAGGTGAGCGGTTCGAGTTCGTCACCAACGCCTCGGTCTTCTCGAAAGACCGCGTCGATCCCGGATCGCGTCTGCTGCTCGAGATCGTGCCCGACGTCCCGGTGAAATCGATTCTCGACGTCGGCTGCGGTTACGGCGTGATGGGCATCGTGCTCGCCAGGCGGTTTCCCGACGCCGCCGTGACGATGCTCGACATCGACGTGGGAGCGGTGGAACTGGCTCGCCGGAACGCAGAGCGGAACGGCGTCGGCGAACGTACGTCCGTTATCCTGAGCGACGGATTGCGCGAGCTCCCGGGCCAGCGGTTCGATCTCGCGGTCATTCACTTCCCGCTGCACATTCCGAAGCCGGACCTCGAACGTCTCCTGTCGGAGATTCATGACGCTCTCCGTCCCGGCGCATGCCTCTACGGCGTCATGCTCAGCGCGTACGAGCTGCGTACGCTGCTCCGCCGCGTCTTCAGCCGGGTCGAGACGGTGCATGAGACCGGACCGGAGGCGGAGTACCGGTACGCGATCGTGCGCTCCTGCCGCGCGTGATCAGACGCGCGGCTTCGTCGCGCGGATCACCTTGAAGCGGTTGTCCTGGTGAACGATCTCGTACGCGCCGAAGAACGTCGCGATGTACTTCTCGTAGGGCAGGAACTTGTTGGCCACCAGATCCATGCGGCCGGTCGGCTCCAGCACGGCGGCGGCGCCCTGCATGAACGCCTGCACCATGGCGTAATCGGTGTTCTTGCCGAGATGAAACGGGGGATTCGTGAGCACCGCGGTGAACCGCTGATTGCGCACCGCCGCCAGCGCATCCGAAGCCCGCACCGTCGCGTTGGCGACGCCGTTGGCGTGAACCGTGGCGGACGCCGAGTCGACCGCGTCGATGTCGACGTCGACGAGGACGGCGCTCCCTCGGGAGGCCATCGAGGCCGCGACCATTCCGATCGCCCCGCTGCCGCAGCCCAGATCGAGCACGGTGTCGTCCGGATCGATCTCGATCTTCTCCAGCAACACGGCCGTCGCGTCATCGAGCCGATCCCACGAAAACACGCCCGGACGCGAGCAGAGGGTGAGCTCGCGGCCGCGCACCGTCGTCGTGAAGCGGTGGAAGTCGTGCGAAGTGACCTCCTCGCTCTGAAACGCCTCGGGCACCGCCGTCGCCGCTTCCGGCTTTCTGCAGACGGCGATGCGGCTTCCCTTCTGGTAGTCGATCACCGTGAGATTGCCGAACAGCTCCGCCGCGTGTTTGAGATACGTCTTGATTCCCTCGTCGTTCCCGCCGGCGAGATAGAACGTGCCGTTCGGCCGCAGCCGCTCGAACGCGTTCCAGATCGTCCGCAGCGAAATGATTTTTCCTTTCGGGAGGCGGGCGGCGATCGTGTCGAACTGTTCGTCATCGGCGAGGTGGGAGCCGGCGGAGCTCGCGATGACGCGCGCGGTGAGCTTGCCGGCGGCCACGGTCTTCGCCGCCGCCTCCACGCCGACGACGTTCGAATCGGTCAGCGTCAACGTGATCGACGGATCGAGCAGCGCGATCCCCACGCCGCCCACGCCGGAGACGCTGTTCGCCACGAGGACGCGTTTGCCTTCGGCCGCCTGAACGTGCTCCGCGATCAGAAGGGACGGGAAGTCCATCTCCGCGTATCCCGGCGCTCCCGGCTTGGTGAAGACCTCGACGCGCCGCGGCCCGACGGCGAGCGATTGCCTGCGCCAGGCGTAGTAGTCACCGATGCCGCTGTCGGCCGCCGCGGGTGCCATCGCGTCGAATGTTACTCGTGCAGGAGGTGCTCTGCAGCCCAGCGCGCGAGCTCGGTGTCCTCCACGCTCGGCGGCGACTGAAAGCTCTCCCGCCACAGCTCCCGCGCCTCCACCTCACGCAGGTATGCGTACCATTCCACGGCGATCTTCGGATCGAATGAGGAGATCCGCGTCAGCTCCTCCAGGGTCACGCCATTGTGCGCGTCATTCGTGTTCGCCAGCTTGCGCACCGCCTGAGCTTCGCTCCGGAATTTGTAGTGGCGGATGAAGATGTCGCTCACCTCCGCACGCCGGATTCCCGGGTACTCGATGCGGTGCTTGCCCGCGAACACCTTTGCCCGGGGATCGTAGCGGGACATCTCCTTGAACGTGTCGTCGAAGGACGGCTGTGTTCTCGGCGTCAGGAGAAACTCGTGCTTCGCGGCCGGCGGTGTGGCCAGTGGATACATCTCGCGCTGGCGCAGGCGCAGACAGTCGACGTCCGGCGGGACTCCGTTCAGCCAGGCCTTCGCGTCGCCCCGCGGAAAGAGAATCATCTCGTCGCAGTCCAGGAAGAAAAGCCAGCGCGCCGGCGCGTCGGCGCCGGCCCAGTGATAGAGGTCGGTGAGGAAGGACTCGTAGTTCGGGCGCGAGTCCTTCTTCACCACGACCGGCAGGCCGCGCGCCGCGTAACTCCCGGCGATCTCCGGCGTGGCGTCGCGGCTGTTGTTGTCGACCAGATACACCGCGTCGAATCCCGCGGCGAGGTAGAACTCGATGAACGTCGCGATGATGTCCTCTTCATCGCGACAGCAGGCGAGCACGATGTCTTTGGCGTCCTTCATGGGAGTGAGAAGTAGAACTCCTGATCGTAGCGTGTCATCGCATAGTCCCAGCGCGGCTCCGCCGGAACGGGATTCGGTTTCCCGAGCATCTCATTGACGAACCATGCCGCGCTGTCGTGGCCGGCGGCGAACGAGAGCGTCACCCCGCCGCCGTAGCGCAGGTTGATCTCGGTGAAAAATACGCCGTGCGGAAGGACGATGGCCTGGACCGTGGCCGGGCCGGTGAAGACGAGCGACCGGAGCACGCGCGCCGTCGACGCGATCACGTCCGCGCGCCGCCGCGTGACGGAGCGCTCGACTTCCCCGGCCCGCACGCGCAGGCGATCGCGCGGCACGACGCTGAGCAGCGTTCCGTCGGCGGCGCGATAGCAATCGATCGTCACTTCCCGTCCCTGCAGCAATCGTACGAAGAACGCGTCGTCGCGCGCGGCCAGTTGCTCCAACTCCTCGGCGCTTCGCACGGCGCGGGCCTCGGCGCTTCCCTCGGAACGCCGCGGACGGAAGAAGAGCGGGAGATCGGAAGGCGAAGGATGTTCCACCCACTCGGCGCTGGCCACGTCGCTGGCGAGGAAATGCCGGTACGCCTCCCGTTTGTCCGTGGCCACCGCCACCGCATGGTCATCGCCGGAGATGACTTTGCTCCCCAGGCGCTTGCGCAGCAGAGGCACGGTGGCCACCGCCGCGCAACGAAGCGGCAGCACGGCGTCGATCCGTTCGCGATCGACGATCCCGGCGATCGCGTCGGCGAACGCTTCCCCGTCGCTGCACGGCGGAACGCGGCAGGTGCGATCCGCCACGAACGACGTGGCGGGATACTCCTCGGTGTCGGTGGTGAGGATGCGTCCGCCGCCGTGCGCGTCGAGCGCCGCCCGGAATCGCCGCAGGAGCTCCACGCGGCGGCCGCCGCAGAGAAAGAGAAGAGCCGGCATCAATCCTCGATGGCGTGGCGCACGATTCCCGAGACGTAGGAGATCAACTGGTCCGAGATCCCGTTGTAGATCGGAATGCACAGCACCGAGTCGGCCAGGCGGTCCGTGACCGGCAATGCGTCGTGTTTCGCGTCGCGGAACGCCGGCATGGTGTGCAGCGGCCGATAGTACGGCCGGGTGTCGACGCGATACCGGGTCATCATGTCGGCGATCTTCTGCCGCTGCGCGGGCCGGTCGAGGATCAGCGGAAAGTCCTTCCACACGCTCACCGCGTCCGGCGCCGACGCCTGCTGGAAACGGAGGCCGGGCAGGCCGCTCAGCGTTTCCCGGTAGAGCTCCGCGGCGCGGCGGCGGCGCGCGATCCACCCGTCGACGTACGGCAACGACAGCACGAGCAGCGCCGCCGGCAGCTCGGCCAGTTTTCCGTTGATCCCGACATGCAGGCACTCGTAGCTGCCGTTCAATCCATAGCGGCCGATCTTGCGAACGAGGTCGGCGAGCTCGGGATCGCGCGTGCAGACCATTCCCCCTTCGCCGCCGGACACGATCTTCGTGCCGCTGAAGCTGAACATCTCCATGTCCCCGAAGCTGCCGGTGCGGCGATCGCCGACCCGTGCGCCGAACGCGGGCGCGGCGTCGGAGAGAAGACGCAGTCCGCGATCGCGGCAGAACGTCTCCATCGCCGGCATGTCGACCGGATTTCCGTGTGCATGCACGGGGACCACGGCGGCGGTCCGCCCGCCGACCGACGGGGCGACGGTCTCCGGTGTGATGCAGAGCGATTGTTCGTCCACGTCACAAAAGGCGACGCGGAAGCCGGCGGCCATCGCCGCGTTTGCGGTGGATGGGAACGTGTACGCCGGCATGATCACTTCGTCGCGATCCCCCGACACGATGCGCAGCGCGCGGAACGCCGAGACCAGCGCCGCGTCGCCGTTCGGCACCGCGATGGCGTGCGGCACTCCGACGGTCTCGGCCACCTGCTGTTCGAGACGCAGGCACCACGGGCCGCCGTTCGAGAGCATGGCCGACTCGAAGATCTCCGCGACCGCCTTCTGATACTGCTCCACGGGCGGCAGGGAAGGGACGGAGAGGCGGATGGCGAGACTTCGCGTTTCGCCGTAGTAGACCGCCTGGGGCCGCGCGACGCTCGAGAACTGGGCGCCGCCCTGCAGCATCGATTTCCAGAGCGCATAGTCGGCCGGCACGCTGCCCGTCGTCGGGTAGCGCAGATGCTGCAGGCGCGACGAATAACAGACGGTGGAGTGAAAGACGACGTTTCTCTCGGCGAACCGCCGCACCGTCGCCTCGTTCCGCCAGTCGAAGTAATCCTCGTATTCGCGGCCGCTTTCCAGATCACGGATGATGGCGCAGCCATAAATGAAATCGGTCTCTCCGTCGAGCGCCTCGCCGGCGTCCCGCAGATGGTTCTCCAGGAACTCGTCGTCGTCGTCGAGCGGCGCGATCAGCGCGCCGCTCGCGAGCTGCAGACCGTAGTTGCGCGCGTGCGCGCCGGCCACGCACCAGAACTCCTCCTCCGACATCGAGTCGTAGCCCGGCCGCGGCGATTCCACGTAACGGATGCGCGGATCGCCGAAGCTCTCCGTCGCGCTGCGCAGATCGTCGTTCTGCGGGCCGTCGCCGACCACGATGACCTCCCAGTCCTGCAACGTCTGCTTCAGCACGGAAGGGATCGAGCGTGTCTTCAGCAGATACGCCCGGTCGAACGACGGGATGATCACCGAGAACCGCGGCGAGCTCACGCGGCAGCTCCTTTCATCGCGTCGGCCGCTTCGCGCAGATGCTCGCGCTCGAACAGGATGCCGTCGAGCACCGCCGCGTCGACGCCGAGTACGTTGCAGTCGTCGATCACCTGCCGAAGGTCGAATGCGATCGGACAGCCCGGCGCGTTGAGGCTGGTGTTGAGCACGACCGGATGCCCGCTGCGCGCGCCGAGCTCGTGGAGAACGTCGAACAGGAACCGGTCGCTCGCGTCGATGGACTGCGGCCGCGAGACGCCGTCCGGACTGCTCACCGAAGCGAAGCGCGGACGATGCTCGGGACGGAATCGATACGAATCGAGCATGTAGCGCGAGGCCGGTGACGCCGGCTCGGCGAAGTAGTCGCGGAACGCGTCGGCCAGGATCATCGGCGCGAACGGCCGGTACCACTCCCGTTTTTTCACGTCGTCGTTGATCCGCTCGCGCATCGAAAGGTCGAGCGCATTGGCGAGGAGCGTTCGATGTCCGAGGGCCCGCGGCCCCGCCTCGGCGCCGCCTCGCGCCACCGCGATGATCTCGCCCGACAGCACGCGTCGCGCGATCTCGCCCGGTGTGGCCGGCGCGGAGCTCGGCATCCGGGCCACGGCCTCTGCGTCGATTGTGCCGACCGTGTGTGCCGGCACGGTGCGCCATCCGCGCCCAAGCGGCCACTCTTCGCCCGCCATGAGAGAGGCGTAAATCGCCGCGCCGACGAACTGCGACGCGTCGTGCGCGAACGGCGGAATGATCACCGGGGCCCCGAGGGCCTGGCGGAGCGCGGAGTTCGCAATGACGGACAACGCGCAGCCGCCCCCGTAGAGCAATCCCTCGAACTCGGGCAGTCCCTGCTGCCGCAGCTCCTCCGCGATCCCGGCGGCGCCGCGCCGTGCCTGCCGCACCAGCTCGTCCGTGAAGAGCTCCTGGGCCGAAGCGGCGAGATCGAGCGCGATCTCCGACCGGTGATCGTGCGGATCGCCTCCCGTGGCCCGGCAGATGTCGCGGTAGATCGCCGCGCCGTCGCTGCCGAGGTAGCCCTCCCAGACGCGCGTCGTGCGATCGAAATGCCGGTCGGCGGTCTCACGCAGCGTCGAGGTGTACTCCAGTCGCGTCCTTCCCCACGACGCCAGTCCCATCAACTTGCCGCAGTGGCGCAGATCGCGCGAGCCGTAGAAAACCTTTCCGTAGAAATCGGAGAACAGTTCGCCGTTGAACCAGCCGTCGGACGACATCGGCCGCAGGTGAAGATCGGGAACGGCGCGCAGCGGCTCCCGCAGATCGAGCCAGCCCATGCGCGGCTGTTCGGCGTCGAAGACCAGCACCGCGTACATCGCCGGACGAACTTCCTGAAGCGTCAGCGCCGCGAGGATGTGCAGCAGCGGATGGAGGTCATCCTGCCCGTGGATCGGAACCCCCCGGATGCCGATGCGCTCGGCCAGCCATCCGCTCATTCGCGCCGGCCGCGGCACGCACAATCCGCCGATGGAATCGAGGTCGATGGTCCGGAGCGTCTGCTCGATGATGTCAGGAAACCAGCCGGCCTGGTTCTTCTCCCGCGTCAGCCGCTCCAGCTCGCAGTAGAGCGTCAATTCGCCGTCGCGGACCGCCGCGATGCCGGCGTTGTGGTCCTGATGCAGGCCGATCCATGTTTTCGTCTGCCCCATGGTTCGATTCTCAATCCACATCGTAGAAGTAGCCGCGGCGGACCTTCGACTGCAGCTCGCTGAGCGCGTGCGCCGGCAGTCCTTCGCGATCGACGGAACAGATCATCTGCACGGTGACGCCGACGCTCTCCACGGTGCGGAGCTTGTTCGGATTTCCGCTGAGCAGGACGGCCGTACGAACGCCGAGCGTTCGCAGCACCGCGCCGGCGAGCTCGTAGTCGCGGCTGTCGGCGGGAAGTCCGAGCGCCTCGTTCCGCCGGAACGAGTCCGGCTCGCGAAGGGCGATGCTGCGGAGTTTGTTCAGAAGTCCGATTCCCCGTCCTTCCTGCCGCAGGTAGATGATGATTCCCTCCCCCTGCACCTCGATGTAGTTGATGGCGTCACGCAATTGCACGCTGCAGTCGCAGAGGCCGGAGCCGAAGATGTCGCCGAGGACGCACTCGGAGTGAATGCGCACCGGGACCGCCGTGTCGCCGGCGAAGAGCGGATCGCCCCAGTGCAGCAGGGGACGGCGCGCCGACAGGACCATGACCAGGTGCTCCGAGGACGTGTGTCCCGCGCGCGGATCGCACTGCCGGACACAGAACACGCGCCAGGTGGCGCCGCCGATCGGTACGTCGATGACCGGCGAGATCTCGGTCTTCGTGCTGTCGCTGAGCCGCGAGAGAACCCAGTCGCGCATGCGTGTGTCTTCCACCGTCGGCGTGGAGGCGGCGCGCTCGCATTCCAGCGCCCAGCCATCCTCTTCCAGGCAGCGG